>Ga0326726_10004947_pt1 | contig 12121 bp, 10 predicted proteins | sample MHFenrmetagenome_2_FD_207603 | JGI IMG/M metagenome (GOLD analysis project Ga0326726, IMG submission 207603) | Lab enriched peat soil microbial communities from Michigan Hollow, Ithaca, NY, United States - MHF15MN | ecosystem: Environmental > Terrestrial > Soil > Wetlands > Peat | place: USA...
GCATGTGGAAGATCACGCCTTCGGCGCAGTATGTTTTTTACCAAGTCCCGGTGTTGAAGCCCTACATCGGCGCGTTCTATCGCCGCACCTACGTGGATGGACTGCCGGACATCAACTCGGTGGGCGGGCGCGCCGGCGCCTACCTTCAGGCTGGACGCAACGCCTACCTCGGCGCGGGCGCGGTATATGAGTCCTACCTCGATTGCAATCAGGCGATCTATCGCTCGTGCAGCAACACTTATCCCGAGCTTAGCTTCACCGTCGCCTTCTAGCCGCTGACCGAAGGCCGGAACAATTCCGGGTAAGCGCTCAGGCATCGCTAGACCAGCCTCGGACCCCGGGGTATGCTGTCACGGAGTTCGTGGCACGACGCATGATCGAAAACCTAGTCGACTTCATACTGAACGTGACCGTGGGAGCGGTCGCCCTTTTGTGCCTCTTCGACGGAACGCGGCGGCTCGGGGCCCACGGCGTTCATCGGAAGGCGATGCTCCTGATCCTCATGTCGGCGGGCGTGTGCGCGCTCTACGGCGGCTTTGCCTATCAGAGATACACGGATCTCAAAGCGACTTTACTCGTGAGGCAGCAAAAGCCTGCCAAAGTGCAGGCCGCGACCTGGAGCAAGGTGGCCTCGCCCGAGAAGAAAGAGCTGCTCAGCCAGGCGCTGGCGCGTCAGACTTTCAGGGCGTCCGGGGCGCTGGGGCCCTATATCGACCGCAGCGGTGAGATTCGGACATTTGCGCCGACCCAAGAGGATCTCGCGGCCCGCGAACGCGTGGTCGCCTATTATTCGCAGACCGAGTTTGCCGCGCGCAGCAGTTTGGCCGAGGCTCTGCTCTGGCTGATCTCCGCGATCGTCGCTGTCCTCCTCGGTCTCGCGATGTCGCTGGACAGCAAGCCGCCGCCCAGCACCTCGCAGGAAGACGCGGCTCACGCTTGAAATAGGAGCGGGTTGCACCGATATTGACGCGAGAGAGTCTTTTCGGGACACTGCAAACGTGATCGTATTCGAGCTCATCTGCGCGGATCGCCACCGATTCGAGGGTTGGTTCGCCTCCGCCGAGGACTTCGAGGGCCAGAAGGCCCGCGGACTGCTGTCGTGTCCGGTGTGCAGCGACTCGAAGATCGAAAAGCTGTTGACCGCGAAGATCGGCCGGCCGGACGCGGAAGCGTCTGCCAGCGTGCAGCCGCCCGCCGTTCCAGTGCAGCCCCGCAACCTGCACGAGATGATCGACTATATCCTGCTCAACACCGAGAACGTGGGTACGGAGTTTCCGGCAGAAGCGCGGCGCATCCATCGCAAGGAAGCACGCGAGCGGAGCATTCGCGGCATCGCGACAGGCGAGGAAACGCGCGACTTGCTAGAGGAAGGCATCGCCGTGATGCCGCTCCCCATTCCGCCCCGCGAGGACTGGCACTGAGCACTGCGGGCGCCCCGTCGGGGCTGCGGTCAAACCAGCTGCCGCTGCTTGCGCAGTTCCGGCAGGCAGTGGCGGATCCACTGCGAAGTCACCTTCTCCTGCAGTGAATTCTGCTTCAGGCGCTCCGACAAGGCGCTGAAATCGACGCTGTCGAGATCCTGGTCCTGGCTGAAGCAGGAGAACACGTAGGTCTTCTTTCCGGTTCGCGGATCGCGGTGCGGCTGCAGGCACTGGGCGCAGATCTCCTTGAGCATGCACTGCATCGGCGAGTTGATCGACCCGATCGCCAGATGCTGCGGCTTGAGGTGATCCTTCAGCACGTCGTGGCGCGCGCGTGCGACCGCGGCCATCATGCGATCCGAGCCGATCGCGATCAGCCGGTCGGCGTCCTGCATGCGGATCGACGCCGGGCCCAGCTCGCCCTGCGCGTAGGCGTCCATCCCCTGGACGATGTTCCCGACGAAAGAGCGGTCCTGGGTGCGGGTCGGCTTGAATCCCGGTTCCTCGTCGCAGCACCACACCACGACGTCCGCTGCGCTTTCGATCTCGGCGACCTTGTAGCGGTCGATGACCTTCTTGTACCCGGCAAAATAGAGTACCTTCGAGCCCTGTGCGCGGAACGCGGCGCCGATGGAAAACAGCACGGCGTTGCCCAGACCACCGCCCGCGAGGATCACGGTTTCACCGGAGGCGATGTGCGTGGGGCTTCCGGTCGGGCCCATGAGGATCACGGGCTCCCCGGGCCGGAGCATCGCGCACAGATCCGACGACCCGCCCATCTCGAGGACCACGGTCGAGACGAGTCCGCGGTCCCGGTCGACCCAGGCGCCGGTCATGGCGAGCCCTTCCATCTGCAAGCGCGTCGACGATCCTGAGCTCGTGACGACGGGCGAGAGCGTCTCGAAATTCTGCAGCCGGTAAAACTGGCCGGGACGAAAGTTGCGCGCGGCGAGCGGCGCCTTGACTACGACCTCGACGATGTTCGGGGTCAACCGCTCCACCTGGTGCACGGTGGCGACCAAGCGCGCGGAGAGCCAAGCGAAGAACTCGGATACGGCGCGCCGCGACTGGGGAGGCTTCTTCGCGAGCGCGCGTGACACGATGGGGAAGCCCTGGCGCGCCGAGGCGAGAGCCTTGACCACGTTGCCGAAATAAGACGGGTGCAGGTCGCCAAAGAAGCTGACAAAGCGCCCGTCCGGGAGGCGAGACAGCAGCACGTCGGCGCGCTCGGGCTTGGAGATCGCGCGTTGTGGCCTGACCGGCTGTCCGGTCTCGTCGCAGGCCTGGAAATATTTTCCGTCGAGAGAGAAACCTGCGTGCTCGCGCGACAGCACCGTGTTCGGCTGGGTTCCGGCCGCGACGAACACGGTGTGCGCGGGCAGCCAGTGCTCCGCCGACTCCAGGCCGCTCGGTCGGGTGAAGCGCATGCCCCGCACCGCGCCGTAGTTGTCGACGTCCACCGCAACCGGCGTCAGGCCCTCGGCAAAGCTGATGCCTTCCTCGAGCGCCTTCTCCACTTCCTCGTGATTCAGGGTATAGGAGGGGCTGTCGATCAGGCGCCTGCGGTAGGCGATGGTCACGCCGCCCCAATGCTGCAGCAGCTCGATCACGCGAGCGGCCCGGCCTTCACGCTCGGCAGTAGCACGCTCCCGGCGCACGGCACGGGCGTGCGCAAGAAACTCCTCGGCGATCTCGCGCTCCTGGTCGTCCCATTTGTCGCGCACGGCGTCCTCGCCGATCTCGGAGGAGAGCGTCTCGAAGCGCATGAGAAACTTTTCGATCTGCACGAGATAGTAAGCGAGCGACTCGGTCGCGGTATCGATCGCCGTCAGGCCGCCGCCGACGACCACCACCGGCAGGCGCAGCTGCATGTTGGCGATCGAATCCGCCTTGGCCGCACCGGTGAGTTGCAGCGCCATGAGGAAGTCCGAGGCGGCGCGCACGCCTCTGGCGAGCCCGTTCGGTATGTCGAGCACGGTCGGCTTGCCCGCGCCCATGCACAGGGCCACGTGATCGAAGCCGAGCTCGAGCGCGTCCTCGAGGGTGACGGTACCGCCGAAGCGAACGCCGCCGTACATCGCGAACTCGGCACGGCGCTCGAGCAGCAGGCGCACGAGCTTGAGGAAGTTCTTGTCCCAGCGTACCGTGATACCGTACTCCGCTACGCCGCCGAACCCAGCCATGACCCGGTCATCGAGCGACTCGTAGAGTGTTTGCACGTCGCGGACCGGCTCGAAGGGCGCGCGGCTTCCGTCCTCCGGGTTGACGCCGGAGACCCGAGCCGGAAGCGGCTCGATCTTGAGCCCGTCGATGGCGGCGACCGCGTGGCCGTCGTTCAAGAGGTGGTGGGCGAGGGTGAATCCCGCCGGCCCCATTCCGGCGATCAGCACCTTGTACCCGGTTGCGGGAAGGGGCAGGGGCCTGCGGAAATTGAGCGGGTTCCAGCGCGTGAGGAGCGAATAGATCTCGAAGCCCCACGGCAGCTCGAGGACGTCCTTCAGCGTTCGCGTCTCGATCTGGGGAATGTTCACCGGCTCCTGTTTCTGATAGATGCAGGCCTTCATGCAGTCGTTGCAGATGCGGTGTCCGGTTGCCGCCACCGTCGGGTTGTCGATGACGATCACCGCCAGGGCCGAGAGCGCCTGCCCTTGCGCCTTGAGGGTATGGAATTCGGAGATCTTTTCCTCCAGCGGGCAGCCGGCGAGGGTCACGCCGAAGGGGCTTTTCCTGAACAACACCTTATTCGGGGCGTCGACGGCGGGTTTCTCCCTCAGTCCCTTGGAGCAGGAGTCCTTGCCCTGGTTGTGGCAAAAGATGCAGTAGTGGGCCTGGTCCAGCGCGCCGACGAGATCAGTGCCCGAATCGGTCAGGACGAAGCCCTTGCGCCGGCGGATGTGCTCGGGCTTGATCGTGTAGGTAACCACGCCCTGGTGTTCGTGCCTCTGGGCGTGCATCAGCAGGTTTCGCGGATCGGTCTTAGCCGGTGTCTTGAACAAGACGCCGGCGGCGACGCGCTCACGCCCGGCGGGGGTGTGCAGCGCCCAGGCGGCGTATTTCGTCGCCGCGTCGAGCTCGGCGCCGTGGCGGCCCTCGTCCGCGAGCCATTCTGAGACCTTGCGCGCGAAGCCGAGCTCGTCGAAGCCTCCCCCGAGCAGCGATTTCAGCTGCGCTTCGAGCGCAGGACCGTCCAGCTTCGCCGCTTCTTCGGGCTTTACCTTGTTCGCGGCGCGGCGCTGCACGAACTGGCGCTTGATCGTGTGAAGGGGGGCGAGGTCGTGGTGACGTGATGCGAGCGCGCGGAACTCGGCCTCGATGGCGAACAGCTCGGCGAGGAAGTCGTCCAGGTGCGGCGCGATCTCGAGGATCAACGCCGACTCCGACTTGGCGTCCAGGCTCGAGAAATCAGCCCGCGCGGAGGCGAGGCGCGACCGCAGCGGGGAATCGGCCGCGCCCAGATAGCTGAGGAATGCTGCGTCGAGTCGGGCTAGTCCGTCGCGACGGTAGAGCTCGGCGAACGAGAGGCCGAAAGCAAGCTTTAGCATCCGGGTTGGAGCGTCAGCGCTCCAGGTACTTGAGCTTGTCCTTCACGTCCTTCCACTGGTCGGCGTCCGCGGGTCCGGGCTTGGCGTCGGTGATCACGGGCCAGATCTTCGCAAGCTCCGCGTTCAATGCGGTGAATTTCTTCTGTGCCTCGGGCACGTCTTCCTCCGGAAGGATCGCGTTGACCGGGCACTCGGGGATGCACACGGCGCAATCAATGCACTCGTCGGGGTCGATCACCAGCATGTTCGGCCCCTCGTGGAAGCAGTCGACCGGGCAGACATCGACGCAGTCAGTGTACTTGCACTTGATGCAGCTCTCGATCACCACGTGAGTCATTCTGCGATCCCTTGAATTGTCGGTGCCGCGCGAAAGAAAGGGAAAATTATAAGGCCACCATCCACCTCTTGAAAGCTCAGAGTCCTGATGCACTCTAGTTCATGCACCTCGGCGATTTGCTTATGCCCGAACCCCGGTTACGCTAGAATTCGGTTCCGCCGCGACCGGTAAGGAACTTCGTGACGGAGTGCGGGTCTGTGTAATCGCCGGAGCCCACGGTGCCGAGCGTGGATTGGGGGAGTCAGAGTGATCAGGGTGGAAAACCTCAGCAAGTCCTTCGATCAGAAACTCGCGGTCGACGGCGTTTCCTTCGAGGTCGGAAAGGGGGAGGTGCTGGGGTTCCTCGGGCCCAACGGCGCGGGCAAGTCGACCACCATGCGCATGATTACCGGCTTCATCCCACCGAGCGCGGGAAGTGTCTCAGTGTGCGGTCTCGACGTGCGGGACGATCCGATCGAAGTGAAGCGCCGCATCGGTTACCTTCCCGAGGCGGCACCCTCCTATACCGACATGTCGGTGATGGCCTTCCTCAAGTTCTCCGCCGAGATGCGCGGCCTGCAAGGCGCGTCCCGGCGAAGCGCGATACGCCGGGTGGTCGAGCTGTGCCATCTTGAGGGCGTGCTCGGGCAGACCATCGACACGCTTTCCAAGGGCTTTCGCCATAGAACCTGTCTCGCGCAGGCACTGATCCACGACCCCGAGGTGCTGATCCTTGACGAGCCCACCGACGGGCTGGATCCGAATCAGAAGCACGAAGTGCGTACCCTCATCCGCCAAATGGGCGAGAACAAGGCGATCATCTTCTCGACGCACATCCTCGAGGAAGTCGAGGCGGCGTGCACGCGGGCGATCATCATCGACCGCGGTCGCATCGTCGCCGACGGCACGCCGCAAGAACTCGCGGCGCGCTCCCCGACGGGAAAGCTCGAGGACTTCTTCCGCTCGATCACGCGGTCCGATGTCCACCGGGAAGCGGCATGAGCTTGAAGGAACACTGGGCGGGGATCCGCACTATCGCCAAGCGCGAGCTCGCAGCCTACTTTGAGTCGCCGGTCGCGTACGTGTTTCTGGTGATTTTTCTCCTGCTCGCCGGCTTCTTCACGTTCACCTTCGGCGGGTTCTTCGAGCGGGGCGAAGCTTCGCTTGCGGCGTTCTTCAACTGGCTGCCCTGGCTGTTCCTGTTCTTGGTGCCCGCCGCGGGCATGCGCCTGTGGTCGGAGGAGCGCCGGCTGGGGACGATCGAGCTTCTGCTCACCATGCCGGTCGCCGCGTGGCAGGCGATCGTCGGCAAGTTTCTCGCTTCATGGCTGTTTCTGATCGTCGCGCTGGCGCTGACTTTCCCGATGATCGTGACGGTCAATTGGCTCGGCGACCCGGACAACGGCGTGATCGTGAGCGGGTATGTGGGCGCCGCGCTGCTCGCCGGGGCCTACCTCGCGATCAGCTGCATGACCTCCGCCCTGACCCGCAACCAGGTGATCGCGTTCATCCTGGCGGTGGTGCTGTGCCTGCTCCTGATTCTGGTCGGGTTCACGCCACTCACCGATCTGCTCGCGCGCTGGGCGAGTCCCTGGGTGGTGGAATCGGTCGCCAAGTTCTCGGTGCTCACGTATTACGACGGCTTCCAGAAGGGCGTGCTCGACTCGCGCGGCCTGCTCTATTTCCTTTCGGTCATTGCCTACGCGCTGTTCGTGACCGGGGTCGTGATCCGCAACCACCGGACCGGTTGAGGTCGTGGGATGAACAAGAAGACGGAGAATCTCCTGTATTCCACTGGCGGGCTGGTCGCCGCCTTCGTCATCATCGTCCTCGTCAATCTTGTGGTCGGAGCTCTGAGGGCGCGCGTCGATCTCACGCAGGGCAGGCTCTACACGCTCTCGGAGGGCACTCGTTCGGTTCTCGGCAAGCTCGAGGCCCCGGTCAAGATACGCCTCTACTTCAGCCAGGGCGCGGAGGTTCCACTGCCGATCAAGGCGTATGGACGTCGCGTCGAGGACATGCTTGCGGAATTCAGGCAAGCCGGCCGGGGGAAGGTGCTGGTCGATAAGCTCGATCCCGAGCCCGATTCCGAGGCCGAGGATTCCGCCGCGCTGGAAGGCGTCGAGGCCCAGGTCGTGGGGTCCGGAGACAAGTTCTATCTGGGCGCTTCGATCAGCTACGCCGACCAGAAGATCGCGCTGCCGGCGCTCGCACTCGATCGCGAACCGCTGCTCGAGTACGACCTGACGCGTGCGATCGCGCGCGCAACGTCTACGACCAAGCCCGTGGTCGGGGTGATGAGTGCGCTTCCCGTTTTCGGGATGCCGCCCAGCCAGTTTACGGGCGGGCAGCCGATGGAACCGCAGGTGTTCATCAGCGAGCTGCGCCGCGACTATACCGTCAAGCGTGTGAGCCTGGATGCCGAGCGGATCGACGACGACATCAAGGTGCTGGTCGTGATCCACCCGCGGGGGATCAGCGACAAGGCTCAGTACGCGCTCGACCAGTTCGTGCTGCGCGGCGGGAAGCTGATCGCCTTCCTCGACCCGAACGCTTATTTCGATCAGATGGGCGGCATGGGGGGCATGGGAGGCGGCGGCACCCCTTCGTCGCTCGACAAGCTGCTCAAGGCTTGGGGCCTCGCATTCGACTCGGGGAAAGTGGTGCTCGACATGCGCTACGTGACCGGAGCGGGGCAGCGCACGCTCCCGACGCTGCTCTCGCTCAACGACAGCGCTTTTGCGCCGAACGACATCGCCACCGCGCGCCTAGGGTCCCTGCTCATGCCTTTCGCGGGCGTGTTCACCGGCAAGCCAGCCGAGGGCCTGAGTGAAACGGTCCTGATGAAGACTTCGTCGTACTCGCAGCTCGTCGATTCCTTCGCGGCCACGGCGCAAGGCGAGGCGGCGGTAAAGAGCTTCCAGCCCTCGGGCACCGAATATCCGCTCGCCGTCCGGCTGACCGGAAAATTCAAGACCGCGTTCCCGGACGGCAGGCCCAAGGCGGACGACAAGAACAAGCCGGCGCCGGTGAAGACCGCCGAGACGCAGGCCGATGCGGCGCAGCTCAAGGTGTCAGCGGCGGACAACGCCGTTGTGCTGGTCGGTGACAGCGACTTCATCAACGACGGCGCGGCGGTGCAGATCCAGGAGATCTTCGGCCAGAGAATCGTGATCCCGCGCAACGGCAATATCGCCTTTGCGCAGGCGCTGGTCGATCAGTTCGCGGGGGATCCCGATCTCATCAAGCTGCGCAGCCGCGCGAGCGCCGCCAGGCCGTTCGTCCGGATCCGCGACATGGAGGCGAGGGCGCAGCAAGCGTACCTCGGCAAGATCAAGGAGCTCGAAAGCAACCTCGGCCAGACGCAGGAAAAGCTCAACGCTCTGCAGAAGGGAAGGGGCCCCGGCGCGGGCGCGATACTCTCCGCCGAGCAGCAGTCCGAGCTCGAAAATTTCCGCCGCAAGGCGGCCGAGACGCGCCTTGCGCTCAAGGAGGTGCGACGCGAGCTGCGCGCAGAGAGCGAGGCGCTGCAGTTCTGGACCAAGGTGGTCAACATCGCGCTCATGCCGCTGCTGGTGGCGATCGCCGGCATCGCGTTCGCGGTGCTGCGCCGTCGCCGGATGCCCGCCCTGTGAACCGCAAGCAATTTCTCGTCGTCCTGGCGGTGTTGGCGGTGCTCGCGGCCGCCGCCGTGGGCGTGACCCTGTACGACCGCTCGGCGTGGACGAGCGCCGATTCGCGCGCCGGGCAGAAGGCGATCGCGGGCTTGAAGATCAGCGAGGTCGCGGAGATTGCCATCCGGGATTCGTCGGGGGAGCTGCACCTTCAGCGCGGGCAAGGGGGCTGGAGCGTGCGCGAGCGGGCCGATTTTCCCGCCGACACCGACCGCGTGGCCGCGACCCTAGTGAAGCTCGCGGAGGTGAAAGTGGTGCAGAGCGAGGCCCTGATCGAGAGCCAGCGCTCCCGCCTCGGGCTGGTCGACCCCAAGGACAAGGCGCCGGGCGTGGGAACGGCGGTCGAGCTGAAGGACGCGAAGGGCACCGTGCTCGGACGGCTGCTCCTGGGGAAGAAAATCATGAAGGGCTCGGCGATGGCTTCGCTCGGACGCCCCGATGCGGACGCCACCGGCCGCTACCTCGTCGCGGACGGGGACGACAAGACCGTGCTCGCGGTCGGCGATCCGCTGAACGAGGCCGAAGCGAAGGCGCAGGACTGGCTGGTGAAGGACCTCCTGCGCGTCGAGGGCTCGAAGACGATTTCCTCCTACAAGGACGGGAAGCTGCGCTGGACCGTGACGCGGAACACCGAATCGGCGGATTGGAAACTGATGGGCTCAAAGGAAAGGCCGGATCTCCAGAAGGCAACCGACCTCGCGAGCTCGCTCGGCTGGGTGAATCTCGTCGACGTGGTCGCCGACACCGCCAAGACTGATACCGGGCTCGATCATGCCGTCGTCATCAAGGCCGAAACCTTCGACGGATTGAAATACACCCTGAGCGTCGGCAAGCAGGAGCGCGCGAATTATTACGCGAGGATTGCGGTCGCCGGAGAGCCGGAGAAGACGCGCACCACCGCGAAGAACGAGAAGGCCGAGGACAAGGAGAAGAACGACAAGGCGTTCGAGCAGGCCCGTAAGAAGCTCGTCGAGAAGGTCGAGCGCGAGAAGAAGCTCGAGCCGTGGACGTATCTCGTCGCCAAGACCGGCCTCGATCCGCTGCTGCGCGACCGGCAGCAGTTGATGCCAGAGAAGAAGAAACCCGCGAAGAAGCCTTAGGGAGATCTCATGCAGATCAAGGACAGCACGTTCATCGTCACCGGTGGCGCGTCGGGCCTGGGCGAAGGCACGGTCCGGATGCTCGTGCAGGCCGGCGCGAACGCCGTCATCGCCGACGTTCAATCCGACAAGGGCGAGGCGCTCGCGAAGCAGCTCGGCGCGAAGACGCGCTTCGTGAAATGCGACGTCACAAGCGAATCCGACGGCCAGGGGGCGGTGGACGCGGCGCTGAAGAATTTCAACGGCCTTCAGGGCCTCGTGAACTGCGCCGGCATCGCGATCGCCGAGCGCACGGTGAAGAAAGACGGGCCACACGCTCTCGCCTCGTTCGCGCGCATCATCAACATCAATCTCATCGGCACCTTCAACATGATCCGCCTCGCAGCGGTGGCGATGGCGAAGGGCCAACCGAACCCCGTCGGCGAGCGCGGCGTCATCGTCAACACCGCCTCGGTAGCCGCCTACGACGGGCAGATCGGGCAGGCCGCGTACTCGGCATCCAAAGGCGGCGTGGTAGGAATGACGCTTCCGGTCGCGCGCGACCTTTCGCGCGACGGCATCCGCGTGTGCACCATCGCTCCGGGAATTTTCGAAACGCCGATGCTGCTCGGCATGCCCAAGGACGTGCAGGACGCGCTCGCGAGGCAGGTTCCGTTTCCGCCGCGCCTGGGGAGGCCCGCGGACTACGCTCAGCTCGTGCGGCAGATCGTCGAGAACGAGATGCTAAACGGCGAGGTGATCCGGCTGGACGGCGCCATCCGCATGGCACCCAAGTAATCCGCTCCGACGCCAAAGACGGCCCGGCGTGTGCGGGCGTGCGCTACGGCAGTCACAGGCCGAGATACGCCTGGCGCACGCGGTCGTTATGCAGGAGCTGCTCGCCGGTGCCGCTCATGACGATGCGGCCGTTCTCGAGCACGTAGCCGCGGTTCGAGATCTTGAGCGAAACCGCAACGTTTTGCTCGACCAGCAGAATCGTGAGGCCGCGGCCGTTCAGCGCGCGTATGGTGTGCAGCACCTGCTGAACCACCAACGGCCCGAGGCCGAGCGAGGGCTCGTCGAACATGATCAGTTCGGGCCCGCCCATCAAGCAGCGCGCGATCGCGAGCATCTGCTGCTCGCCGCCCGACATCGTGCCGGCAAGCTGGCCGCGACGCTCGGCAAGCCGCGGAAACATGGTGAAGGCCTCCTCCAGCAGGCGCTTTGCGCTGGTGCGCGCGCGGGGCAGCATTGCGCCCATCTCGAGGTTTTCCAGGACCGACAGCGTGGGAAAGACCTGGCGGCCCTCGGCCACCTGCCCGATGCCGAGATCGCAGATATGGTGGGCTTCGCGACCGGCGATCTCGGCCCCCTTGAAGCGGATGCTTCCGGAGCGCGGCACCTCGATGCCGGCGATGGTGCGGATCAACGAGGACTTGCCCGCGCCGTTGGCGCCGACGATGGCCACGATGTGGCCCTTCGGCACCTCGATCGACACGCGGTCGAGCGCCTGCGCGTCCCCATAGAACAGCTCGAGGTCCTCGACCGAGAGGAAAACGTCGTTCGTTGCAGGTTCGGAGCTCATACGTCGGTCTCCTCGCCCAGGTAGCACTCGAGCACCGCCGGGTCGTGCACCACCTTCTCGGGTGTGCCGCGCGCGATCACCTCACCGTGATGCAGTACGCCGATGTGATGCGCGAGCGCCATTACCGCGCGCATCACATGCTCGATCAGCAGGATCGTAAGCCCGTCGGCGCGGTTGATGTCGCGGAACAACTGCACCATCTGGTCGCACTCGGTGGGCCGAAGGCCCGCCATCACTTCGTCGAGCAGCAGCAGCCGCGGCCGCGTAGCGAGCGCGCGGGCCACCTCGAGGCGCTTGCGGTCGGGCAGGGTAAGGGAAGAGGCGGGCCAATCACGCTTCGCGGCCAGGCCGAGCTTCTCGAGGATTTCAAGCGCTCGGCCGCGCGCCGCGTTCACCGAACGTTCCCTGTGCAGCGCGCCGACGATCACATTGTCCAGTACCGAAAGCCCGGCGAAGGGTTTGACGATCTGAAAGGTGCGGCCGACGCCCGAGGCGCACACCTGG
>Ga0326726_10004948_pt1 | contig 12121 bp, 8 predicted proteins | sample MHFenrmetagenome_2_FD_207603 | JGI IMG/M metagenome (GOLD analysis project Ga0326726, IMG submission 207603) | Lab enriched peat soil microbial communities from Michigan Hollow, Ithaca, NY, United States - MHF15MN | ecosystem: Environmental > Terrestrial > Soil > Wetlands > Peat | place: USA...
CGAGACTGAAGTTCTTCACGTCGAGGTCGGCGCCGATGCCCTGCGCCTTGACGGTCAGCGTGCCCGTCGCCGGCAACGCCACGAGAGCCGGCACCTTGGCCTCGGTCTTGTTATCGAAGACCGTGACCTCGACGATGATGCCGGTCGCGTCACTCCATTGCACCGAGGCGACCTTCGCGTTGGCCACGGCGTCGAACGTCGCGCTGTCCCGCGTGGCGGCCACGTTCGTCGGGGGGATCAGCCACGAGTCGGCCGCGAGCGTCGTCGTCTGCTGACCCCGGCGAATGAGGATGCTCTGTGCGCCCAGGTCGCCATCGGTCGTCTGGGCGACCGCGGTGAGTCGATACGTCGCGTTCGGCGCGAACACCTCCGTCATCGGCACGAGCGCGGTCGTCGAGCCCGAGGGCAGTACCGGCAGCTGGACGACCTCGTTGTTCGACAGCTCGATCCCGATCAGCGCGTCGTGCTTCGACAGCGCGGCCGGCGGCGTGCCGAAATCGATCGTCGCGTTCTGCAGGCTGCCGGCCTGGACGATCGACAGCGCGAGGCCGGACTGGTTGATGCCGGCGTTGACCTGCACGCTCGGTGCGGTCGCCCAGCCGATGATCGTCATGGTGTCGTCGGCCATGGTCGCGGTGCCGTGCGGGTCGTAGTCGACGATCGCCGCGATCAGCGTCACCGTGCCGGTGCGCGTCACGACCGAGAACGAACAGGTCGTCCCGGTGCCCGTGCACAGGTTGCCCTGTGCCGGCGTCTGGAGGTTGTTCGCGGGATCGCCGAGCGTGTCGTTCTGCGAGTAGCTGACGAGCGCGGCCTTGAGGTGGCCCGCGGCGACCGAGATCGAGTCCCAGCCGCCGATCGTGCCGGTCAGGGTCGCTTGCTGGGCGGTCTCGGTGCCGAGCTTGGTCACCGGCACCGTGATGTTCGCGCCGTTCGCGCCTTGCCAGACCGTGCCGCGATAGCCGGTGGCCTTCACCGCGATCGTCTGCGGGCCCGAGACGTCCTGGAAGATCACCAGGCCGGTCTCGTCCGTCATCGCCTGCGTGCCGCCGACCTCGACGGTCGCGTCGGTGATCGGCTGGTAGCTCTCGTTGTCGATGACGTAGACGTTGATCACGCCATCGATATCGCCGTCGCCGATCCCGCCACCCGCGATGACGCGCGGGTCAGGGCTGTTGCCACAGGCAATGAGACTGGCCAACGCCAGCCAATACAAGGTGCGCATGAAGGGGCTCCTCCTCGGAGCACCATGCAAATTGCACCCTGCGTGCCGCGGCTAACACCGCGAGGACACTCGCGGTCAGCGGCGGCAACTGTGGTCCTGGTGTCGGGGGATCCTACGACTGATCGTCTTTATCCGCGGCACCGGCCGGAGCACCCTCGTTCTTGATGGCCTGGACCTCGGTCCGGATCATCTGCGCGAAGGTCTTGAGCTCCTGCATCGCGTTGCGCACGCGAGTGCCAGCGGCCTTGTTGCCGTCCTTGTAGAACTTCTCGAAGTCGGCACCCATCTTGGCGACGAGCGCTTGTAGCTCGACGAAGCGCGCGACGGCGCTGTGGGTCTCCGAGTCGGACTGGTGGATTTCGTTGCTCTCCATAGGGGGGCTACCTTGCCCCGACCCTCTGACAACAGCAACTCCTATAGCTTTCTTTGGATCGACAGGTACTTAGGAGGCGTATGCTTGCCCCGATGCCCGTCACGGTGCGATTTCCGGCGGTCGCAGGCCGGTTTTACCCAGCCTCTCAGAACGAGCTGGGAGAGGCGATCGACGCATTTATCGCGGCTGCCGGTGGTCCGAAATCACCGCCGTGGCCCAAGGCGCTGATCGTTCCTCACGCTGGTTACGTGTATTCCGGACCGATCGCGGGCGCAGGATTCGCGCGCCTCGCGGGTGCTCCGATCGAGCGCGTGGTGCTGGTCGGCCCGGCGCATCGCGTGTTCGTGACCGGTCTCGCATGGCCCGGCACGACGCACCTCCGAACGCCGCTCGGCGACATGGAGGTGGATGTCGCCGCGATCCAGAGCCTGCCCGAGCTGGTGGCGCACCCGGCGGCGCACGCCCGCGAGCACTCGCTCGAGGTCGAGCTGCCGTTCATCCAGCGGCTGTTCCCGGCCGCGAAGGTGATCCCGCTCGTGACGTCGGCGAGCTCCGAGGCCGTCGGGCGCGTGCTCGAAGCCCTGTGGGGCGGGCCCGAGACCGCGATCATCATCAGCTCGGATCTGTCGCACTACCACCCGTATGCCGAAGGGCGGGCGATCGACGAGCGCACCACCGCGAAGATCCTCGCGCTCGAGGACGGGCTGGTCGGTGAAGAGGCGTGCGGGTGCACCGGCATCAACGGCCTGGTCCGGGTGGCGCGGCGCAAGCGGATGCGGATCGAGCTCGTAGATCTTCGTAGCTCCGGCGATACGGCCGGCCCGAAAGCGGAGGTCGTCGGGTATGGATCGTTCGCGCTATACGAGGCGTCGTGATCGATCGTGGGCCAATGCTGGTGCAGTTCGCACGCGCGCGAGTTCGCCAGGAGCTCGGCGGGCCGATCGCGCTCGTGCCCGACGCGCCGTGGGCGAGCGAGCTGTGTGCCACGTTCGTGACGCTGCGCTGGCGCGACGGCGAGCTGCAGGGCTGCATCGGCAACCTCGACGCAGATCGGCCGATCGTCGACGACGTCGCGTCGAATGCGGTCGCCGCGGCGACGCGCGATCCGCGTGGCGAGAAGTTCGCGCTGGAGGAGCTCGACGACCTCCACGTGGAGCTGTCGATCCTGTCGGTGCTCGAGCCGATCCGGGAAGCCGACATTCGCGTCGGCACCGATGGCGTGGTGATCGTGCATCGCGGCCGTCGCGCGACGTTCCTGCCGGTGATGTGGCGCCAGCTCCCGGACCTCGCGACCTTCATGCGCGAGCTCGATCGCAAGGCGGGTCTGCCGCGCGAGCTCGACCGTCGCGAGCTGCAATTCTGGCGCTACACCACCGAGCACTACGTGGATCCCGCGCCATGACCAAAGCCAAGTGGTTTCACCCGACCGAGGACGGCAAGCTGCAGTGCGATCTGTGCCCGCGCGACTGCCGGCTCGGCGACGGCCAGCGCGGCATGTGCTTCGTCCGCCAGCGGAACGGCGACGCGATGGAGCTCACCACGTACGGTCGATCGAGCGGGTTCGCGCTCGATCCGATCGAGAAGAAGCCGCTCAACCACTTCTATCCCGGCACGAGCGTGCTGTCGTTCGGCACTGCCGGCTGCAACCTCGCGTGCAAGTTCTGCCAGAACTGGGACATCTCCAAGTCGCGCGAGATGGACACCCTCGTCGACGAGGCGAGCCCCGAGGCGATCGCGCAGGCCGCGCTGCGGGGTGGCGCGCGGAGCGTCGCGTTCACGTACAACGACCCGACGATCTTCGCCGAGTACGCCATGGATACCGCCGATGCATGCCACGCGGTCGGGCTCGCGACGGTGGCCGTGACGGCCGGGTACATCCACGCCGAGCCACGGCGCGAGATGTACGCGAAGATCGATGCCGCGAACGTCGATCTCAAGGCGTTCACCGACGACTTCTACTGGAAGCAGGCGGCGGCGCACCTCGAGCCGGTGAAGGACACGCTGCGGTACCTGGTCCACGAGACCTCGGTGTGGACCGAGATCACGACATTGCTCATCCCCGGCTTGAACGACTCGGACCGCGAGCTCCACGAGCTGTCGCAATGGATCGCGACCGACCTCGGCCCGGATGTCCCGCTGCACTTCAGCGCGTTCCATCCCGACTACAAGATGGCCGACATCCCGCGCACGCCACCGGAGACGCTACGCCGCGCCCGCGCGATCGCGCGCGCCGAGGGCGTGCGCTACGTCTACACCGGCAACGTCCACGATCGCGAAGGCGACACCACGTGCTGTCCCGGGTGCAAGGCTCCGGTGATCGAGCGCGACTGGTACGAGATCCTGTCGTCGAACGTCGACCACGGCCGCTGCAAATCGTGCGGCACCGCGATCCCCGGCCGCTTCGACGCCGCGATCGGCAACTTCGGCCGGAAGCGAATGCGCGTCGTGGTCTGATACATTCGCCACGTCATGGCGAGGTCGAAGAAAACCAAGAAGCAGCCCGCGGCGAAAAAGTCAGCGGCCAAGAAGCCAGCGGCAGCGAAGAAGAAGCCGGCGGCCAAGAAGCCAGCGGCAGCGAAGAAGAAGCCGGCGGCCAAGAAGAAGCCGGCGACCAAGACCGCGGCCACGGCCAAGACGAAGCCCGCGGCCACGGCCAAGGCGAAGCCCGCGGCCACGGCCAAGGCGAAGCCCGCGGCCACGGCCAAGGCGAAGCCCGCGGCGAAACCCGCCACGACCGCGCCGACGACCGAGCACCTCGCGAAGCTGGCGATGGCCGGTGACCTCGACGTGCTGCTCGGCCTGATGGATGGTGTGCCCGAGAGCGATCGCGACATCGCCGCGTACACGTGGCTATCCGTCGCCTCCGACTTCGGACACGAGGACGCCGACGAGATGATCGGCGATCTGCTCGAGTCGTCGTCGCTGCGCTACGACGACGATCGGTACGAGACCGGGAACGCGCACTGGGAGCTCGGGCTCGCGTACCTCACGGGAACCGCGGGCCTGCCGCGCGACCTCGAGAAGGCGCGGTCGCAGCTCGCGAGCGCGAAGGAGAACCAGTTCCCGATGTCCGTGCAGGAGTCCGACATCTTGCAGGCGCAGGCCCGCGCGCGGCTCGCTCCGGATGCGCTCGCGGTGTTCGACTCGGTGTTCGCCGGCGACAGCGGTCGCATCGACGAACGCGGCGGCGAGGGCGACGAAGCAGACGACGAGGGTTGACCGAGCAAATAGCCATTGTGCCGCGCCGGCCACCTTGTGTATGTCGTGGCGATGGCCAGGTTCTTCAGGCTCGTAACGCTGGTGGTCGTGGGTTGTGCTCCGGCGACGGAGTCGTCCGCACCGGATCCGTTGACGGTCGCGACGTGCGTGACGTTCCAGCGCGGCCACGGCGGCGACGTGGTCGCCGACAGCTACGTCAAGCCGAACACGCTCCACAAGAACTTCGGTGACAAGCCGGTGCTGCGGGTCAGCGCGAGCGACGAGGCGCTGCTCCGGTTCGACCTCGCGACGATCCCGAGCTCGGCGACGATCACGAAGGCGACGCTCAAGCTGTTCGCGAACGGCGAGGCGGGCGACGGCACGATCCGCGTCCACCGCGTCACCGCGCCGTGGGCCGAAGCCAGCGTCACGTACGCGAGCTTTCACCAGGCGTTCGCGCCCGAGGTCGTGGCGGCGCTGCGCGTCGAGCGCAAGACCACCCAGAAGAGCGCCGACGTCACGCAGGTGGTCGCGAGCTGGGTGCGCGGTACGCAACCGAACCACGGCCTCGAGCTCGACGTCGGCTCCGATCACCACGCCGCGCGCGACCGCGACGGCGACGATGACAACGACCCGACGCTGTTCGTGAGCAGCGACGGCCCGGCGGCTACCCGGCGACCCGCCCTCGAGGTCTGCTACTCGGTGTTCGTCGACGAATGCGCGGCGAGCCCGTGCCACAACGGCGGCACGTGCACGAACGCGAGCTCCGGCTACACCTGCGCGTGCGGGCCCGGGTTCAGCGGGCCCACGTGCGACACCGTGCTCGATCACTGCGCGGCCAATCCGTGCCAGCACGGCGGCGGGTGCACGAACACCGACGATGGCTACACGTGCGTGTGCCCCGCGGGCTTCGCCGGCGCCAACTGCGAGACCGACATCGACGACTGCGCGACGCAACCGTGCCAGCACGGCGGCGTGTGCACCGACGGGATCGCGACCTACACGTGCGCGTGCGCACCCGGCTACGACGGCGCCAACTGCGAGCACCTGATCGACAACTGCGAGACCAACCCCTGCCACAACGGCGGCGCGTGCTCGAGCGTCGCGAACGGCTTCACGTGCGCGTGCCCGATCGGGTTCACCGGCGCGACGTGCGACACCAACATCGACGACTGCGCGGCGAATCCGTGCGTCAACGGCACGTGCGTCGACGGCATCGCCAGCTACACCTGCGAATGCTCGCCCGACTGGGGCGGTCCGCGGTGCGACGTCAACCTCGATAGCTGCGCGCAGGCGCCGTGCCTGAACGGCGGCACGTGCACCAACGGGTTCGGCACGTACAGCTGCGCGTGCCCGACGGGCTACACCGGCACCAACTGCGAGATCGACATCAACGACTGCGCGCCGAACCCGTGCCAGAACGGCGGCATGTGCGTCGACGGCATCGCGAGCTACACGTGCATGTGCGCGACGGGCTACGTCGGCGCGACGTGCGAGACCGCCCTGCCCCCGCCCGTGCGGGTGCGCATCGGCGGTGTGTGCATGGCGATCTGCCAGCTACCCGACTCCGATCCGGACGGTGATGGCTGGGGCTACGAGCAGAACGCGTCGTGCGTGATGCCGTCGAACCCGGTCGCGACCTCGTCGCCGTGGTGCGACACGGTGGCGCCGCAGGACGCGTACGAGGCCCCGCACGCCGCGACGGACGACACCACGACCAGCGTCGCCACGATCCCGCGCCCGCCGCGGATCGTCGTCGATCCGCCGCACGACTGCCCGCACGACGCCCCCGGCCTCGCGATGTGGGATCCATCGTGGGTCCTCCCCGACGGAACGATCGAGATCCCGGCGAACACGCGGGTGCTCGTGCACGGCAATACCTCGATCCCGGCGACCACGCTGATCCGCAAGCTGCACGTCCCGGCGACGAGCGAGCTGGTGTTCGCCGACGAGCCGGCGACCTTCCACGTCACCGACATCATGGTCGACGGCGCGCTGCGACTCGGCTCGGCGACGTGCCGCCTCGAGAGCGCGATCCGGTTCGAGTTCGACACCGACGAGAACGTGAGCGATCCGGCGGTGCGCACGCTGATCTACAACCGCATGGGGCTCGGCATCATGGTCGGGCCGACCGGCGTGCTCGAGATGTTCGGGCACCTCTACCAGCCGACGTGGACGCGGCTCGCCGCGACCGCGACCGCGAACGCCGTGCAGATCGTGCTCGCCGAGCCGGTCGATTGGCGGCCGGGCCAGCGGATCGTGATCGCGACCAGCGCGCGCGCCGACTACCCGCTCCTCGACGAGAACGAGGTGCGAACGATCGTGAGCGTGAATGGCTCGACCGTGACCCTCGATCATCCGCTCGCCTACTCGCACTACGGCGGCTGGGAGTATCAGGTCGAGGTCGGCCTGCTGTCGCGCAACCTCGAGTTCCACACCTCCGACCGCGTGGTCGCGGCGGCGCCGACGTTCGGCGGCCACATCATGGTGCACTCGAAGAACGCGCGCGTGTCGGGCGTCGAGCTGTACGGGCTGGGGCAGCAGAACTTCCTCGCGCGCTACCCGTTCCACTTTCACCGCTCGGGCGATGTCGGCGGGGCGTCCTACTTCACCGACTCGAGCGTGTGGCACTCGAACTGGCGCTGCGCCGTCATCCACCGCACCGACCACGCGATCGTGTCGCGCAACGTCGCGTACGACAACTTCGGCCACTGCTACTACCTCGAGGACGGCGTCGAGCTGAACAACGAGGTGTCGTTCAACCTCGCGGTGCGCACGAAGATCATGGGCCCGACCGACCCGGCCTCGATCGCGGAGCTGAGGAGCGCAGGCCAAACCGGGTTCACGCTCGCGCAGTCCGCCGACTTCGCGCAGCCGGCCGATCGCGCCGCGGCGGGCTTCTACATCACGAACGGCAACAACCGCATCGTCGGCAACGCGTCGTCGGGCGGCTTCGCGGGCTACTCGTTCCCCAACCTGCCGCAGGCGATCGGCGGCAGCCCCGAGCGGATCTTCCCGATCCTGTACGGCGCGAGCAACTTCGACGGCAACACCGCGCACAGCGCCGGCTATCTGTGGGGCGAGGGTGGTGCCTGTATCTACGTCGGCGGCACGCTCGTCGAGGTGGCCGGCCAGCTCCAGTACACCAGCGGCCGCACGACGGAGTGGGACCTGTTGCGCCATCAGACCGAGGTGTTCAACAACACGAAGACGTTCTTGTGCGAGACCGGCATCGTGCACTGGGGAAACAACCCGCGCATCGTCAACTTCGAGGCGTGGAACAACGGCCTGATCGCGAAGCTGTTCGGGTCGGCGTCGATCCAGAGCAGCCTCGTCGTCGCGCAGACCGGCAACGTCCTCCCGCAGAACTTCGACACCACCTACGGCTTCGACCTGTCACGGCCGTTCAACTGGTACCCGCACGGGTTCCAGTTCTACGACACGCGCACGCAGACGATCCTGCGCGACGTCGTGTTTCGCGGCTTCCACCACGACCCGTATGCCGGGACGCTGAAGGAGTGGGACAACTGCGCGTTGCTGTCGATGACGCACTCCGATCAGTACACGCCGCAGCACATGAACGCGGTCGCCGGCCTGCACTTCGTCGACGTCGACGACGGCCAGCGACTGTGCATCAGCGACCGCGGCACGCTGTCGTCGCGCAACTTCAACGTGATCGATGCCGACGGTAGCCTGTCGCGAGTGGCCGGCGACGGGCTGCCGGACGGGCCGCGCCTCGTCGCCTCGAGCTACGCGAGCGCGTGGAAGATCTCGAGCGAGTGCATCCGCCACGACGCGTGGGGTGCGTGGGTGTGCCCGCTGCACGCACCGCAGAACGTCGCGTCGATCGGCACGATCCCCGACGCCGGCGTGCACGTGACGATGTACGGGCTCGACAACACGAGCCTCGGCGACAACTGGTACTCGGCCACCGACTTCATCGACGCCCAGATCACCGGCCCGTCCGGCGTCGGCTGGCACCACGCGTTCCCCGGTGGCGTGCCCGAGACGTTCCAGGTCCAGGTGCTGCAGGTGCCCGACGCGAGCTTCGTGCTGCTGTCGTTCACTCTCCCGCACGGCGTCGCGTGCGCGATCCACGACGCGAGCTGGACCTCCGTGCCCGACGTGAGCGCGCTGCTCGCCTCGCCGACCGCCGCCTACACGACGGCGCAGGACTCCTGCTTCGTCCGCATCCCGCCGACGAGCCTCGGCGACTTCCAGGCGTCGGGACTCGCGGTCCCGAACATGACGTGGCGCGGGAACCCGACGCCGACGACGTACTTCACGATCGACACCGGGTGTCTCGCCACGAACCCCGCGTGCCAGGCCGTGGTCTCGAAGCTGCCGACGCTGCCCTAGCGAGTGCTCAACGGATCGATGTCGGAGCCCGCTGCCGAGCCCTGCTTGGGCGGCTTCGGTGGCCTCGGCGGCTTCGGTGGCTTCGCGACGGTCGCGCTGCCGGCCGCGGCGGCATCGATCGGCACGATCACCACCGGTGCGTCGGCCGCGTCGATGACGACCGTCGGTGGCGTCTGCGGCGTCGCGGCCGGTACCGACGATGACGATTGCTGCAACGACGTCGCGATCGCGACGGCGGCACCGACCACGACGACCAGCGACGCCAGGACGATCGGCCACATCCGCCGCGCTCGCGGCGGCTCGGTCGAGGCCTCGCCGGAGCTCGCGCGCAGCGTCGTGGTGTCGAGCGGTGGCGTGATCGTGCCGACCGTCTGCTCTCCGACGCCGGCAGAGCTCGCGCGCAGCGGCGGGATCGTCGCGATCGAGTTGTTCTCGCCGGTGATCGCGGCGCCGGCGCGCGCGAGCTCGGTCATCGACGCGAAGCGCGCGTCGGGACTCTTCGCGAGACATTTGAGGACGAGCGCGTCGACGGCCGGCGGAAGCTCGGGGACGAGCGAGCTCGGCAGCGGCGGGTCGTGGCCGATCTGACTGACGATCATGTCGCCGGGCGTCGGTGCGATGAACGGCGGCCTCCCGCACAGCAGATCGAACAGTACGCACCCGAGCGCGTAGATATCGGTGCGGTGGTCGATGCCGCCGGCGCCACGGCATTGCTCCGGCGACATGAACGCGGGCGTGCCCATGATCGTGCCGGTGATCGTCTTCTGGCGATCCGGATCGTCGGCCTCGTCGAGCAGCTTCGCGATGCCGAAGTCGAGGATCTTGATGCGCTCGCCGCCGGGCACCGCGGGATCGGGGACGAGGAACACGTTGTCGGGCTTGAGATCGCGGTGGATGATGCCGCGCGCGTGCGCCGCGGCCATCGCGATCGCGCATTGCTGGATGATGCGCACGGCCTGCAGTGCCGGGAGCCGGCCGGTCCCGAGCCGCGAGGCGAGCGACTCGCCGCGCAGGTGCTCCATCACGATGTACGCGTTGCCCTCGTGATGGCCGAAATCGAGCACGGTGATGATGCCGGGATCCTGGATCCGCGTCGCTGCCTTGGCCTCGTCGAAGAACCGCTCGACGAGCTTCGGCTGCGCCGACATCGCCGGCAACAGCACCTTGATCGCGGCGCGGCTGCCGAGCAGCTGGTGCTCGCCGAGCCACACCATGCCCATCCCGCCGGCGCCGATCTGCGCGACGATCCGGTAGTTCCCGAGGACGGTGCCGATCTCTACCATACGAACAAATCGGCCCCGAGCTCGAAGAGCGTGACGACACGCCCCGAGACCAGGACGAACTGGATGTGGACGCCGATATCGAGCCGATCGAAGCGCAGCGTCGGGCTCAGCCGCAGAGAGCCCCAGCCGTTGTTCGACGAATTGCCGTAGTTGTCGCTCTGCAGATCGACGCCGACGCCGAGCCCACCGGCGGCGATCAGCCGTGGCGTGACCGGGTAGGCGTACTCGAACGTGGTGCCGAGCGCGTAGAGCTTGAACAGGTGATAGACGTCGGCCGGATCCTTCGAGGTCGAGTGCATGATCGACGGCACCACGCGCAGCACGCCCGGCCCGAGCGGTGCGACGTTCGCCACCACGCGCCCGCCGTAGATCCAGTCGAGATCCGACGACAGTCCGGTCAGCAGGCCGGCCCCGATGTGGTAGTCGGCCGCCGGCGGCTCCGCCTTCGCGACCACAGCCGGTGGTGGCAGCCGGTCCGCCGGCTTGTCGGGCTTCGCCGGTGGCTCCGCGCTGGCGACGAGCGGTGGAACCTCGACGCGCGTCTCCTTGCCCTCGACGAGCTGCACGTCCTGGTGCCACGACGCGTAGCCGGCCGCATCGACGTCGATGCGGTACGGCCCCGGATCGAACGGCAGCTTGCGATCGTACTCGGCCGGATCGACGACGACGCCGTTGCGATGCACCGCGACGCCGATCGTGCGCAGCGCCGGCGTCACCGCGATCGTGAGGTACGGCAATCGTGGTGCGAGCGCGCTGCCGCGCTTTGCGGCATAGGCCGCGCGCGGGTCATGGGTGCGCTGCGCACGCGCCTCGGTGTCGACGAACGCGGCCCACGCGGTCGCGATCCTGCCGCGGCGCTCCTCGCAGTCCGCGAGGTTCGCCACCGTACCTACACGCGGCTCGATCGTATCGCTGCGCCGGAACAGGTCGCAGGCTTCGTCCAGCTTGCCGGCGGCCATGGCCGCACGACCGTCCTGGAACAGCTTCTCGGCCGCCGGGTCGGCAAGCGCCATGGCGGAGAAACCACAGACGATCAGGAAGACGGCACGGAAGAGCACGGCGATACGGCGGCAGGATACAATTGTTCGTCGTGGTGCTGCGACCAACTCGTCCACCGTTCACGGATACCGCAATTCGTCGCGTCCTCGACGAGCGAAACGTCAAGGTCGTCTATCAGCCGGTCGTGAACCTCCGCAATCGCGAGATCTTTGCCTACGAGGCACTCGCGCGCTCGAAATCACCCGATTTCGATGGTCCGCTGAGCTTGTTTGCCGCCGCCGTCGAGCACAACTGCACCGGCGAGCTGGGGCGGATGCTGCGCGAGATGGCGATCGAGGACTGCCCGAACCACAAGCTGTTCGTGAACATCCACCCGGCCGAGCTCAACGAGAAGTGGCTGGTCCAGCCCAACGATCCGATCTTCCAGCACTCGAACGACATCTACCTGGAGATCACCGAGAGCATCCCGCTGTCTCACTTTCACCTGTGTCAGAGCATTCTCACCGAGGTCCGCGATCGCGGCGTGTTCCTCGTCGTCGACGATCTCGGTGCCGGCTACTCGAACCTCAAGTACATCGCCGATCTCCATCCACGCGTCGTCAAGCTCGACCGCGGGTTGATCGCCGGCCTCCAGATCGGCACGCGGCTATTCAAGCTCGTGAGCGCGATCGTGGTGCTGTGTCG
>Ga0326726_10004949_pt1 | contig 12121 bp, 7 predicted proteins | sample MHFenrmetagenome_2_FD_207603 | JGI IMG/M metagenome (GOLD analysis project Ga0326726, IMG submission 207603) | Lab enriched peat soil microbial communities from Michigan Hollow, Ithaca, NY, United States - MHF15MN | ecosystem: Environmental > Terrestrial > Soil > Wetlands > Peat | place: USA...
GCCGCGCGACCGCCGCGGCCGCGCCCGCGCGTCCGGCCCTGTGCCCGCGGGGCGGGCTCCGGCTCCGGCTCGGGCTCCGGCTCGGGCGCCGCCGCAGCTTCCGGCTCGACGGCCACAGCCGGCTCGGCCGCCGCTACGCCTGTTCCCCGACGACCGCGGCCCCGCCCACCGCGCGACCGGCGGTGCGCCGGCTCGGTGGCCGCTTCGGTGGCCTGGGCGCCGCTCGCGGCCGCTTCCGCCGCCGGCACCTCGGGCGCTTCCGACGCCGCCACGGCCTCGGCCACGGGCGCTCCGGGCGCGGCCGCGGCCAGGCCTCCGATCACCTGCCCCGGCAACAGCGGCGGAGGACCGGCCAGCGCCCGCCCCGCCCGCGAGCCGACACGCCCGCCCAGGCGAACCGCATGGCGCGCCGAGGCAGGCGCGGGCGACGGTGCGGGAGCGGCCGCGGCTGCAGCAGCCTTCGCCGCGACCGGTTCGCCCTTCGGCTCGACGGCTTTGGGCGCTTCCGCTCGCGCCGGCTCCGGAGCGGGCACGTGCGGGGCTGCTGCCGGCTCTGTGGCCCGCGCCTCCGCCGACTCATCCCGCCGGCCGCGCTCGGGCCGCCCACGACGACCGCGTTCGGCCCGCTCACCGCGCTCGCCGCGCTCGCCCCTTTCGCCTCGGTCGCTGGGCCGCGGCCGCGGCTCCTCGGCGCGCGCGCGCCCGGTGCCGAACAGCTCGACCTCGTAGCTGCCGATGTCGGACTTCTGGAGGTTCACCACCTCGGCGTCGTGCGCCTGGCGCAGGAACCGGCTGAACTTGCCGAACCCGTAGGCGGACTCGTCGAAGTCGGGCTGCAGCTCGAGCATGCGCCGCTTCACGTCGGAATCGCGCACCGCCTCGTGCCGGCCTTCGGTGATGTCCTCGAGCGCGCGTCGCAGCAGGGCGTACGCCGCGCTCAGGCCGGCGCGCCCGTTCTCCGCGGGCTCCGCCGCCAGCTCCGCGGCGGGCTGCTCCGCCGGGCGCTCGCGCGTGAACCGCTCCTCGCGCGGGGGGCGCTCGCGGCGCTCGCCCCGCTCGCCCCGCTCGCCCCGTTCGGGACGCTCGGCGCGGGCGGGCGGCTCCTCGTGCGCGGCTTCCTCGTGCACGGCCGGTTCCTCGGCCACGACCGGCTCCTCGGGCGCGGGTCCGCGCTCGCGCTCCTCGTGCACTTCCCGGCGGCGCCGGCGCTGGCGGTCACGCTCACCGGCGCGCGAGGCGGCCTCGCGGTGCGGGCCGGGCGCGGCGGCCCCGCTCGCGGGCGCGACCTCGTACTGCCCGTTCTCGAGCTTGCGCAGCGAGACCAGCCCGCGCTCGCCCGCCTCCTGCACGAACTTGTTGAACTTGCTGTAGCCCAGCTCGGCTTCGTCGAAGTTGGGGTCGATCTGAATCATGACCTGCTTGAGCCGGTCGGAGCGCATGACGTCGCCGTCCTCGGACATCTGCTGGACGGCGCGCTCGACCACCTCCCAGGGATCGGGGCGAATGAGTGGAGCCTCGTCGCCAGCGCGCGTGAGCCCGGTCAGCGCGGAGTACGAGTAGTACTCGTCGCAGTTCTGCACGAGCAGGTCGGACGTGGACTCGCGGATGCCCACCCCGACGACGTACTTGCCGTACTCCTTGAGCTTCAGCACCAGCGAGGAGAAATCGGAGTCGCCCGAGAGCAGGATGAAGCTCCCGATCTCCGGGCGGATGAAGACCAGCTCCAGCGCATCGATGGCCAGGCGGATGTCGGTGGCGTTCTTCTTGGAGCTGCCGTAGGCCGGCGCCCAGATCAGGTCGACCGACGCCTCCGACAGGGGCACGATGTACTGCGGGTAGCGACGCCAGTCCGCGTATGCGCGCTGGACACTAACTTTGCCCTTGATGATGTCGCTGTTGAGGAGGTTCTTGAGCTCTTTGGTGAGGTCACTGCGGATCCCCATCGTGACGTTGTCGAAGTCGATGAGGAGCGCCGCGTGCGGCGCCTGGCCGGTCGAGTACGACGGCCCGATGGAGCGCCCCTGGATGCCCCGAGCGAACTGTGCCATTGCCTTTGTCTTTTCTTCCCTGAATGTGGTTCCCGCCGGGGGCCCCCCCGCCTCTGCGCGACCGATCGGTCGCGGGACGGTCGGGGGAGCTCCCTCGGGACGCTACGGGCGACGACTCGATTCATCCGCACTGATCATGCGGGCGAGCTCGACCCGTCGCACCTTCCCGCTCCCCGTGAGCGGGAAGACGTCGAAGAAGCGGACGAGGTCCGGGAGCTTGTACTCGGCGAGCGCGCCGCGGCACCACTCCTTGATCTCCTCGCCCGTGATGATCGCGCCCTCCACCGGCACCACGCACGCGCAGACGAGCTCGCCCAGCACCTCGTGGGGCAGCCCCACGACGGCGACGTCGAGCACGGCCGGGTGCGCGTGGATCCGGTCCTCCACCTCCCGCGGGTACACGTTGAAACCGCCGCGGATGATCAGCTCCTTCCGCCGGCCGACGATGTGGACGTAGCCGTCCTCGTCTACGATGCCCAGATCGCCCGTCAGGAAGTAGCCGTCCGGGTCGAAGGCCTGCACGGTCTCGCCCGGCTGACGGTAGTACCCCTTCATCACGCCCGGGCCGCGCACCGCCAGCTCGCCCAGGCTCTCGACCGGCAGCACCGTGCCGTCGAGGTCGAGCACCCGCAGCTCCGTGCCCGGCAGCGGCCGCCCGACCGTGAACAGCTGCTTCTCGGGCGGGTCGCCCGGGCGCGTGACGGAAACGGTCGACGATGTCTCGGTCAGCGAGTATGCCACCTGCAGTCCGGGACAGAGCTCGGCGCGGATGCGCTTCACCCACTCGTCCGAGATGGGCGCGCCCGCGACGATGCCCGTGCGCAGCGAGCTGACGTCGCAGACCTCGCGGTCGGGATCACGCAGCTCGGTGATGAACACCGTCGGCACGCCGTGATGCACCGTAACGCGATGCTCGTGGATGAGCTGGAGCGCCTCGCTCGGATTGAACTGCTCCTGCATCACCAGCGTCCCGCCCGCCGCCATCGTGCCCAGCAGCCCCGGACCCAGGCCGAACACGTGGAAGACCGTGGTCACCCCGAAGACCACGTCCGCGGGCGTCAGCTCCAGGGCGTCCACCGTCGCCGCCGCCGTCCAGAGCAGGTTACGGTGCGTGAGCGCCACGCCCTTGGGCTTACCCATGGTGCCCGACGTGTACAGGATCGCGAAGACGTCCTCGGCGGGATTCACCTCGACCGGCGGCACGGTACGCCCTTCCCCGCTCGAGACCAGGTCCTCGAACTGGTAGATCCGGTCGTCGTACCACAGGTCCTCCTCGCCCACCGTGACCAGGTACTGCAGGTCCGGCAGCGAGGTGAGGAAGCCCTCGAACAGCTGCAGGTAGTCGACGCCGCCGAAGTTCTCCGCGCTGACGCAGACGGCAGCTTCCGAGTGCCGGAGCATGTACTGCAGCTCCGGGACGGTGAAGTGGGGGTTCAGCGGGACGATGATCGCGCCGAGCTTCGCGGCGGCGAAGACGGAGACGACGAACTCGGGCCAGTTCGGCAGGTCCAGCGCGATGCGGTCACCGCGCTCGATGCCGAGCTCCGAGAGTCCCGCCGCGAGCGCGGTGGCCTGCCTCTCGACCTGCCCGTATGTGTACCTGCGATCGCCGAAGATCAGGAAGGTTCGGGCGGGATCCGCCGCGACCCGCTCCTCGAAGGCCGCCGCGACCGACCGACCCCGGATGCGCTCTTCGAGCGCCATCACGCCTCCGTCGGGGGTAACTCGACGCCGTTGCCCGCCCACAGGCGGGTGCTCCGGCTCAAGCCTGCAGTATAGCGGGCGCGGCGGGGCATCGTCAAACGGAGCCACGACCTGGAAATACCCCGTCCACGGGCGTCCGTTCGCGGCATTCCGCGAGGGCGGCCGCGACCAGCTCGTCGTCCAGGGCGTGGGTCCAGGCGCCGTCGGCGGCGCGGGCCAGCCCGCCGATCCGCTCCAGCAGCGTGTAGTGCAGACGCCCGGCGCGCGCCTTCTTGTCCGACCGCGCCGCCCCCAGCACGGCCGCGGGCTCCATGTCCGCCGGCAGGCGGGTGGGCAGCCCGAAGCCGGCCAGCGCCTGCTCGAGTCGCCCGCTCGTGCCCGGGGCCGTGATGCCCGCGCGCTCGCCCGCGCGCGCTTCCACCACCATTCCGATGGCGATGGCCTCCCCGTGTGCGAGCGCGTAGCCGGACAGCGCCTCGATGGCGTGCCCGAGCGTGTGACCCGCGTTGAGCGCCTTGCGGGCGCCGGCCTCGAAGGGATCGGCGGCCACGAAGGAGGCCTTGATCTCGACCGAGCGCCGCACGACCGGCGTCAGCGCGCCACCCTTGCGGGCGAGGAGGTCCGCGCAGCCGGCGACGACGTCGTCGAAGTAACGCTCGTCGGCGATCGCGCCGTGCTTCACCACTTCCGCCATGCCCGAGCGCAGCTCCCGGTCGGGCAGGGTGCCGAGCGTGGCCGGATCGGCCAGCACCAGCCGCGGCTGGTGGAAGGCGCCGATGAGGTTCTTGCCGGCGGGCGCATCGATCCCCGTCTTGCCCCCGACGGAAGCGTCCACCATGGCCAGCAGGGTGGTGGGGATCTGCACGACGCTCACGCCCCGCAGGAAGGTGGCCGCGGCGAAGCCGGCCAGGTCGCCTACGACACCGCCGCCCAGGGCCAGCACGCACGCGTCGCGGCCCAGGCCCAGGGCGAGGAACTCGTCGAGCACGTGGGCCCAGGTTGCGCGCGTCTTGGCGCTCTCACCCGCGGGGACCGTCACCAGGTCGGCGCGCAGCCCCGCCTCCCGCAGCGGACCGAGCACCGCCTCGCCCCAGAGGGGCGCGACGTTGGAGTCGCTCACGACCGCGTACCGGTGCGCGGGCGCGGCCACGCGCAGCAGCGCGGGCAGGTCCACGAGCGCACCGGGGCGCACGACGACCTCGTACCCGGGCGCGGGCGCGGGCGGAGGCGTGATCCGGACACTGGTCGGGTTCATCCCATGCCGGTTGCGCAAGCGGTTCGCTGACGCCGAAGGTGAATGATCGTGCGTGCTTACGGGCAGCCCTTCCCGCAGCGTGCGCGGCCGCTCGGAAAAGTAGCGCAATGAGCGGGTGCGGCAACGGGCGCATGGTCGTGGCAAAGACATTGCGCTGCACCACGACTCCCCTATCTTGTTCTGTGACGTCACGGGCCGCTCGGACGTCCCAGAAGTTACAGCGGCGGTTCGCACTGCCCGGGGGCGCCAAACGGCGGCCCGTGACGTCTGCTCAGCGAAAGGAACCGAACGGAACGATGCCGCTCCGCATCGGATTGGCATACAACCAGAAGCCGGCTGAGGATGGCCAGCCCCCCAGCGGAGAGCCCTCGGACGAGGAGCCTCCCAGCGGCGAGCCTCCCCATAGTCGGTCCCACGACCGCTTCGCGGAGTGGGACGAACCCGCCACCATCGCCGCTGTCGAAGCGGCGCTCTGCACCGTCGGCTCCGTAGTCCGCCTCGAGGCCGACGCGCTCTTCCCCGACCGGTTGCGCCAGGCCCGTCCCGACATCGTCTTCAACATTGCCGAAGGGCTGCACGGCCCGAACCGGGAAGCGCACGTCCCCGCCATGTGCGAGTACTACGGCGTGCCCTACACGGGCAGCGACGTGCTCACGCTGGCCCTGGCCCTCGACAAGCGGCGCGCCAAGGAGGTCTTCGTCGCCCGCGGCGTGCCCACCGCCCCGTTCACGATCCTGCAGCGAGCGACCGATCCTTTGCCACAGGGGTTCCCGCTGCCCGCGGTGGTCAAGCCCGTGCACGAGGGCTCGAGCATGGGCATCCCGGAGCGGGCACTCTGCGCCACGGCCGAGGCCATCCGCCAGCGGGCCGCCGAGATCGCGCGGGATTACCACCAGCCGGCCCTGGTCGAGGCCTTCCTGCCCGGCCGCGAGTTCACGGTGGCGGTCCTGGGCAACGATGGCGATGCGCGGGCCCTGCCCGTGGTCGAGATCCAGTTCGATGCGCTGCCCGCCGGTGCTGCCCCGCTCTACGGCTACGAAGCCAAGTGGGTGTGGGACACGACCGAGGCTCCGCTCGAGATCTTCCAGTGCCCGGCGGACATCCCGCCCGCGCTCGATGCCGAGATCCGCGACGTCGCCCTGGGCGCGTTCCACGCGCTCGGCTGCCGCGACTGGGCGCGCGTCGACGTGCGCCTGGACGCGGGTGGGCGGGCCAGCATCCTCGAGATCAATCCTCTGCCGGGCATCCTCCCCGACCCGCGCCAGAACTCTTGCTTCCCCAAGGCCGCGCGCGCCGAGGGCATCGGCTACGATGCCATGATCACGGGCGTGCTGGACGTGGCCCTGCGGAGATGCGGGATGGCCAGATGAGAGTCGCGGTGCTGCACGACGACGTGCTGGGCCGCCCGGGCGCGAGTCCGGACGAGCTGGGCGTGCTCGAGGCCGTGGAGGCGGTGACCGCCGCCCTGCACGAGCTCGGGCACACGCCCGTGCGCGTCGCGGTCGGCTCGCGGCTCGAGGAATGGGTGGCCGCACTCAACGATGCCCGCGCCGAGCTGGTGTTCAACCTGTGCGAGGGCGCGGGCGGCGCGAGCGCGGGTGAGGTGCGCGTGGCCGCGGTGGTCGAGCTGCTGGGCATTCCCATGACCGGCAGCGGCACGGAAACGATCGCGCTCGCGCGTCGCAAGGACCGCGTGAACGCGCTGCTGTCGGCGGCGGGCCTGCCCGTGCCGGCCTGGACCCGCGCCGAGCGCCTGAACGGGTGGCGCCACTACCCCGCCATCGTGAAACCCGCCGGCGAGGACGCTTCGGTCGGGATCACGCAGGCCTCGGTCGCGCGCGACGAGCGTGCGCTGCGCGGGGCGCTGGCGGACCGCTCCCACGGGCCGCTGCTGGTCCAGGAGTTCCTGCCGGGCCGCGAGTTCAACGTGGGCTTCGTGGGCGAGCGGGTGCTGCCGCTGGCGGAGATCGAGTTCCACGAGCTGCCCGACTGCTGGCCGCTGGTCAGCTACCGGGCCAAGTGGGAGACGGGCTCGGACGAGGACCTGGCGACCGTCCCGCGCTGTCCCGCGCAGGCGACGCCGGAGCTGGAGGAGGAAGCACGGGCGCTCGCCCGGGCGGCCTGGACACTGGTCGAGGGGCGCGGCTACGGTCGCGTCGATCTGCGCGCCGACGCCACCGGCCGCCTGCACGTACTGGAGGTCAACCCCAACCCGGACCTCTCCCCGTCCGCGGGTCTCACCCGCATGGCCACCGCGGACGGCTGGAGCTACACCGACCTGATCCGTCGGATCGTCGAGGAGGCGGCGTGAGCTCCGACGTGCACCGAACCACCGCGATGTCGGCGCCCGCCGACGTCGCCCTCGCACCCCTCAGCCGCGCTCAGCGCGACGACGTGCGCAACATCCTCGAGGCCACCGGCTTCTTCCGCGAGGACGAGGTCGCGACCGCCCTCGAGGTGCTGGATAGCTATTACGCTCACCCCGAGCAGGACTACACCGCCGTGGGCGCCTTCACCCACTCCGGCGAGCTGCTCGGCTACGTGTGCTTCGGTCCCACTCCCTGCACGCTTGGCACCTGGGATCTCTACTGGATCGCGGTGCACCCGCGAGCCCAGGGCCAGGGCGTGGGGACCGTCCTGCTCGAGGAGGTGGAAGGAAGGCTTGCCCGTCAGCGCGCCCGACTCGTGATCATCGAGACCTCGTCGCAGCCGCTCTACGAAGCCACGCGGAGGTTCTACCTCCGCCACGGCTACCCCGAGGTCGCACGGGTCCCCGACTTCTATTCGGAAGGCGATGATCGTGTGATCTACGCCAAGCGCATTCCACCATCGAACGGGCAAGCGTGATGGAAACCAACTGGCAGAGTGTCCTGCAGCAGAGCCTGACCAGCGTGGACGAGCTGGTCGCGCGGTTCGGAGAGGAGAACGTCGACCGCGAAGCGGTGGAGCGGGCGATCGACAAGTTCAATCTGCGCATCACGCCGGCGGTCCTGGCGCAGATCAAGAGCGTGGGCGACCCCTTCTGGCGCCAGTACGTCCCGACCCCCGAGGAGAACATCATCGAGGACGGGATGGTGGACTCGCTGGACGAGGACGCCGATTCCCCCGTGCCCAACCTCACGCATCGCTATCCCGATCGCGTGCTGTTCCTGGTCTCCCCCGTGTGCGCCACCTACTGCCGGTTCTGCACGCGCCGGCGCAAGGTGGGCGACCCGGAGAAGATCCCGCTCAACCAGTTCGAGGCGGCGTTCCAGTACCTGCGCGCGCACACCGAGGTGCGGGACGTCATCATGAGCGGCGGCGACCCCTTCATGCTCAGCGATCGCCGCATCGAGTTCTTCCTCTCCACCCTGCGCCAGATCCCGCACCTGGAGATCCTGCGCATCCACTCGCGCATGCCGGTGCACCTGCCGCAGCGCATCACGAAGGAGCTGTGCGACGTCGTCCGGAAGTACCACCCGGTCTACGTCAACATCCACTTCAACCACCCGGCGGAGCTGACGCCGGACACCGAGCGCGCGCTGGCCATGCTGGCCGACGCCGGCATCCCGCTCGGCTCGCAGACGGTGCTGCTCAAGGGCGTGAACGACGACCCGGCCGTGATGAAGCTGCTCATGCAGAAGCTCGTGAAGAACCGGGTCCGGCCCTACTACATCTACCAGGCCGACGTGGTAGCCGGCGGCGAGCACTTCCGCACGCGCCTGGAGAAGGGCATCGAGATCATCCGCGCCATCCGCGGCTGGACCAGCGGGCTGGCGGTGCCGCACTTCGTCATCGACGCCCCCGGGGGCGGCGGCAAGGTCCCGATCCTGCCCGAGTACGTGCAGTCGGTCACCGACGAGGAAGTCGTGCTCCGCAACTACGCCGGCGACATCTACCGCTACCCGCTGCCCAGGCCGGAGCCCGCGCCGGCCCTCGAGCTGGCCGCCGCCGCCCCGTCCGGCAACGGCTGCGGCGGACCCGAGGAGGACATCGAGATCTTCCGGGGCGACGTCGTGCGGCTGAACGGCCGACGCGCGCCGGCGGCGGCCAACGGCAAGTCGGCGAAGCCCGCGGCCAATGGCAACGGACGGGCGCACGCGCACGGCAACCGCGAGGCGGCCGCGAACGGGAACGGCAAGCACGCCGCGAACCGGAGCGGGCCGACAGGCCCGCAGAGGTCACCGGAGCGGCCGCAGGCCACGCAGGTGAACGGAAACGGCAAGGCGACCGCGAAAGGCAACGGGAAGTCCGCGGTGAACGGCGCTGCCGCCCGGGCGCGCAATGGCAACGGCAAGCCGGCCGCAAACGGAACCAACGGCGCGAATGGCAACGGGCGCGCGAACGGCAACGGGCGCGTGAACGGCAACGGGCGCGCGAACGGCAACGGGCGCGGCAGCGCCGTCGTGCCCCAGCCCGAGGAGACCGGCGTGCGCAAGTGAGCCTGCGCCGGTAGCTGCACTCAGCGCCCCCGGGGCCGTCTTTCGGCCCCAGGGGCGCACCTTTTCTTGACACGGGCGCGGGCTCGCGTCACCCTACGCGACCCTCGAGGAGCCCGTGCGCATGCTTCGCCATCGTCTTTCGTCCGCGGTCGCGGCGCTGGTCCTGTTGGGCGCGGCCACCGCGCCCGTCCCGCTCGCCGCCCAGGAGCCCACGGCGGCCACACCTCCCGGCCTGCCTCCGGTCGATGCACGCATCCAGGCGGCGGTCGATGCCATCTCCGCCGATCGCATGCGCTCCACGCTCGAGCACCTGGTCGCGTTCGGGACGCGCCACACGCTGTCGGACACGGTCTCGCAGACGCGGGGCATCGGCGCGGCGCGCCGGTGGATCCACGCGACGCTCGAGGACTACGCCCGGCGCTGCGACGGCTGCCTCGAGGTCAGCTACGACCCGCACGACGTGGTGATCCAGCGCTTCGCGTCGCACCCCACGGCCCACGTGGTCAACGTCCTCGCCCGGCTGCGCGGCAGCTCGGACCCGGACCGCGTCGTGGTCGTGACCGGGCACTACGACTCGTGCATCTGCTCTGTGAGCCAGGAAGACTCGACGAGTGATGCGCCCGGGGCCGATGACGACGGCTCCGGCACGGCCGTGGTGCTCGAAGTCGCGCGCGTGCTGAGCGAGCGCTTCCCGCATGGGCTGCCGGCGACGATCGTCTTCGGGGCCGTCGCGGGCGAGGAGCAGGGGCTGTTGGGATCGACGGGGCTGGCGGACGAGCTGGCCGCGGACACCTCGGTGGTGGTGGCGGCGGACATGACCAACGACATCGTGGGCGACGTGCGCGGGCAGAAGGGCGGCGTGGACTCACTGCGGGTGCGCGTGTTCGCGGGCGAGCCCGACGACGGTCCGGCGCGACAGCTCGGGCGGTTCGCGGCGCAGACGGGCGCGGCCTACGCGCCCGGCTTCGCTGTCGAGCTGATCGAGCGACTGGATCGCATCCAGCGGGGCGGCGACCACATACCGTTCTGGCGCCACGGGTACGCGGCGGTGCGCTTCTCCGAGACGCTGGAGAACTACCTGCACCAGCACCGGCCGGACGATCGGCTGGAGTTCGTGAGCGTGCCATACGTGCGCCGGGTCGCCCAGGTGAACGCCGCCGTGGTAGCCAGCCTGGCCGCCGCGCCGCGCACGCCGACCGGACTGCGCATGACCCGCGTCATGGAGTCGGGCGGCTCCGACTGGCAGCTCGCCTGGGAGGCCGTCCCGAACGCACCCGACCTGGCCGGCTACGAGGTCACGATTCGTGGGACGACCGAGCCGTTCGTGAGCCGGGTCGTCCCCGTGGGCATGATGACGAGCTACACGCTGCGGGACACGCAGGCGGACGATCTGTGGATCGGCCTGCGCGCGTACGACCGGGCGGGTCACCGCTCGCTGATCGCATCCTTCCACAACCCCGAGGCGCAGCCGGCAGCAGCGTCCGCGCCCCGGCCCCGGTAGCCTGGCGACCGGACCCGGGCAGCGGCGCCGGCGGCAGCCAGAAAGGGAGGGCAGCGGCCGGCGTTGGGGCGGCCCCCCGGGGGGGCCAGCCGGCGCCGGCAGGGAACGGCCCGGGCCGGCGTTGGCGCTGGCCCCGGGGGGACCCGGCCGGCGGCAGCCGGAGGGGAAGGCCCGCGCGTGGGCGGGCCGGCGGGCCACGCCCACCACGGGGCTCTGTCCGGAGAACCATCGGGCTCTGTCTGCAGGAAGTGTTGGTGGCGCAGCCGACCATGTCGTTGCCCCGGCCGTCTCGCTTCCTTGTCCCCCATGTCCGCCAGCGCCCACGGAGCCCAAGCGGCTGATTCGTACCTGGCCACCGCGTTGGCGGCAGTCGCCTCCGATGCTGCTGCCAACCTCGACGAGCGCGCGCACAGCACGGTGGTCGCCATCCGCGAAGCCCGCTTCGGCGACGCCCCGCACTGCCCCCGCTGCAGCAGCCACCGCGTTCAACGCTGGGGACGCTTCGGGATGCGACGGCGCTACCGCTGTACGGGCTGCCGCCACACGTTCAGCGACCTCACGAACACGGTCTTCGCCTATAGCAAGCACCTGGAGCTCTGGCTACCCTACGCCGCCTGCCTGCTCGAAAGCCTGAGCGTGCGCGCCGCCGCTCGCAGGCTCGGCATCGACAAGGACACTGCCTGGCGATGGCGTCATCGGCTACTGAGCGCGCACGCAAGTCTGCCCGTACGCCCACTGCGCGGCACGGCGGAGCTGGTCGAGCGCCGCTTCGGAGTCTGTGAGAAGGGCCGACGCCACCTTCCCCGCGCAGGGCTGCACAGGGCCACGCACTTCTACCCGAGCCGTCGTCCGTCCATCTCGGTGCTGTTCATGCGCGACGAGCATGGCAGTTCCTTCGCCTCGACCGCGGGCACGTTTCCATTGCACCCCGACGCCCTCGAGGGCGTCCTCGCCGCCCGCTTCCTGGGGCTGCGACGGCTCGTCGCCCCGCACAGCCTCAGTCATGCGATCGCCCACTTCGCGTGCCGCCACCGACTCATCTACGAACAGGTGCCATTCGTGGCGTTGCGTGCGCCGGCGTCGCTCGGCGCGGTCCCTCCTCGGGTCCGCCATGTGTTCGACGATGTTCTGCGCTTTCGCGCATGGCTCCGGCGCTTCCGCGGAGTTGCCACACGCTACCTGGACCGGTACC
>Ga0326726_10004951_pt1 | contig 12119 bp, 12 predicted proteins | sample MHFenrmetagenome_2_FD_207603 | JGI IMG/M metagenome (GOLD analysis project Ga0326726, IMG submission 207603) | Lab enriched peat soil microbial communities from Michigan Hollow, Ithaca, NY, United States - MHF15MN | ecosystem: Environmental > Terrestrial > Soil > Wetlands > Peat | place: USA...
AACGGCTCAGGCAAGACGACGCTGTTCAACTCGATCGTCGGCACCCATCCGATCGACGGCGGCTCGATCCGCTTCGACGGACGCGAGATCTCGCACCTGCGCGTGCCGGAGATCGCGCGCCTCGGCCTGATCAGGACGTTCCAGCAGACCCGCATCTTCCGGCAGATGAGCTGCCTCGACAACATGATCGTGAGCGTGTCGCAGGGCGACGCCTCGCTGCGCACGATGATCGCGCGTCCCGCGGCCGAGGATCGCGCCCATGCCGACGAGCTCCTCGCCTTCGTCGGCCTCGCCAGCAAGCGCGACCTGCCGGCCGGCAGCCTCTCCTTCGGCCAGCAGAAGCTGCTGGAATTCGCGATGGCCCTCATGAACGAGCCGCGCCTGCTGCTGCTGGACGAGCCGACCGCCGGCATCAACCCGACCCTGATCAACGGCCTGATCGAACGGCTGAAGCGGGCGCGCGATCAGCTCGGCATCACGCTCCTCGTCATCGAGCACAACATGCGCGTGGTGATGAACCTGGCCGAGCACATCTATTGCCTCGCCCATGGCGAGGTGTTGGCCGACGGGCCGCCCGAGCGCGTGCAGAACGATCCGCGCGTCGTCGCCGCCTATCTGGGAGGACACTGATGCCCGCGGCCAACCCCCGGCGCGTGCGCGGCTACGGCCTCGGCACGGTCGATACCGTGCTCTCCGTCGACGCGGTCGAGCGCGCCGCCGCCGACCTCGCCGCCACCGGCCCATCCGTTGCCGATCTCGACGCGCTCGTGAACGGCCCGCCGCTCGTCGCCATCGACGGTCTCGTCGCCGGCTACGGCGCCATGGAAATCCTGCACGGAATCAACCTGCGCCTCGGCGCCGGCCAGTCGCTCTGCCTGATCGGCCCGAACGGCGCCGGCAAGTCGACGGTGCTGCATTCCCTCTACGGCTTCACCGACATCAGAAGCGGCAGCATCAGGAGCGGCGAGCGCGACGTCACCCGCCTGGCGCCGAGTGCGAAGCTGAAGACGGCGGGGATCGCCTACATCCTGCAGGATGGCTCGGTCTTCCCCGACATGACCGTCGAGGAGAACCTGTGGATGGGCGGCTACCTCATGGACCGCCCGGCCGACGCCCACGCCGCCGCCGAAGCAATACTGGCGCGCTATCCCCGCCTGGCCGCGCGCCGCCGCCAGCCGGCGCGCGTGCTCTCCGGCGGCGAGCGGCGCCTGCTCGAGATCTCCCGCGCCCTCGTCATGAACCCGCGGGTGCTGCTCATCGACGAGCCCTCGATCGGCCTCGAGCCGCGCTATATCGACATGGTCTTCGAGATCCTCGATGACCTCCAGCGCCGCGACGGCAAGACCATCGTCATGGTCGAGCAGAACGCCAAGAAGGGACTGGCCTTCGCCGACATCGGCTACGTCCTGGTCGCCGGCCGCCTCGCCCTCGCCGCCAAGGCCGCCGACTTGCTCGACAATCCGGATGTGGGAAGGCTGTTTCTGGGCGGCTGAAAAACGCACTGCCATAGGGGCGACCGGCCGGTCGCGCTGAAATAATCAGCATTCTCCGATCGCACCTCGCAGCGCGCTCGACGTGCCACCGTCACCGTCGCGTCATGGACAGTAGTAGCGGTAGCAGTTGGTGCCGTACTGCCGATCTTCGTCTCCCTCTCCGTACGGTCGGTTGTACCCATACCCGTAGTCATAGGGTCTCCCGTAGTAGCCGTACGGCTGTCCATAGCCGTATCCATAGGGTCGCGCATAGCCGTAGCCATAGGGTCGTGCGTAGTACCCGCCGCCATAACCGCCACCGTCATAGCCGCCAGCGTAGTAGTATCCCGGCGGGTAATAGCATCCGGCGAGTGGCAGGAGGAGAAGCAACGCAGCGACGCCGAGCGGCGGTGCAAGCTTTGCAGAGTGTGCCATGGTCGGTCTCCCGTTTACGCTTGATCGCCTCCTCGCTCTGTTTCGTGGCCCTACATGCGAAACCGCCACCGAGCGAGGGGCGCAGGCGCGACTGCATGCTTCTCACGACATGGGATGCGATGGAGCGCGCAACGAGGATCGCCGGACGATACCACGGCCGACTGGCGCTGCCTACGGGTGGGCGACGGCGATACCCGCGACGAGTTCGGTGATCGTCACTCATCTTCCCGTCGCCGTTGAAGCCAGCGGTGCCAAGCCGTGGTGTTCTACGCCCTCGACCCGGTCGACTGGCGCCAGCGACACGGTATGGCGTAGCGGGATGAAAGAGCGGTCGGACCGGCGGCGCTAGTTCGCGATCTCCGGGAAACGCGTGGTGTGTTCCTGCTGATGCCGGCTGTCCACGCTCAGCGGGAAGCTCTGCTGCGAGTCCTGCTGGGCCATGGCCTCGACCTTGTAGGCGCCCGGCGCCAGGTCGACCAGCAGCCAGGGCGAGAGACAATGCGCCTGCAGCACGGTGTCGCCCTTGGCGTCGCCGATCTTCACCTTGACGTCACCGACGAAGCCGCCGTCGGCCGCCGCGAAGACGAGTTTCACGGGATAGTTCGACCAGCGCGGATCGTCGCGGCTCTCCTGCGACACGCCGGCGCAGGCGTAGCGCACGCCCTGATAGTCCTGCTCGAGATCCGGCGCGGAGAACGCCTGCTGCGCTATTCCGGCCGCCAGGAGCGCGATCGTCGCCAGTGGGAAGAACGTGTTCGCGTTCATCGTCACCTCCATCCATCGCTTCGCTGTATTCGGATCCGATGCGACAGCGTTCCTGCGGCGAGATTAAGGCAAGGTCGGGGCGATTTCGGGACGAGCCGAGATCCTCGGCATTGCCGGACCGCGACCGTGCGTCCTTCGAGACGGCCGCTTCGCGGCCTCCTCAGGATGAGGATCTGTCTTTCTGCCACAAAGGCTAGTCCTCATCCTGAGGAGCGCGCGATCGCGCGCGTCTCGAAGGACGCAGGATGGCGATGCCGGTCACATCGCGCAGTAGCCGCCGTCGACGGGAATCACCACGCCGCTGACGAAGGAGGCCGCGGGCGAGGCCAGGAACACCACGGGTGCCGCGATCTCCTCGGGCGTGCCGCGCCGCCTCATGGGCGTCATGCGGCGCATCTCGTCCTCGACCTCCGCCTGGGCGTGGCGCGCCTCGGTGCCGCGCATGTTGTGGGTGGTGTAGCCGGGGTTGACGCAGTTGACGCGGATGTTGTGCGGGCCCCACTCGACGGCGAGCTGGCGGCAGAGCTGGTCGACCCCGCCCTTCGAGGCGCCGTACGCCGCGAGCCCGTTGAAGCCGACCAGGCTGCCGGTCGAGGAGATCAGGATGATCGAGCCGCCCTTCTTCTGCTTGATCATCTGCCGGCCGGCGGCCTGGGCGACGTTGAAGCAACCGGTGAGGTTCACCTCGACCATGCGACGGAACTGCTCCTCCGTGGTCTCCTCGGCCGGCGTGGCGAAGCCGATGCCGTGATCGACGACGGCGATGTCGAGATGACCGGTGCTGGCGACCGCACGCTCGACCATGGCGCGGCACTCCGCCGGCTTGGTGGCGTCGAGGTGCACGGCGAAGGCGTGGCCGCCGGCGGCGACGATCTCCGCGACGGTCTCCTCCACCTCCGGCATGCTGCGGGCGCCGCAGGCCACCTTGGCGCCGGCAGCGGCCAACGCCTTTGCAATCGCGCGGCCGAGCCCGCGTCCGGCACCGCTGACAATCGCGGCGAGGCCGGTGAGATCGAATGTCGATGCGGTCATAGCGCAACTCCTATCTTCAGCCCCTCCAGCACCGCCTCCTCGGCCGTTCGCGGCGTCAGCGCGTCGCCGATCACGTGGACCTCGCCGGAGAAATCGGCAAGCTCGGCCTCGAGAGTCGCCACGCGGTCGTGGCCCTGGCTCAGCACGAGCGTGTTGACCTCGTTCATGACGATCGCCTCCCCGCTGGTGGCGTGCTGGAAGTACACCGAGTCGGCGTCGGCGCCGAACAGGCGCGCGTAGGGCACGATCTCGACGCCGAGCTTGTGCAGGATCCCGTTCCAGCTGTCGCGCACGTACCAGGGCAGGCGCTGCCCCGCGACCAGGCCGTCGACGCACAGGCGCACGCGGCAGCCGTCGCGCGCCAGCTTCTCGGCGAGGCCGAGGCCGATCCAGTCGCAACGCCAGTCGGCGACGACGACGGAGTGGCCGACATTGGCCTCGCCCTTCAGCACCTGCCAGGCATCGACGACATGCATCTCGTCCTCGCCGTCGAACTGCGGCCGGCGCGGGCGGGCACCGGTGGCGATGACGACGGCGTCGGGCTTCTGCTGGTGCACGAGGGCGGCGTCGACCGAGCGGTTCTTCACCACCTGCACGCCCGCCAGCTCGATCTCGCGCGTCAGGTTGGTAACGATACCCCCGAACTCGGCACGCCCCGGCAGCAGCTGGGCCAGCAGCGCCTGCCCGCCCAACTGACCCTTCGCCTCATAGAGCGCGACGCGATGGCCGCGCTCGGCCAGCACGGCCGCCGCCTTCATGCCGCCGGGACCGCCGCCGACCACCATGATCGATTTCGGGGTCGAAGCCGGGGTCCGCGTGCCATAGGCCAGCTCGCGCCCGGTCTCCGGATGCTGGATGCAGGAGATCGAGAAGCCCAGATGGAAATGGCCGATGCAGGCCTGATTGCAGGCGATGCAGGCGCGGATGTCGTCGCTGCGCCCGGCCTCCGCTTTCCGCGGCATGTCCGGGTCGGCGATCATGGCGCGGGTCATGCCGCACATGTCGGCCTGGCCGGAGGCGATCACCTGCTCGGCCGTCTGCGGCTGGTTGATGCGGCCGGCCACGAACACCGGCTTCGACACCACCGCCTTCATCGCCTTCGCGAAGGGCGCCACATAGGCGTTCTCGACGATCATCGGCGGCACGATATGGATGGCGCCCGCGAGCGTCGCCGAGGTGCCGGCGATGACGTTGTAGTAGTCGAGCGTCGCCGCGTCGCCTTCGAGCATCCGGCAGAATTGCAACACCTCGCTGGCCTCGATGCTGTCGGCATCCTTCTCGTCGCCGGTGATGCGCAGGCCGACGACGAAGTCCTTGCCCACCTTGCTCCGGATATCCGCCACCACCTCGCGCAGGAAGCGCAGGCGGTTCGCCATCGAGCCGCCATATTCGTCGTCACGAAGGTTCACGCGCGGGTTCAGGAACTGCGACGGCAGGTAGCCGTGGCTGGCCACGATCTCGCAGCCGTCCATGCCCGCCGTCTTCATCCGCCGCGCCGCGTCGCCGTAGCCGGCCACGATCTCGCCGATCAGACGCTTCGACAGCGGCACCGGCATGACATGGAAGCGCTCGTTCGGCACCGCCGACGGCGCAAAGGCGGCGGTGATGCTGCCGTCGATGCCTTCCATGATCTCGCGCCCGGGATGGAAGACCTGGCCGAACACCTTGCAGCCATAGCCGTGCAGCATCTCCGCCAGCTGGCGATAGCCGGGGATGCAATCGTCGGTCGTCGCCATCAGGCTGTGGGCGGTATAGCGCGCCGTCTCATGCACGCCCGACACCTGCACGACGATCAGCCCCACACCGCCTTCCGCCCGCGCCCTGTGATAGGCAATGAGCGCCTCGTTCACGACGAAGGCCCGCGGCAGCAGCGTGTCGTGCCCGGTCGAGAGGATGCGATTCTTGATCGTGACCGCGCCGACTTTGAGCGGCGAGAAGAGGTGGGGGAATTTCGATTGGGCCATCGACGTGTTCTTGACCGCAAGGAGTTCATGAACCGGCCGACAGACTACCTCCGCCGGCCGTTCACTGACAAAGGAACTCCAACGAGGGCGATCGTTCCGGTGTAGGGGCGACCTGCAGGTCGCCCGCGGGGTCGTGCGGCGGATTGGCGGGCGACCTGCCGGTCGCCCCTACATGGTCTTCTTCGCGGCCAAGTCCGTCCCCGAAATCCGATCACCCCGCCCTGATCCGCTCCCCGCTCTGCGCGTCGAACAGGTGCACCGCGCTCAGCTGCGGCATCAGGCGGATCGGCTGGCCCGGCGTGAAACCGTGGCGCTCGCGGAAGAGGCAGCAGAGGGGAGTGCCATTGAAGCGCGCGAACACGAGAACGTCGATGCCGGTCTGTTCCACCACCTCGACATTGACGGCCAGCGCGTCCGGCGCCTCCGACAGGGCGAAATGCTCGGGCCGCACGCCGTAGACAATCTTCTGGCCGTCGACGCCGCCGGCGGCCGGCGACAGCGGCAGCCGCAGATTGCTCTCTGTCTCCACCCAGGCCGTGCCGTTCGAGCGCTTCAGCGTGCCCGTCAGCACGTTCATGGTGGGCGAGCCGATGAAGCCGGCGACGAAGAGGTTGGCCGGGCGGTCGTAGAGTTCGATGGGGGCGCCGATCTGCGCCACGCGCCCATCGTGCAGCACGACGATGCGGTCGGCCATGGTCATGGCCTCGACCTGGTCGTGGGTGACGTAAACCGACGTCGTCTTCAGCTTCTGGTGCAGCGAGCGGATCTCGGTGCGCATCTGCACGCGCAGCTTGGCGTCGAGGTTCGAGAGCGGCTCGTCGAACAGGAACAGCTGGGGATCGCGCACGATGGCGCGGCCCATGGCGACGCGCTGGCGCTGGCCGCCCGAGAGCTGGCGGGGATAGCGTCCGAGCAGATCGTTGAGCCCGAGGATGTCGGCCGCCTTCTTCACCCGCTCGGCGATCAGCGCGCGGCTCGCCTTCCGGAGCTTCAGGCCGAAGGCCATGTTGTCGTAGACGGTCTTGTGCGGGTAGAGCGCGTAGTTCTGGAACACCATGGCGACGTCGCGGTCGCGCGGCGTCACGTTGTTGACGACGCGGTCGCCGATGCTGATCTGGCCGGCGCTGGTCTCTTCCAGCCCGGCGATCATGCGCAGCAGCGTGGACTTGCCGCAGCCGGAGGGTCCGACCAGGACGACGAACTCGCCGTCGCCGATGTCGATGTCGACGCCGTGGATGACCTTCACCGAGCCGAAGAATTTCTCGATCCCGCGCAGCGTGACCGACGCCATGCCAACTCCTCCCGGAGGTCCGAAGTCCAGGGCCCTAGCTTATACGCAGAGTTCCACCGCAACAAAGGGGGCGCCGACGACGGGCGGACTCGTTCCCGGCGGGGAACAGGTGTAGGCTGGCGTCCGGATCTCAAAGGGGGGAGGTCGCGGTGGCCCAGGTCGCAAGCGTCCGGCCGCTGCCCACCAACTCCAGTAAATGCTTCACCGCCCACCTGTAGACTGTCATGCAGGCCGTCGGCGCGATCAGTTTGACAGCAGCTCCGCGACCGCAACTCAGGGAGTCCCGACCATGACGATACGATCTCTCGCTGTGCAGGACGGGTTCGGCGTCGGGACCGCGCCGACTTTCGATCATCGCCGCATGCTGGCACGGCTCCGGCCGCTGCTCCCCATCGCTGCCGTTCTCTGCCTTTCGCTGCTGCCGGCGTGCTCGACACCGGTGCGCCTGTCGGCCGTACCCAAGGACCAGGAGGCGGCGGCCACGGTCGCCGGCATGACGGGCATTCGGTACTGGCAGAAGCCCGACCTGGCGCTGATGCAGCAGGATGCCGCCGACGCCTACAAGCGCGAGGAAGACACCTTCGCCGCCGCCGGCAACACGGGGCCGCTCCCGCCCGCCAACTTCCTGGCGATCTCCGGCGGGGGCGAGGATGGCGCCTTCGGCGCCGGCCTCCTGATCGGCTGGACGGCCGCGGGGACTCGCCCGGAATTCAAGCTCGTCACGGGCGTCAGCACGGGAGCGCTGACCGCGCCCTTCGCGTTCCTCGGCCCCAAGTACGATGAGCAATTGAAGGCCGTCTACACGACGATCACCCAGAAGGACGTGTTGGAACAGCGCGGCTTCCTGGCGGCGCTTTACGACGATGCCATGGCCGACAACGCGCCGCTCCGGCAGCTGGTGGCGAAGTACGTTACGGCAGACATGCTGAAGGACATCGCCGCCGAGAACGCCAAGGGCCGCATCCTCGCCATCGGCACGACCAACCTCGACGCCCGCAGGCCGGTGATCTGGAACATCGGCAAAATCGCCGCCAGCGGCAACCCGAGGGCCCTGGACCTCGTGCGCGACATCCTGGTCGCGTCGGCCGCCATTCCCGGAGCGTTTCCGCCCATGATGATCGACGTCGAAGTGAACGGCAAAGCCTACCAGGAAATGCATGTCGACGGCGGCGCCAGCGCGCAGGTCTTCGCCTACCCGCCCCAGCTGCATCTCGTAGATCTCTCGAACAAGGCCCGCATCAACCGCGAGCGCCGGCTGTTCATCATCCGCAACGCGCGGCTCGACCCGGATTGGGCTGACACCAAGCGCCAGACGCTTACGATCGCCGGGCGCGCCATCTCGTCGCTGATACAGAACCAGGGCGTCGGCGACCTCTACCGCATCTATGCGACCACCCAACGAGATGGCGTCGACTTCAACCTGGCCTACATTCCGCCGACCTTCAACGTGCCGCTCACCGAGCCGTTCGAGCAACACTACATGAACGAGCTGTTCAACCTCGGCTATGAGCTGGGACGATCGGGCTACAACTGGCAGAAGACTCCGCCGGGCCTCGGCGCCTCGCCTGTGCCGGTGCCCGAGAGCTGACCCATCGGAGGGCGGCGCGCTATGCGCCGCCCTTCGGCGTGTGGATGACGTAGAATTTTTTCACCGCCTCGACCGTCTCCCAAGCGCCCTTGAAGCCCTTGGGGATCACGAACGCGTCGCCGGCCCTGTACTCCTCGACCTTGCCCGCCGCATCGGTGAGCCGCACGCGGCCCTCCAGGATGTAGCAGAACTCGTCCTCCGTGTAGTTGATGTCGGCCTTGTAGGGCTTCGACGACCAGAAGCCGGAGGCCAGCACGCCGCTCGGGTCCTCGTACCAATTGTGCGTCGTTGTGGGCGCCGACGGATCGACGGGCGCGTTGCGGTCGAATCGGATTGAGCGGACGACGGCCATGGGCTACTCCGGTGGTCGACAAGAAAGCCAGAATTAGCACGCCCCACCGCGCTCCTTCCAGCCACAGGACCCACGACCGCATGATCCCCCGCTACAGCCGCCCGGAGATGACGAAGATCTGGGAGCCGGAGAACCGCTTCCGCATCTGGTTCGAGATCGAGGCCCATGCCTGCGACGCCATGGCGGCGCTCGGCCTCATCCCGAAGTCTGCGGCCAAGGCGGTGTGGGCCAAGGGCAAGTTCGAGGTTGACCGCATCGACGCCATCGAGCGCGAGGTGAAGCACGACGTCATCGCCTTCCTCACCAATCTCGCCGAGCATGTCGGCGAGCCCGCGCGCTTCGTGCACCAGGGCATGACCTCGTCGGACGTGCTCGATACCTGCCTGGCCGTGCAGCTCTCGCAGGCCGCGGACATTCTTCTCAACGATCTTGACGGCCTGCTCGCCGCCCTCAAGCGCCGCGCCTACGAGCACAAGCTCACGCCGACCATCGGCCGCAGCCACGGCGTCCATGCCGAGCCGACGACCTTCGGCCTGAAGCTCGCCGGCCACTACGCCGCCTTCGCGCGCGCCAGGGCGCGCCTGAAGTCGGCGCGGGCGGAGATCGCCACCTGCGCCATCTCCGGCGCCGTCGGCACCTTCGCCAACATCGATCCGCGCGTGGAGGCCTATGTGGCGAAGAAGCTCGGCCTCACGCCCGAGCCGGTCTCGACCCAGATCATCCCGCGCGACCGCCACGCCATGTTCTTCGCCACCCTCGGCGTCGTCGCGGCCTCGATCGAGAACCTGGCGCTCGAGATCCGCCACCTCCAGCGCACGGAGGTGCGGGAGGCCGAGGAGTATTTCTCGCCCGGCCAGAAGGGCTCCTCGGCCATGCCGCATAAGCGCAACCCCGTGCTGTCGGAGAACCTCAGCGGTCTCGCGCGCATCGTGCGGGCCGCCGTCACGCCGGCGCTCGAGAACGTGGCGCTCTGGCACGAACGCGACATTTCCCATTCCGCCGTCGAGCGCGTGATCGCGCCCGACACCACCATCGCCCTCGATTTCGCGCTCGCCCGCCTCACCGGCGTCGTCGACAAGCTCGCCGTCTATCCCGCAGCCATGCGCCGCAACCTCGACGCCCTCGGCGGCCTCGTCCATTCCCAGCGCGTCATGCTCGCCCTGATCCAGGCCGGCATGAGCCGCGAGGCCGCCTACCGCGCCGTCCAGCGCAACGCCATGCAGGTGTGGGAAAAAGGCGGCGACTTCTTCAAGCTGCTGCAGGCCGACAAGGAAGTCGCGCAGCACCTGCCGGCAAAGAAGCTCGCCGCCCTCTTCGACCTCCGTTATCACACCAAGCAGGTCGACACGATCTTCAAGCGCGTCTTCGGCCGCAACTGACAGCCGGACATAAGACGAGGCCGAACTACCCTCGCTGCTGCCGATCGGCCAGTAGGCGGCCCGAGCTATTTGCTCTTCTGCCACCTGGTGTGGTTGGACCACTGGATGACGAGTGGCATGGCGTCTGTGCTCACGTCGCCGGGGCTGGCGCCATCTGGGTCGCTCCACGACTGCAGCCGCACTTGGCGGGCGGCCGCGTCGTAGGTTCCCTTCACGAACTGGCCCTTCCCGGTCGGAAACCACAACGCACCATCCTGCCACTTCACGGTGAGCGTGTCAGGCAAGTCAGAGCCTGGACAGGCAGTGCAGGTCCAGTCGCCCGCCAGAAACTTGCCGTCCGGATCGTCCGCGCTGGCGGGGTCACTGAGAAATCCGCAGATGGCGACGCAAGAGCCGATGATGGCGAGCCCGATCCTCATGCTGGCCTCCCAAGGTTCTCGGTGAATGACCCAAGAATAGGCCAGCCGTAGCACCTCGACCCGGCGCCTAGTTGATGCGCGTCAACGCGTCGCACAAGGCGAAGTGCCGCTTCCGACCGGCCAGTGAGCGGACACGGCCCGGACTCCTGGACTCGTCCGCCAACCCCACCATTCCGCTAAGCCAGCGAGGCGGACGGCCATCATCATCCCTGACATGCGGGTCACTCAAAGCTGACGGAAACGATCTCCGCTGACCATTCAAGCGTTTGCCAGGAGAGAAACCTTTCCGTCAGGTTCGGTACGGGCTGACAGTAGCCCAATCCTCCGCCCGACGGAGTTACGCCGTCAAACTGCCTGATGGCATCGCCTTCCGCGAGATTCGTGCTGTCTCCCGGTCGCTTTGCGATCAAGCGATAGCCGACCTTGGTAACGGTTCTCCGGCTGTGGTTGACGACGGCAATGAACAACGGCGTGTACACGTCGGTGCAGGGATTAGGTTTGGCCTGACCGACACGCACCTCGACCTGCGACGCCGGCAGCAATTGTGTCCAGTAGTAGCCGAAGCCCCCACCAACGACCACGACGAGCCCGATGATGATCAGCACGGGCCGCCTAAGGAGGGTCATCGCTCGCCCCGCTTCGCATCCTTGAGGAGCCTACGCACCGCCCTGTCGTCGCCGCCCCCAGCAGGTGCGCAGCAGGCATCTGGCTGCGATACGCATCCGGTGCTCCCGGTGGTTTTGGGCATCATAGCGTATCCGTTGACGGGAACGCCGGGGGAATCGCGCGCGACTCAGGAACGATGTCCGCTAGGTCTCCGCACCCGTAGCGTGGTATAGAGTTCCTGCAAATCGAAGTCTAATCTTCAACTCCAAACGACTAAGGCGTACAAGCCTAGATCATCATTCAGAACGTGGGGATCTGAAATGAGACAATTCACCTTGCTGATCGGCGCTCTTCTTCTGCTCGCGGCGTGCGAGACCGCCACCAAGGAGGTCGATCTCGAGCAGGAATTCGCGGATCGCTGCGCCACCCGCGGCTACGTCTCGGGTACGCCGGAATTCAAGAAATGCGTCGAGGACGAGCGGCAGATCCGGCTCGTCAAGCGATCGGCCGGCGCCGTCTACTAAAGCCGTTAGCTGTGCTTGTCATTCCGGCGAAAGCCGGAATCCATAATCACGGGCCTGCGGCCATGGGGCCCGGCTTCCGCCGGGGCGGCGGCAAATGAAGCGCGTTCAATCCTAACGCGGCGCGCGGCGCGCCCTTACTGCCCTGAGGCGTTCAAGCCAAACCATTTGTCGCGCACTTCGCGGTAGTGCTTCTCGGGATCATAGAGGTCGACCGGCAGCTTCAGGTCGGCCGCCGTCAGCGTGCCGACCGCGGCGAGCGTCTGATAGGCGGCGACGATTGAGTCCCGGCGGG
>Ga0326726_10004952_pt1 | contig 12116 bp, 11 predicted proteins | sample MHFenrmetagenome_2_FD_207603 | JGI IMG/M metagenome (GOLD analysis project Ga0326726, IMG submission 207603) | Lab enriched peat soil microbial communities from Michigan Hollow, Ithaca, NY, United States - MHF15MN | ecosystem: Environmental > Terrestrial > Soil > Wetlands > Peat | place: USA...
GCCTGTGCGGGTAAAGGCGCTGGCGGATACCGGAGCTTTGATGTTATGTATTCCGGAACATATTGCACTTCAGCTCAAACTCGATACAGAATCTACACGCGAGGTTTCAGTGGCTGATGGCCGCAGTATCAATGTTCCTTATGTTGGGCCTGTCCGCGTTAACTTTGGGAAAAGGTCGTGTTTTGTTGGTGCGCTTGTGTTGGGGGATGAGGTTCTGCTTGGTGCTGTTCCTATGGAGGATATGGATTCGGTTCTATCACCAAGTCATCGGGAAGTTACTGTTGATCCTGCAAGCCCGAATATTCCACACGCACGGGTAAAATGATTGACAACCGGATCAAAATCATTTCACAAAAACATGATAAACTCAACAAAATGATCAAACAAATACCAAATCGTTCATTATTCACTCCTGCGGCGCTCAAGCGTTGGGATGAAATCGATCCGTCGATTCAGGGCAAAATTCTTGGCAATGTCTTGTGCAGTACATGTCGGAAAGTGGTTTATATCAATATCGAATCAGCCAGAATCGAGAAGAAAGACCTGATTTTGTCCGGAACTTGCGCCGAGTGCGGCGGCCCGGTTGCCAGATTGCTGGAGGGCGAATAGTTGTGTTTTGCTGGCGCGTCTTACTATCTCGCGAGTTTTGAGTTCACTCGACAGGCTCCCGAGTGAATTTCGCCACGCAAAATGTTTCCCGGATTTTTCATTCTACCGGAGCGATAAAGCCTTTGGAACTGTTATACTGTGCGAATCGCTCCGCTGTTTGCGGATGGAAATGAACCCGACACCAACTTTTACCCGGCATGAAGCCCTTTGCCTTTTGTCCGCATTGCGCTACTCCACTGAACGAAGCCTTCATCGATGGCCGCGACCGTAAGAACTGTCCGCAATGCGGATGGGTGCATTACGTCAATCCGCTGCCGGTGACCCTCGCGTTCACGGTCAACAAAAATAACGAGCTTCTGGTGATCCGGCGGGCGCATGAACCGGCGTTCAACGAATGGGCTTTGCCCGGCGGTTTTATCGAGGCGGGCGAGCGGCCTGAGGATGGATGCCTGCGCGAGCTGTTCGAGGAGACTTCGCTTGAAGGCTCGATTGATCGGTTGATCGGGGTGTGGCACCGTGAATCGGATGTGTACGGCTCGCTGATGGTGGTGGCTTATCGCGTGATTGCGGCGCATGAGCGTATCGCCATCAACCACGAGGTGTTCGAAGCGGGATTCTACCGGCCCGACAATCTGCCGCTGGTGCGGATTCCGCTGCATCGCCAGATCATCGAGGCGAGTCGCTGGCCCTGAGCCGCCGCCTCAGCCTCTCGCATGATCCGACATCGGAGCGACCGGAAGCGTGACCGTGAAGGTCGTGCCGCGATTGATTCGGGAGCGCACCTCCACCTTTCCTTTGTGCGCCAGCACGATGTGCTTCACAATCGACAGCCCCAGCCCCGTGCCGCCAAGCTCGCGCGAACGCGCCTTGTCAACGCGGTAGAATCGCTCGAAAATCCGGTCGAGATCGCCCTGCGGAATGCCGATGCCGTTGTCCGATACCTCGATGCTGAGGCCATCGCCCGTGGCGTAGGCGCTGACTCTGACGCGGCCCCGGTTTTCATCGACGTACTTGATGGCATTATCGACGAGGTTGCGCATGACGATGTCGAAGTAGCTCCGGTCGGCGAGTACCGGCGGCAGGCCGTCGGGCAGGTTCAGCTCGATGGTCACGCCTTTGCGCAGCGCGGCGGGTTCGAAAAGCGCCACCGTTTTTTCGAGCTGCGGTTTCACCTCCAGCGGCTCGAAGGTATAAACGATCTTGCCCGACTCGATGCGCGACAGATCGAGCACGTCGTTGACCAGCGCCGTGAGCTGCTCGCTTTCCTGGAGGATGATGTTCAGGAAGCCCGTGGCGTGCTCGGGATCGCTCATCGCCCCTTCGAGCAGGGTTTCGGTGTACCCCTTGATGCTCGCCAGCGGCGTGCGCAGCTCGTGCGAGACGCTGGAGACGAAGTCGCGGCGGGTGCGTTCCAGATTGCGCAGGCGGGTCACGTCGTTGATGACGAGCACCGTGCCGTCGAACTGCTCGCCTTTCATGACCGGCACGGCGGTGACTTTGAGCGTGCGCCGTCCTTTCGAGGTGATTACCGTCAGCTCTTCGTTGTAGATGCCGTTCCGCCGCTGGCGCACCCGCTCGAACAGCTCGCGCATCGCCGGATCCTCGATCTGGGTGACGGGAATCGAGCGCTTGCGGGCGGCCTCGATCATGAATAGGCGCGATGCTGCGGGGTTGGCGAGCACGATCTCGCCCGAGGCGTTGGTGACGATGATCGCCTCGCGAATGCTTGAAAGCACCTCGCGCAGCCACTCCTCCTTGCGGGTCAGCCGCACGATCTCCTCCGAGAGATAGTTGAACGCCCGCGCCAGTCGGCCAATCTCATCCTCGCGCTTGACCGGAATCTTCACCTCCGTTTCGCCGTGCAGAAAGCGGTCGGCGGCGCTGGCGATCCGGACGAGCGGGCGCGAGAGAAACATCGCCGACAGTGCCCCCGCCGTGAGAGCGAGCAGAAGTGCCCAGAAGAGGCCACCCTCGATGCCCCGGTCGATTTGCGCTTCGAGCCGCGCGATGTCGTGCAGCGGCCTGGCGAGCCGGAGCACTGCCCAGGGTGCGGGGTGGCCGACCGGCATGGCCATGTAGAGCATGTTTTCGCGCACGGAGACGCTGAGGCGCGTCGCCTCGCCGAGGCCGCCGGAGAGCGCCCCTTTGACCTCCTCGCGGTTGCGGTGATTTTCGAGGCTGGCGAGTCTTGCGGCGGGCACGAAGGAGTCGCCGATGACCCGCCCATCAAGATCGATCAACGTGACCCTCGCGTCGAGCGTCTGGCCAACCCGGTCGGCCCACTCGTCGGGCAAGTTCGGATCGCTCCAGCCGGCGGGGCGGCTCTCCAGCATTCCGGCGGCGAGGCGAAGTTCGTGCAACAGGTCGGTTCGGACGTCCTGAAACAGCACCTTGCGGAGCTGACGCCCCTGATAGACATAGCTGAAGGCAAGCGAAAAGAAGAGGATCAGACCGAAAACCAAGCCGAGCCTGAAGGAGAGTTTAGCCTTCACCGGACTCCTCTCCGTTTTCGTCGAACTTGTAGCCGAGGCCGCGCACGGTCTTGATGCAGCGACCGGCGTCGCCGAGCTTTTCGCGGAGCCGCGTGACGTGCGTGTCGATGGTGCGGGTGTTGATGCTCTTGTCCACGTCCCACACGTCGCTCAGGAGCACCTCGCGCGTCTGCGCCTGCCCCTTGCGCTTCAGGAGGAGCGCCAGCAGCTTGAACTCCATGAGGGTCAGCACCAGCGGGCGTCCGTCGAGCGTCGCGGCGTGGCGTCCGATGTCAACCTCGATGCCGCCCGAGCGGAGCACCTCCTGCACGTTGCTGCGGTTACGCCGGTCGCGCTTGAGAATGGCGCGAATTCTGAGATTCAGCTCGCGGGGGCTGAAGGGTTTGACGACGTAATCGTCGATGCCGAGTTCGAAGCCGAACACCTTGTCGATCTCCTCGCCCTTGGCGGTCAGCATGACGATGGGCAGATCGCTGTACTGCACGTTCTGGCGGATGCGTCGGCACACCTCGAAGCCGTCGATGCCCGGCAGCATGATGTCGAGCAGCACCAGGTTGACGGCATGGCGTTGCAGCTCGTCGAGCGCCTCCTCGCCTGTCGCCGCGTGAACGCAGCCGTAACCCGCTTTTTCGAGGTTGTACTTCAACAGACCGGCAAGGTTCCGGTCATCTTCGACGATCAGGATGGAGGTTTCAGCCATGCTTGTTCAATTGTGTTCAGTTCATTCGATTTTCCAGCAGGCCGCCTGGTGCCCCGCCTCGTACTCTTTCAGCGGCGGCTGCTCTTTGCGGCAGTGGTCGTCGGCGAGCGGACAGCGCCCGGCGAAGCGGCATCCATCCGGCAGGCGCGTGGCGCTCGGCACGTTGCCCTCGATCACGTTCAGCCGCTCCTGCTTCGCGCCAAGCCGGGGAATCGACTTGAGCAGCCCCTTGGTGTAGGGATGCAGCGGGTTCTCGAAGATGTGCCGCACCGTGCCGCTCTCGACGATGCGCGAGGCGTACATCACCACCACCTCCTCGCACAGCTCGGCCACAACGCCGAAGTCGTGGGTGATAAGCATCACGCTCATGCCCCGCTCTTGGCGAAGTTTGCCGATCAGTTCCAGAATCTGCGCCTGCACCGTAACGTCGAGCGCCGTGGTTGGCTCGTCGGCGATGAGCAGCTCCGGCCCGCACGACAAAGCCATCGCGATCATCACCCGCTGGCGCATTCCGCCGGACATCTCGTGGGGATAAGAATCGATGCGCTCCGAAGGATTCGGAATGCCGACCATGTTTAACAGATCGACCGCCTGCCGCCGCGCCTCGGCTTTGCTGACATTGCGGTGGTTGAGAATCTGCTCCATGATCTGGTCGCCGCAGGTGAAGACCGGATTGAGCGAACTCATCGGCTCCTGAAAGATCATGGCGATCTCGTTGCCGCGAATCTTGCGCATTTCGGCTTCCGATGCCTTGACGATGCTGCGCCCTTTCCAGAGAATGTCCCCCCCGGCGAAGTAGCCCGGTGGCATCGGCACGAGCCGCATGATCGAGAGCGCCGTCACCGACTTGCCACACCCCGACTCGCCGACGATGCCGATGATGCGGTTCGGCGCGAGCGAAAAGCTCACGCCATCGACAGCCTTGGCGATACCGTTGTCGGTACGGTACCAGGTTTTGAGATCCTTGAGTTCGAGTATATGCTCCATAATTCGATTGCGCCGCGCCAGTCCGTAGGTGACGCTCTTGACTTTTACGAGATTGAATGTACGACAGACGACAACGTTAATTCAGGCCGGATAACCCCGCCAGCCAGTAATTTGCACAAATTTCACAAAGTTCGCGGGGGGAAAGTTTGAGGGGGGAATTGATGGGACGTATAGGACAAAAAGGACGCAGAGGGTAGGACGAATGGAAAAACACTCGTACCCGCCTGTCATTGCGAGGAGCACAGCGACGTGGCAATCCAGAGGAACAAAGATTATGAGAAACGACACGAACAAGGATGAGTTGCAGTCTTTTATTGAGGAGCAGAAGGCTTCGAGTCCCGGTTTTGCTGAAGGGTTCGAAGAAGGGTACAGAAATTTTCGCATTGGCGTGATGCTCAAAGAGACGAGGCTTAATGCAGGAATGTCACAGGTCGAAGTCGAAGTTGAAGTCGCCCAAAAGCTGATAACATATAAATTAGCTATTTCTGACTTATTTTATTACAATTGTTTGCTCTTTATATATGAAATAAACTTATCTAATATAATCCAGCTTTCAAGAAGTACATCTTCATGAGTATACTTAACACTGTTAGCTGGGTTGCCGTGCCTTATTGGATCAGCTAAATTTTTAATATTCATAATAACCTCTTTATCAATGCTGAGTTTTTCACGCATCAACTGCCATGCTTGTTCTTTATTACCTTTATCAGAAATAAAAAAGAAGCTTAAACATTCAATAGCGCGATAACAGTAGAATGGAGCATCACCCTCTAATCTAATTGCCATTCTTAAATCTGCTAGTGCTCTTCTTAGGATTAGCCCAGCACCAGAAGTACTATATAACTGAATTAATTCATGTGGACTATGCTTTTCAATGAGATGCAAGTTTTTTAAACAATCTTTTTGAACGCCAAAAACATAGTGTCTATCATTCACTGTATCAATTAATTGGGTGATTTCCACATCATAACCGCACCCCATTAGAAATCCGAGCGAATCTATTACCACTCGCACTTGTTCTTCTGCAAAGCAGTCAAATGTTGCTAATTGATTTATCGATAATTCTTTTTCGGATTTATATGTGAACGCTATTTTCGATTTGTATATTGAAAAATATATATCAGCAGTATTGTCAGGAAAAACCAATTTCGTATAATCTACATTAATATCAGCTCTCTCTGGATGAACAACTCCAACTAGTAAATATGTAAAGTAAGGCAAATCTGACTCTCCTTATTTTTCAACATTGCTTCGACAATTCTACCTAAACCGGAAAAGACAGAAGCTTCTTTTTGTGTTATTTAACTCCAAAATCACTGAGCGACCAATGAATTATTTATAAAAAATCACAAAAAAACTATTCAATCACCCGTCTTACACAAACCAACCCAAACCAAAATCAGAAATATTTTCAACCGGTACCATATCTTCAATCAGAGTTTCCGGCGCTATATCCTGTTCATGAGGCCAGGTAACAGCGCCGAAAAGAATACCCACCTGATTGAAATAATGCTCATCTTTAAGCTCCCGAAAGGCACCGCGATCAAGATAAGGCTTCATATCAAAGACACCCTGACGCCCATCTTCGATTTCAACATAAATGCGATAATCCGACAACGGCTTGACAACTTTTACGTCCACCGACATACGATGTCGTGCCTTTTTTCATCGGCAACGGGTGGCCGTTTCATCTTGTCCGCCTCGAAGGGGTCAAGGATTTCCCGTTCTTCTGTATCAAATTCACTCATGAGCAGTCATCGGATACGGTATAAGATAACCTGTAAACCAAGTGTAAATCTAACGAAGGATTTTGAATATACAAAGTTCTGGCCACCATACACCGCAAAAACAGACTCCCGCCAATCCTTACCGGCGCGCCCCGCGCCGCCTCCAGCTCAGTCATGAAATCTTCCGCTGATTCGACGGCCCGCTCCTCCGCGTTTTTAAATCCTGCCAAACCAATATCGTGGGCGACACCGGTTGTGCGCTATCGCCAATACCTGAACGGTACTCGATGATTCCCGAAAAAATATGGTGAACGGAAATCTTTTCATTCGGGCTCGCCTCACATTCGGTTGCTTTTCTACCGAATATCTATGCGGTGCTTCGCAGACACGAATCATGGTTTTTTCAAATTCCGTGAGATACGATGCGCCAAGCCCCGCCTGTCTCGATTCGTAAAACGCGACGGATTCGAGATGTTCCGCCTCTGCGGCAGGGTGAAAGGAGTAGCTCACCGAAGCAATGCCTGAGCCTTTTTTCTAACCTCTTCTGCTGGTATCGATTGCACAATTCCTTCGTCAAGTTCTTTCGCTCGTCGATGCGCTTCACTCATCCAGTCGTCTTCAATTTCTTCTTCTTTCGATGAAACATCGAGACTCAGGAGAAGTTTCTGTACCAATCCAGCTCGCTCCTCCTGAGATAAATGAAGAGCCTCATCTTCAATTTGCTTCAAATTCATAATCACTCTCCTCTATTGAGTGTTGTCAAGCTCACACACGAGTAGTCCCCGGATAGCGTAAATCTTCAAAATTCATATTCATCAATCCAAAATCGAAATAAAGCTAACGAAAGTATTTGGTAATACAAAAGCCTCCCACCTGCGCGAAGTTCTGGTGTATAGGTGCGTTGTGTACCGGCGGTTCGTGCGGCGACGCTGGCGGGGGGCGGCACTATTCATCGTTACAGGCTCTTCCTGAATTAAGGCTGTTTATTATATTGACCGTTGTATAAGTCAGAATATGTACAACCGGACACCCGCCTGAGCAACTGGCGGATGGTTTGTCTGCTCCACGGAACGCCTCCTTGGAGGTCTTTTCTTTTGCCCGAAATCCGTATCGACGCTGTTTCATGAAATTTTCCGCAAATCCCTCGCCTCAGCTTGCAAGCATCGTCAAGCGGCCAGCCGACCTCATCCTCGACAGCCTCGCCGCATCAGCTCCGTATCGCTCGCTACGCGAGGCGCTTGCCACTCCGGCGGCGGGCGGAGAGCATCATGCCGTCAGCATATGCGGCGTCCGGGGTTCGCTTGCGCCATTCATCGCGACCGGGCTGTTCCGGGAGTTCAACGCGCCGGTGGTGCTCTTCTGCAGCGCCGATGAAGAGGAGGTCTATGACAACGACCTGCCGCTCCTGCTTGGCGGCAAGCCTTTCTGCAACACTGCCGACGAGCTTTCTCCGGCGCTCGGGATGCTTTCGCGGCGCGAAACGCTCGTCGTCGTGGCGGGTTTTGAAGACCTCGGCGTCGAGGTGTGCAACGCCGCATCATCGGGCGAACGGCTCTTTTCGCTCGCCGCCGGAAGTGATGCCGGGTACGACGCGCTGATGCAGTTCCTGAAGCGCAACGGTTTTGAAAGGCGGGATTTCGTCGAGAACGAGGGGGAGTTTTCGGTGCGCGGTTCGATCATCGATGTCTTCTGCTTCGGCAGCCGCGAGCCGGTACGCATCGAGTTTTTCGGTTATACGGTCAGCTCGCTCCGGCATTTCGACATCGAAAACCAGCTCTCCACCTCGGCTATCGAGTCGGTCGATCTTTTCGGCAGCTTCACGAACGACGGCGCGGGGGCGGGCAAACCGGCGGGCATTCTCGATTATCTGCCGGAATCCACGATCATCATCGTCGATGACGCCACGGCGATGCAAGGCTCCGCGAACCGCGAACTGCTCGAAGCGGCACTGCCGTTGTTCCGGCATGTGCTGATCCACCGGATCGAAAAAGAGGGGATCGATTTTGGCTCGGGGGCGCAGGAGAAGCTTCAGGGCAACTTCCGGCTTCTCGCCAGCCGGGTGGAGGAGAAAGCGGCAAAGGGGCTGAAAGCTCTCTTCGCGTGCAGTTCGCGCCGCGAGATCGAGGAGCTGGCGGAGTTCCTCGCCGAAGAGCACGATGGCGGCCAGGCCGCAAAAGAGGCGGAGGTTATCGAGTGGCTGCCGGTCACGCTGCACACGGGCTTCGAGTTTGGCGGCATGTCGATCTACGCCGAATCGGACATCTTCGGCAAGTTCCACACCCACAAAGCGCATCGCAAGCGCAAGGTCAGAGGCATTTCGCTCAAGGAGCTTCAGCGCCTCAAGGTCGGCGATTACGTCGTGCACGAAGATTACGGCATCGGCGTATTCCGCTCGCTTGAAACGATCCAGGTCGGCAATTCGGAGCAGGAGTGCGTGCTGGTCGAGTACGAGGGGGGCGACCAGCTCTACGTCAATGTGCAGAACATCAATCTGCTCTCGAAGTACACCGCGTCGGAAGGTTCGCTGCCCAGCCTCTCGAAGCTCGGCAGCTCGAAGTGGGCCGCCAGGAAGGAGAAGGTGCGCAAAAAACTGCGCGACATCGCCGCCAAGCTGATCCGCATTTACGCCGAGCGCAAGATGACCCCCGGCTTTGCCTTTGCGCCGGACTCGATCTTTCAGCGGGAGTTTGAGGCGTCCTTCATGTTCGAGGAGACTCCCGACCAGCTCAAGGCGATTCAGGAGGTAAAGAAAGATATGCAGTCCCCCTCGCCGATGGACCGGCTCATCTGCGGCGACGCCGGATTCGGCAAAACCGAGATCGCCATGCGCGCGGCGTTCAAGGCGGTCGAAGGCAAAAAGCAGGTCGCGATACTGACGCCAACCACGATCCTGACCCACCAGCACGGCGAGTCCTTCGCACGGCGATTCGCCAACTTCCCGGTCAACATCGCCGTTCTGAGCCGCTTCGTGCCGAAAAAGCAGCAGAAGGAGATCATCGAACGCATCGCAAGGGGAGCCGTGGACATCGTCATCGGCACGCACAGGATGGTCTCGTCCGACGTGATCTTCAAGGAGTTGGGACTGCTGGTCATCGACGAGGAGCAGCACTTCGGCGTCGATGTCAAGGAGAAGCTCCGCCAGCAGTTTCCCGGCGTGGACACGCTCACCATGTCGGCCACGCCGATTCCACGCACCATGCAGTTCTCGATGCTCGGCGCGCGCGACATCTCCATCGTTTCGACGCCGCCGAAGAACCGGCAGCCGGTCGAGACGGTCATAACCGAGTACGATTCCGCAACGATCCAGGCGGCCATCCGCAGCGAAATCCAGCGCGAAGGGCAGGTCTTCTTTTTGCACAACCGCATCGCCAGCCTCGAAGAGGTCGAACGCAGCCTCCGCGAACTGGTGCCTTACGCCCGCATGGCCTCTGCGCACGGCCAGATGCCAGCCAAAGAGCTGGAAAACATCATGATGGACTTCATGCAGCAGGAGCTCGACGTGCTTATCTCGACCTCGATCATCGGCTCGGGGCTGGATATTTCCAACGCCAACACCATCATCATCAACCGCGCTGACATGTTCGGGCTGGCCGATCTGTACCAGCTACGGGGTCGCGTCGGACGAAGCGAGCGCAAGGCGTTCTGCTACCTCGTGACGCCGCCCTTGCACACGCTCAAGCGCGAGGCGATCCAGCGCATCGCGGTGATCGAGAGCTTCACGGAGCTTGGCTCCGGCATCAACATCGCCCTGCGCGACCTCGACATTCGCGGCGCGGGCAACCTGCTCGGCGCGGAGCAGTCGGGCTTCATCCACGAGATCGGCTTCGATCTCTACCAGAAAATGATCGAGGAGACCGTGGCCGAACTCAAGCTCACCGAATTCAGCCACATCTTCAGCGACAGCGAGAAAGCCGCGCTCAAGCCGCAAAAGCCGTGCGACATGATCTTCTTCTTCGATGCGCTCATTCCCGATTTTTACATCACGGCCACGCAAGAGCGCTTCTCCTGCTACGACCGGATTTCAAAGGCCGCTGACGATGTGGCGCTGCGCAACATCGCAAAGGAACTCGAAGACCGCTTCGGCGCGATGCCGGAGGAGCTGAGCAACCTGCTCGCACTTGCCCGCCTGAAACACCTCGGCTCCTCACTTGGCCTCGAAAAGATCGATCTCCAGCCCTCGACCGCCACCATCTTCCTCCCGTCGGACGAAGACAAGGAGTTCTACGACAGCGCTTTCTTCCAGAAGCTGATTGTCGCCTTGCAGGACGGCACCATCAAAGAGTACCACCCGCAGTTCAAGCACGAAAAAAAGATGAAGCTGGTCTTCCAGCATCCCGCAAACACCAGCGCCGCCCCCATTGCCTTGATCGACCGCTACGAAGCGCTGCTGAAAGGAATTGCGGAGAGGGGAGTGACGAGCGAATAAAATCTTCTTTGCAGAAGAATAGGTCTTATAAGTCCTATACGACCTATTCTTTCGGAAACCCGCCGCACTTTGTCGTATTTAACAATTGTTGAAACTATTTCCTGAACCGGAAATGTTATTGGCTGTATGAGGCAATCGGCTTCATAAACATAAAATCATACAGTCATGAACATTACAATTAATAACAGAGAGTGTTCAGCCCAGGTTGGGGATAGATTGCTCGATGTAGCTCGCGCCGGTCATGGCCATATCGGTTACTTTTGCGGCGGGAACGCCATTTGCCAGACCTGTTACGTCAGAGTACTCGAAGGCGCTGAACTGCTTTCGCCGATAAGCGATGCCGAAAGATCGATGCTTTCCGACAAGCTGATTGCGGAGGGGACGCGCATGGCTTGTCAGGCTCTTATAGAAAAGCCCGGCACGATCAGGATTCTCTCCGAGGTCGAAGCGGCCAAACAGTTGGCATTGGAAAATCCGCTCCAGCTTCCGGCATACATGAGCAAAATGGGCTGGGAGTCGGCGATCAAGTTCACCGATACGATTGCGTTCCAGGCAAGGCGCGAACAGGGCGAACATGCGCTGGAACCGACGCAGCTGCTTCACGATATCGCCGGGGCTATCGGCGATGCGATTCAGCTCGTGATAGACGCCATACAGAGCGTGTTCGGCGTGAAGCGTCCGGCGGACAAGCCAGAGGTCAAAGCAGGCAACGGCTGCTCTGGAGATGCGACGCTTCTCGATAAATTGTTGGCATGTGACAACGGTCATCACAGGATTGCCTCACCTGAAGTACTGCTGCGCAATGAGGAGAGCTGCGTAACCTGCAACTGATCTGTCTCTGAAAAAAGCCGGCCCTTCCGGCTTTTTTCTATATGTCCAGCATCGACGCAATCCTGTAGGTGAGAGTCCTCACGTGAGTTGACCGTAGAAACTACTGGAAGTCAAACAGAGCGACTGGTCAATGTTGCACTTTCCGCCGTCCTTCGAATTCGATGCGCAACGCCGACAGGGTCAGGTTGAGGTCAACAAGAAAGGTTCTTCGCAGATTATCGTGGGTGATTGGTGAGTATGGGTGAATTGAGTGACCAAAAGCCCCTCATACTACCCTATTCAACCCTTGGCTTATCAAATAGAAAAAACAACTATCTTATTATATTATTAATACTTATATCATT
>Ga0326726_10004953_pt1 | contig 12115 bp, 12 predicted proteins | sample MHFenrmetagenome_2_FD_207603 | JGI IMG/M metagenome (GOLD analysis project Ga0326726, IMG submission 207603) | Lab enriched peat soil microbial communities from Michigan Hollow, Ithaca, NY, United States - MHF15MN | ecosystem: Environmental > Terrestrial > Soil > Wetlands > Peat | place: USA...
TTTCAAGCTGGATAATAAGCTCAATTTCAAGGCTTGCGCCAAGAGGTAATTCGGCAACCCCTACAGCACTTCTGGTATGGACCCCTCTCTCTCCGAAGATCTCAAGCAAAAGAGAAGATGCCCCGTTGGCAACAAGATGCTGACTGCAAAAGCCGGCATCACTGGCAACATAGAGAGTAAGTTTGATAATTTTTTCAATGCAATCGAGCGATCCCGACACTGACTTAACTGCGGCGAGAGCATTGAGAAGTGCTACTCTGGAGGCGGCCGCAGCATCTTCCCTGACCGTGTCATTGACCTTTCCCGATCCACCCTGCTCTATCAGTTTTCCTTCGCGAAGGGGAAGCTGACCTGATGTATAGACTAGATTGCCTGTACGAATTGCAGGCAGATAAAGTCCTGCGGCGGCCTGCAGTTGAGGAAGCGTGTAACCGGCCTTGATGATTTTTTCTTCGATACTGCTCATAAGAAAAACATTGATTGGACACAAAAGCTGTTAATAAAAAACCCTGCTTATCACTATATAACCATAAAACGCACTTCCGGAAAAGACCGCATCTGTGTTTTACACTTGTTGCTATTGAGGGTAAAATTATTTATAGTCACTGAAATATCAAAGCATTTTGATTATATGGCGCATATAAACCCGCATGGCACTCCCCTGCCGCGCCTTTTTCTGATAAGCGGCGGACAGGAAAATCCCGATAACAGCTCTTTACTCCTCAAACAGCTGGAACTTCTCCCCCGATCCCTCTCCTGTATGGTGCAGATCAGGGAAAAACATCTCGAAGCAAAACAGTTATTTTCACTGGCTCAGAAGGCTGCTGATATGGTGCTGCCCACAGGAACGAGGCTCCTCATCAATGAACGTGCCGATATCGCGCTTGCTGCCGGGCTTCATGGAGTTCATTTGCCGGAAAGCGGCTGTCCTCCTGATAAAATTCGCGCAGTTGCTCCAGATTTACTCATCGGCTGTAGTGTTCATTCCTCCTCGTCAGCTATTATCGCCGAGCACTCCGGTGCTGATTACCTTCTTTTCGGGCCGGTGTTTGACACTCCATCAAAAAGAAAATATGGAGCGCCCCAGGGTCTGGATAAGCTTGGTAAACTTTGCCGGTCAACCACGCTTCCCGTTTTTGCCGTCGGCGGAATAACGCCTCAAAATGTTTCACACTGTATGAGGGAAGGGGCTTATGGCGCTGCCGGAATATCGATATTCAAACCCGGTGAAGAATTTGCCGGGAACTTCGAACAATTCTATCGGGTCCTTTATCAATGATTCCGTCCTCTCCTTTTCTCTGTGTCATAACCGATGAAGCGATGTGCCCACTCACTCTTGCAGAAGAGGCTCTCCGCGGAGGCGCTGCGATGATCCAATTGCGCCATAAAACCGCTTCCGGGAGTCAGCTTTTTTCCTGGGCTCTGGCAATCAGCAGACGCTGCAGAGAGTACGGTGCGCTCTGCATTGTCAATGATCGCCTGGATATCGCTCTTGCCTGCGGCGCTGACGGCGTTCACCTTGGTCAGCAGGATATTCCGGCGGCCGCCGCCCGAAAACTTCTCGGTAAGAAACGCATCATAGGCCTTTCGGCATCCTCACCAGACGAGGCTATCCGTGCGGAAAAGGATGGCGCTGATTATATAGGATTCGGCCACATCTATCCGACATCTTCAAAAGATAAGGGGTTTGACCCGGTCGGACCGGAAATGCTCAGAGAGGTTGCAGCTCTCGTCTCCCTGCCGCTTATTGCTATAGGAGGCATCAAGAGAGAAAACGCACCTCAGCTCATCGGGCATGGGGCATCCGGCATTGCGGTAATTTCAGCGGTCAGCAGAGCCGTTGACCCCTACAGAGCGACAAGTGAACTTGTCTATGCCATAAACAGGAGTTTTTGATGAGAAAACCCTATAGAACCGTTCTCACCATTGCCGGGTCGGACGGAAGCGGCGGTGCAGGCATTCAGGCGGATATCAAAACAGCTGCCGCACTTGAGTGTTACGGCTTGTCGGTCATAACCGCCGTTACATCCCAGAATACAAGCGGAGTCAAGGCAATACAGCTGCTCTCCGAACAGTGCATCAGAGAGCAGTTTCGGGCCATTATTGCAGACATAAAAATTGATGCCGTAAAAATCGGAATGCTGGGCAGCGCAGGAATCATCAAAACCGTTGCAACACTGTTACGGGAGCTGGACGGAGAAACTCCGATCATTCTGGATACGGTTCTCGGCTCTTCAGGAGGCACCACTCTTCTTCCTGTGGAGGCTATCCCCGTCATGATGGAGGAACTCTTTCCGCTGGCTGCGCTCATTACACCCAACCTGCCGGAAACGGCAATCCTGCTCGGAATGAAACAACCTCCCGCAACCTCTGATTCTATCGAGAAAGCAGCGTTGAGTCTGCTCGAAACCGGAGCGGCCTCAGTACTCATCAAGGGAGGGCACGGCCAGGGAGAAGATTGCCGCGACTGCCTGCTCTATAACAACACTTTTTACTGGTTCAGCTCAAAAAAAGTCATAACAGGAAACACCCACGGCACTGGATGCACGCTTTCATCAGCCATTGCAGCATACCTGGCCAGAGGGGAAAGTATGGCAAGTTCTGTGGAAAAGGGTAAGGCATATACCATTGAAGCCCTGCGGGCCGGAGCCGCCTACCGACTCGGAGAAGGCAGCGGCCCCCTGCATCACTGCTTCAGGCTCTGGCACCAGGACGGTCAGACTCCCCGAGGAGAGCGGCCTATTGAGTAATAGGTAAATCCGGACTGCTCCATAAACTCAGGACTGTAGATATTGCGGCCATCGAAAACCACCGGTGTTTTAAGGTCTCTCTTGATCATGTCGAAATCCGGACTGCGGAACAAAAGCCATTCGGTGAGCACCACCAGAGCGTCTGAACCTTTCACTGCATCTTCCGGATTTGAAGCGTAATAGATACCCTCCCGCTCTCCGTATATTCTCTCGACCTCCTCCATGGCTACCGGATCATAAACTCTTACTCCGGCACCTGCGTTCAGAAGCTCTTCGATGACCCTGCGGCTTGGAGCTTCACGCATGTCATCGGTATTGGGCTTGAAGGCAAGTCCCCAGATCGCAAAAACGTGACCCTCGATCTCCTCCCCGAAATGTACCTTTATTTTTCTGACGATACTGCTTTTCTGATCGTGGTTTACCGCCTCTACTGCCTGCAGAATCCGTGAATGATATCCATGCTTGTGGGCTGTTCTTTCAAGAGCCTGAACATCTTTGGGAAAACAGGAGCCACCGTATCCTACACCGGGATAGATAAAAGAAAATCCAATCCTTGAATCGGAACCGATACCCCGTCTGACGGCCTCTACATCCGCTCCAACCCGCTCGGCGATGTTGGCAATTTCATTCATGAAACTGATCTTTGTGGCGAGCATGGCGTTAGCCGCATACTTGGTCAGCTCGGCTGAACGGATATCCATGGCGATAAAGCGTTCATGGCTGCGGTTGAAGGGTGAATAGAGAAAACGAAGCAGCTCTTTGGTACGCGGATCATCAACACCGACAACGATCCGTTCCGGTTTCATGAAATCGTTTACGGCATCGCCCTCCTTGAGAAACTCGGGATTTGATACCACATCAAAATCAATGCCTGAATTCTTTGCTGCAAGTACTGAACTGATTTTTTCACGCACAAGGTCAGCGGTACCAACGGGAACAGTCGATTTGTTGATCACAATCCGGTACTCATTCATATAGGTTCCGATACTTTCGGCAACGCTGAGCACGTGGCGCAAATCGGCCGATCCGTCCTCATCAGGAGGAGTACCGACTGCTATGAACTGATAGAGCCCGAATTCCACTCCTTCGCGGATATCTGAAGTAAATTTCAGGCGGCCGGCACGGCTGTTTTCTGTAACAATTTCCTCAAGGCCCGGCTCATAAATGGGAATATGCCCCTCCTTGAGACGATCGATCTTATGCTGATCAATATCGACACATAGTACATCGTTACCGACTTCCGCAAAGCAGGCGCCGGTTACAAGGCCGACATAACCTGAACCGAATATGGTTATTTTCATTACACATTAATGATTTTCATAGAGACCCGTCAACTTGACCCCAACTAAAGACTCCCTCGTTTACGGATTTACTTATTCAAGAACAATAACAAGGCAACGGGATTTCTGCCAGAAAGCGTTTTCATCGCGTATGAGGAGAAGAGAGGATGTTTTGCCGCCTACAAGTTCGTAAGAGCCTATACTGTGAGGTGTTACGATTTTCAGATTTTTCAGCGGCCGGTCAAAAAACAGATCCCGTGTTTCAGTGATATCAACTTTCTTGAAAAGATTGACGTTGAAGTCGTTTGCAAGACGATACTCGTTACCGAACAGCTTCTCAAGGGGATTGATTCGCACCAGTATCCCTTTGGCTACAAGGTCATTGAAGGTTCCCGATATGTAATAGGCGGTATATAACTGGGAGTCCTGATCCTGTATATACTCATCGAGCACATCAACTGTCGCCATAAGTGATGAAACCTGGCTGTTCAGCTTTTGAACCTGACCTTTCAGCGCATTGACTTCGCTATCCTTGGTATTCAAGGCAATCTTCATCTCTGAAACCAGCCGGTCGAGCGATTCGACCCGGTAGGATGACGAGCGGTTCTCCGCTTCAAGTTTCCGGATCAGATTCTTGCTTGCAGCCAGTGTGGAATCGATAAAACGGATACTGGCAGAGATATCCTTGCCGATCTGCTCAACACTCTCTTTGTCCTTGCTCTCAACTCCGGAGGAGAGACGTTCAACAACCGCCTCCTTCTGCTGAATCCTGCCGAGATTTTTCTGTACCTGTGCAAGAATAGCCATCATCGATTCGAGATGTTCCTGCCTCGGGTCCTGCTTTGGTTTATCCGGACTGCACGATGACAGTATCAGAAAAAAAGCAAAGAGAATAACCCCGGCAATCCTGAGGCGACTATCCCTTACAGCCATTGAATCCATTGTTCAACCCCTTCTTTTGTACCATACCACCTGGTATATGGTGTTGGAAGATGCTCTGCGTCTGCAATAGTAACATTTTCAGCACCCTCAAGAAAACAGCTTTTTGCCGGAACAATACCGTCACCGGCTACATTACCGTCTTCGAGAACGTTTTTATAGAATTGATAACACATTCTTTCGACAATACTTCCCTCAGAATTGCCATGATACTTATCGCTGACGACAGAAACAACAGCAACTCGATCAAAAAAATCAGCCCGGAGATGACTGAAAATAAAATCCGTCTTTATTCTGGCATAATGTTCATGGGTATGAAAAGGAGTTCCAAGAGTAATCAGTTTTTTTATGCGATTTCCCGGATGATAGTGATCGCCCTGAAACGGTTGATCCAGAAGATAGATCATCGCAACGGTTCCTCCCCCGCTATGCGCCACCAGCGTTATCGGTTCACCGGGAAATTGCCTTTCCATCTCCCGGACCGTCCGGTCAACAGATTTCATGACCCGGTTTGTGGATCTTTCCGGTGAAGGAGGAAATCCAATCCAGTCAGCAAGTGTCACCGGTGCGACAGCGATTCTCTCTTTTGGAAGATACTCTGCAAGAGCCTCTTTCATTACGTCGTAAAGGGAATCCCAGAAAAGCACACCGGGTATGATCACTATGGGGTTTTGCGGTACAGCCTTCATGATAGCTTCATCTTGATGACACGCTGCAGGCAGCGTTATTGAACCTGTTGTTTCAGGACCATTTTTTCAGAAGTTCAACAAGCAGGCTCACGCCAAAACCGGTTCCGCCATTGACCTTTCCTCCGCCTTTCGGGGCAAAGGAGGGTCCGGCAATATCAATATGCGCCCAGTTTTTATGCTCATCGATGAATTTCTCAAGAAATTTTGCCGCTGTAACCGAACCGGCACCGCGCCCGCCTGTATTGTTGACATCGGCCACATCGGATTTTATCTGCTCGTCGTAAAGATCCCAGAGCGGCATGCGCCATACCTTTTCACCTGACTGCTGCCCGGCCTGATAAATTTCATCGGCAAGCTTGTCGTTGTTGCTGAAAAGACCGGCTACGGAATAACCGAGAGCGACAATACAGGCTCCCGTCAGAGTAGCAAGATCAATGATGACGTCAGGTTTATACTTTTCAGCGGCATAGGTGAGTGCATCGGCCAGAATCAGTCGGCCCTCTGCATCGGTGTTGCCAACCTCAACGGTAATGCCCGAATAGGTTGTAATAACATCACCCGGCGTCTGTGCTTTGCCGTCAGGCATATTGTCGGTTGCAGGAATCAAACCGATAATGTGCAGGGGAAGGCTGAGTCGGGCTGCGGCTTCAACAGCACCAAGTACACTTGCAGCACCGGCCATATCCGACTTCATTTCACCCATATTCTCGGAAGGTTTCAGCGAAATGCCGCCGGAATCGAACGTGACGCCTTTTCCGACAAGCGCGACAACAGCCCTGACCTTGCCTTTCGGCTTGTAGTCAAGTATTGTAAATGTCGGAGGGGCACAACTCCCCTTGTTGACGGCGAGAAGTCCTCCCATGCCGAGGGACTCTATCTCCTTTTTATTAAAGACTGTTACCTCATAGCCATATTTTTTGCCGGACTCCTCTGCCGCTTTTGAAATATCCTCTGCCTGCAGATAATTCCCGGGGAGATTAACCAGATCTCTTGCCATCTTCTGGCAGGAACCGATAATCTTTCCGGCCTCAGCCCCTTTCTCTGCTTCATCTATAAAGGCTGCGTCTACCCGCAAAACGAGCGAAGAGATCTCTTTCGGTTTCCCGGAGGACTTCTTTTTATCGAGTTTACCGCTTTTCAGGCGGTCAAACCTGTATGTACCGGCCAGACTGCCGGCAACGAAAGACTCAACCAGTGTTGCTGTACTTTGCCCTGATGCGTCGGCAGCTCTCCCTGCATCCGATATGTCAACGGCAAGGGTTTCAATCTTTAAATCCACTGCTTTGGAGGCAATGGCTGCCGCTGCCTTACGCCAGTCATCAAGACTCTTGCCCTCGCCGATACCGAGCAGAGCAACCCTTGATGCTGAATATTGTCCGACGGCACCGTAAAGCAGAACAACTTCACCGGCTTCAGCCTTGAAATCTTTCAATACCTGCGGGTCAACGTCAAACCCGGCAGGCAGCTTCGCAGCTCCTTTTTTCAGTTCTGTGCTGTTTAACGGCAACGCCAGAAGATCGGCGCCGAGTTGTTCAAGTTCAAGCTTCGTTACTGATATTTTCATGACTTTGATTATTCGTTATTAACGCTGTCAACCTGATATTCCGGCGTTTTAAGAAATGCCCTCACATCATCAAGAAGTACCTTCTGCGCTCTGTCGGATGAAAACTGGAATAGACACCCTGCTGCATTCATATGTCCGCCGCCGCCGTATTTTTTGGCAAGCTGGTTTACGTAGATATTTCCACGCGAGCGAAAACTCGCTTTGGTTCTTCCATCCTGCATTTCGACCATCAGCACAGCTATTCGCACCGTTGGAACACTTAAAAGATAACGGATGATGAGATCGGTATCAAACAGTTTGCTCCCTGTTGATTTGAGCATATCCTGTGATATGAAAAGCCATGAAATGACGCCATTGTCGAGAATGGTAATGGCACTCAAGGCTGCACCAAGAAGTTTGAGCGCCTGGCGGGTAAGGGAGTTGTAAATCTTGTCATAAATATCCGAAGCATCGGCACCTTTACTCACAAGGTCTCCCGCGAGACGGTAAACATAAGGTGTTGTTTTCGGAAACCTGAAAGAGCCGGTATCTGTCATGACGGATACATAGAGCGCCTGAGCAATTTCAGGTGTGAACAATTCACGGCCCAGCCGCTCCTGAAAGGCATAAATCAAATCATAAACAAGTTCACCGGTTGATGACGCATAGTTTTCGCACACCATAACATCTGTGAAATCATCAGGCTCGAGATGATGATCGACACAAACTATTTTCAAACTGCCGAGCTCTTTTGAAAAGCTCACATGCGGCCAGAGCGAGCCCATTCTGTCGCGCAGATTTGCATCGAGAAGAACAACAATATCGCAAAGCGAGAGCGCCTGTATTGCCTCCTCATCCCTGTCATTGAAAAGGGTTATGGGATATAGGTTTTTGAGAAACTGATAGTTCGGAGGAACTTCCGTGGGATTGACGATTGAGACCTGTTTACCGAGCGCAGTGAGAACCAGTGCAAGGGCGACCTCGCTGCCGAGTCCGTCACCATCGGAATTTTCATGCGTAGTAATAACAATATGCTGACCGTCAAGCAGCTCATCAATTACCGGAGACCATTCCTCGGCTGTAAGCGTCCTTCCATACTCTGGTAATATCATTCGTTTGCAGTAACTTTATCAAAAAATAAAACTCAATCTATGCTTTTTTCCCGTTACGGAAAACAGAAACAATCCTGTTTTCAAACAGGGTGATCGCTGAATGGCAGTTCAAAAAACTTCCCGAGACTTTCCCGATAATTCCGGAAAGCTTTCAGGCCCTCATCCGTAATGGAATAAAAGGTTTGCGGCTTCCTGGACTGAAACCCCTTGTCGCAGCGGATGTAGCCTGCAGATTCAAGTTTTCTCATGTGAACGCTTAAATTGCCGTCGGTGGCATTGATGCGTTCCCTTACTTCAACAAAGGATGCCTTTTCAACCGATTGCAGATAGGCAAGCGCCGCAAAACGGATTCTTGCATGAATGGCTTTGTCAAGCAGCTGGTAGTTAAAATCGATCAATGCATTTTCGCCCATCACTGAAACCATCTGTCTGTGTTGAATCATTACGTACTTTCTGTTATAAAGTACTTTTTTTATAAAGCAGAAGCAAAAGAGCATATATTCTCCGTGAAGCAGCAGCAGCTTATCAAACTTTATGCATCGATCGAAACTCTTTTTTTCATCAACATCGTCGCAGTACCTCAAATTCCATGACCAAGCCTCTTGCCAATATTTTTGATCTGAACATCCGGGAGCTTCAGCATGCCCTGGCGTCGTTGGGTGAACCATCATACAGAGCCGCACAGATACACCAGTGGCTTTTCAGTCATCATGCAGAAAGCTTCGAAGAGATGACGACTCTTGGTCGTTCACTGCGCCAAAAGCTGTCGGATACGTTTTCAATCCAGCCGCTGCAGCTGATCGAGCACCTTGAGAGTACTTTGGAGAGCGGCGACAACCTCACTGAAAAAATTCTGCTGAAACTGCCTGATAACGAGCTGGTGGAAACCGTTCTCATTCCGGCAGAAAACAGAGTGACAGCCTGCGTTTCATCACAGGCCGGATGCGCTTTTCAATGCACGTTCTGTGCGACAGGGAAAATGGGGCTGCAGCGCAATCTCAGCGCCGGAGAGATCACCGGGCAGGTGTATGCTCTCAATGCGATGCTTGCTGACAAAACGCCGGACAAAAACATCACCAATATTGTCTTTATGGGAATGGGTGAACCGCTCATGAACTTCGACAACGTTATCGAATCGGTTGAAACGCTCTCTTCGAGAAACTACAGCTTCAGCATTTCGCAGAAAAAAATAACCATTTCAACCGTCGGAGTGATTCCGGAAATTCGAAGGCTTGCCGAATCGGGTCTGAAAACCAAACTTGCCGTATCACTGCATGCTGCCGAACAGGAGAAACGGCAGTCGATTATGCCTGTGGCAGCAAAGCAGTATCCGCTCAAAGAGCTCAGAAAAGCACTTGCAGACTATACCGCCACAACAGGAATGCCCGTCACACTGGTCTATATGCTCCTGAAAGGAGTCAACGACTCACTTGAAGACGCAAAAATGCTTGCCAGGTTTGCACACGGCTTTTTATGCAAAATAAATTTGATTGATTACAATTCAATCATTAATATCAGGTTCAAGCCTGTTAACAGCGCTACCAGAGACATGTTTCAGCGCCACCTCCTTGACTCAGGCCTGCATGTCACCGTCAGAAAAAGCTACGGAACAACTATTAATGCGGCATGCGGTCAACTGGCAACAACCGGCATGCAGAACCGCGAAAGCAATAATCTATAACCGCCTCAACAATCATGGATTTGCTCGATTTAATTCCTTTCCAGAATGAGTTCAACAAAACGTATCACGGTCTCACCAGCAATGCAACTCATACCTCGGAAAAGCCAGTATTCAACGAACTGAAAGTCAGGCGATACGAAAAACCGGTAGCAGCAGTATCTGAAGTTATAGTCGCCAAAATCAATCACTGGGTAGGCTGGGACCTTAAAAGCGAAAGAACGGCTGTCGGCGGTATGACAACCATCCGCGGAGAGGTCAGCTCCGTTCTCCTGTTCGGCATGAAGATCGACATCACGTTCGGTTTGTTTGAGGAAACCGACATAAACGGCCGCCTGATCACCACAGTCAATGCAAAAGCTGAGACACGCATAGAATCCAGAGGCGACCTCGGAGAGAGCCGCAGGATTATCAGAATGATGCTTGGCGCACTGGATTTTGAATTCAGGAACCATCATGTCAAAGATGCTGACTATCAATATCGGTCCACCAATGCCAATGGAGCGGCTACAGCATTCCAGCAGATTTTTAATGATGCACAGCTACAGCACCATAAAAAACCCGAAGGGAGCGCTAAAGCCACCAGCATTGAATTCAAAAAAAGACCGGCTGTACAGACCATCCAGCTGAAACCTTCCCAAAAAAGCAGTGAAACATCTCCTCTAACGGTCTCCTCTGCCGCAGGAAATACAGCACAGAACGGTTCATCAGAAGCCAATCCCGAACCCCTGGCAACCGCAGATGAAACAAGGCCATCAAAGCCCAAAGTGACAATCATTACCACTAAAAAAAACATATAATTGCGGTTTGATGATAATAATTCTACTCGGAGCACCAGGTGCCGGAAAAGGCACACAGTCTAACTATATCTCGAAATCCCTCGGTATACCTCAGATATCGACGGGTGACATGCTGCGCGCAGCTGTAAAAGCACAAACGCCGCTCGGAATCCAGGCAAAAAAAGTCATGGATGCCGGACAGCTTGTCTCTGATGAGATCATTATCGGGCTGGTTAAAGATCGCCTGACCGAGCGGGACTGCGCCAACGGGTGTCTTTTCGACGGCTTTCCCCGTACCATCGCGCAGGCCGAAGCTTTGAAAAATGACGGCATCAAAATAGACCATGTCGTTGAGATCAGTGTCGAAGACAGTGACATCATCGAGCGTATGAGCGGACGGCGTGTGCACACTGCATCAGGCAGAACGTACCATGTACGCTTCAATCCTCCCAAAACAGAGGGAATTGATGACGAAACCGGTGAACCGCTGGTGCAGAGAGAAGACGATCAGGAGGAGACTGTAAAAAAACGGCTTCAGGTCTATCACGAACAGACCTCGCCACTAATCGACTACTATCTGAACCTTTCAAAGAACGGGTCAGCTCATGGTCTGCAATACAACCGAATCAAGGGTACAGGAAAGGTCGAAGAGATCCGCGACAGGATACTCGACGCACTTAATGCCTGAGAATTTCATAAAACGTGTATCCAGTTAAAAAAGTCAGTGCAGGGCACTGACTTTTTTAATTCAACGCCATGCAAGCACTGATTGCCGCAGAAAAACTTTTCAGGGGCGCACCATTTACCGCAACGGTACCCGTTTCTCTTGAACAGGAAATCCTCGCAGGATGCATGGTACTTCTTTGTCAGAAAAAAGGAAATGGATCGCTCTCAATCGGCTACATCATTGAGCTTATTCTGGACGAGACCGCGGCTGCATCCAGTGCGGAAATAATTGATCTGCTCTATAGCGGACGTCCGGTCCTTAACGCCCCTCTTCTGAGACTCACAGAGTGGATGGCCGACTACTACCTTACAAGAAGAATCGATACCCTCACTGCCGCGATCCCTGCAGCAGTCCGTACAACGGTTCATGACGTCGTTGAGTTGAGCGGTTTTTCACTGAAAGCAGAAAACCCGAAAATCATCAACACAACGCTCCGGCGTTCGATCATGCAGCTGATGATCAAGGAGAAACGGTTGACGGTTCATCAGCTGCAGCGTCGACTCGGAAAAAAACAGCTCTACGGCACTCTCGCTGAACTGGAGCGTGGCGGCCACCTGACACTCACCAAGAAGTTCCTGTCCACGAAGCCGAAACAGAAAACCGCTTACCGCATCGGTG
>Ga0326726_10004954_pt1 | contig 12114 bp, 10 predicted proteins | sample MHFenrmetagenome_2_FD_207603 | JGI IMG/M metagenome (GOLD analysis project Ga0326726, IMG submission 207603) | Lab enriched peat soil microbial communities from Michigan Hollow, Ithaca, NY, United States - MHF15MN | ecosystem: Environmental > Terrestrial > Soil > Wetlands > Peat | place: USA...
CAACGGCGTCACGGTCATCGACGACTACGGGCACCACCCGGTCGAGATCGCGGCCGTGCTGCGCGCCGCCCGCGCCGCCGCCAAGGGCAAGGTGATCGCGGTCATCCAGCCGCACCGCTACACGCGGCTCGCCAATCTCTTTGAGGAATTCTGCACCTGCGCCAACAATGCCGACATCGTCATCGTCGCCGATGTCTATGCGGCGGGCGAGCCGCCGATCGAAGGCATCGACCGCGACTCCTTCGCCGCCGGCCTGAAGACCCGCGGCCATCGCCACGTCCTGGCTTTGCCGGATCCCTCCGCCCTCGCCGGCATGGTGGCGGAGCATGCCGAGCCCGGCGACCTCGTGGTCTGCCTGGGCGCCGGCAGCATTACCAACTGGGCGCACGCACTGCCCGACGAGCTGGCGAAGATCTATGCCGAGAGGAAGTCGCAATGATGGCGGCGGCGATGCGACCTCAGCGTCTGATCGAGCGGCTCCCGCCGGTGCGTGGCCGCCTGACCGAGAATGCGGCGCTCGCGGGCATCACCTGGTTCCGCGTCGGCGGCCCGGCCGAGGTGATGTTCCGCCCGGCCGACCGCGACGATCTCGTCGCCTTCCTGACCGACAAACCGGCGGACGTGGCGGTCACCGTGATCGGCGTCGGCTCCAATCTGCTGGTGCGCGACGGCGGCGTGCCCGGCGTGGTCGTCCGCCTGGGACGCGGCTTCACAGAGGTCGCCATCGACGGCACGACCGTGCGCACCGGCGCCGCGACCCTCGACCTCAATGTCGCGCTCGGCGCGCGTGATGCCGGCGTCGCCGGCCTCGAATTCCTGTCGGGCATTCCCGGCACCATCGGCGGCGCGCTGCGCATGAACGGCGGCGCCTATGGCAAAGAGATGAAGGACGTGACCGTCAGCGCCGAAGCGCTCGACGCCGGCGGCCGCGTGCACCGTTTGAGCCTCCCCGAGCTTGGCTTCTCCTACCGCCACTCGGGCGTGGCCGAAGACTGGATCTTCCTGTCGGCAGAACTCGCGGGCACGCCCGATGCGCCCCAGGCCATCGCCGCCCGCATGCAGGAGATCCAGACCAAACGCGAAGACACCCAGCCGATCCGCACGCGCACCGGCGGGAGCACCTTCGCGAATCCGAAGCAGCCGGAGGCGAACGGGCGCCGGGCCTGGGAGCTGATCGACGGCGCCGGCTGCCGCGGCCTCGTGCGCGGCGGCGCCATCGTCTCGGAGAAGCACTGCAACTTCCTCATCAACACGGGCAACGCCACCGCCGCCGATCTCGAAGGGCTGGGCGAAGAAGTGCGTCGGCGCGTGTTCGAGCAGTTCGGCGTGACGCTGGAGTGGGAGATCCGCCGCATCGGCGTGCCCGCCGGTGGTATCAAGGAGGCCTCGGCATGAAGCGCGTGGCAGTCCTGATGGGCGGGCCGTCGAGCGAGCGCGAGGTGTCGCTGGTGAGCGGCCGCGAATGCGCGAAGGGCCTCAAGGAAGCCGGCTACGATGTCTACACCATCGACGTCACCCACGACGTCGTGGCCCTCGTGCGCGCCCTCGATCCGCGCCCCGACGTCGTGTTCAACGCGCTCCACGGCCGCTTCGGCGAGGATGGCTGCGTGCAGGGCGTACTCGAATTCCTCAGCATCCCCTACACCCACTCCGGCCTGCTGGCCTCCGCCCTCGCCATGGACAAGCCGATGTCAAAGCGATTGTTCGCCGCCGCCGGTATCCGCTGCCCCGATGGCGTGGTCACGGACATCCGCACCGTCGAGCGCGGCGACCCCGTGGCGCGCCCCTACGTCATGAAGCCTGCGAACGAAGGCTCCAGCGTCGGCGTGCGCATCGTGCGCGCCGGCGACAACCAGCCCGTGCGCGCGGCCGACTGGAAGTTCGATCCGCGCGTCGTGGTCGAGCGCTTCGTGCCCGGCAAGGAACTGACCGTGGCCGTGATGGGCGATCGCTCGCTCGCCGTGACCGAGCTGGTTTCGCACACTGCCTTCTACGACTACGAGGCCAAGTACACCGAAGGCCGCACCGATCACCTGATTCCCGCGCCGATCCCGCAGCCCGTCTATGACGAGGCGCTGCGCATGGCGAAGCTGGCGCACGACACCCTCGGCTGCCGCGGCGTCAGCCGTTCCGACTTCCGCTACGACGACACGGCAGACGGCGGACCGAATCGGCTTTATCTGCTCGAAGTGAATACGCAGCCCGGCATGACGCCGCTGTCGCTAGTGCCCGAGCAGGCCAAGTACCGCGGCATCTCGTTCCCCGAGCTCGTGGGTTGGATGGTGGAGAACGCGCGATGCGACGCCTGATCGCCGCGATCCGTTCGTTGGTCACGCGTGCGCCCGCGCGCAAGGGCGGCGCGCGCAAGCCGACGCGCCGCAAGCCGTGGCCGCGCGGCGGCCGCCTGGCCGTGATCTGGGGCAGCGTTGCGGCGGGAGTAGCACTGGTGGCGGGCGGCGCGACCTGGCTCGTCATCGACGGCTGGGTCGATCGCCAGGTCGCCAGCCTCGACAGCGCGTTCATCGCGACCTCCGCCGATCTCGGCTTCACAGTCGAGCGCGTGCTGGCCGATGGCCGCAACGAGACGACGTCGTCCCAGGTCCTCGCGGCCGTCGGCGTGCAGCTGGGCGAGCCGATCTTCGGCGTCGACCTCGAAGCAGCGCGCGCCCGCCTGCTGACGCTGCCCTGGGTGGCGACGGCGACCATCGAACGGCGCCTGCCCGACACGCTCTATGTCCGCATCACCGAGACCGCGCCGCTAGCGCTCTGGCAGCAGCAGCAGCGGCTGCATCTCCTCGGCCGCGACGGCCGCGTCATCGCCGACGCGCCCATCGAGCGCTTTGCCAACCTGCTGGTGGTCGTCGGGCCGGACGCGCCGGAACATGCCGGCGCGCTCCTGGACATGCTGGCGAGCCAGCCGGAGCTGCGCAAGCGCGTGACGGCGGCCATCCGCATCGGCGGCCGGCGCTGGAACCTGCGCATCGACAACGGCATCGACGTCAAGCTGCCGGAGGAGAACAGCGACGCCGCCTGGACCGAGCTCGGCCGGCTCGAACGCGACTACGGCATCCTCGGGCGCGATCTCACGGTCATCGATCTGCGCCTCCCCAACCAGCTGCAGGTGCACCTGGCGCCCGCCGCGCTCGCGCGCGAGCAGGCCAAGGGCAACGACACGTGAGCGACGGACAGCGGATGAAGAACGGAACGAACAATGAAGCCGGCGGAGTCGAACTGGTCAACGGGTGGAGCAGGATGAGAAAGGCGAGACATGTGCCGCGCGGCGGCCTCATCGCCGGGCTCGATGTCGGCACCTCCAAGATGTGCTGCTTCATCGCGCGCGTCGGCGACGAGGGCCATCCGCAGGTCATCGGCATCGGGCACCAGATCTCCCACGGCCTGAAGAGCGGCGCCATCATCGACATGGAGGCGGCCGAGCGCGCCATCCTCACCACCGTGCACGCCGCCGAGCAGATGGCCGGCGAGACCATCCGCGACGTCGTCGTGAACGTCTCCGGCGGCCATCCGGTCTCGCAGACCATCGCCGTCGACGTCGACATCGCCGGCCACGAGGTCGGCGACGCCGATCTGCGGCGCGCCCTCGACCACGGCAACCAGCACAACGGCGGCGACGACCGCCGCCTCATCCATTCGATCCCCGTCGGCTACAGCATCGACGGCAGCCGCGGCATCCGCGATCCCCGCGGCATGTATGGCGAGCGGCTCGGCGTCGCCATGCACCTGGTCACCGCCGCCGCCGGCCCGCTGCGCAATCTGCAGACCTGCATCGAGCGCTGCCATCTCGACATCCAGTCGCTGGTCATCGCGCCCTACGCCTCCGGCCTGGCGACTCTGGTGGAGGACGAGGTCGATCTCGGCGTCACCGTCATCGACCTGGGCGGCGGCACCACCACCATCGCCGTCTTCTTCGACGGCCATGTGATCTACACCGACAGCATCCCGATCGGCGGCAGCCATGTCACCAACGACATCGCCCGCGGCCTGTCGACGCCGCTCGCCCATGCCGAGCGCATGAAGACCCTGTACGGCAACTGCATCCCCTCGCCGGCCGACGAGCGCGAGGTGATCAGCGTGCCGCAGGTCGGCGAAGAGGATCCCAGCAACGCCACGACGATCCCGAAATCGATTCTGGTCGGCATCATCCAGCCGCGCCTGGAGGAGACCTTCGAGCTGGTGCGGGCGCGCCTCGAGCAGGGCGGCCTCGACAAGATCGCCGGCCGCCGCGTCGTGCTGACCGGCGGCGCCAGCCAGCTCTCGGGCGTGCGCGAGCTGGCCGCGCTGGTGCTGGACAAGCAGGTCCGCATGGGGCGGCCGCTGCGCATCGGCGGCCTCGCCGAGGCGACCGGCGGCCCGGCCTTCGCGACCGCGGTCGGCCTGCTGGCCTATGCGTTATCGGTGGATGCCGAGCTGCCGCGGCCCGGCCGCGTGATGCGCGAGGAGCCGAACGGCCTCATCGGCCGGATCGGCCACTGGTTCCGTGAGAATTTTTGAACCCGATTTCCGGGCGGCCGAGGCCGTTCCGGCGATCATCCTGCCGGCGATTGCCGGCGCAACAAAGGCGACGCGCTGAATTGGAGGTCTAAATGCTGAATCTCTCGATGCCCAAGAGCCAACAATACGAAATCAAGCCGCGGATCACCGTAGTCGGGGTCGGCGGCGCTGGGGGGAACGCCGTCAACAACATGATCCGCTCGAATCTGGAGGGCGTCGAGTTCATCGTCTCCAACACCGATGCCCAGGCGCTGGCGCAGTCGATCTGCGACCGTCGCCTGCAGCTCGGCATCAACATCACGCAAGGCCTCGGCGCTGGCTCCCGCCCCGACGTCGGCCGCGCCGCCGCCGAGGAGGTCATGGACCAACTGATGGCCGAGCTCGACGGCTCCAACATGGTGTTCATCACCGCCGGCATGGGCGGCGGCACCGGCACGGGCGCCGCACCGGTCATCGCCCGCGCCGCCCGCGAGCACGGCATCCTCACGGTGGGCGTGGTCACCAAGCCCTTCCACTTCGAGGGCACCCACCGCATGAAGATCGCCGAGAGCGGCATCAACGAGCTGCAGCAGTTCGTCGATACCCTCATCATCATCCCGAACCAGAACCTCTTCCGCGTCGCCAACGAGAAGACCACCTTCGCCGACGCCTTCGCCATGGCCGACCAGGTGCTCTATTCGGGCGTGCGCGGCGTCACCGATCTCATGGTCATGCCCGGCCTCATCAACCTCGACTTCGCGGACATCCGCGCCGTCATGAGCGAGATGGGCAAGGCCATGATGGGCACCGGCGAGGCCGAGGGCGAGAATCGCGCCGTCGCCGCCGCCGAGGCCGCGATCTCGAATCCGCTGCTCGACGACGTCTCCATGAAGGGCGCGCGCGGCGTCCTCATCAACATCACCGGCGGCTTCGACATGACGTTGTTCGAGGTCGACGAGGCCGCCAATCGCATCCGCGACGAGGTCGATCCCGAGGCCAACATCATCTTCGGCTCGACCTTCGACAAGCTGCTGGACGGCAAGGTCCGCATCTCCGTCGTCGCCACCGGCATCGACGCCGAGGCCGTGACCATGCCGCGTCCCGCCCTCACCCTCGTCGCCAAGGGCGGCCGCGTCATGAGCGCGCCGGCCAGCGCACCGGTGGAATCGCCCTCGCAGCAGCAGGTTCCTGCCTATGCCGGCATGACCCGCATCCGCGACGAGCGCGTGCCCGAAATCGTCGCCCAGCAGGCGGCGCCGGCGATGGCGGCCCACGCCTACCAGCAGGCGCCGCTGCAGGCCGCCGTCGGCGGCGGCTACGCCGCCCCCCGCATGACGGCCGCGCAGGCGGCGCCCGCCATGCGCGTCGACGCCGGTGCGCTGGCCCGCGCCAGCATGGTCGAGGCGCGCGAACGCCCGGCGCCGCGCGTCGAACCGCGCCCGCTGCCCCCGGCGAGCGAGCTGCCGCTGCCGGCCGCACCGGCCGCGGAGCCGCCGGCCGCCGAGCCGGTACGGGCCGAGCCGGCCTACGTCGAGCCGCCGCGGGCCGAACCGCCGGCCGCGGAGCCGCCGTACCAGGCGGCGCCCGAGTCGGCGCCGCAGCCCGTCGCGGAGAAGCGGCGCGGCCCCGGCATCTTCACGCGCGCCGCCAACAGAGCGCTCGATCTCGCGCGCCAAACCAGCGCCGACCTGCGCGACGCGACGCCCTCGGCCATGATGACCCGGATCTCCAAGCCCGATCCGGTCATGCGCGCCCCGACGCCGCAACCGGCGGCGCCGGCACCCCAGCCGGCCGTGCAGACCCGGCTCGCCCTCGACCCGACCGACCGCCTGACGGCGCGGCCGAGCGAAGAGGAGATGCTGGACATCCCGGCCTTCCTGCGCCGACAGGCGAACTAGCGTCGCCTGCACGTCGCCTCCAATCGACTGACAGGGCGGTCGCTCCGGCGACCGCCCTTTTCTTTTCCGCGCTCCCGATTCCCGTAGGGGCGCGCGCCCGCGGGCGGCCGCAGGCCGCCCCGACAGAGATCGGCGATTCACCATCTTGAAACCTCTCCTACCTAGGGTGACCGCTGGTATTCCCTTGAATCGCCAGCCCCGCGCTCATGAACAAGCCGCCGCCCCTCGCCCTCGACATTAACGGACTGGTCAAGCGCTTCGATCGCCCGGCCGTCGATGGGCTGGACCTTCGGGTCCAGGCCGGCGAGCTCTACACGCTGCTCGGGCCCAACGGCGCCGGCAAGACCACGACCCTGCGGATGGTGACCGGGCTGCTGCGGCCCGACAGCGGCGCGATCTCGGTGTTCGGCATCGACGCCCTCGCCGATCCGACCGCGGCCAAGCAGATCATGGCCTGGCTCTCCGACGAGCCCATGATCTACGACAAGCTGACGCCCTTCGAGTATCTCGAGTTCGTCGCCGGCCTGTGGGGCGTCGACGCCGCCCTCGCCGAGGCCCGCGCCCGCGAGCTCATCGAGTGGCTCGGCCTCGCCCCCCATGCCCATGAGCGCTGCGAGGGCTTCTCCAAGGGCATGCGCCAGAAGGTGGCGCTGGCCGGCGCCCTCGTCCACGAACCCCGGCTCATCATCCTCGACGAGCCGCTCACCGGCCTCGACGCCGGCGCCGCCCGCCAGGTCAAGACCGTGCTGCGCGAGCGCGTGCGCGCCGGCAGCACGGTCATCATGACCACCCACATCCTGGAGGTGGCCGAGCGCATGGCCGACCGCATCGGCGTGATCGCCGGCGGCCGCCTCATCGCCGAGGGCACGCTGGAGGACCTGCGGCGGCAGACCGGCAAGAGCAGCACCAGCCTCGAGGACACCTTCCTCGCCCTGGTGGCGCGGGAGAGCGCCGCCGCGTGAGCAGCGCCGGCACCCTGACCTGGTTCGCGCAGCACGAGTGCCGCCTAGCCTGGCGCGACTGGCTGTCGATGATGACGGCCGGGCGGCGCCGGCGCACGCGCACGGTGGCGATCGCCATCGCTGCCTTCGCCCTCTTCATGCACCTCGTCGCCTTCGGCATGGTCGGGCGCTACGCCAATGTGGCCGCCGATCCCGACAAATTGACCCTGGTCGTCATCACCGGCAGTGCGCTGCTGTCCTGGTCGCTGATGCTGTCGCAGGCATTGGAGTCGGTGACGCGCGGCTTCTACGCCCGCGCCGATCTCGACCTCATCCTGTCCTCGCCGGTCATCGCCCGCCGGCTCCTCTCCGTGCGCATCGCGGCCATGGCGTTCTCGACCGTCGCGATGGCCATGCTCCTGGCCGCGCCCTTCATCGACGCCCTGGTGGTGCGCGGCGGCCTGCGCTGGCTCGGCGCCTACGGAGTCGTCGTCGCCATGGGCGCCGCGGCGACCGCGCTGGCGGTCGCCCTCACCATCGCGCTCTTCCACCTGATCGGGCCCAAGCGCACGCGGCTGGTGGCGCAGATCCTGGCCGCCGTGATCGGCGCGGTCGTCGTCATCGGCCTGCAGGCCGGCGCCATCCTGTCGTACGGCACGCTCTCCCGCATGGCCTTCCTGGAGTCGGACACGGTGATGGCGCTGGCGCCCGCCGTCGACAGCGTCGCCTGGTGGCCCGCCCGCGCCATCCTCGGCGACTTCGCCGCGCTGGCGGCGGTGCTCGCTGCGAGTCTCGTCGTCCTCGCGGCCACCATCCTGTTCTTCGCCCCACGCTTCGCGCACCACGCGATCGCCGCCGCCGGCATCTCCAACATCGGCGCGCGCTGGCATCGCGGCCTGGCGCGCTTTCGCCGGGCCACCCCGGCCGCCGCCCTGCGGCGCAAGGAATGGACGCTGCTGCGGCGCGATCCCTGGCTGCTGTCGCAGACGCTGATGCAGGTGCTCTACCTGCTGCCGCCGGCCCTGTTGCTGTGGCGCAATTTCGGCGGCGGCGGGGGCACGCTCGTGCTGCTGGCGCCGGTCCTGATCATGGCCGCCGGACAGCTCGCCGGCGGCCTCGCCTGGCTCGCCATCTCCGGCGAGGACGCGCCCGACCTCATCGCGTCGGCACCGGTCTCCGCCCGCCACGTGCTGCGCGCGAAGATCGAGGCCGTCACGGGCGCCATCGCCCTCGTCTTCGCGCCCTTCCTGGCAGCGCTGGCCATGGCGGCACCGTTCGGCGCCCTCGTCTCCGCCATCGGCATCCTCGCCGCCACCGCCTCGGCCACCGCCATCCAGCTCTGGTTCCGCAGCCAAGCCAAGCGCAGCCACTTCCGCCGCCGCCAGACCTCGTCGCGGGTCGCCACGTTCGCCGAGGCCCTGTCCTCCATCGGCTGGGCCGCCACCGGCGCCGTCGCCGCCGCCGGCAGCTGGCTCGCGGTGATCCCGGGCGTGATGACGCTCGCCATCCTGGCCGGCACCCGGCTGATCAGCCCGGACGCCCGGTCGCCGCGGCCAAGGTGACGTGGAGATTTCGCCCGGCGCCGAGACCGGCGAGGAGGGCGCCCACGCCGATCGTCAGGAACAGGCCCCCCAGCGCTGACCAGTTGCCTGTCCAGCTGTGGAGAACGCCCACGAGCAGCGGACCTGTTGCCGCCAGGCAATAGCCGACGCCTTGGGCCATGCTCGAGAGCTGGCCGGCCGTCCGCGCATCGGCCGAGCGCAACACGATCAGCGTCAGCGCCAGCGCGAAGGACGCGCCCTGACCGAGCCCGAGGATCGACGCCCAGAGCAGCGCCGCGGACAATGGACCGAGCACGCAGCCGAGAAGTCCGGCCATGTTCAGCACCATGCAGATGACGATCGCCGGCCGCTGATCGCGGCCGCGCGTCGCCAGCACCGGCGTCACCAACGCGGCGACGACCTGGGCGATGATGGAGACCGACACGAGGGCGCCGGCGCTGACGTCGCTCATGCCGCGGTCGCGCAGGATCGGCGCCAGCCAGCCGAAGACGCAGTAGGCCAGCGCGGACTGCAGGCCCATGAACAGCGTCACCTGCCAGGCCAGCGCATTGGTCCAGATGCCCCGCAGAGCGACGCGCGGCCCCACGCCCGCTTCCGTCGCGCCTGTCAGACGCGGCACCCACACCACCATCGCCCCTAACACCGGAACGACCCAGGCGGCGAGCGCCAACGGCCAGGAGCCGTCCATCAACTTGCTGAGCGGCACGGTCAGGCCGGAGGCGAGGGCGGCGCCGGTCGAAAGCGCCATTGTGTAGACTCCCGTCATCAGGGCCGGCGAGCCGGAGAAATCCTTCTTGATCAGCACCGGCAGCAGCACGTTGACGATCCCGATGGCGATGCCGATCAGTCCGGAACCGATCAGCAGGGCGGCAATCGTACCGAAGCCGCGCACCAGCAGGCCGACCGCGAGGACCGCCAGGAACAAAAACACGATCCGTTCGCTGCGCATCCAGCGGCCGATGACCGGTGCCAGCGGCCCGAAGAGGCCGAGGCACAACACCGGCGCGGTCGTCAGCAGGCCGGCGCCCGCAGGGGACAATCCGGTGTCCCGCATGATCTCCGGCAACACCGGCGCCACGCTCGAAAGCGCCGGCCGCAGGTTGAGCGCGACCAGGATCACGCTGACGACGAGAAGCGCACGACCGCGCATGAACGCTGCTCCGCTCGACGATCGTGACCGCACGCCCAGCCACCCGCCTCCTGCCGCCCCCAAAAGGCCGGCCAGGAACGCGTGGACAATGTCGCGATATCCGCCCGACCGGCAAGGCCGATTGCGCGCAACGCCGCGCCCGCCCAACTTCGCAATCGCGATCAACCCGCCATCGCATAGATTGCCGGCTTGGGAGGAGCCATGACCAAGCCGCTCACCGTCCTCGACTACAGCCGCCGTATCGAGCGCGTGATCGATCATATCGGCGCCCATCTCGACGAGCCGCTCGATCTCGAGCAGCTGGCCGCGGTGGCCTGCTTCTCGCCCTATCACTTCCACCGCATCTACCGCGCCGTCACCGGCGAGACCATCGCGGACGCGCTGCGCCGCCTGCGCCTCCATCGCGCCGCCGGCGAACTCGTGGAGGGCCATCCGGCCATCGCCCGCATCGCGCGCCGCGCCGGCTACGGCAGCGTTGCCGCCTTCGCGCGCGCCTTCCGCAGCGGCTACGGCACCCCGCCGGCCGCCTATCGCCGCCAGGGCCGCCTGGTGCTGCCATCGCCCATCCCGACCGCAACGGAGACCGCCATGTACGACGTCAGCATCCGCGACTTGCAGCCGGTCCGCCTCGCCGCCCTGCGCCACGCCGGGTCTTATCTGGACATCGGCACGACCTTCGAACGGTTGTTCGCCTGGGCCGTGGGCCGCGGCCCCATGGGCCCGCAGACGCGCGCGATCGGCGTCTACTACGACGATCCCGACGGCACGCCCGCGCACGCCCTGCGCTCCGACGCCGGCATCGCCGTCGGTCCCGGCGTCGCCCTCGACGACGGGCTACGCATCGTCGAGGTCCCCGGCGGCCGACATGCGGTGCTGCACCACCAGGGCCCCTACGCCGAGCTCAACAAGGCCTATCGCTGGCTCTACCGGGCATGGCTGCCGACGAGCGGCGAGCAATGCGCCGACCGCCCCATCTTCGAAGAATACCTCAACAACCCGCGCACCCTGCCGCCCGAGCAATGGCTGACCGACATCTGCCTGCCGCTCGCGGAGCGTTGAGCAAGACTCCACGAGACCGCCCTCCTCCGCGCCTCTGCGGCATTCACACAGGCATGCGAGTCACATCGATGCCGCGTTCTTCGACGCGAGTTGTGGCGTGACGCTTTGAGCCGGCTTCGTGTGATAGGATAAGCCAGTGGCTGGAGAGCGGCAGGAATGTTCTTTCTGTCCCTTGCTCGAGCCACGGCGCCGGCGGGTGCATGGCTCATCTACCCCGCGCGGGTTCCTGTCTCGCCCCGGAAAAAGGCTCCCAAGGCGATGCTATCGCTGGTTGAAACGGACAATGGCCGAACAGTGGATATCCGCCGGGGCGAGACGGTCCAGGTTAGCCTGCCAGAGAACGCGACCACCGGCTACCGCTGGGCGATCGATCGCTGCGATGAGGAATTCATCGAGGCGCTTGCAACCGAACCTCACTACACGGCAAGGGGCAGGGGCGCCGGTGGCGAGATTGCGTTCATCTTCCAGGGAAAGAAGATCGGCACCGCTGAGATCGTGCTGAAGCACTGGCGCCATTGGGAAGGAGACTCGTCGGTTACTTCCCGCTTTCGCATCCGACTCCGCGTGCAACCGTAGCCGAGAGTTGGAGTACCGCCCTGAAGGCCACAGGCTCGATTCACGCCTTCGCGGGGGCCTTGCGCAAACGCCCGCCCTCGAGGTCCGGCAGGAACACCGTCAGCAGCCCGAGTGCCGGCAAGAAGGCGCAGACCTGATAGACGAAGCCGATGCTCGTATGGTCGGCGAGTTCGCCCAGAAGCGCGGCGCCGATGCCGCCCATGCCGAAGGCGAAGCCGAAGAACATGCCGGCGACCATGCCCACCCGTCCCGGCATCAGCTCCTGGGCATAGACCAGGATGGCCGCGAACGCCGAAGACAGGACGAGCGCGATCACGATGGTCAGCACTTCCGTCCAGAACAGGTTCGCGTGCGGCAACAGCAGCGTGAACGGCAGCACGCCGAGGATCGAGACCCAGATCACGTATTTCCGCCCGATGCGGTCGCCGATCGGCCCGCCG
>Ga0326726_10004955_pt1 | contig 12113 bp, 11 predicted proteins | sample MHFenrmetagenome_2_FD_207603 | JGI IMG/M metagenome (GOLD analysis project Ga0326726, IMG submission 207603) | Lab enriched peat soil microbial communities from Michigan Hollow, Ithaca, NY, United States - MHF15MN | ecosystem: Environmental > Terrestrial > Soil > Wetlands > Peat | place: USA...
AGGCGACCGAGGAAGAGACGCTGGTCGCGCTCGGTGAAGTCGCGCCCGCGCAGCAGGTCGCCACCACCGCGAAGGCCGAGCCGGCCACGAAGGCCGAGCCCACGAAGGCCGCTGCCGCCCCGGCGGCACAGGTCGCTGCGAAGACCGTCGATCGCACCCCGGCGTCGGTCACGCAGCCGGTCCCGAAGCCGGCCGAGCTGCAGAAGGTCGCCACGCTCGCGCCGCGCAAGATCGGCAAGGGTGCCGCCGGTGACGACGCGAAGAAGCCGGTCGAGCAACCGAAGATGATGGCGCCCGACATGCCGACGATGACGGCGATGCAGGACGAGCCCGTCGTCCCGACGAAGGCGAAGGCCGAGCCCAAGGACGAGCCGAAAGCCGACAAGACGGCCGACCCGATGCCGGAGCCGGCCAAGACCGAGCCCGTGGCGAAGACCGAGGTCGAGCCCGCCGTCGCGAAGGCGCCGTCGATCGACAACGCGACCGTCACGTCGGTCGTCGGGACACATCGCCCCGAGGTGCTGAAGTGCTTCGCCGAAGGCAAGAAGAAGGACCACGCGCTGAAGGGCACGATCAGCCTCCAGCTGCAGGTCGACAACGCCGGCAAGGTTCATCACATCCAGGTCCAGTCGACGCTCAAGGACCCGCTGGTGGCCGCGTGCGTCGTGAGGTCGGCGAACGGGTGGAAGTTCCCGGCGCGCTCGGGCAACGGCGAGGTCGCGACCGTCACCTATCCGTTCACGATTAACTGATAGATTGCGCGAGTGCGACGTGCACTCGTCTTCGTGATCTGCGCCGCGTGTGGGGACAACGCGGCGCAAGTGCTTCCGGAAGTCACCGAAGCCACGGCGTGGGTCGATCCGCGCATCGGCACCGGTGGGCTCGGGTTCGCGTACGGCAGCTGCTTCGTCGGCGCGGTCGCGCCGCACGGGCTCGCGAAGCCGGGCCCGGATACCAACGGCCCGTTCGGCATCGTCGCGTTCCAGCACTTCTCGGGCTACTACGCCGAGGACGATCGCATCCGCGGGTTCTCGTCGGTGCACCTGCATGGCACCGGTGCGACCGACTACGGCGTGCTGTCGGTGATGCCGACGCTCGCGTTCGACGCCACCAAGACGAGCGTGGTCGACTACGAGGCCCACTTCGCGAAGGCCGACGAGCACGTCGCCGCCGGCTACTACGGCGTGACGCTCGCGAACGGGATCGCGGCCGAATTCACGGCGACACAGCGGGTCGCGGTCGAGCGGTTCACGTTACCGAGCGCCGGCACGCTCGTCGTCGATCTCGCGAAGACGCTCGCGGGCGGCAAGATCGACGCGGCGACGATCGACGTCAGCGACGCGACCGGCGAGATCACCGGCCAGCTCCATCACCTCGGCGGCATGTCGACGGGCTTCGGGGGCTACACGCTCTACTTCGCCGGCCGCGCGGCGGCACCGTTCGCGTCGCATCAGACCTGGACCACGCCGGGGGTCGGCGCCGCGCTCGCGCTACCCGCGGGGCAGACGACGATCGCGTTCGGGCTATCGCTGGTCTCGCTCGACGGTGCGCGCGCGAACCTCGCGGCCGAGGTGCCGGTCGTCGACTTCGACATGGTGCGCGCGCAGACCACGAGTGCGTGGGAAGAGCGGCTCGGCGTCGTGAAGCTCACCGGCGGGACCGAGGCCGAGCGGCGCACGTTCTACACCAGCCTCTATCACGCGTTCCTCATGCCGTCGGTGATCGACGACGTCGACGGCAGCTACCAGCTCGCGGGGCAGCCGGTCCGCGTCGCGACCGGCTATCACCAGATGTCGGATCTGTCGCTGTGGGACACGTATCGCACCGTCGCGCCGCTGTACGCGTGGCTGGCGCCGGCGAGCGCGCACGATCAGTCGAGGTCGCTGATCGGTTTTGGCGACGGACTCGGCGCGTATCCGAAGTGGCCGATCGCGATCGGCGAGAGCGGCACCATGCTCGGTGCGAGCGCCGAGGTCGTGATCGCCGACGCGGTCCTGCGCGGCGTGCCCGATGCCGGCGGCGCTGACGCATGGCCGCTGCTCCGCGCCGCGGCGATGGACGCGGTCGCACCGCCGGGTGGACGCGGCGGGCGCAACGAGGTCGAGTCGTACATGCAGTACGGCTACGTGCCGCTGACGCAGAACCGGTCGGTCAGCACGACGACCGAGTACGCCGCCGATGACTTCGCGCTGGCGAACCTCGCTGCCGCGCTCGGCAACAACGCCGATCACGACACGCTCGTGACGCGCAGCCACGGCTGGCGCGCGCTGTTCGATCCCAGCGTCGGATTCCTGCGCGGCAAGAACACCGACGGCACGTTCCCGACGACGGCGTTCGATCCGTTCGCGATGTACGACGACTACGCCGAGGCCGATGCCTGGCAGTCGCTGTGGATGGCCGGCTCGCCGGATCCGCAGGGTATGACGATGGTGTTCGGCAGCACCGACGCCGCGATCGCGAAGCTGACCGACTTCTTCACGCAGTCCAAGACCGACTGGGAGACCTCCGATCCGTCGGCCGCGAACTTCCCGCGCAAGTGGTACTGGGCCGGCAACGAGCCGGATATCGCGGCGCCGTTCCTGTTCGCCCAGCTCGGCCACCCGGAGTTGACGCAGGAGTGGTCGCGCTGGATCGAGGACACGATCTACAGCGACCGGCCCGATGGCGTGCCCGGCAACGACGACGGCGGCGCGATGGGCTCGTGGTACGTGCTGGCGACGCTCGGGCTCTACCCGGTCCCCGGCAGTGATCTATGGATCATCGGCGGCCCGAAGTTCCCGAAAGCACGGGTCGTGGTCGGCGGTCACGAGCTCGTGATCGACACCGAGGGGCAGGGCGTCCACGTCCGCTCGGTCCAGCTCGACGGCCTGACGATCGGCAGCCCCACGATCACGCACGCCCAGCTCGCGGGAGCGGCCACCCTGCACTTCATACTGACCGACTAGTTTTGCCACCCATCGCTGTCCACCGATCGGTAAGCTCGTGGATCGAGGCCCTCATGAGGAATCTCTCCGCACTCCTGACCCTTGGACTCTTCGCAGCTTGCCGCCACGGCGGCGACATCGAGCCGGTCGCGCCGCAGCCGGTGATGGTCGCGGCGGGCCCGGTGGTCGCGCTCGACGGCACCGGTCACGAGGGCAGGCAGCGCCAAGCGTGCCCGCCCGGTGAATCGTGCAAGTTCAGCTGCGATGGCGGCAACTGCGAGTTCGGCTGTGCTGGGGGCGCGCACTGCAGCGCCGACTGTGACGGCGGCAACTGCTTGCTCGAGTGCGTCGGCGGCTCGACGTGCGACTTCGAGTGCGACGGCGGCAACTGCGCGACGACCTGCGAGCCCGGCTCGCACTGCAACATCGAGTGCGACGGCGGCGGCTGCCACTAGCGCTCAGTTGGTGGTCGCCGAGCTCCGCCGCCCTCGGGCCTCGAGCTCGCGCATGAACTCGAGCACCGCCGCCTCGAGCTGATCGACGCCGGGATGCTCGGTCGGCATGTGGCTCGCGCCGTCGAGGACGACCATGCGCTTCGGTGCGGCGAGGCGATCGAAGAACCGCCGCGACAGCGCGATGTCGGTCATGCGATCGACGCCGGGATGCGCGAGCAGCACCGGGCACACGGTGAAGTCCTCGGGCTCGATCGCCGGGGCGGTCGTCATCAGTGTGCGCAGGAACCGCGCCGGCACCCAGCTGCCACCACCGAGGCGATCCGACTGCACGAGGGCCGACAGCGCCGGCTTGTTCGAGATCCGGTTCATGCGCGACATCAGCGCCATCGGCAGCGGCAAGCCGTCGGTGAGCGGCGCGAGCTTCTCGAGCAACCACAGCCCGGCGGTGCCGAGCACGCCGTGACGCGCGAAGCCCTTGCGCACCGCGCGCTCGCGCGGATCGGCGAGCGTCGTCGCGACGAGCCCGATCACCTTCTTCGATCTCGCGGCGGCTTGGTACGCCAGCAGGCCACCGAGGCTGACGCCGAACAGCACGACCGGGCGGCTGTCGCGCGCGAGCTCGTGATCGATCAGATCGCACACGCAGTCGATCCACAGCTCGTAGGTCATCGCCTTGCGCGACACGCGCGTGAGGCCGTAGCCCGGCAGGTCGGGCGCGACGGTCTCGAAGCCGTAGCGCTGTGCGAGCACCGCCGCCGGTGCCATCACGCGACCATATGCGCCGGCGCCGTGGAGCACGAGGACCTTGAACGGCGACGTCGGGACCTCGAGGCGATCGAGGTGGACATCGAGCCCGCGCCACGACCAGTACTCCTCGCGCGGCGTCGACTCGGGCGTGCAGCGCATGCCCTCGGGGAAGTGCGGTTGGTAGCGGCGCCAGAGCGGATGGGAATCGTACGTCGGGAGGTTCATGACCTCGTTCTCGCGCGATTCGTCGTCGCCGCCAGTGGCCCGTCGCGACAGACGACTGACCGCGTGCGACAACGCGCCACGACGATCGCCTACGGGCACGTGCCCTCCAGAGGCTAGGCGCGACGGGCTTCGATCGGGGTCATCCCGGTCCAGCGCTTGAACGCGCGAAAGAACGCGCTCGGCTCCGAGAACCCCAGCAGGAACGAGATCTCCGCGATCGTCAGCCTATCGTCGAGGTAGCGCTGCGCGAGCTCGCGGCGCACGGACTCGCGCACGGCCTGGAACGAGGTCGACTCGTCCTTGAGCCGGCGCTGCAGGCTGCGCGATGTCAGGCCGAGCTTCTTCGCGACGTGATCGATGTGGCCCTCGTCGGATCGGAGCGCGTCGCGCAGCACGCGCGCGACCTGCGCGGCCATGGTGGCGTCCGGTGCCTTGCGATGGAGCTCGTTGGCGGCGCGCGTGAGCACCGCGAGCAGCGCGGGATCCGAGGACACGAGCGCGGCGTCGAGGGCGGCGGCGGGCATCACGAGCTGCGTGTGCTCGGCCCCGAACACGACCGGTGCGTCGAACCACGCGCGATACGTCGCGACGTCACCGGTGGCCGCGTGGGCGAGCTCGACGGCGGTGACGCGAAACGGCAGCGTCGACAGCTGCTTGGCCTGGCGGGCGACGAGCGCGAAGCACAGCTCGTGCGAGGCCGGGGCGGGCGCTTCGCTCTCGCGCGTCACGCGCAGGTACGCGCGGTCGCCTTCGACGACGAGCGCGACCTCGACCGCGTCGTCGAGCAGGTTCAGGTAGCGCACCCATTGCCGCAGCGCCTCGCCGAGCGTGGGTGCCGAGCGGCAGACGTACTCGACGATGCCGAACGCGCCCGGAGGGGTCGCGCTGGCGATCGCGAGCGCGATCGCGGGATCGTCGGTGAGCCTCACGAGCTCGGCCCACGCGATGCAGAACTGTGCCGGCGTGATCCGGGCGTCGTCATCGGAGACGAGCTCGGGCGTGAGATCGGTCGCGCCCCACAACTCGGGTAGCCGTGCGCTACCGAGCGCTGCCGCGATCGGCCGCACGAGCAAGACGCTGACGGAACCCGACATCACCGGATTATCGCGCGATCAGCCACACGATGATCCAGGCCAGACCGCCGGTCATCGCGAACAGCGCCGACAGCGCGGCACCCCGGTCGATGCCCTGGCGCTTGACGAGCGGGATCGCGATCGCGAACAGATCGCCGGCGTCCATGAACGCGTTGAACAGGAACAGGAACGGCGCGGTCTCCGGGTGGCGGACCGCGTAGAATGCGAGCACGCCGAGGCCGATATCCCGGACGCCGAAGAACCGCCCCATGAGGCGGGCCGTCGCGGTGTCGTGCGACGCGGGGAAGCCGAGCAACCGCGACGTGGAGCCGGCGGCGAGGAAGGGCGCGAGCCCGAGCGCGATGCGCCCGAGACCCATGCCGGAGACGACGAGGCCAAGGAGTGAGGACATGCCCTCTCGTCCCACGCCACGTGCGATCGGCCAGTGACCGCACGCGCCAAACGAGTGACCGTCGTGTACGTTCGCGCCATGCAGGTCCTGTATCTCCCCGGTTTCGCATCGGGACCCTCGTCCGAGAAGGCTCGCGCGTACGCCGACCACTACGCGAAGCAAGGCATCACGGTCGAGCGGCTCGATCTCCGCAAGCCGTCGTTCGAACACCTGCGGCTGTCCGCGATGATCGACTACGTGCGGTCGGTGATCCACGGTCCCGCGGTGCTGATCGGGTCGAGCCTCGGCGGGCTGACGGCGGCCCGCGTCGCCGAGCGCGACGATCGCGTGAAGGCGGTCGTGCTCCTCGCGCCGGCGTTCCATTTCGTCGATCGCTGGCGCGAGCAGCTCGGTTCCGAGTGGGACGAGTGGAAGCGCACCGGCTGGCGCGAGGTCCACGACTACACGACCGGCGGCAGCGCGAAGGTCGACTTCGGCTTCATGGAAGATGCGATGGAGCTCTACAAGAAGCTGATCGATCTGAAGGTCCCGGCGCTGATCCTCCACGGCAAGAACGACGCGACCGTGCCGATCGATCACTCGCGGACGTTCGCCAAGGGCAAGCCGAACGTGACCGTGATCGAGCTCGACGACGGCCACCAGCTCCTCGAATCGATTCCCGCCCTGCTGGCCGAGTCCGACCGGTTCCTTGCTCCCTACCTCAAATAGTGTCATATTGACACTATGACTCCGATCGCTCGGGCACGGATCGCACTCGAAGGTCTCAGCGTCGCCGACGCGTTCGGCGAGCAGCTGCTGCACGCCGGCCCGGCCGCACGCGCGGTCGCGCTGGAGACGCGCACGGCGCCTGCCCGCCGCACGTGGATGTGGACCGACGACACCGCGATGGCGCTGTCGATCGTCGACGTGCTCGCCGCATGCGCCGGCATCGATCCCGATCAGCTCGCGCACGCGTTCGTGAAGCACTACGCGATCGAGCCCGCGCGCGGCTACGGGCGCGGTGCGCACGAGGTGCTCGCGGCGATCGCGAACGGCACGCCGTACGGCGCCGCCGCGAAGGCGCTGTTCGACGGCCAGGGCTCGTGCGGGAACGGCGGTGGTATGCGGTCGGCTCCGATCGGCGCGTTCTTCGCCGACGATCTCGACGCGGTGGTCGAGCATGCCGCGCGCTCGGCCGCGCCGACCCACGCCCATCCCGACGGCATCGCCGGTGCGGTCGCGATCGCCGTCGCCGCCGCGCGCGTGGTCGCCGGCGAGCGCGATCCGCGTGCGCTGCTCGAGACCGTGGTGGCGCGCACGCCGGATGGCCCGACGCGCGACGGCATCCGGCGCTCGATCGCGATGCTCGGTGCCGAGCCGATCACCGTCGCCGCGGAGCTCGGCAACGGCAGTCGCGTGCTCGCGTCCGACACGATCCCGTTCGCGACCTGGTGCGCGGCGACTCACCTCGCGGACTTCGCCGGCGCGTGCTGGGCGTGCGCGAGCGTCGGCGGCGACATCGACACCACGTGCGCGATGGTCGGCGGCATCATCGCCGGCGCCGTCGGGCTCGCCGGCATCCCGGCCGAATGGCGAGCCTCGCGCGAGCCGTTGCCGTAGAGAAACGCGGTCGAACAGCTTGCGTCGACGTTGCCCGCTACCGTTTCGGCTGCGCGGAAGCTTTCGCCACGCTACCGTCATGCGATGCGCGCGAGTGTCCTGATCGTGTTGATCGTGATCGGTTGTGACGAGGGCCAGGTCCGGCCACCCACGACGCCGAGCGTGACAGCGCCACCGGCCGGACCGATCGCCACCGCGGCCAAGCCCGAGCTCCTCGGCAGGGATCCCGCCACGCTGGGGCCGGCGTTCGACGGCCTCGCGCTCGGCCAGGCGATCGACCAGCAAGCTGCCGAACAATTTCTGAACAAACGCGAGATCCACGCCACCCCTTTCGTGCGCGACGGCCATCTCGCTTCACTATCGCTGACGAACGCGGGACATCGGTGGCCCGTCGACCCGTCGGTCGACGGCGGGAGCTGGTTCGATCCGGCGCTGCACCAGCACGCGACCGAGACCATCACGGAGCAAGGGACCTATCTCCAGTTCGATCTCGAGGTCCCGATCGAGCGCTGGATGAACATGACCCTGGATTCGATCGTACCCTTCGATCTCGTCGCAGGATCGATGGACGACGCGAAGCACCGCAGCGGCCAACGCGCCTGGTCGAACTACGTCGACGGCCACGCCCATGTGAGCTGGATCGACAGCGCGCTCGCGGGCGCGGCGACCGCAACGGAGGTCTCCATCCGTGAAGTGCAGGCATTTCGCAACACCAAGCGAACCGCGAGCGGCTGGGAAGTCGAACCGATTCCCGGCGCCCGAACACATGGCCTGTACATCAGCCTCGACGCACCCCTCGCGATCTACGAGCAGATCGAGAAGCGCCTCACCGAGCTCTTTGGAAAGCTGGTCCACGATCGCAAGGCCGGTGCGGAGACGTGGAAGCGATCCAAGATCATGCTGACCCACACGACGCACGGAGACCGCGAGCACATCGAGCTGGCGTGGGAGCGCTGACGTTGGCGGCTTTTACGAACGAACGTCCATGCAGTGGCCGAGCTCGTGCTGGGTCTTGCTCGCGAGGATGCAGCGACGGACCTCGATCGACCACGGGATCCTCTCGCACTCGGCCGCCACCTGCACGCCGAGCTGGTCGACGAGGCTGTCGAGCTCGAGATGTGCGCCCGGCTTCTTCACGAACGCGGCGAGCTTTCCGTCGGGTGCGGTCATGAGATCGACTTGATGCTTCGCGACGAGGTCGCAGCGCAGCTCGCGAGGTAGCCCCGCCAGCTCGCCGGAGGTCGCGACGATACCTTCCACGCAGTCGACGCGCGCGCTGTCGCTGTCGTCGGCGCCCATCACGCAGATCCGGCGCTCCTCCGGCCAGTGCTCGGTCGTGCAATGACGGACGAGCTCCGGGCTCCTGAGCCCGATGAACTGATCGCGCTTCTGTCGCGAGAAATGGTGAGCGCGATCGAGCGCGTCGAACTGCAGCTCGGCCATGTGCCGCGCCACCGCCTCGCAATCCGGCACCACTCGGTCCCCGCTCGACGCGGGTAAGCTCGGTGGTGAGGGCGCGTGGGTCGTGGGATGTGCTGCGCCGCTCGTCGCTGGCGGCGGTGGTGGTGATGTCGTTCGCGCGGGTGTGGTGGGACGAGGGGCGAGCAGGCTGGCGCCTCCCACGGTGGCGACGAGCGCGGTCGCGAGTGCGAGCTTGAGCATCGTGGATCCTCTGGTGACTGTCGGCGCAGCGTTCGCGTACGTGGCAGACCCGAGCACTCCGATCACGGCGAGCACGCACACGGCGAGGTCTCGCCGGGGGCCGCGTGCGGTGAGTCGGCTGTCGAGCAACGCCTCGACACGAGCGGCGAGATGCTGCCTCCCGCGCGACAGTCGCTTGTTGGTCGTGTGTGGCGTGATCCCGAGAGCTCTGGCGACATCCTCGACGGAGTGCTGCTCGTAATAGAACAGCACGAGCGCTTCGCGGTACACGTCGGGAACGTCGGCGAGCGCGACGTTGATCACTTGCTCCGACTCCGCATCGCTCAGCGCGTCGAACGGTGTCGTGGGATCCACGAGCTCACCAGCGTCATTTCCATGCTCGCGGTCCCGGCGCCTGCGCGCATCGCGAGCATGGTTGCGTGCGATCCCGCAAAGCCATGCGGGCAGGTGCGCGGTATCGCGCAGCTCGCCGAGCTGGCGCCACGCCGTCACGAACGTGTCCTGGGTGATGTCGTCCGAGGCCGCGCGGTCGCGCAGCCGCGAGAACGACACCGCATACACGGCGCGCTGGTAGCGCTCGACGATCTGCGCGAACGCCGACCGATCGCCGTTGCGGCTCGCTTCGATCAATGCGGCGTCGTGCATGTTGCTTTGTAGTGGATCCAGCCGGGAATTTCGGACCAAAAAACGTCGAACGGGCGTTATGAGCGGGAATTTGCGACCGATCCCGCTAGGTAGCGCCGGTGCTAGGGCGTGATAAGACACGGGCGTTGACCGACGAGGATCTCAAGTTCGGCGTCGTGGCGCTGTCGGCGATCTTCTTCGTGATCGATCCGCTCGCGAACATGCCGGTGTTCCTGACGATCACGAGCGCGTTCTCGCCGGATCACCGCAAGCGCATCGCGGGACGCGCGGCGTTCGCGACGTGGGTGCTGTTGTGCTTCTTCGCGGTCGCCGGTGGGCTCGTGTTCAAGGCGTTCGGCATCTCGCTCGGCGCGTTCAAGGTGGCGGGCGGGATCATGTTGCTCCTGATGTCGATCGACATGATGCGCGCACAACCATCGCCGACGCGCACCACGCTCGAGGAGCAGGACGAGAGTCGCGCGCGCGACGACATCGCGATCTTCCCGCTCGCGACCCCGATGCTCGCCGGGCCGGGTGCCATCGCCACGGTGATGGTGCTGATGAGCCGCGCCGCGTGGCATCCGGTGCGCACGCCGGCGGTGTTCGTCGCGATCACGATCACGTGCCTGGTCGCGTGGTTGCTGATGCGCAGCGCCACCACGGCGGAGCGCTTCCTGCCGAAGACGCTGCTGCGCGCGTTCGAGCGCGTGATGGGCCTGCTCCTCGCGGCGGTCGCCGTGGAGTTCATCGCCGGCGGCGTGCGCGATCTCGTCCACCTCGCGACGTGAGGGCGCCGTCGTGTCATCATCGCGAGATGAGATCGTCGGGCTTCGTCGTGTTCACCGTCCTCGTTCTCGCCGCGTGCGGCGGGGGCTCCAAGTCCTCGACCACGACACCGACCGCTGCCGGGAGCGGGGGCAGCGGTGAGCGGCCGTGCGTCCACGCCGCCGATCACCTCATCGATCTGATGAGCGCGGAGGCCAAGGACGCACCGCCCGAGAAGGTGAAGCACTTCAAGGACTCGTTCGTCACCCGCTGCGAGACCGACAAGTGGTCGGCGGCGATGCAGACCTGCGTGAACGACGCGAAGGCCCCCAACGATCTCGAGAAGTGCGACTCGCTGCTGACGCCCGAGCAGAAGGACGCGCTGTCGAAGGAGAGCGCGGCCGAGGATGCCGCGGCCGGCGGCGCCGGCTCGCCACCACCGCCGGCCCCTGGCGCGGCACCTCCGGCACCGCCGTCGAGCGTGATGCCGGCGCCGAAGACCCGTGGGCCCGCCAAGAAGTCCGGCGACCCGTGCGAAGGCGGCGAATAGGCTCGTGAATTCTTCTTACTAGAGCCCCTGGCGTACGGGTGGTAATGGATCCACCCCGTGTCGTCCGCGCCCAAGCCGCTGTTCTCGTACCGCCCGTACTGGGCGCATCGATTCGGCATCGCGCCGGTGTTGCCGACGACCCGCGCCGAGATGGACGAGCTCGGCTGGGATAGCTGCGACATCATCCTCGTCACCGGCGACGCGTACATCGACCACCCGAGCTTCGGCATGGCGCTCGTCGGCCGGCTGCTCGAGAGTCACGGGTTTCGCGTCGGCATCATCGATCAGCCCGCGTGGAAGTCTGCCGAGGCGTTCCAGGAGCTCGGGCGCCCGAACGTGATGTGGGGCGTGACCGCCGGGAACATGGACTCGATGGTCAATCGCTACACCTCCGACAAGAAGGTGCGCAGCGACGACGCGTACTCGCCGGACGGCGCCGGCGGGCTGCGCCCCGATCGCTCGGTGATCGTCTACGCGCAGCGCTGTCGCGAGGCGTTCGGCGACGTGCCGGTCGTGATCGGCGGCATCGAGGCGAGCCTGCGCCGCATCGCGCACTACGACTACTGGAGCGACAAGGTGCGGCGGTCGATCCTCGTCGATTCGCGCGCCGATCTGCTCGTGTACGGCAACGCCGAGCGCGCGATCGTCGAGATCGCACATCGCCTCGCGGCCGGCGCCGCGCCGTCGGAGATTCGCGATCTGCGCGGCACGGCGTTCGTGGTCGACCGCGTGCCCGAGGGCTACACCGAGCTCGACTCGACCACGCTCGATCGCCCGGGTCGCGTCGATCCGAAGCCCGATCCGTACGCGATGGAGGCGGAGCGCCAGGCGGCGCCGTGCTCGACCGCCTCCGGCGAGGTGCCCGCACCGGCGCCGATCATCCAGCTCAAGCGCAGGGTCGATCGCGGCGCGCAGGTGATCCGCATGCCGAGCTTCGAGCAGGTGTCGGCCGATCCGGTGCTGTACGCGCACGCGTCGCGGATCCTCCATCTCGAGGCGAACCCCGGCAACGCGCGCGCGCTGATCCAGCGCCACGGCCACACCGACGTGTGGATCAACCCGCCGCCGATCCCGCTG
>Ga0326726_10004956_pt1 | contig 12111 bp, 12 predicted proteins | sample MHFenrmetagenome_2_FD_207603 | JGI IMG/M metagenome (GOLD analysis project Ga0326726, IMG submission 207603) | Lab enriched peat soil microbial communities from Michigan Hollow, Ithaca, NY, United States - MHF15MN | ecosystem: Environmental > Terrestrial > Soil > Wetlands > Peat | place: USA...
ACCGCTGCCTCGACTGTAAGAAGCGCAGCACCGTCCTTGTATTGAGCCTGGCCAATCAAGCGCCAGCAGCCTGCACCCATTGCGCAAGCGTGCGGGTTGAACGAATCCTGTCCCGATTTGCTTCCCCGAAATCCGAAGAGGCTCGCCTTGAAGCCTTGGCGGATCCCAGCAATCTGGCCGGGCTCGATGAGAACGATCCGCAGAGCATGACTCGATTCATGAAAAAAATGGGCGAAGAGATGGGTGAGGATCTCGGTGACGACTTCCCTGAAGCGATGGAATCAGACGAGAATGGCTCTGTGGAATCGGACGGCACTGACAGGCTGTGACAGGCATTGTCATATATTTTCACTTGACAGATTGTTCAAGTTTCCCTACTCTGACGAAAGTATCCGAAGCCTCGTGAGGCATATGGGTTTTAATCAAACCAGGTTCTTCAATGGCCAAAGAGCCCAAGAGCGAGCTGATGACGGCAGAGGAGACCTGCCGCTATCTCAAGGTTACCCAGCGCACACTCTATCGTTACCTACAGAGTCGCCAGATCCCTGCCTTCAAGCTAGGAAAAGAATGGCGCTTCGTACGCTCGGATCTGGAACAGTGGATTCGCGATCGCACCAGAACCACATTAGCGTCGTAAAGGACAGGCTACAATAATGTTCGCCGGTGAATATCTGTGCAAAGTGGATGAGAAGGGACGGTTTATCGTCCCTTCTCCTATCCGTGAGCAGATCGAGTCGGAAGGGCAGGCCGTCATCTTTCTGAAAGGCCCAGAGGAGTCGACGCTCATCTACTCTAAGAAAGAATGGGAAAAAGTCCTCGAACGGACGAAAGCCGCACTTGATGAAGACCAAAGTCGACAGTTCATGCACTTCGTCGTATCGGAAGCCGGCACATCGGAGATCGACAAAGCCGGACGCATTCTGATTCCGGGCCGGCTCAGAAAGATTATTCCGTTGGATGAGGATCAGGAAATCATTCTGGTCGGCTTGTACCACCGCATGGAGATCTGGAACCCGAGCAATTGGCGCCGCTATATCGGCAAGTCTGAAGAACGGTACGAGCAGAACATGTCCAAGATCCTCAATCTTCTGTAATGCTGACGCGCATGCCTACGTTTCGGCGCCCGCCCCGGATTCTCTCCTCTCCACGAGCCGTTCGCATGACCTCCTACCGGAACCCTGACAAGAAGGCCGTGGTGTCACGAATCGCCCCGAATGCGGCGCCAACTTCCCGCATGCCTGCATCCCCTTCACTTTTCTCACCGACCGGAACCCATACAGTCGCCTTGACCCTCCCTGTGCCTCCCAGCGTAAACCATCAATATGCCACAGTGAACGGCCGACGAATAATCTCTTCGGCTGGTCGTGCTTATAAGGCCCAGGTGGGACAACTCGTGTGGCTCAAGTTGGCACAATCCACTCACCGGACTGCCCTACTTGCACGACTCCAGTCCGAGTGGCTTGCCTTGTCCATCAGGTTCTATTTTACCTCGGCCCTACGACGAGACGTCGATGGCGGGTTGAAAATCGCGCAGGATGCCCTCTGTGAAGGACTCGGCATCAACGACAACCGCATCGTCGAAACCCACCTCTACAAACACATCGACAGGGACAACCCTCGCATCGAAGTACATTTGACTCCTGCGTCCAGTTCCTAGCCTAGCTCGCATTATTCACGAAGATTTCTGCTGTAAAAGATCAGCGCCTATTCGTACCGGAGCGCTTCGATAGGATTCAGGCGAGCGGCCTTGTTGGCCGGGTACAATCCGAAGAACAGGCCGACCACGAGTGAGAAGAAAAATGCGAGGAGAATGACGTTACCGGAGATGATAGTCGGCCAGCCGGCAATCAGCGTCGTCAACTTCGCCCCGGCAACCCCCAGGACGATACCCAACACGCCTCCTACCAGGCTCAAGGTCATAGCCTCGATCAGAAACTGCATCACGATATGCCGGCGTTTGGCGCCCACCGCCATGCGGACCCCGATCTCTCTCGTTCGCTCCGTCACGGACACGAGCAAAATATTCATGATGCCGATCCCACCGACCAACAGGGACACAGACGCAATGGCAAACAACATCATCGTCAAGGTCTCACTGGTGCCTTCTTGGATCTTCCCGATATCGACCTGCGTCCGGATCGTGAAATCGTCCTCCTGTTCCGTCTGGAGACGATGGCGCCCCCGCAACACCTCTCGAATATGCTCGGCCGCCATCGGCAAATCCTCGACCTGATCGGTCGAGCCGAATAAGGCCCCGACGGACCCGATAAATGACGTTCCGAACACTTTCCGTTCCGCCGTGCTGAAGGGAATAAACACCACATCATCCTGGTCGGATCCTTGCGCAGACTGGCCTTTCGGGGCAAGGACCCCGATGACACGGAACGGCACATTCTTAATACGAATGACCGCACCCACCGGCTCCTCGCCTGACTCAAATAGGTTCGCCACGATCGTTTGGCCGATCAGCGCAACTCGGGCGGCGCTCTCTAAATCCGTCTGAGTGAAGGGGCCTCCACTCGTAAAAGACCAATCCCGAATAGTGAGATAACTCGGCGAGATGCCGTTAATCGGTCCGTTCCAGTTTCGGTTTCCATAGACGATCTGCATGACATCGCGCCTGGTCCATCCGGTGTCAACCAGCAACGGGATGCGCTTCTTCAGGTCCAAGGCATCCGATACGGTGAGCGTCACGGCGCTCCCCTGACTTCCTCGTACGCCGCTTGCAGAGGTCACCCCTGGAAAGATGATGATGACATTCGTGCCCATCGTCGCGATCTGCGCCTGCACGGCCCGTTTAGCCCCTTCTCCGATACTCACCATCGCAATGACCGCCGCCACGCCGATGACAATCCCCAGCATCGTGAGGCCGGCACGCATCCGATTCCGGGCCAAGATCCGCAACGCGGTCAGAACGGTGAGCCATATAAACGCCGACATTCAACTACACCTCAACCGGGCTGGGCGCAGGCCGCGCTTTGGTTACACGATCGCTTAACACTTGTCCGTCTTTAATCACGATCTCACGCCTGGCAGAAGCTGCAACATCCACCTCGTGCGTCACCAAGATGATTGTAATCCCTTCATCGCGATTCAGTGTTTCCAGGATTCGCATGATTTCTTGGCTCGACTGAGTGTCCAGGTTACCGGTCGGTTCATCGGCAAGGAGCAACGAGGGTGACGTGACCAACGCCCGCGCAATCGCCACTCGCTGTTGCTGCCCTCCGGACAACTGGGTGGGATAATGGTGCTCTCTCCCCTGCAACCCCACCCGGCCTAATGCCGTTGCAGCCTGCGCCCGTTGCTCCTTGAGCGAGAGCCCCCGATAAAACAGCGGAAGCTGCGCATTTTCGAGCGCGCTGGTTCTTGGAATGAGATTGAAGCTCTGAAAGACGAACCCGATCTGCTGATTACGGATCCCGGCCAGCTGATCGGGCTTCAGGTTGCCCGCCTCTATCCCGTTCAGCCGATAACGCCCCTTCGTCGGTTGATCGAGGCACCCAAGAATATTCATGAGGGTTGACTTACCTGACCCAGATGACCCCATGATGGCAACGAACTCACCCTGCTCAATCGTGAGACTGAGGCCGCGCAAAGCTTGGACCTCCATGTCGCCGACCCGATAGATCTTCCACACATCTTCGCATTCTATCAGTGCGGCCATCGATATCCCTCGATCTGATCTACTCGCTTCTTCATCACCTCAAAAAACTGGGCAGGGTCTGGGTGCTTTCTCCTGCGCTCGTCCAGCGAGCACTTTCCGATCGTGCGCGCTGCGCGAGCACGGAAAGTGCCCGCACCCTGCCCAGTTTTCCTACATTCCACGATTGCGCGTGGAGCCCCGCTGTCCGCCGCTCCCAAATCCCGGAGGCAGATCGCTTCCACCCCGATCGCCTTTCGATCGTTCAATCCCTACAACCACCAATGCCCCTTCAGACAACTCCTCCGACACAATTTCCGTTGCCAATCCATCAGAAATACCAGTTTGGACATGAAGGGGGTCGAGTTCCCCGGACGGTCCTAGCTTCCAAATGGTGCGGCTTGGCGCCATGATCCCTTTGCCGGCTCCTGCCGCCCGCTCTGGGCCCTTGGCTTTGGCCGGCTTACCGCCGGACGTGAGATCGGATGGACCCGCGGTCGGGGGAGTGAAGCGCAACGCGGCATTCGGCACTTTAAGCACTGCGTCTCTTTGAGCGACAACGATGGAGACATTCGCTGTCATCCCCGGCTTCAGTCGGAGGTCCTGGTTATCAACATTGACCACCACGTTATAGGTCACCACATTTTGCACATTGATCGGTGCAAGACGAACCTGACGGATTGTGCCGGAAAATTGATGGCCTGGGTACGCATCGACTGTGAAGGTGGCCTCTTTCCCTTCTGTAATCCCCCCAATATCCGACTCGCTGACGTTGGTGTCGACCTGCATCTTCGTCAGATCGAGCGCGATCAAGAAGAGGTTCGGAGTGGCAAAACTGGCCGCGATCGTTTGACCGACCTCCACGTTTCTGGCAACCACAATCCCGTTCACCGGCGAGCGAATGACGGTGTACTTCAAGTCCAACTCTACGGCATTCAAGGCCGCCTCGGCCTGCTTTACTTGCGCCCCTGCAACGTTCATCTGCGCCTCAGCTGCCTGGAAATTCGTCGTGGCGATATCGACGTCGTTCTGAGAGACAAACTCCTGCGCCACCAATGATTTTACCCGATCCACCTCACGCTTGCGTTGAGCCAGATCGGTTCTGGCGCGTGCGACATTCGCTTTCGACATTTCAAGATTGCTGGCCGCTTGATCTCGCTTGGCTCTCATGGGCTCCGGATCAATGACGGCCACGATATCGCCGGCCTTGACCACCGAATTAAAGTCGGCGTGCAGGCTCTTGATCATGCCGGACACCTGTGTCCCAACCTGAACTGAGACGACGGGATTGATCGTTCCCGTCGCAGTTACGAGCGAAATGACGGGGCCCCGTTCGACCGCGGCGCTCCGATATCGAACCGGAGCTTTGCGCTCCCCATTGAAGAAGACGTAGCCGCCGATCGTTAATCCAATGGCCAGGACACTGATAATCATGACGGCGCGGCGCATCAATTCATTCTCCAATCCCCTCACCGACTCAGCTTACATTGTATCAACAAGGCTGAAGGGAATCACCTGCTGACACAACCTCTATGGGCTTTATCAGACTGCGAAAAAACCCCTTCGGCATAGCAGAACTTAAATGGCTAGCATGTCTGGGACATACCTGGTCTGTCTGGTTTATCCAGTTAGTCTGCTTCAACCAAATAAGTAAGACAAACCAGACAAACCAATAAAACGAGACAGGCCGTCCGCCAAGTGGCGGACGGCCTGTCAGGCTGCCGGACTATTGCTCTGATTAGGGACTGACGCTGATGCGCTCCTTAATCAAATCGAAGGTCTCCTTTGGCACGACGTTTTTGGCCACCAATTCACCCTTCACCCGATACGGGCGATTCGTCACAATACGGTCTGCCACATCCTTGGAGAGACCGAGCACCAGCACCATATCGCCTGCAGACGCCTTATTGATGTTCATGGAAGAAGCTATGGACGGAGAGGCCTTCGTCGCCAATGGCGCAGGCGCCTCTGCAGGAGCAGGGATCGAGGACGGCACGGGAGATGCTCCGCCCCCTGTCACGGAACGCGACTGATCTTTTAACTCTTTCTGATAGCGAGCAACCAGAGACTTGAGCGTTTCGTTATGCTGCTTCAAATCCTCGTATTCACGACGCACCGCCCGATTCTGAAAAGAAAGCTGCTTCACACGATCTTCGAGTTCCTTGGTCCGGCCCTCGACAGTACCGCGTTCCTTATCGCGGCCATGTTGAATGCGCTCAAGTTCGTCGCGGGCAGCCTGGGTTTCGTTCCCGAATTTCACATTGAGATCCTTGAGCGTCTTGACTTGTTGCTCCAAGGCATTCTTCTGCGCACGTGTTCGCTCCAACTCCAAATTCGCCGACTCGACGTCGACCATCGCCTCTTCATATTTCTTTGAACTGACACAGCCGACCATTGCGACTGCACCAATCATTACAACCGCCGCCATCCACACTGATTTCATGCGAACCTCCCCCTACTGAGCGTAGTTTCTGCAACAGATGTCGGCCACCGCCGTTCATCCGACATGCCTGCCGGTATGAAAGGGTAATACCACACCCATACGTATTATGTTGGGTGTATGCCATGCCTTCCATTTTGTCAATAGATTTGCTGCTCCTCCTCCGTCACTGATCATCGTGAAAGCCCGCGGCAAATCGTTTCCTTGCTTGACGGACTGTTGCCACTTTGTGAATATGATCGAGACTCACCGTCTGGGTGCAACCTCATCTAGCTTGGATTATTCATGAATGCCGTCGCGAGGCGTTCGAAACCGAAGCCCGACGGGGCTTCTCGCAAGTAAGGCCAACGCAGGCGTACAGGCAGTCCGTCGAGGAGGCCGAACGAGAAAAGCCCCGCCGGGCGAGAGGATCGGGCGACGTAGCAGGTATTCATTAATAGTCCTGGCTAGAAAGACTTCGCATGAACGAATGGGGTCCTGGTCTCGCCACGATCTTGGGTATCGTGGAGGGGCTGACAGAGTTTCTGCCCGTCTCGTCGACCGGCCACTTAATTCTCGTCGGCCATGTCCTTGGATTTGAGGGGGAACTCGCCGCCAGCGCCGAGATTTCGATCCAACTTGGCGCCATACTGGCCGTCATCGCCTATGAACGGCACAAACTCGCGTCCATGATCGGACAAGCAAGCCGGGAACAGCGGGACGTCTCCGCCATGATCCGAGCACGAGGAACGACCCCCTGGGCAACAGTCCTTCGAACCTCCTGGGCAACTCACAAGAATCTCTGGTTTCTCCTCGGACTCGGTCTCGCTTTCTTGCCGGCCGCTGGGATTGGATTCCTGACTCATAACTGGATTAAAAACCATCTTTTTACGCCTCAAACTGTGGCTGTCTCCTCCATCGTCGGGGGCCTGATCATTCTCGCCGTCGAAGCACGTCGTAACCAAGCACAGGTCCAGCAACTCGAACAGGTAAGCCTGATATCGGCGTTCTGGATCGGCCTGGCCCAGTGCGCCTCATTACTCCCCGGCATGTCCCGATCCGGCTCCACGATCATCGGAGGGCTCTTGGTAGGATTGGACCGGAAAGTTGCGACGGAATACTCGTTTTTTCTCGCCCTTCCAACCCTCATCGTCGCGACCTGCTATCAAATGTGGAAATCACGGGACGTCTTCCAGCAAGACGACTATCTGGCGCTCGGAATCGGGATGCTCGTGTCGTTCGTCGTCGCATGGATTGTCATTGCAGCTTTTCTGACGTTTGTGAAACGGCACACCCTCCGACCTTTTGCCTACTACCGCATACTCATGGGCATCGTCGTCTTCTATATCTTTGGCTTCTAGAAGGATGCTGAAAATCGCCGCCAGCGCCCCAGGCCGTGACGCGCGAGAAAAGCGCGATGTGAATAGAATGGGCTTCCATCTCGTTTGACCCGTCACGCTCATCCCGCCTGTCTCGCGCGCCAGCGGATCATTGGACAGGTACTTGGGGTTTCAGTTATTCTAGAGCTACTTTTTCCGAAGCATCAGTCTCGCTTGGGCCCCATTACCGGAAAAATATTCAGCCCGATTGTCCAGTTTGTTAGACGCATGATAAAGGAGGGTAACTCACTATGGCTCAATCCCAATCCGACACAGTACATGTCTTCGATACGTGGGTGAAGGGCACGAAGCGACTGCTGCACTTCGACGTGATGACAACGGATGAGGCGACGGCCTTGACGCTCGCCAAGCAGCATTTGGCCAGCCTCGGAGAAAGTAACGTGCCGGTTACGGTGAAAGAATGTCAATTCTGTCACACCGAACCGCTGGCGATGTTTTCCCCCGAGCAACAGCGTCAATTCCGCGAGCAAGGCGGATTCATCATCACCCTCTCGACTTAGCTTGACGGATGGGCACGCAAGACAGGCTGAGGTCAAGGTTGAGCGAAGATCAGACTTTTTTCTCAGCCTAGACCTGAGCTTTAACCTTTCGGAAAGCTGGCAGGATTTTTCAGCGTCCTGCTAAGAAGCGGGCGGGGATTCGTGCGGCAGAAGGGAGAGATCTTTCTTCTCAAAGGCAAAATGGATGATCAAAAACACGACCCCCACGCTGATCGCCGAGTCGGCGACATTGAAGGCCGGCCAATGGTAGGAGCCCACATAGACATCGAGAAAGTCGATTACTTCTCCATAGCGTAATCGATCGATCAGATTCCCGATCGCCCCTCCAAGTATTCCGGCAATACTGAGCTGCCCCATCCAATCCTTCTTCGGCAACCGGAAGAGAATCGTCCCCAGCAGGGCCAGAGCAAATAGCGACGTGACTCCGAAGAACACCATGCGAAACGCATCGCTGCTGCCTGCCAGCAAGCCAAAGGCGGCGCCGGGATTGCGGATATAGGTCAGGCTGAAGAGATTGGGAACAATCGGGATGGACTCATTCAGCCGCATCGACTGCACGATGGACAGTTTCGTGACCTGATCGATTGCCACGATCGCGCCTGCGAGTACCGCCAGAAGCAGATAACGGACAGGCCCGCTCATCACTGAACCGCCTCCACGCAACGCTCACAGAGCGTTGGATGGGCAGCGTCTCTCCCGACTGCTTCTCGATAATTCCAACAGCGCTCGCATTTTCCGAAGGAGGACTTTGTCACAACAATCGCCAGTGGGCCTTCTGCCTCGCCACTGGTGACCAGCTCAACCTGTGAGACGATAAAGAGTGTGGTCAGATCCTTCCGGTAGGGCTCAAGAAACTCGCAGGTATCTGCATCGGCTCGAAGCGCCACCGTCGCCTCCAACGATGATCCGATTATTTTATTCCGCCGACTGCCCTCCAACACACCCTGCACCTGTGTGCGATAGCCTAACAACCGTTCCCATCGTTGGGCCAGAGCGGCATCCTGCCATTGAGGCTGGATCTCGGGAAATACGCTCAGGTGGACACTGCTCGACCCGAGACGTCCTCCTGGCTGCGCGGCCAAGGTCCGCCAGATCTCCTCGGCCGTAAAGCTCAACACCGGTGCCATCAGCTTCGTCATGGCAACGACAATCTCGAAAAGCACCGTTTGCGATCCCCGCCGTAAAGGCGAATCGGCCCGGAAGGTATAGAGCCGGTCCTTCAGGATATCGAGATAGACGGAACTCAGATCCACCGAGCAGAAGTTATTGAGCGCATGGAAGATCGTGTGGAACTCGAACTCATCGTAGGATTTCCTGACCCGTGGGATCAGCTCGCTGAGCCGATGCAGAGCCCAACGGTCCAACTCAGGCAATTGCTCAATGGGGATTCGGTCCTTGTCCGGGTCGAAGTCGTACAGGTTGCTCAACAGAAAGCGACAGGTATTCCGGATCTTTCGATAGGCTTCGATAAGATGGGTCAGGATTTCAGGAGAAATTCGGAGGTCGTCGCGATAGTCCTGTGCCGAAACCCACAATCGCAGGATTTCTGCGCCAGATTGTTTGATCACGTCCTGCGGCGCGACGACATTCCCCGCCGACTTGGACATCTTCTTGCCTTGCCCATCGAGGACAAAACCGTGGGTCAGGACAGCCTTGTATGGCGCGCGACGATCCGTGACGACGCCAGCCAGCAAAGCACTGTGGAACCAGCCCCGATGCTGATCCGACCCTTCGAGGTAGAGATCAGCCGGCCACCACTTCCGTGCTTTCAACACCGCCGCATAGCTGACTCCCGACTCGAACCATACGTCGAGAATGTCCCGTTCTTTCTCGAACGCTGCCCCACCACACTTCGAACAGGTCGTGCCCTTGGGCAGCAGATCCGCAGCCGATTGCTCGAACCACACATCGGCCCCTTTGGATTCCATCAACGTCGCAAGATGCTCGATCACAGTTGGATCGGCCAACACAAACCGGCACCCCGTACAGGTAAAACCTGGAATCGGCACGCCCCACACTCGTTGCCGCGATAAACACCAATCGGGGCGATTCTCGATCATTCCGTTGATCCGATCGCGGCCGTAGGCTGGAATCCAGCGGACCCTTTCGATCTCCGCCAGTGCCTCTTTTCGAAGATCGTTCGTGTCCATCGACACGAACCACTGCTCAGTGGCGCGGAAGATGACAGGATTCTTGCAGCGCCAACAGTGCGGATAGGAGTGGTTCAACGAACCCTGGCCCAGCAAGCGCCCGTTTGCCTGCAGAAACTCCACGATCTTCGGATTCGCCTTCAACACATGCTGACCGGAAAATTCCTTTACGACATCGGTAAACCGCCCGGCGTTGTCGACCGGCGCTAAAATCTCCAACCGTTCGCCCGGCGAAGCCTTGGCATTGTGCTCAAGGACGAGGATGTAGTCTTCCATGCCGTGACCCGGCGCAATATGCACGCAGCCGGTTCCCTGATCGAGGGTCACAAAGTCGCCGAGCAGAATCGGAGACAGACCGGTGGTCAGGGGCCGTTGCGTCTCGATTCCTTCAAATCCCTCACGCCCCTTCTTCACCCCGAACACCCGCGCCCCTTCGAGCTTGCAGGCCTTCGTCACGCTCTCAAGAAGCTTCTCCGCCACGATCAGGACTTCGTCGCCAATCTGGACAAATGCATAGTCGATCTCGGCATGCAGACAGACCGCTTGGTTGGCCGGAAGGGTCCATGGGGTGGTCGTCCAGATCACAACGGAGACTAACTTGATGCCGAGAGGAAACGAGATATCGGGGAATGTCTGGCTGAGCACCGTGGGCGACGTGACTAACGGAAATTTCACATAGATTGAGGGAGAGGTGTGATCTTCGTATTCGACTTCTGCCTCGGCCAGGGCGGTTTGGTCCGCCGTGCACCAGAGCACCGGCTTCAGTCCCTTATAGACGCCTCCCCGCTCCACGAATTTACCGAACTCGCGAATAATCGTGGCCTCGTAGCCTGGATTCATCGTGAGATAGGGCTGCTGCCAATCGCCTAGGATGCCCAGCCGCTGAAACTCCTCACGCTGAATCGTGTAAAACTTCTCCGCATATTCCCGGCAGAGCTTGCGGATGGCCGGAGTATCGAGTGTTTTTTTCTTGTCGCCAAGTTCTTTGAGGACTTGGTGTTCGATCGGCAGACCATGGCAATCCCACCCCGGCACGTAAGGCACCCGATAACCTGCCATCGTCTTCGACTTGATGATGATGTCCTTGAGAATCTTGTTCAGCGCATGACCGATATGAATGCGGCCATTGGCGTAGGGCGGGCCATCGTGCAAGACATACAGCGGCCGGCCTTTCCCCGCCTCCTGAATCTGTTCGTACAACCGTTCCTTCTCCCACGAGGCCAGGAGTTCAGGCTCCCGCTGCGGCAGGTTCGCCTTCATGGGGAAATCGGTCTTGGGGAGATTGAGTGTGGTCTTGTAATCCATGGGCATTTTGGCTTCCGCCGGTAGCACAGTAAATGTAGGAATATACCCAAAGGAAGGGCTGAGGTACTAGCCTAAACTGATGAATCCGTTACAGGATGGTCAAAAAGATTTCCGGCAAAGCCGCAGTGAGCGAGAACCAGAGGCGTACCGTTCGAGGTACGTTGAGGGTTGGAGCGAAACGAGAACGAAGCCGGGAACCTTTTTCACCATCCTGCCCGCTAACTCACTGCCATCATGCGGTCAAGCGCAACCTTCGCCCAATGTTTCTCATCGTCCGGAACGACGATATGGTTCACGACGTGGCCGTCGGCAAGATTTTCCATCGCCCAGCAGAGATGGGCTCCATCAATCCGGAACATCGTCGCGCATTGGCAGACCGTGGAGGAGAGAAAGAAGACTTTTTTATCGGTGAGGTTGCGCTTCAATCGATTCACCAGATTCAATTCCGTTCCCACCGCCCATGCCGTCCCGGATGGCGCTGCCGTCACCGTACGGATAATAAACTCCGTGGACCCGGACAAGTCTGCCTTATTGACAACATCTTCGTGACATTCGGGATGGACGATCACCTTCCCATCCGGATACTGCTTGCGAAAATTGTCCACGTGCACGGGCTGGAACATCTGGTGCACACTACAGTGGCCTTTCCAGAGAATGAGCTTCGCGCGCCGGATCGTCTCATGTGTATTGCCCCCGT
>Ga0326726_10004957_pt1 | contig 12108 bp, 12 predicted proteins | sample MHFenrmetagenome_2_FD_207603 | JGI IMG/M metagenome (GOLD analysis project Ga0326726, IMG submission 207603) | Lab enriched peat soil microbial communities from Michigan Hollow, Ithaca, NY, United States - MHF15MN | ecosystem: Environmental > Terrestrial > Soil > Wetlands > Peat | place: USA...
CGTCGGGACTTATGCTCCGTTCTGGTGGGCGATGATTTTCTGCGGTTCGGTCGTGCCGCTGATACTGGCCTTCAAACGAATCCAAACCAACATACCGGTGCTGTTCGCGGTATCGCTGTTATTGAACCTGGGTATGTGGCTGGAACGCTGGATGATCGTTGCACCGACTTTCGCGCATGGCATTTACCCCTGGGGATGGGATCACGACCAATGGCCTTCTTTTGTGCAGTGGGGCATAGTGTTAGGCAGCTTCGGCTGGTTCACCCTGCTGTTCATGGTGTTCTGTAAAGTATTCCCATCCGTGTCGATGTATGAGGTCAAGGAAATGGTTTATCACCGCAGGCAGGCAACCAAGAAACTGGAAGAAACCGGAAAATTCGCAACAGCCGGGAAGGGAGCACACTAAATGAGCAAACGTCATTTACTCGCGCTGTACAGTAACTTTGATGAAGCAGAAGCGGTGGTCAAAGAGTTGCGCAGTACTCAGATCAAGGGCTTTGATGTTGATAAGGACCTGATAGTGAAATCACCCATCGAGCACCCCGAGGTAGAAGAATTTCTCGGATACAAACCCGTGTATGTGCAATGGTTCACGCTGGGCGGTGCTCTGATGGGCGGACTGCTGGGGTTCTTTTTGATCTCCGGTGCGCAAGCCAACTTTTATGCGCAAATCAAGGGCGGCAAACCTATCGTGCCGTTCCCGCCCAATTTTGTGCTGACTTACGAGATGTTCATACTCGGCGGGGTGTTCATCAGTGTGCTGGGCTTCCTGATTTGCGCCGGTCTTCCTGCCAGGCGTTCTCCGCTGTATAGCGCGAAAGTGTCGGAGGATCAGATCGGGATTCTGGTGAAGTCTGACGAGAGTGCCGCGAATACCCTAAAAGCGATCTTTGCCAAACATCAGGCCTTGGAAATTCAGGAAGAGGCGGGGAAATGAAGAATTTATTCTTGATAATTGTCATGTTGCTGGCGCCCTCGCCGGCGCATGCGTGGCCCTGGTCAAAAGATATGGCCAACCAGATCAGCATCAAGCCCCAGGAAAGCGTTGATCCGGCCAACCCGGGTATGAAGCCGTTTCCCCGGCGCTCAGTGCCTGTTGCCGGCACGACGGTCAAGGTAAAGGATCAGGAAGCTGCACGAAACATGGTCAACCCCGTTCCGGCAGACAGCAAATCTGTCGCTACCGGCGGTCGTTTGTTCGCGATCTACTGCACCCCCTGCCATGGAGTTTCCGGAACAGGTGACGGCCTGGTCGGGGCTAAGTTGATTATGAAGCCGTTTAATTTGACCTCCAGCAACGATATGCATCCTTGGAATTCAAAAGACTACCCCGATGGTTACATTTTCGGCTACATGACTTTGGGTGGCGCAGTGATGCCCTCATATGCCAACGATCTGTCGCCGACCGAGCGTTGGCATGTCGTGAATTACGTGCGCAAGGTATTGCAAAAAGGCCAGGCTGCAGCCGTGGCGAAATAGGAGATGGTGGACATGTTTGCATACAGTAATTGGTCAGTATTGACTGCTAGTTTCGTGGTGGTGTTGTCGCTCGCGTTGAGCGGCGTAGCCTTGTGCTCGGTACTGCATTTGGTGGGCGCCAAGTGGCGCATCCAAATATGTCATCTGTCGGCTTCGCTGTATGCGCTGTTCCCGTTGGCGTTCGTGTTGCTGATCATATTGCTTGTGGGGGGCTCACACACTTTTCCGTGGTGGGAAAGCCATATTACGGCTCACACTGCTCACATGCCGTTCTGGTATCGCCCGCATTGGCTGATCACCCGCGAAGTCGTCGGCATGCTGTTCATGATGGCGTTGTATTGGTTGTTCATCAAGCGACAGTCGGTGTCAGATCGCAGCAGCGAAGACGCTGCGCGTTATCATGTTGTGGCCACATGGATCCCGTTCTTCTTCGTCCTATACAGCACCATGGTCGCATGGGACTTTGAAATGACACTGGTTCCGGCCTGGCACAGCGCGATTTACGCGATGCAACAATTCGTCAGCAACTTCGGCATGTTCCTGGCGTTCCTGGTGATCTGGATATTTGCCATGAACAGCAGCAATAAACTGCATCGCCCGGTGGAACCTTATGTCTACAATTACATCGCTCAAATGATGTTCGCATTCACCCTGTTGTGGATCTATACCTTCTTCGCCCAATACCTGACGATTTGGTATGGCAACCTGCCCGACGAAAGGGACCGTATGGTGGGCATGCAGGACGGCGACTACACATTTATCTGGTGGGCGATGATAGCCCTGAAATTCGTGATTCCTTTTGCGACGCTCGCCTTCCCGATACCGCGGCACAATATTCGCATGATCACGGCTGTCGCCACTTGCATCATCGTCGGCACGCTATTCGAGCGCTACGTCTGGATCGGTGGCATCCACGGAACAGGCCCGTACCCGATTTTGGCAGCGATCGTGGTCGGCGGAGTGGTGGCGAGCATCGGGTTTTTCCTGGTGCGCATGCGCATGCAGCGCAGTCAGTTGATCAAGGGGTAAGCAGTAATGATGAGATTGTATTCAGGGACGACATGTCCCTATAGCCACCGTTGCCGTATTGTGCTGTTCGAAAAAGGCATGGACTTCGAAGTGATTGATGTGGATCTGATGAACAAGTCAGAGGATGTCGCGACGATCAATCCATACAACAAGGTGCCGGTGCTGGTGGAGCGTGATCTGGTATTGTATGAAGCAAACATCATCAACGAGTACATCGATGAGCGTTTCCCGCATCCACAACTGATGCCGCCCGACCCAGTCATGCGCGGTCGTGCACGGCTTTTCCTGCATCGTTTCGAACAGGAACTCTACAGCCAAGTCGACATTATCGAGCATGGAGTGGCGAAATCCGCCGACAGGGCCCGTGCCGTGATTCGAGACAACCTGACCCAGTTCGCGCAGATTCTGACCAAGCAAAAGTTTTTGCTCGGCGATGAATTTTCCATGCTGGATGTGGCGATCGCCCCCTTGCTATGGAGGCTCGATTATTACGGTATCCAGATGGGCAAGGATGCCGCGCCGCTGATGAAATACGCAGAGCGCCTGTTCTCCCGTCAAGGTTTCATCGATGCGCTGACTGCTTCCGAAAGAGCTATGCGCAAGTGAAAGACCCCTGCACAACTACTGATAAAACGACTAGCCATCTGACTAAGTTGGCAAACTACGCCAACCAAGTCATTGGTTATACGCTTGGTGATACTTCGTCGAAGAACGGGCATGACACGGCGTTGCGAAGCATCCGGGGCGGGAATGCCCGTAACGCGCCCGCTCCCGCAATCGGCTGGCTTACGCCAGTAACGTGTCGCGGGCGCGGCTCAAAATCCTCATGTATAAGTACATACATTCCGGTTTTTGCGAGTTGGGCGGCAACGGCAAACCGCCCATCCCTGCCTAACCCGCTTCGCCGCTTTTCTCCTTGTCTGACCTGCGCTCGCTACGTTGTGCAGGGGTCTTGGTGAGCGAATTATCCACACGCCCGTATCTGATCCGCGCGATCTACGAATGGTGTGTGGATAGCGGCTTGACTCCCTATCTGGCCGTCCGTGTCGATGCGCAAACCGTGGTGCCGCCCGCTCATGTGAAGGACGGCCAGATCGTGCTGAATCTCAGCACCGGTGCGGTGCGCAACCTGGAGATGGGCAATGAGATGATCACTTGTTCCGGACGTTTCGGCGGCGTATCGTTCGATTTGCTGGTTCCGGTCGAATCGGTCATAGGCATATTCGCCAAGGAGAACGGGCAGGGTCTGATGTTCCAGGGCAGTGATCCGCAACAACCTCCACCTGCAGCAAGCGGCGGCGAAGCGTCCAAACCGGTTCCTCACAAACCCCTCTTGAAGGTCGTCAAATGAAAAAGCCGCAATAACTGCGGCTTTTTGGTTTTGCAGATGATTTAAGCCAGTGACGCCTGCATCTTGCCCAACGCCTTCTGCTCTATCTGGCGGATGCGTTCGGCGGAGACGTTGAACTCGGCAGCCAACTCATGCAAGGTCGCTGCATCCCCCTCGTGCAACCAGCGCGCCTCCACGATGCGTCGACTGCGTTCATCCAGGCCGGATAAGGCATGTTCCAGTCCGGATGTTTGCAAGCGCTCGCGTTCAGCCATTTCAAGTATCCGTGATGGTTCATGTTCCGCATTGTCGGCCAGATAATGAATGGGCGCATAGCTCTCGTCGTCATCGCTGCCGCCGGGTTCCAGAGCGATCTCATGCCCTGCGAATCTTGCTTCCATCTCCACCACATCGTGTTCACTGACATTGAGCTGCCGGGCAATCTCGCTGACTTGCTGAGGCAACAGCGGCTGCAGGCCCTGCTTCAGGCTGCGCAGATTGAAAAACAGCTTGCGCTGTGACTTGGTGGTGGCGATCTTTACCAGCCGCCAATTGCGCACAACGAATTCGTGGATCTCGGCGCGTATCCAGTGCAGCGCTAATGACACCAGACGCACCCCGCGTTCCGGATCATAGCGCTTCACCGCTTTCATCAGGCCGATGTTGCCTTCCTGAATCAAGTCGGCCTGAGGCAGGCCGTAACCGGCATAGCCGCGCGCAACGCTGACCACCACGCGAAGGTGCGAAAGCACCAACTGGCGTGCGGCATCCAGGTCATTTTCAGCCCTGAAACGCGTCGCCAATGCAAACTCCTGCTCCTTCGACAGCAGGGGAAAGCGGTTTACCGACTGGATATAAGCCTCTAGGCTGCCAACCGCAGACGGAATGGGTAAACTCATTGCTGCATTCATGGTGTCTCCTTCTAACAATATAATATTAGCACTCGCTGAGTAAGAGTGCCAGAGCAGAAAATGGTTCGCTGCTGGATGGATAAAAGGTAGTCTGCGCGGCTCATGTCAAGATTGCGTATCGTGGCTAAGGTATAGGGGGCGTCATCGAGGCTTGGTATATTTCATATATACCAGATATCACGCCATTTTATTGTTCCAATGCCCATAAAGCCATGCTACAGTTTAGCGGCAGAGCCAGCAGAGGGGTTTTTTGCTGCAGGGGGAATTTAGCGATCACTCAAAACCGGCAAGCAATAATAGATTGTGTTACAAGAGGAAAGTTTATGAATAAGATCATCATGTCTGTGGTCGGCATGTTGGCAACCGCCGCGCTTGTTCCGGAAGCGGCGGCTTTGCCATCGTTTGCCCGCCAGACCGGCATGGCATGCACCGCATGTCACCAGCAGCACTTCCCTGTGTTGAACAAATTCGGCCGTGCGTTCAAGGCGAGCGGCTACACGATGATGGGTGCGCAAGGCAAGGTAGAGGGTGAAAGCTTGTCCATTCCTAACACCTTGAACGGTGCGATCCTGGTAAAAATCAGGTACCAGAAAGACAATACCGCTGCAACTGATAACGCGGCAACAGGCACAGCCAACACCTTGGGTGATGGGCAGCTGCAATTCGGCGACGAGCTAAGCCTGTTCTTTGGTGGCCGCGTGGGTGACAACATCGGCTTCATGTTCGAAGGTAATACCGTCGCCGCGACAGGCTCACTGATGGCCGGCCTTAAGATCCCCATCATGTACGACACGGGTGAAACCAGGCTGTCGATAATCCCGTTCACCACCGATGCGCTTGGTGTGCAATACGGTTTTGAACTGTCCAGTGGCGGCGTGATGCGGGCCAACCGCTGGGCAGAGCACCGCCGTGAAACCTCTGCGGTCCAGTACAACGCCGACCAAAACAATGCTCCATCAAGCACGGCGATTACGGGCGCTGCAACCGGTTTTGCTTTGGTTGCGCAGAACGACATCGGCTACATCAACTTCACCAAGTGGTCGCCCAACTACGCCATGGGCGGTAACGGTTCATCCATCAATTCCTTTGATATGAGTTCGAGATACTTCCGTATCGCCGCTACGCCCAGCGCAAGGGACTGGGATATGGTGGTCGGATTCGGTGTTATGGGTGGTGAATCGCTTATTTCCGATGGTGGTGCCATATCTCCGGCTGTAGCTACTTTTTGGGAGACCAAGCAGACCTTCGCCGACTTCCAGGCACATGGTCTGCTCGGCAAGAATGATCTGGGTGTTTATGCGCAATATGCGAAAGCCCCGATAGTGAACAATACTCTGGCAGCCGGCAGCATCTATGGTGCCGGTGTGACTGACCGCAAGGCGTTCACGCTGGGTGCGGATTACAGTGTGATCCCTAATTTACTGAGCTTAGGCGCTGCATACCGTAATGCGAAGAACGGTGCTGATGCGACTGTCAATGGCGACGACGCGTTCACGTTTACTGCCGTGTATGATCTGGCCATGAACGTGTCGCTGCACGCCAACTACAGCAAGTACAAAGGGACGGCACACGATCCAACAGTGACCATTTCCAACCCACAAACCAGCCTGTACACGCTGCAGTTCGAAGCCGGATGGTGAAGCAACTACTGGCTCGGATATTATTGTTGAATTCAGTAAGAGAGGTTGCTCCGGGCTCATCGCAGATTTCACTTCTGCCGATATGTCGGTCAATCCTTGTTTTTCAGCAGCGTTTTCAGGGTGGCAAACGGATTATGCGTTGCCGCTGATGACTGATTTCCGGAACCCTTTGGCCGTGCCTGTTGTTCCAGCAAGCGCATGTGCTCGTTATCGTGGCAATACAGGCACAGTAGTTCCCAGTTGCTGCCATCCGCTGGATTGTTGTCGTGATCGTGGTCTTTGTGGTGCACCGTCAGTTCGCGCAGGCGTGCGCCGGAAAACTCTCGGCCGCAACGCCCGCAGATCCACGGAAACAATTTGAGCGCCCGCTCACGATAGGTCGCTTCGCGCTCGGCGCTGAGCCGGCGTGCCTCGGTGACGACACGGTCTAACCGCGCATGATCAGGTGTGGTGTGTTTGGGCATGTCATACGGCTCAGCATTATCTCGTGCCGGCGATAAACTGGGCGGAGCCCCCGGCAGGGCAGGGGCTGGCGCTTCAGGGATTGCCGCTCAGCTTGGCTGGTGTTGGCTGCTTCTTGGGTTTCTTCGCTTCCTTGGTCTTGCGTTGCTGTCCTTTAGCCATGATCGTTCTCCTTGTAGTGATTAAATCCTGGAAAATGCGCTAACTGTTTCTGATAAAGACTTTTCCTTGCTATCGGGTTTACCCGGGTTCCGGTAATGCCCAACGCGCGGGAATGATAATACTACACTGGAAAATTTGTAACTTTTTCTTTGGACTTTTCAGAGAGAATCAGGCCGCCGAGCAGCAATTCCTTCTACCTAGTGTCAGGGTTGCCGGTAAAATTACCCAAAAACTGCGATGCGTCAGCAGCGATTACCAATAAAGGTATCAACTATTTCCGATCCAACCCTATCTGCCGCCACAACACGGCGTCTGTTGTCATTGCGCGATCTGTGGCCTTTCCTGCGTCCCTATTGGGCACGGATTGCACTGGCTTTCGTGCTGTTGTGCCTCGCCTCCGCCACGATACTGCTGGTACCGCTGGCGTTTCGCGATCTGATCGATTTTGGTTTCGGGCTGCGGCAGGATACAGGTGGCGGAGTGCTGGGTACGCTGAGTTTGAACGGGCACTTTGCGTTGCTGTTCGGGATGGCCAGCCTGTGGGCACTGGCCGTATCGGCGCGTTATTACACCGTGTCCTGGGTGGGTGAGCGGGTCACTGCGGACATACGCAGCGCGGTATATGCACGGGTGCTGGCGCAGTCGCCGCAGTTCTTCGAGACCTTGCAGACCGGCGAGGTGCTGTCCAGGCTTACCGGTGATACCACCTTGATCCAGACCGTGGTAGGCAGTTCCATTTCGATGGGTTTGCGCAGTGTGTTCCAGTTCATCGGCGGCATGATCATGCTGGCGGTAACCAGTCTTTATCTGTTCTCGCTGAACCTCGGCCTGATGGCATTGCTGATGTTGCCGATCTTCGCCGTCGGCCGCAAAGTCAAACAGCTGTCGCGTGAATCGCAGGACAAGATCGCCGATGCCTCAGCGCTGGCCGGGGAGATACTCAACGCGATACCGACCGTGCAGGCCTACACCCAGGAGCAACGCGAAACCCGCCGTTTCGCCGATCGCTCGGAAGCGAGCTTCGCCACCGCGATCCGGCGCACCCGGGTGCGAGCGGCGATGACGGCGCTGATCATCACAGCGGTGATGGGCACCATCATCTTCGTGCTATGGGTCGGCGCAAACCAGGTGCATGACGGCAGCATGACGGGTGGGCAACTCGCGTCGTTCATCCTTTACGCGGCCTTGGTAGCAGGGGGTGTCGGCACGATGGCGGAAGTCTGGGGAGATGTGATGCGTGCGGCGGGTGCGGCCGAGCGCCTGCTGGAACTGCTCCATGCGGAATCCGCGATCGCCGAAACGAACGCCCCGCGAACATTGCCGCAGCCCACGCAAGCGGCGCTCCGTTTCGAGCATGTCACTTTCCGTTACCCGGCGCGACAGGAAATGGCAGCGTTGGACGGCATCACGCTGGATATCGCGCCCGGCGAAAGCGTCGCCCTGGTTGGACCTTCCGGTTCCGGCAAGACCACGCTGTTTCAACTTCTGTTGCGCTATTACGACGTGAGCGATGGCTGCATCCGCCTCAACGGGCAGGATATTCGTCACCTCGGCTTGCACGATCTGCGCGACAAGATCGCGATCGTACCGCAAGACCCGGTGATCTTCTCCGCCAATGCACTGGACAATATTCGCTACGGCCGCCCTGCTGCCGGCGACGAAGAAGTGATTGCCGCCGCCAAAGCGGCGCTGGTGGACGAATATATAGACCGTCTGCCGGACGGATATCAGACATTTCTGGGCGAACGCGGCACCCGCTTGTCCGGCGGCCAGCGCCAGCGTATTGCGATCGCGCGGGCGATATTGAAGAATGCGCCGCTGTTGCTGCTGGATGAAGCCACCAGCGCGCTGGATGCGGAATCCGAAATCCTGGTGCAGCAGGGACTGAATGCAGCGATGCAGGGACGCACCACGCTGATCATTGCGCACCGACTGGCCACGGTGCAGAAGGCCAACCGCATCGTGGTAATGGAACACGGGCGCGTCGTCGAAACAGGCACACCCGAAGATTTACGCAAACAGGGCGGGCTGTACGCGCGGCTGGCGCGATTGCAATTCGAAGTTTGATCAAGAAATCCGACGTTCCCGCCTTTGCGGCGGTTCAATATCCTGTCAGGGCATCCGCTTGAGCCGGAACAACCCGTTGGTATCGCTATCGCTGGTGAAGTACAGCGCGCCGTCCGGCCCTATCGCCACACCCACAGGCCTTGCCCAGCGTTTGCCATCGGCCAGTTGAAAACCGGTGATCAGATCATCCACGCGCTGCGCCTGCCCATCCTGAAAGCGCACCACCACGATCTTCGGCGGACGGCGACTGGCAGCGCTGCCGAAGAAGCCGCCAGCGGGCTGCGTACCCCATGAACCATGCAGGGCGACGATGGCATCCTGCGCCAATTGCGGATCCATGGCACCTTCAGGAACAAAAGCGACACCCATCGGCGCATTGCGCGCTGGAAAAGTAGCGGCGGGGGGCTCCACTTCATCGATAGCGCGAGGCGGTTTGCGTGCAATACAATCGTCGCGCCGTATCTGTTTGCCATCGTACTGGAACCACGGCATGCCGTGGAATGAGCCGGCCGTGAGCCGGCTGAAATATTCCGGCGGCTGATCGTATCCCTGGTGGTCTGGACCATTGTTGCTGGCATAAAGCACGCCGGTCTGCGGCTGCCAGTCAAATCCGACCGGGTTACGCAGACCCGAGGCGAATATTTCCCAGCTTGCTTTGCCGCCGCTTTCGCGCAACACCAGCACCCCTCCGCGTCTGTCTTCGAACGGGTAGTCCTCCCCCAGATACTGGTCGCTGCAGTTATTCTGGATGCCCAGACTCACATAAACCCGCCCATCGGGACCCACGCCCACCGTGCGGCTGACATGCCCGCCACCACCCGGCAGAGCGGCGAGCAGCTTGACTTGATCCGCCACTATTTTTGCTTGCCCCAAACGGTAAGGCGAGCGATAAAGGCCGTCGGTGAGGGCGATCAATATTTCATCCTGCCGGAACGCCACGCTGTGCGGATAGGCGTCCAGTTGCAACAACACTTCTGGCTTGATATAGGGAGGCGGCAGGCGGTACACCTTGCCGGATTTTGAACCGGCGAACAGATCACCGTTGGCGGCAAAGCTGAGCATACGCGGTGCATCCATCAGGCTAAGCAGTTCCAGCCGGTAGCCCTTGGGAATTCGCACAATTCTGCTCTCCCCATCCAGCATCAACGTTTGCTGTTCGTAAGTCAGCGCTGCCACTCCGGCATGTGCTGGCGCAAACACAAGGAATATCAGATATAGCAGACAGGCTTTTTTCGGCATTTTAAATTCGAATGATGGTTGCGTTACGGGGACGTTATACCTTAACCCGATGTACAAATTTTCTCGTAAATGAGACGAAAATGTTGGAAATTGTCAATTACAACATTTTCAGTCGTCTCGGATAATTCTGCCAAATGCCCTCTAAGCCAACATTGTCGCGGTATTGCGCGATAGTTATTTGTCTTGGCATGCAATATGCTCGTTACCCATCAAGGCCGCAAATTCATGTTCGGCAGTTGCAAGCCGTAATGCGGAGTAAACCGAAGGAGGTGTGTCATGAAAACCACTATGGACATGAGCAGCTACGAAATAGAACAGGATGCGATGGCGATCGAGTACGGGGAGGAGATTATGTCCTCCGGCTGGAATCCAGCCGTCGAACTGGTTTGCGAGCAACTTCTGCAAATACCGACCGATGAACAGCTGGCCATAGCTGCTGAGCTTCCCACGCTGAACTCGGCGGCAGATGTTTCCACGGCTGTCTCGGAGTTATTCCTGAGAAAGATGTACTCATACCAGCGTTGATGTCCGGTGTTTTGGTTGCATGGACAACATCACGAAGCAGATTAACGTGTCAAGCGGTAATCAAACTGGCGGAGGGATTATGTTCAAGTTATGTGTCTATTATAACGGTGTCCTGCGTTATACGCTTGTGGCTGATATGGAGAAGGCACAAGCTTTGCGGGACCAGGGGTTTTACGTAGTGGTCAAGGCTGTTTCCTGATTTTCTTTCCGGGTTGGAAATTCAACGCCAACCCCGATTATTGCAACGCAAATCGCAAATCACTGCATCAATAACCAACATATCGGCGCGTTGCCTTGTCAGTCAAACGTGAGCCGTTCCCCCTGTTATCCATTCAACTCCAGGTAATCGATATATCCCTTGGGCCCGGGCGTATAGAACGTATTCATATCCGGCGCATTCACAGCAGCGCCAGTCTTCCATCGTGCGACCAGATCAGGGTTCGCGAGGAACGGTTTTCCCACCGCGATCAGATCGCATTTTCCTGCAGAAAGATCGCTTTCGGCGCGTTTAGCATCGTAGCCGCCGGAGAGGATCAGTTTTCCCTTGAACAGGTTGCGGAACGTCGCCTTCATTGATGCAGGCACTGGCGGCGCCCCCATTGACGAGTGATCGACCAGATGGATATAGACCAGACCGATTGCATTGAGCTGTTGAGCAAGATAAGTGTAATCCGCTTCCATCGCGTCATACAGCGGCATGTCGTTGAACACACCAAACGGCGACAGGCGTATGCCAACCTTGTCCTTGCCGATGGCTTTGATCACCGCATCGGCGACTTCGAGCACAAAACGCGCGCGTCTTTCTATCGAACCTCCATAGCGATCCGTGCGCTGATTCGAGTTTGGACGGATGAACTGTTCGAGCAGATAACCGTTAGCCCCGTGTAACTCGACACCGTCAAATCCCGCAGCGACAGCGTTCTTCGCGCCTTGGGTGAACTCCTCTACGGCAGTCCTGATGTCCGCCTCGGTCATCGCCTGAGGAACCGGGTGCGGCTTCAGACCCTCGGCATCGGTGTACATATCACCGGCGGCTGCCACTGCCGACGGAGCGATAATGCGCGCACCCGCAGGCAGATTGAGCGCATGGCCGACTCGCCCGCAGTGCATGAACTGCAGGAACATCTTGGCGCCCCTGGCGTGAACCGCATCAGTAACGCGTTTCCACCCTGCAACCTGCGCTGTGGAAAAGATCCCCGGTATACGCGGATAGCCCAGCCCGTTGGGCGACGGCGAGGTACCCTCGCTGATGATCAGGCCGGCA
>Ga0326726_10004958_pt1 | contig 12107 bp, 10 predicted proteins | sample MHFenrmetagenome_2_FD_207603 | JGI IMG/M metagenome (GOLD analysis project Ga0326726, IMG submission 207603) | Lab enriched peat soil microbial communities from Michigan Hollow, Ithaca, NY, United States - MHF15MN | ecosystem: Environmental > Terrestrial > Soil > Wetlands > Peat | place: USA...
TGTAGACGCCGGCCGATCCGCAGCACAGGTGGCCCTCGGGAACATCCCTGACGGTGAATCCGGCAGCGCGCAGCAGAGCCGCGGGAGCGTCCTTGATCTTCTGCCCATGCTGCAAGGAGCACGCCGCGTGGTGAGCGACCACGAGGCCCGGCGCGAAGGGCGGCTCGCTGGGCTGTGCATAGCCCGGCACAGCATGGAGAAGCTCACTGATGTCGCGCGCCAGGGAGGAAATCCGGGCGGCCTTGTCTCGATAGACAGGATCGCCGCGCAAGACGGATCCGTAGTCCTTGACCGTCGTCCCGCACCCTGAGGCCGTGATGACGATCGCATCGAGGCCCCCGGCGTCGATCTCGCGATCCCACAAGTCCACATTGCGACGCGCGCACGCCAATGCATCTTCGTGGCGCCCCATGTGCTGCACGAGGGCGCCACAACAACCTTCACCCTTGGCGAAGACAATATCGAAGCCAGCTCGATTCAAGACGCGCACCGCCGCCGCGCGGATCTGCGGACTCAAGACCGGCTCGACACAGCCCTGCATCAATGCCACGCGTCCGCGCCTCACGCCATGCGCGGGCGAGCTGCGCGCTTGCGCCGCCCGCGCGCGCGACTTCGGTGCGAGCGCCAGCATGGCAGTCAACGGTTTCAATGCACTCACGCGTCGGATCAACGGCAAGAACGGCCTGCCGAACGCCGCCGCCACCACGGCGATCCGAAACCGATTTGAATGAGGCAGGATACCGGCGAGCAGTCGCCGAAACGCGCGATCGACGAAGCCGCGGCGATAGCGCGCCTCGATGTACGTGCGGGCGTGATCAACCAGGTGCATGTAATCCACGCTCGACGGGCAGGTACTGACGCACGACAAGCAGGAGAGACAACGGTCGATATGCTTCACGACTTCGGGCGCAGGCGCACGCTCATTCTCGAGCATGTCCTGCATCAGGTAGATGCGCCCCCGCGGACTGTCGAGTTCGTCGCCCAGCAGCACATAGGTCGGGCAAGTCGCCAGACAGAATCCGCAGTGCACGCATTTGCGAATCGCGCCTTCCGACGTCGCCATCGCGGGATCGGAGAGCTGCGCATTGGTAAACGATGTCTTCATGCGGGGTGACTGGCAGTCGCCATGCGACCCGGGTTAAGGACATCTTTGGGATCAAACATCGACTTGACCCGCTGACAAAGCGCGGCAAGGCCAGCCGTTTGCAGCGGAAAACTCCCGACGATGTTTCGCACCGACAGCGGCGCGCGCACGAGCGTGGCGTGGCCGCCCAGGCGCTGAGCCGCCTCGTGGAGCACGGGAGCCATGGCATCGTCGCCGCATGGAACCGCGAGCCACACGAGACCGCCGGCCCAATCAAAGAACCAGTCCGCGGCTACATCGTCGAGCGCTGCCGGAATTTTCCAGCCGTTCATCGGTGGCAGGGAGATTCGCCACAGCGCCCGGTCATCACTCGTGAACGGACCTGCGTCCCGCAGAAATCGCCACAGCGTGCGTGTGCTGTCCTCGTCATTCACCACGATTTCGCCGATCGTCGAAAATAAGTCCTTCAAGACCTCGATGCGCACCGCGACGGAAGGGCCAAACCCTTCCACGCGCAGCGCAGTCAACGACATTCCTGCCGACGCCAGCGTCGACACCGGTATCCGCCGAGCCAGGGGCGCCGGCAGGTGAGCCGCGCCGGTGACCTCGGCCGTGGAACCCATGGCGCGGCTCATCGCGGCGGCGGCGGCCTGATCCGACAGCCCCGCGATCAGGACAGTCGCTGCCGTTCGCGGTCGGGGCATCACTTTCACCGTGACTTCGGTGAGCACCGCGAGTGTGCCCCACGACCCTGCCATCAATTTCGGCAGATCGTAGCCGGTGACATTCTTCACGACACGGCCGCCGGCCTTGAACACCTCGCCGCGACCCGACACCGCTTCAAATCCGAGAAAATGATCGCGCGCCGCTCCACTCGCTATGCGTCGCGGTCCCGACGTGTTGGTAGCAAGCACGCCGCCCAGTGTGGCGTGGCCCGGCGCCGCGCCGCTCAGCGGACCGTAGTCCATCGGCTCGAATGCGAGCATCTGGCCCTCGGCGGAAATCAGCGATTCGATTTCCGCAAGCAGCGTCCCCGCGCGCGCAGTGATCACGAGTTCCGATGGCGAATAGTCGATTACACCGCTGTACCCGGTAAGTTCGAGACAGTGCGTGGTGCCACCGATCCGGCCAATGCCATCCTTCGAGCCTCCGCCGCGCACTTGCAACGTGCCCCCGTGCTGAGCGGCGCCGCCAATGGCATCGACAAGTTCTCGCAGGTCTCGCGGCTGAATCGCTATCGGCGCTTGCATGCTCAGAATCTTGGAAGATCAGGAAATGGCACGCGACCGGCGTGAACATGCATGCGCCCGAGTTCGGCGCAGCGATGCAGCGTCGGGAACATCTTTCCGGGATTGAGGAGCAGAGTCGGATCGAACGCGCATTTCAGCGACTGCTGCTGGGCGAGATCGATCGCTGTGAACATCTCCGGCATGAGGTCGCGCTTCTCCACACCAACGCCATGCTCACCCGTGAGCACGCCACCGACCTTCACGCAAAGCCGCAGAATGTCGGCGCCAAACTCCTCCGCGCGCTCGAGCTCCCCTGGCAAGTTGGCATCGTAAAGAATGAGGGGATGGAGATTGCCGTCGCCCGCATGGAATACGTTCGCGACCCGCAAACCATAGTGCGCGGACAATTCCCGCAATCGCGCCAGGACCTGTGGCATTGCCTTGCGCGGAATCGTGCCGTCCATGCAGTAATAGTCCGGAGAGATACTGCCGACCGCTGGAAACGCCGCCTTGCGCCCGGCCCAGAAGGCGAGGCGCTCCCGTTCGCTTTGCGAAACGCTGAGCGTGGAGGCGTGGCATTGTCGCGCGATCGCGCAGACGGCCTCGATCAGATGCTCGCACTCGGCCGCCGGGCCATCCAATTCGACGATCAGCAGAGCTTCGACCTCAAGCGGGTAGCCGGCCCGCACGAAGTTCTCCGCCGCGTGAATGGCGAGCTTGTCCATCATTTCCATGCCGGCGGGAATGATTCCAGCGGCAATGACAGCGCCTACGCACCGGCTGGCGTCCTCAACATCCTTGAACCCGAGGAGCAGCGCTCGCGCCGTGGCCGGCGCGGGCAGTATGCGAACCGTGACTTCGGTGACGACACCGAGCAGACCTTCCGATCCGACAATGACGCCGAGCAGATCGTAGCCCGCGCTATCGAGACCCTTGCCGCCGAGACGCACGATTTCGCCCGACATCAAGACCAGTTCAACGCCGAGGACATTGTTGGTCGTGAGCCCATACTTCAGGCAATGCACGCCGCCGGAATTTTCCGCCACGTTGCCGCCAATTGAGCAGGCGATCTGGCTCGAGGGATCGGGCGCATAGTAGAAGCCTCGCCCCTCAACCGCCTGCGTAATCGCCAGGTTGGTTACACCCGGTTGCACTACGGCAACCCGATTCTCGTAATCCACCTCGACCACACGATTGAACCGCGACATCCCGAGCAGTACTGCATCTTCGAGTGGCAAGGCGCCGCCCGACAGCGAAGTGCCGGAACCCCGCGGCACGATCTTCACGTTGTTCGCGCAACACCAGCGCAGAATGCGTGCGACCTGATCGGTCGTCTCGGGCAGCACGACGACGAGCGGCGCTTGCCGATAGGCGGTCAGCCCGTCGGATTCATACGCGCGCAGCACGTCCCGGTCATCGATGACGCCCTCGCCGGGCACGATTTCGGCCAGTGCGGCAACAATCTCCGCGCGTCGGGCGAGGACGTCGCGATCCGGCTCAGGCATCTTTAGACTCATGGCGACCGACAGCATAATCTGTTCGCGCGGGCCGGGCTTTCTTCCCTCAACTGAGAAAGTCTTGTTCCGAGAGCAACATTCCGGGACGTACACTCATCGACGAAGATGCGTGGCGCTACGAACAATACAGGCGGGGCAATATGGCAGCGGTCGATAGCATAGCCGGGAGCGCGGCACCGACGAAAACGGGCTATCAGATCCTGCTGGTCAGCCTGCTGAGTCTCAATTTCGGCATCCTGTTCTTCGATCGCAACTCCTTAAATTTCGTGATGCCTTTCGTCAAGCCCGACCTGGGCCTGACGAACACGCAGGTGGGGCTCACCGCCTCCGCACTCTCCTTCGCCTGGGCGCTGTCTGCGCTATTCGTCGGCATGGCGGCCGACCGTCGCGGGAGGCGCAAGGCGTATCTCGTCGGCGCAACGATCGCCTTCTCCCTGTGTTCCTTTCTAAGCGGCCTCGCTACTACCTTCCTGATGCTGCTCGGCGCGCGACTGCTGATGGGGTTGGCCGATGGCGGTATCGCGCCCATCTCGCAGTCCATGACCGCACTCGCGGTCTCGCCCCAACGCCGGGGCCTCGCCATGGGCGTCATGCAGAATTTCGGCTCGAACCTGCTCGGTTCGTTCGCCGCGCCGGTGCTGCTGGTCGGGTTCGCTACGGCCTTTGGCTGGCACAAGGCTTTCTACCTGGCGGGCGTACCGGGATTGATCTCGGCGCTCCTCATCTGGCTCTTCATCCGCGAGCCCGCTGCGGCCGTGTCGCCAGTTCAGACAGCGGCGGAGCCTTTACTCAGCCGGCTCAAGGAAATCTTCAGCCATCGCAACATGATCCTTTGCGTGCTCATCTCCATCCTGCTCGTGTCCTATCTGGTCGTCTGCTGGGCGTTCATGCCTCTATACCTGACGCAGGAGCGAAAATTCGACCCCGGCACGATGAGCTGGCTGATGGGATCGCTCGGCATCTCCGCAACCGTCGGAAGTTTTGTCGTGTCCGGCATCTCCGATAAGGTCGGACGTAAACCCGTCATGATCTTCACGTCGTTTCTCGGCGTGATCCTGCCGCTTGGCGCGCTCTACTACGGAGGCTCAGTCTGGGTTCTCGCCGCCCTCTTTTTCTTCGGCTGGGCGCTGACCGGAATCTTCCCATTATTCATGGGGACTGTTCCCTCCGAGACCGTCAGCCGCACTCATATGACCACGGCGATCGCACTGGTGATGGGCGCGGGGGAAGTATTCGGCGGCGTGCTCTCTCCCACGCTGGCTGGCGAAGCGGCAGACGCCGCCGGATTGACCGCGCCGCTCTGGATCATGATGGGCCTGTGCGTCACGGCGGGCCTGTTGGCACTGGGGTTGCACGAGACGGCACCGGCACGCAGAAAATCACAGGAACAGCGGCCATGAACAACCGGGGATTCGAATACCAATTCCGCGCGCCTTACAGCAAGCCGGAGGATCTCGGCAGCGCGCCGCCACGCTATGTACGGACCGTCGAGAACGGCATGATCATCGAGCGGGACCTCGCGGTCACACTCCGCGACGGCGTTGAGATCTACATCAATCTCTTTCGCCCGGTGGATGAATCGCCGGCGGCGCCATTGATCGGCTGGGGCCCCTACGGCAAGCACGGGCACATTCAATACCAGGACGTGTTTCCGAACTGGGGCGGCAATCCGGCGCACTATTCCAGGTACTGCGCTTTCGAGGCAGCGGATCCAGCCTACTGGGTGCCGCGCGGCTACGCGATCATCAATCCCGACACCCGTGGAACCTGGCATTGCAAAGGCAAGGCAACCTACCTCTCACCGGAAGAGGCGCTCGATTTCTACGATCTGATCGAATGGGCGGGCACGCAACCCTGGAGCAACGGCAAAGTCGGACTTGCGGGCGTCTCCTATCTCACAAGCTCGCAGTGGCGCGTCGCGGAGACGAACCCGCCCCATCTCGCCGCCATCAATCCCTGGGAAGGTTGGTCCGACACCTATCGAGAGGTCGCACGTCACGGCGGCATTCCAGAAACTTTCTTCTGGCCGTACCTGACGCCGCGCTGGGGCGCGAGCACCACCCAGGTGGAAGACCTGCAGCAGGAGACGCGCGATCACCCGTTCTTCGACGCGTTCTGGGAATCCAAGGCCGCGGACTTTTCGAAAATCCGCGTGCCGGCGTACATCGTCGCCAGCTGGTCGGATCAGGGCCTGCACACGCGCGGCACGCTCGAAGGATTCAAGCGCATCGCGTCGAAAGAGAAGTGGCTTGAGGTCCATGGGCGCAAGAAGTGGGCATATTTCTACGAACCCAATAGCGTCCGGCGCCAGCAGCAGTTCTTCGATCATTTTCTCAAAGGCGTCCCGGATTCCATGTCCGGCTGGTCGCCGGTAACGCTCGAATCGCGCCGCAAGTACTACGTCGGCGCCATGCAGCCGGAAAAGGAATGGCCGATTGCGCGCACACAGTACACGCAGCTCTTCCTCGATGCCGCGACCTCGAAACTCGCGACGACGCCGGCAGCGCGGGAGGCGTCACGCAGCTATGACGCCGCCAGCACGCAGGGCAATCCGCAACGCGCGGAGTTCGATTTCACGTTCACGCAGCCGACCGAGCTCATCGGGCACATGAAGCTCAGGCTCTGGGCGAGCGTCGATCGCGGCGATGACCTCGATCTCTACGTGGCTATTCAGAAGACTGGAACGGACGGTGCCATCGTGCCGTTCCCGTTCTGGGCGCACTTCGATGATGGCCCGGTGGCACTCGGGTGGCTGCGCGCGTCACACCGGGAGCTCGACGCAAAGCGCTCCACCGAATATCAGCCGGTGCTTGCACATCGTCGCGAATTGAAAATCGCGCCGGGGCAGATCGTTCCGCTCGACGTCGAGATCTGGGCGTCAGGAACGCAGTTCGACGCCGGCGAGGGGCTACGCCTCGTGCTTCAGGGCAGCGACATCTACGTGTATCCGAAGCCCGTGATGTGTGATCGACACGAACAGACGGTCAATCAGGGGCAGCACATCGTCCACACCGGCGGAAAATACGACTCGCACCTCCTCGTTCCGGTGATTCCGAAACGCTAAGGGTTGTTGGTCGAGATCTTCGCAAGCAATTGCGCGCGTACTTCACGGCTGTTGACGAGACGCGTCGCTCGATAGCCCGCGACTTCCTTTTCGGTGAATGCGCTGATTCCGGCGATCTGCTTGTCATCCGCGAGATTGCGCAGCATCCAGTTGAGCACCGCGGCCGTCTCGGCATCGGTGAGGGTTGACTGAGCGACGCCCGGTACCTGCACCAGGAATGTCCTGCCCTCTCTTGTGCGCGCGAAGGGCACGAGTGTTGAGCGCAGCGAAGGCACCTTGCCTTCGAGCCCCGAGCCGTCCGCCGTGTGGCAGCCCTGGCAGTGCAGGGTGTAGTTGGTCTGTGCGTCGTGCGCGAGTGCGCTCGCGGCCGCGGCCGCGGCCGCGAGCGCCAGCGTGAGCAGTGCTTTACTTCGCGAGGCCAACAACTCTCGAAACAGTGCAATGATACGCGATGTCGCCCTTGCTGCCGACGCACCAGTTGTAATCATTCGACAGGAACGGCTGATAGAGCGGTGTATCTCCTTCGTTGCGATTGCAGAGGCACCGTCCGCAGCCGGATTTTCCGCAGCAATCGTTGTACGAGAGGATGTAATCCTTGCCATCCGCCGGATTGTGGCAGGTGCCGATCCATGTGACGGCCGCCGTCAGGGTTCCCGGCGGGCAGCTGGTCAGCGAGCCGCCGCAGCAAGTGCAAAGAAATCCATCGATGCCACAATAGCGCCAGTATTCGCAGGTGGTGGGATCGCCCGTTTCCTTCGGCGCATTCGGATCTGTCTTCTCCGGCTCCGCGGCGGCACCGCGCTCGATAGGCAGCAGAGGGAGCGCCGAAGCGCCGACCAGGGTCGCTGCCAGGCGGCCAAGGAGACTCCGTCGCGAGCTGCGCCTGGCCACGGCGCGCGTGGATTCTTCAGCGATGTCATCCAGCCATTTCATAGCTCACTCCCGCCTAGGCTGCGCGCGAATCGTGCGCGTGCTCAAAGTAATCCTGCAGCGATGCGACACCGCGCCGCTTCGCCTCGAAGAGGCTCTCGAGGTGCTCGCGCGAATTGATCAAGCCACGCGCACGAAGCATGCCCTGCTCGTCGATGATGACGGCGTACGGCAGCCGGCTCACCTGGTACGTGAGGCCGAGCGCAGTCGAATTGAGATACGTGAACTGATCGAGACCATTGGCTGCGATGTATTGCCGGTGCGCAGCCGAGTCGCCGTCGCTCGCGAGGAAGATCTCGAGCCAGTCGCGCTCGCTCAGACGGCTCGACTTGAGCACCGGCAGAATGGCTTTGCAGACCGGGCAGCTTGGCGAAACGAAAACCATCAGCGTGCTGCGGCCATCTGCGCGCGGCGTCGCGATGCTGTGGCTGCGCCCTTCGAGATCCGGCACCTCAACCTGCGGCGCAGGCTCTCCGACTTGCGGGCCTTTGCGCAACATCAGCGCCCCGACGGGCGTGATCCGTTCGTGCAGCACGCCGATCTGGCGCGTGAGCGCCCAGACGACGAGCGCGAGCGCGATCACTAGGATCCACAGCACGATGTTGGAGAGCACCAGTGCGTTCATGCCGGCGTACTCTGCCCAAGCAATTCGTCGGCCGCAAAATAAACCAACGCGAATGCCACGAGTCCCCCGGCAATGGTGAGCAAATCCGTCGCTTCAATGGCGCGCGCGGAGGCCGGTGCGCCCGCCAGCAACGCGAGACCAATCAGCAACGCATTGCGCGCGAGCATCCAGCCGGCGATCGGGTGCCGGCGGCCAAAACCCTCGCAGCCGCAGTCGAGATCGCGCCGTCCGCGGGCCAGGTTCAAGGCGATGCCAGCACCATATATAAAGAGTAGGCCCCCGGCACCCCACGCCGCACCATTTCGGGTCATGGGCCAGAGAAGCCCAATGGCAGCAACAATCTCCAGCAGAGGCAGCAAACGCGCGACGAGCGGCACGAACGCCTCGGGCAAGACCGCATAGGCGTCGAGCACGCCGCTGAAACGCGTGAGATCGCGCAGCTTCGCGACGCTTGCCGCCGCAAACAGCAGTGACAGTGCCGCTGTCGCGAGCCAACCGAAGACGGGATCGATGTCGAATGTCATGGCGTCACGAGCACCATGGGCGTCGAGGCGAGATCGCCCACCGAACGCAGATACTCACCCTTCAGTCCGTCATAGATGTCGAGCGCCGCGCTGCCCATGAACACCGCGTAGAGCAGCGGCTGATCATCCTGTGACACCTGGATCGAGCTCGCGATGTTCTTGAGCGTGATCTTCTGCAGGCGCTTGCCTGAAGTCACGTCATACACCCACACCTCGTTGCCGGGATCCTTGTGGGTCGGGAGCGGGCCCTGATGCATGATCGCGTAGAGACGCTTCGTCGCGCGATGAATCGCGAGTTGCTGCAACCCACCCGTACGCCAGCCCGCGGCGCGTTCTGCGTCGGTCACCAGCGACCAGCGCTTGCCAACGGTTGTGCCTTTCGCGCCCGTCTTGAACGGATAGATGTTCGATTCGTATGACGTGAAGTACCAGGTGTCGCCGAGACGCACCGGCTTTTCGGTGATCGGGTCTTGCTCGCGGTCGAAGACGGGCTTGGAGTGAACGAGCTTCGCCGCGTTGCCGGTGTCATCGAGCGTGACCGAGAGCACGCCGCCGTCCGCGCACAGCGAGAAGAAATCCCGCGGCCCGGTCGGGAAGATGAGCGCGCAGCCTGCAGTATCCACCTCGCCTACGAACTTGCGGGTCTTGGTGTCGACCACGGTGGTCGATTGCGCCGGCGTGAAGTTGTAGATGAGGAGGAACCGGCCATCGTCCGTGAGCGATGCCTGGCTCTGCATGGGGATGGCAGAGGAGCGCTTTGCCGGGATGCTGATCTCATCGATCGGCGCGAGCGTCGTCGGATCGTAGAGCGTGACAAGGTCGGTGCGCGTGCCGCGCGTGCCACGCGAGAAATACGTCTCCGGCGAATAGATCACCGACCCGTCAGGGGCGGGCAGCACGCTCACATAGTTGTAGCCCGTGCTGAGGAGGCCGAGCATCGTTCCCTTGTCGCCATCGACCAGATAGGCGCGCCCATCGGGCAGATGCATGAAGGCCATGTCGCCGATCCATACCCAGTGAGGCGAGGGCTTGGCGGGCAGCGTGATCGATTGCACGGGAAGCGGATCCGGCTGCAGATCCGCCGCTAGCGCCGCGGACGCCATCCAACAACCGCAGCCGAGCGCCGGCGCGAGTCGGCGAACCGCCGAGGTGAGTCTCATGGATCCGCCCCCTGGAGGAAAGTTGCTCGACATCATCCCTCTAAATCAGCTTCAAGGAAACTGCGCCTGTGTATCTGAAGGAGCGCGCTTGCGCCTGACATCCCGTGCAGAATGCGTGACATCTTGAGCCAATTGCTGAACCTATTGTTGAGCCAATGGCGGACCACCGAGGCGGGCCGAGATGTCCGCGGCCGCCCGCATTACGGCGCGGCCGATCTGCGGCGCGCTCCTTTCGAAGGACCTGGCATAGCCGAGCGACACCAGCGCCAGCGCCATCGTGCCGTTGCTGTCATACACCGGCGCGGCAAAGCCACTGATTCCCGGGATGAAGTCATTGGTGGCGGCGAAGCCGCGCCTGCGGGCCTCGCGAACCTGTCGCTCGACTCCGGCCGCGGTCGTCGGCGCGAGACCATGACGGATGTTCTCCGCCAGTTCCCGTTTCAGATGCCGGCAAACCGTTCGCGGATCGCCAAACGCTGCAAAGCAGATGCCCGTTGCCGACCGCGTGAGCGGCATGACCGAACCGAGACGCAGGCTCGCCGAAACCGGAGTATCCGCGCCCTGCCAGCGCACCATGGTCGCACCGCGATTGGCCCAGATGGCGACGGCAACCGTCTGCCCGGTCGCTTCACTCAGGGCCGGCAATGCCTGCCCCGCAATTCCCACGGGATCAAGCCGCCCGAGGGCGGCAAGTCCCAGCGTGAGGGCGTAGCGGCCGAGATCGTAACGGCCGGTCCCCTCGTCCTGCTCGATGAGGCCAAGGCGAGCAAAGCTCACGAGATAGCGGTGAGCCTTGGCTGGCGCCATATGCGCCGCCGCCGCCAGGTCGCGCAGCATGAGGGGGCCTGCGGACTCGCCAAGCGCCCGCAACAGGCGTCCCCCGACCTCAACCGATTGAATGCCCTGCCGTCTCCTGCCCGCCACTGCGCTCCCCCGACTTGACCCCTTACGGACGCCGCGTTACGTTCTGTGCAATAACTTTCACTAATCGTAATCTTGCAGCGCGGGGGTTGACAAGCGATGGCGACGGAAGCGACAGGTGCGCGGCGCGGCGCGCAATATCTCGAACGGCTGCGCAGGACTCCGCCCAACGTCTGGTACGGCGGCATACAGGTGAAGGACGTCACCACGCACCCGGCCTTTCGCGGCGGCGTTGCGACACTCGCGCGTCTTTATGATCTGCAATGGGAAGAGGCGCCTACCTGCCTCTTCGATTCACCGACGAGCGGACGCAAAGTCGCCCGCTCCTTCATGCTGCCGCGAACGCATGAGGAGCTCCGGAGCATCGGCCGCTCGATGAAAGTCTGGGAAGACTACACGCACGGCATGATGGGCCGCGTGCCCGACTACATCAATCGGTCGATGAGCGGACTCGCGGCCGGCGCCGCGTGGCTCGCGGAACCCGATGCGCGCTTCGGCGCGAATGCGACGCGCTACCACCAGTATCTGCGCGAGCATGATCTCGCGATGACCCATACGCTCATACCGCCGCAGGCCAATCGCGCGGTGACACTTGCGAAGCAGGCGGACCCCTACCTCGCCGCGCGCGTGAAAGAGGAAACCGATGCCGGCATTGTCATTCGCGGTTGCCGCATGCTGGCGACGCTGCCCGTTGCCGATGAAATCATGGTGTTCCCTTCGACACTCCTCAAGGCGTCCGACGAGGACGCTCCGTACGCATTCGGGTTCTCCATTCCGACGAATACCGCCGGCCTGCGCTTGCTCTGCCGGGAGAGCGTCGACTATGGAAGGTCGCATTACGATCATCCGCTCGGCTCGCGCTTCGAGGAAATGGATGCGGTCGTCGTGTTCGACGACGTCTTCGTGCCATGGGAAAACGTACTCCTTTACCGAGACGTCGAGCGCTGCAACCAGGCCTACGCACGCACCGGCGCTGTCGTCCACATGACCCATCAGGTCATCGTCAAGAACATCGCCAAGTGTGAATTCATGCTGGGTCTTGCGCACCTGCTC
>Ga0326726_10004959_pt1 | contig 12107 bp, 10 predicted proteins | sample MHFenrmetagenome_2_FD_207603 | JGI IMG/M metagenome (GOLD analysis project Ga0326726, IMG submission 207603) | Lab enriched peat soil microbial communities from Michigan Hollow, Ithaca, NY, United States - MHF15MN | ecosystem: Environmental > Terrestrial > Soil > Wetlands > Peat | place: USA...
AGGCCGAGCTCATTTCTACACCGGGAATAAGCTCGAGGCCCGTTTCGAGTGCTAATGGCTTTGCTAGGTCTATACCTGCGACGGAATCATGATCAGTTATGCTGATTGCTTTCAGTCCGGCATTAACCGCCTTACGCACGATTTCATCCGGAGTGAAGAGTCCGTCCGAACATTTGGTGTGTATGTGTAAGTCTGCTTTATCAAAGCCATTATGCCCTACACCTGACGAGCTGTATGGCATGGCCCAAGGTTTAGTTTAGTGTGTATTCTTTATGATCATATATAATAAAAATTCCCTCGTCGATCACAGAGATGAAAATCTTTTTTTCAGCATGAAAGTTGCAGGAAACCCCCTCAATTCTTTGGCAAGGATGTCAGGGGAGAAGTTTTCCGGATGCGATCATCGCCAGGATTGCCATGCCTGCGAGCACTCTGTATACGATGAACACATTCGTGGTGTGACGCCGCAGGTAGTTGAGCAGAAAAGCGATGGAGAGGTAGCCGACGACAAATGCGCATAAGGTGGCCACGACGATGTTGGTGATGTTGTCGGTCGAGGCCATGATGTGGACCCTGGTTTTATATAATTCGTATAGGCCGGCAGCAAAAACCGAGGGAATCGAAAGCAGGAAGGAGTAGCGTGCGGCCGTTTCGCGGTCGAGATTGGTGAAAAGCCCGCCGGTTATGGTCACGCCGGAACGGGAGGCGCCTGGGATGAGCGCGATGCTCTGGGCGAGCCCGATGACAATAGCCTCTTTCCAGCCGACTTCGGAGATGGTTTTGCCCCTCAACCCTTGCTGTTGGCGATTCTTGGTATGTTTTTCGGCCAGAGAGAGAACGACGGCGAAGATGAGCAGCGAGCTGCAGACCCAATAGAGCGAGCGGAAGGTCGTTTCGATGTTGTTTTTAAAAAGGAGGCCGAAAACGACGATCGGAATAGTGCCGACGGCGATCATCCACCCTGTTTTCGCTTCGTGCGATTCGAATGGCTTGCGCTTCAGGATCCCGGAGAGAACCGCTCCGGCGATCGACGCGATATCTTTTGCAAAGTAGATCAGTACCGCAGCGAGAGTTCCGATCTGTATGATGGCCGTGAATGCGGCTCCGGGATCGTCCCAACCGAAAAGTGCCGGGACGATCCTGAGGTGTGCCGAGCTGCTGATGGGCAGAAATTCGGTAAGGCCCTGCACGATGCCGAGGATGATCGCCTGAAAGAGATTCATGGGAGGGTTCCTGTTTCAGTTTCGGTTGATGAAATGCCGTATCTGACCAGGATATCACGAATGCGTCCGGCGGCTTCTGCGACGGCCAGGGCACGGTGGCTGATCCTGTTTTTTTCTTCCATGCTGATCTGGGCGAACGTTAGGTTCATACCCTTCGGCATGAAGACCGGGTCATAGCCGAACCCGCCTTTTCCAATCCTTTCGGAGGTGATCGAGCCGTCGATTCTCCCTTCTGCGGTCTCTTCGATACTTGCGGCTTTTCCTTCGGAGGTCGGCACCCTTCCTTTCATGGCGATGATGGTCCTGAACCGTGCGGTTCGTTTGATACATCCGGACATCAGTTTCATGAGGTGGGTCACGTTCTCTTCATATGTCGGAGAACTTCCCTCCGGTACGGGTGCAAAGCGAGCAGAACGGACGCCGGGAGCACCCTCGAGATAGTCCACTTCAAGTCCTGTATCGTCGGCCAGCACGATCAGCCAGGAAAACCTGGATTCCACGAGCGAAAAGACCGCTTCGGCCTTGAGCCGGGCATTGCCTTCGAGGGTCGGTTCGGTCTCCTCGATCTCAGGCCGTAGCGAAAGGTCGTTCAGCGACCAGACCCTGAGCAGCGGGGAGACCTTGTCGAGCATGGGCTGCAGCTCGCGGACCTTGTCCGTGTTGCAGGTGGCCAGGACGACGTTGATCGAAAGGGGCCTGTCGGGCCGGGAGTGTTGCGGATTCATGTCGTTACCGCCCGATGAGGTCGAGGATTTCCCGGACGGCCGCCGGCAGGCCGATCAGTATGGCGCGGGCCATGATCGCATGTCCGATGCTGACCTCTTCGATTTCATGGATCTCCCTGAAGGGTTCGATGTTCCATACGGTAAGGCCGTGGCCGGCGACGACGGCCAGTCCCGCACTCTTTGCGAAACGTGCCGCCGTGCGGATTCTGTCGAGTTCCTGGGCTTTCGCTTCGTCGCTCGTGCAGAGCGAGTATTTTCCTGTGTGCAGCTCCACCATGTTCGCTCCGGCCCCCAGAGAGAGTTCGATCGCGTCCTGTTCCGGTTCGATGAACATGCTCACGCCGATTCCGTTCTCACTTAGAGGTTTGATGAACTCCACGAGCTTCGGGTAATAGGCCTTGATGGCAAAACCGCCCTCTGTGGTCAGCTCCTCGCGCTTTTCCGGCACCAGGGTGACCAGCTCTGGCCGGGTAGCCAGGGCGATCGACTGCATCTCCGGCGTCATTGCCATCTCGAGGTCCAGTTTCGTCGTGATCGCCTCCCTCAGCCTTGCCAGGTCGTTGTCCCGGATATGGCGGCGGTCTTCACGGAGGTGGCAGACGATGCCCGATGCCCCGCTCATTTCGGCAAGAAGCGCCGCTTCCACAGGATCGGGGGTCCCTTCGTTTCTCGCGTTACGAAGGGTTGCTATATGGTCGACGTTGACGGCTAATCTCATTGGTACCTCAATTTATGGTGTTACGCGATTCAATGGTTTCGTTGGCCCCGACTTGTCGGGATCGAAATTATTATGTATTTCCCCGGGTTGAATCCCTGGGCAACAGAATGTAAAATGCAAGTCTTTGAATGTCCGTCGTCCCGACTTGTCGGGAGTGCTGCATATGGGAAGTTGAAACCCTGGACAATAGCATAAAATGTAATACCTCGATCTCCTTCATCCGGACCAGGGACTCCTGAAGAGATGGGCATCTGTGCGCCGCAGGCGTCGCACTTGATCCTCTCATGATAATAAACAGATGTCCCTCAACGACTTATGGCTGTTCCGCATGGTTCCGTTCAATTTTACCATGTATTCGAAAGATCGGGCAAAAAAGGCGAAAATAAAAGTTGATGGGGATCAGTGGCTTGAAGTGGCTCAGAGGGTTATGACGATTTACGGATTATCTTTTATCTTGACCGGGCATCGGCGACCTCGAAGTGTGGCCGGAAGGAATCAATGAGTAAAGGAGCATGGACATTTCCGTACTGAAAAAGCTTGAATTCGACAAGGTCGCTACCCATGCGGCCGGCTTCTGCATTTCGCCGATGGGCAGGGACCTCATAGGATCCCTTCGGGCTCCGGAGGGCCAGGAAGAGGTCGGACGCGAGCTCGTGCGTGTGCTCGAACTGAAGAACTTTCTGCTCGAAGGCGGCCCATTACCCTTTTCCCTGCTGCCGGATACCCGTCGTCTGCTCGATAAACTGGAGGTGCTGGACAGCTGGCTCGAACCTGTCGAACTGCTTGACATCTTTTCCCTGCTGCAGAGTTCCGTCCAGCTTCGCAGGTTCATGTTCGGCAATCGCGAACTCTATCCCGAGCTGAACGAGTTCACCATCAGGCTCTGGCTCGAAAAAAGCATCCAGTATGCCATCACCCAGGCTCTCGATGAGCAGGCGCGCGTCAGGGATACGGCGAGTGACGGTTTGTACTCGATCAGGAAAGAGCTGGACGAAGCGCGCGGGTCGCTCAGGCGCAGGATGGAGCGCATCCTCCGGAGATGCCAGGGGGAGGGATGGCTCATGGAGGATACCGTGGCACTCAAGAACGGCCGCCAGGTGCTGGCCCTGAGGGTCGAGTACAAGTACAGGATCCAGGGTTACATCCAGGACTACTCCCAGACCGGACAGACGGTGTTCATCGAACCGGCGGAAACCCTCGAGATCAGCAACAGGATCCAGGAGCTCGAAATCTCTGAACGCAGGGAGATCGAACGAATACTGAAGGCGCTTTCGGACATCGTGAGGCAGGAACTGCCCAATGTCCGGCACAACCAAGAGATTCTTGCCGCGTTCGATACCCATTATGCCAGGGCGCGGCTCGCCGTCCAGACCGGATCGAACCTTCCCGGGATTTCGTCCGGCCAGAGGCTGAAGATCGTGAAAGGATACCATCCATGGCTTCTCATTTCGCATCAGTTCTCGAAGGATAAGGTCTTTCCGCTCGACATGGCGCTCGACGCCGAAGATAAGGTCCTGGTGATTTCAGGGCCTAATGCAGGCGGCAAATCGGTGGCGATGAAGACGGTCGGGCTGCTGAGCTGCATGCTTCAGCACGGCTATCTGGTACCCTGCAGCGAAAGCTCGGTGTTTCCCCTTTTCAACGGTATTTTCATCGAAATCGGTGACGAGCAGTCGATCGAGAACGATCTTTCGACTTTCAGTTCGCACCTTTCGGCCATCCGGAACATCCTCGAGCAGGCTGGGCCGGGAAGCCTCGCGCTGATCGACGAGCTCTGTTCCGGGACCGATGTCGAGGAGGGCAGCGCCATTGCCCGCGCAGTCATCGAGGAGCTGCTCGAACGAGGCGTCAAAACGATCGTAACCACCCATCTCGGCGAACTCAAGCTCTATGCCCATCGTCGCGAAGGGGTGGTGAACGGCGCCATGGAGTTCGACCGTACCGGCCTCATGCCGACCTTCACGTTCCTGAAAGGGGTGCCCGGCAACAGTTTTGCTTTTGCCATGTTGCAGCGTATGGGCTTTTCCGGATCGGTCATCCGCAAGGCGTCGGGATTGCTTTCGACCGGCCACACGGGTCTGGAGCAGATGATCGAGGACTTCAGGGCAGGCGTAGAGCGCAACCGTACGCTGGGCGAAACTCTCGAACAGGAGCGCCGGCAGATCGAGCTGCTTCGCGAGTCGGTCGGCGCCGAGATGGCCGAAGCCCGGCGAATGAGGCAGGAGCTGAAAACCAGAGGGTTCCGCGACCTGAACAGGGAGCTTGAACATGCCAGAAAGGAGATCCGTGAGCTTGTGCGTGAGGTGAAAGAGCATCCTGCCGACCAGGATGTGCTGCTTCGTGCCAGGAAACGGTTGTCCGGGATGAAGCAGGATACGGCAATGAAGGAGGATGCTTTGGACCGGGAAGTTTTGCCGGCGGTGGATTTGACCATCCGTCCGGGTGACCTGGTTCGGCTGACCGACACCAATACGACAGGGGAGGTCGAATCGCTTCAGGGCGAGACTGTCGTGGTTCGGTGCGGAAATTTCAGGTTGACGACTTCTCTCAGGGGGCTCGAAAAGATTTCGAAATCAGGGGAGCGCAAACTCAGGAAAGAGGAGTCGGCTCCGGTGAAACAGCAGAGTTGGACTGTTCAGTCGTCGCAACTTGAGTCCACCAGGCTCGACCTTCGGGGAATGACCGGCGACGAAGCCATCGCCGAGATCAGCCGGTTCATCGACGGGCTGGTGATGCACCGTATGCCGTCCGGTACGATCATCCACGGCAAAGGCTCGGGAGCCCTCAGGCAGCGCACGGCCGAGTTCCTCCAGCAGCATCGGCATGTCGGCAGTTTCCGTCTCGGCGACTGGTCGGAGGGCGGTGCCGGGGTGACGGTCGTGGAGATTCAGTAGCCGGGAAGTTGATATCCCGATTTATGGTGTGCTGCTTCCGTTGAAAAAGAGCTCGTAATATTTTATCTTATGCCCTGACTATCGTTCCGCGGAGCGTTGCTTTCAACAGGTTTCCGAATTGAAATGACTTTTTCCAACCAGCTTACGACACTGAGGATCATTCTGGTCCCGGTTTTTGTCGTGCTGCTCATGCAGAAAGACCCCTACCTCAAGCTGGTCGGTGTCATTGTTTTTGCCGTAGCTTCACTGACCGACATTTACGACGGGTATCACGCGAGGAAATATGGCGAGATAACCAGGCTCGGCGCGTTTCTCGATCCGCTGGCCGATAAATTCCTCATCACCGCGGCTTTCCTGTTCTACGTCTGGCAGGGATATCTGGCGCTCTGGATGGTGCTGCTTGTGGCGGGAAGGGACATTCTCATTACGGGATTGAGGGTCTATGCCGAGTTCATGAACCGGCCTGTAGTGACCAGCAGGGAGGCCAAGTACAAGACGCTTGCCCAGAACCTGTTCGCCTATGTCATGATGCTGTTCATCCTGCTGAAGGAGGATCTCTTTTTCGGAAAGAAGGTCGCCGCCACCATGAACGCCATCCTCATATCCGGCTATCTCGATTACGTGATGTTCGTGATAACTGCATTTACGGTCTACACCGGTGTTTCATACCTCGTGAGCAACTGGAACGTCGGTCTCCGGAACCCCGAAGGGGGGCGCTGAGCCGATGGCCCGCGGTGTCGCGAAGACCGTCGGAAGCGTACTTGGTATCGGATTCCTTCCATTCGCTCCCGGAACCTTCGCGAGCATGGCTGCCGCCCTTGTTTACTTTTTCATTCCCGCTTCACAAAATCTCCAGCTTCTCCTGCCATTGATCGTGCTGTCGACGTTGCTCGGCGTCTGGGCCGGTGGCGTCATGGAAGAGGAGTACGGTCAGGACCCTTCGTCTGCTGTCATCGACGAGGTCGCCGGACAGTGGATAGCCCTTGTTGCCCTGCCGGGCCATCCGCTGGTGGTGCTTTTGTCTTTCGTTCTGTTCAGGGTGTTCGACATCCTCAAGCCGGGACCGGTCGATCGCGCACAACGGCTGCCGGGCGGGTGGGGCATCATGGCCGACGACGTGCTGGCCGGAATCCTGGCCAACCTCTCGCTTCGTGCGCTTATGGCGGCGCTTCCGCTGCTTTCTTACGGCTTGTCTTTGTAGAAATCCAGGATCTTTTCAGAAAGCGTCTGTGCGTCGAGACCGATCTCGCGGTAGAGCTCGGCCATGCTTCCGTGCGTCACGAATGCGTCCGGCAGGCCAAACGAAATGGTCCTGACGCCGGGATGCCTGCGGTTCAGGTAATCGACAACAGCGCTGCCCAGTCCGCCGATCACGCTGTTCTCCTCCATGACGGCGATACAGTTGCAGCGCGAAACGGCAGTGTCGATCATCTCCGTATCCAGCGGTTTGAGGAACCGCATATCGCAGACCATCGGGTTCAGCCCCTGCGCTTCGAGCAGCCCGGCAACCTCCGTTGCCCTGCAGGCCATGGTACCAATGCCCAGCAATGCGACAGATTCGCCGTCACGGAGCATGCGACCCTTGCCGACCGGTATCGGGGTGAACTCCTTGTTCAGTTTCGTACCGTTGCCGCCGCCTCTCGGGTATCGGATGGCTACCGGACCCCTGATCCCGTAGAGAGCGGTATAGAGCATGTCGCGAAGCTCCTGTTCGTCTCCGGGCGCCATGATCACCAGGTTCGGAACGGAGTGCAGGAACGAGAGGTCGAAGGCTCCGTGATGGGTCGGCCCGTCTTCGCCCACGAGCCCTGCCCGGTCGATGGCGAAGACCACATGCAGGTTCTGCAGGGCCACGTCGTGGATGAGCTGGTCGTAGGCTCGCTGCAGGAAGGTGGAATAAATGGCGCATACCGGCTTGAACCCCCCGGCTGCCAGTCCGGCCGCAAAGGTCACTGCATGCTGCTCGGCGATTCCGACGTCGTAGAACCGCGAAGGGATTGCGTTCTGGAAGAGGTCGAGCGACGTGCCGCTAGGCATGGCCGCCGTAATGGCCGTGATCGTGTTGTCCTTGAGGGCCAGTTCGACCAGGGCCTCGCCGAACACCTCCTGATATTTGGGCGGCGCCGTTTTGCCGGCTACAGCAATGTTCTTGCCGGTCTCGATGTCGAATCCTCCGCTGCTCGCATGCCATTTTGCCTGGTTGTCCTCTGCGGGCTTGAACCCTTTTCCCTTTGTGGTGATCACGTGCAGCAGCTTGGGATTGGGCAGCGACTGCATCTCGCGCAGCGCCTTGACCATCTGGTCCATATTGTGCCCGTCGATCGGCCCGAAATAGCGGAATCCGAGGGCTTCGAAAAAAGCACCGGGCGTGAATGCTGCCTTGATGCCGTCTTCAAGGCGGTGGACGGCGGTTTTTGCCGTGTCCCCGAACTCGTTGTTCAATATCGAGATGCTGTCCCAGACGAACTTCCTGATCTTGTTGTAGGTCTTGTTGAGGGTGATGTTGACCAGGTGGTTTTTCAGTCCTCCGGTACTCGGCGAAATCGCCATCTGGTTGTCGTTCAGGATCACCAGCACGTCCGACTTGATGTCGCCCAGGTGGTTCATCGCTTCGAACGCCATACCTCCGGTCATGCTGCCGTCGCCAATGATGGCGATGACCTTCTCCTTCCTCCCGGCCAGGTCACGAGCTGCGGCAAGTCCTGCCGCCGCTGAAATCGACGTCGAGGCATGCCCGGTGTCGAATGCGTCATGGGCGCTTTCGCTTCGCTTGGGGAACCCCGCCAATCCGTTGTAGCGGCGGTTGGTGTCCATCTGCTCCATCCTGCCGGTGAGAATCTTGTGAATGTACGCCTGGTGGCCGACATCCCAGATGATCCTGTCGGTCGGGCTGTTGTAGACGTGATGAAGGGCGACGGTCAGTTCCACGACGCCGAGGCTCGAACCGAAGTGCCCCCCGTTCATCGAAACCAGTTCGATTATTTTTTTTCGGCACTCGGCGGCTACGCGTTCGAGTTCAGTAACACTCAGTTTTTTGAGATCGGCAGGTGAGCTGATTGCCGAGAGAAGCGGATAGGCCTGGAGTGCCGGAGAGGTAATAGGATCTGCCATAGGTTTATGGGGATGGGTGTTCAGGCGGACTTGTTGTTCTGTAACCGCTTGAAATTGCTTACAGTTCCGGGTATGTTCATTCTCCCTGGATCTGCACGATGACCTGCCGCAGAGTCCGCGGGCCATCGAGCTCGATGAGGAAAATCGACTGCCATTCGCCGAGCAGCAGGCGCCCTTCAGAGAAGGGGATGGTTTCGCTGCTGTTCATGAACAGGCCGAGCAGGTGCGAGTGTGCGTTGTCCCTGCCGTCGATCGGCTCGAGGTTGTGCAGGTAGTCCCCGTCCCTCGGCACGAGCCTTTTCAGGAAGGTGGTCATGTCCTGCACGAGTCGGGGCTCTTTTTCGTTGATGTTGATGCAGGCGGTCGTGTGGCGGCTGAGCACGGTTACCGTTCCTTCACGCAGTCCGGTCGCTTCGAGTTCCGAACGCACCTGTTCCGTAATGTCGATGATGTCGATCGGAAGGTTCGTCGGGCAAGTTATGGTGGCGATATGGTACTTCATGAATGCAGTCGGTATGGACGATAAAATGAAAAAAGAGCCTGCACTGACCCCGAAAATGTCATTGCACGATAGTTGTAAGATGTTGACTGTTCCTTCAGTCGGTCTTCACCATGAGGAGCACGCCTTCATGGGCTGCAAGACGGATGCTCATGGTCGAGTCGCTGATCTGGCGTTCATGGGGCGGCTCGGGAAAACGGGTGGAAAATGCCGTAATGGCTGAGTCGGCAAGTCCAGCGAGCGCTTTATGGCTGAAGATCGTGTCGATGCCGGTCGCCGAGAAATTGGCGAGGACGAAGGCGATGCTGCCGGGCATGGACCTGCAGTAACCGAAACAGAGCGATTCTCCATCGGCGTTCAGTTCGAGCCACTCTGTACGGCCTTCATGGAACACCGCTTCCGATCTGAATGCAAAAAGCTTGAGATAAATGTGAAGGAGCGCCTTGTGGGACGGTTCCTTGGCATGCCTGACAAGTTGCACAGGAATTTTTTTCTTCAGGCCGAGCAACTGTCCCTGGTGGACCAGATGCATTCCGGGCGAGGTGAGCATGACGAGCGCCGCTACGGCGTGGTTCGGTCCGAAACGTTCGGAAGCACGGATTTCGTCATGGTTCTCGATAAACCGGCAGAGCCGCTTCTGGTAATTCCAGTCGGCAAGCAGGTGCCCCCTGAGCTTCGGCACGTTGACCGGGGAGCTGCCGAGGTAATCGTAGAAGGGTTTGTCATAGGTGAAATCGAAGCCCACCTGCTGAAGGTCCCATTCACGGTTCCAGTAGGATTCGGCAAGGAAAATGAATCCGGGATGCTTTTTCTTTACCGTCTCGATCGCTTTGGGCCAGAACTCCTCGGTCATCTTTCCACCGAGGTTTTCCCATGTTGTATTGAATACCTCCTTAAGCACAAGCATGGCCATATCGCATCTCACAGCATCGCACAGCTCGCTGATGTGCGTCAGGTTGTGGAGCATCATTTCATGGGTGCCCTGGTTGGCGTAATTGAGCTGCAGGGTGTCGGTCCATGGCGGGAAATAGGGGTCCTTGCCGTGGGCGAGGAACTTGCCCCTCACATATTCGTAACAGGATCGAGGGTCCTGGCACTGTTCGTGCTTCGATATCGAGATGAACAGGTCGGGATGTTCAGGCAGCCACCGGTTGTCGAGCGCCATGTGGTTCGGTACGAAATCGAGCATCAGACGGATACCCATATCGGAAAGCCGTTTGCGGAACGTCAGCAGTCCGGCGCATCCGCCGATCGCTTCGTTCACCTCATAAGAGGGGATGGCGTAGGGCGAGCCAACGATGTCGTCGGGATGCAGGTCCTTCAGGTGGTCGAGGAATTCCGATCTCAGTCCGCGATGAGCAGAGGCGATCGCCCCGCTGAACCGGCTCGGTTTCCACACACCCATTAACCAGACGATATCAAAACCGCTTTCGCTGAAAATCCCGAACTCCTCGTCCGGTATTTCACCCAAAGTGATTGTACGTCCAAGCTTGATCGAAAGTTCTTTCAGCCAAACTCTCGTGTTGATTTCGTAGACAAGAGGAAACATCGGGAGAGCGGTTGAACTTGGATGGTTATCTGAATTTCTCTCAATTTTCGAATAAATATAGCAATGAAAATATAAAACATGCGGTTTTCGCTCATTCCGGTGCATTCAACTGCAACTCTGATCGCATTTGCGCTGTTGAGTTCAGGGAAAGCTACAGAAAGCCTCCTCCCCCTGCGTCCATGTGAACCTCCCGTTTATCCTGACAAACAAGCAGAGGAACCGTCATGACACAACCGCAAAACCAGCACTGCGTGCCCTGTTCGGGGGCCGAAGCTCCTATGTCCGAAGAGGAGCTCCAGCGGCAGCTTCAGTTCATTCCCGACTGGAAGGTCGTCGATGAATCCGGAACCAGGAAACTGGTCAAAATCTTTACCTTCAAGGATTTCAAGGAGGCCATCGGATTTTCCGTCAAGGTTGCAGAGCTTGCCGAGACCGAGGGGCATCATCCTGCGATCCTGACCGAATGGGGAAAGGTGACTATCTCATGGTGGACCCACGCCATCGGCGGGATCCATCTCAACGACGTCATCATGGCTTCCAGGACCGACCGCCTTTGAAATCCTCGCATCTCCTTTGCCGGAGTCCCGGCGGTAATGCCGCCGGGGGTTTGTAAAAAGGGGAAATTGTGCGAACTTAATCCCGGAAAATTCCAGGGTTCCTTCAAACACCCGAGGGGCCTCAATTCAACACCCAAGTATCAGTACCTTTGACAGATTTTCTCCGGGAACTCAACGATGTCCAGCGTGAAGCCGTCCTTGCCACGGAAGGGCCGGTAATGGTTCTTGCCGGCGCAGGCTCAGGCAAGACAAGAGTGATCACCTATCGCATCGCCCACCTGATCAGGAACGTCCAGGTGCCCGCCCAGAACATCCTGGCCCTGACATTCACCAACAAGGCCGCAAAAGAGATGCGCCACAGGATCGACGGACTCCTCGAACGGGGGAGTACGGGCGACCTCTGGATCGGCACCTTTCACGCTGTTTTTGCCAGGCTCCTGCGCAGCTACATCCATCTCATCGGTTACGACCGCAACTTTTCGATTTTCGATACCGACGACAGCAAAAGCCTCATCAAGCAGTCCATGCAGGAGTTGAACCTGTCGCCCGATACCCTTCCGGTCAACCTGGTCCATTCGATGATCAGCAAGGCCAAGAACAGCTTCGTGCTTCCTCCGGAGTTTCACCGCAAGGCAGGGGATTACCAGCAGCAGAAGACGGCACTGGTCTACGAACGATACGTCCAGAAGCTCCGTGAGAACAACGCCCTCGATTTCGACGACCTGCTTATCAAGCCGATCGAGCTGTTCGGTGAGCAGCCGGCCCTGCTCGAACAGTTGCAGCAGTATTTCCGATACCTCCTGATCGACGAGTACCAGGACACCAACAAGG
>Ga0326726_10004960_pt1 | contig 12104 bp, 8 predicted proteins | sample MHFenrmetagenome_2_FD_207603 | JGI IMG/M metagenome (GOLD analysis project Ga0326726, IMG submission 207603) | Lab enriched peat soil microbial communities from Michigan Hollow, Ithaca, NY, United States - MHF15MN | ecosystem: Environmental > Terrestrial > Soil > Wetlands > Peat | place: USA...
TGTACGCGCTCCGCGTCGGCCGGGGCGGCAAGGTCAGCGGAACGCCGGTGCGGCTTACCACCGGGCTCGGCGCGCAGTCCATTTCGCTGTCGGCGGATGGCCGCCGGTTGGCCTACAGCGCCTACATCCCGACCGCGAACCTCTGGTCCATTCCCTTCCCGGCGCATCCCCCGGTGACCATCGCCGGGGCGACGCCGGTCACCACCGGCCGCCAGGTCATCGAACGCTCGGCTGTGTCCCGGGATGGCAAGTGGATCTACTACACCTCGGATCGAAGCGGTAACGGCGACCTCTACCGCCTGCCGCTGGCCGGCGGCGACCCGGAGCGGCTCACCGACGATCCGAGCGACGACTTCTCCCCCTCTCCCTCGCCCGACGGGCGGGAGCTAGCGTTCCACTCCTGGCGCGGCGGCTCACGCGACATCTACGTGCTGCCACTCGATGGCGGCCCCGTCCAGCGCGTTACCGCCACGCCACTGCAAGAGGCGCAGCCGGTCTGGTCCCCGGACGGCTCGGCCCTGACGTTCAACATGTTCACCCCGCCAGGAGGCGTCTGGATCGTCCGGCGGGGACGGAACGGAACGTGGGGCACAGCGATCGAGCGGGAGAAGTTCGGCTACTGGCAGGCGTGGTCGCCGGATGGCAGGTTCCTGGTGCACAGCTCCAGCCTGCTCGGTGGATCGCTCACGATCCTTCCCGTCGATTCCGGGCCGGGACGTGTGCTGCTTGATCCCACGAAGCCGGGAATTCCCCCGGGCGAGCAGGGCTACTGGAGCGATGACGGCCGCACGATCTACTTCAACAGCCACGACTCGCTAGGTAACGCGTCCATCTGGGCCATTCCCTCGGCTGGCGGGACCCCACGGCTGCTGGTCCATTTCACCGACCCCGCGCGCCAAGCCTACCGGCCCGAGTGGAGCATGAGCGCGGGGCGCATCTTCTTCACCATCGATGACCGGCAGAGCGACGTGTGGGTGATGGATGTGACGCGGCCATGACGCATTCGGCCCTCCGCCAGAATCGGAACCGAGCGAAGTAGCCGATGTAGCAGCTCGTCCCTCACCCACCGCGATGCTGTACATAAGGCCGGGCCCGCCCCCACTGCTGACGGACCCGGCCCTTCGCTTCGCTCGACTTCAGGGCTTCGGCGCCATGCCGCTGTCCGGCGCCGGGCCGCCAGCCGGCTTGAGCCCGCCACACGCGGCCGGGGTCATGTCGGTGCTCGACTTGTGCACCGTCACGGAGTACTCACCCGAGGCCGGCAGCGTCGCGGCCAAGGTGACCGATCCCGTCGCCTTCCCGTCAGGTCCCGCCTTCAGGGTGGAATAGGCGGACTGCGCCCCAAAGATCTGGCCCTTGCCGCCACAGGCGCCGGTGTGAATGTGCCAGGCCAGGTCGCTGCCCGGCCTGGCACCGGCCACCTGGATGGACGCCCGGGTCGAATCGGGCGTCACCGCCTCCACAACCGCCGAGCCGCTTAGCCGGGAATCTCCGGTTGGCTGCAACAGTGCCGTCCACTTCGGCGCAGCGGCGAGCGTCAGGGCTGCGAGACTCAGAGTAATCGCGCGGACTGCCATGGGAGTGTCTCCTTCTTCGCTTTGAGTTGTACGGACCCCCTTGAGGGGCGCGGTTTGGCCATCGGAGCGTCACCGGTGGGCTGAAAACACGACAGGCGCGTACCACGCCGAAGCGTGATCCGCGCCTGCTCCTGAAGAAGCCGCAAGCTTCTCCCGAACGGCGACCCCGGCCCGGAGCCGGATCCAACTGCCGCGATCAGGCTAGCCGCTGACCGGCGCGCCCGGCTGTGACTGGTGTCACGTCGACCAGGTGGCCGGGCTGATAAGTTCGCTCCGGGACTCCAGCGCTGAGTCGCCGGCCGCCAGGGCGGGGCCGCCTTGTCGAGCGGGGCACCGGACCCGCGAGTCGAAGGCACGAACGAAGGCTCCCAGCACCCCGGGAGCATCGGTCGTGCCTTTTCGCTTTTTCCTCTGCCGAGCCCGGAGGGCAGCCTGTCACACTGGAGTGGTTCCGATGTCCCGATGGCCAACCCGCGGGTTCGTAGCGCGACCCGGGTGCTCGGCTGGCTGCTCGCCGGGCTGGGAGTCAGCGGGCTTGCCGACTGGCTCCTGGCACGCGCGTGGCTGGCGCAGCCGGTGGCCGCCTTCCCGCCGCTGTCGCTGATAGAGTCCCTCGGCATCCTCGCCATCGGGATCGCCCTGATCGGCGCGGCTGGGGAACGGCGTCGGACGGTGGCACTTGGTGGCGTCACCACCATGGGACTCGGCTTGGCCACCCTGGCCCGGCAGCTCCTCGCCGCGAGCCCCGCGGGGGCGGTTCCCGGCCCGGGTCCCGGGACGCTCCTCATTCCCGTCACCCTCCCCGTTTCCAGCGCGCTGCTCTTCGCCTTCGGAGGAGCCGGTCTCCTTGGCCTCGCGCTCCCTTCCCGCGCCGACCGCAACCGGCTGGCCGCCGGCGCCTTCGGCGCCATCGAGGTGGTGCTCTGTCTCGGCATCCTCGTAGCCCGCATCGTCTGGCGCCCTGATGTCGAAGGCGGGCTGCTGGTCGGTTCTTCGCTCCAGCTCCTGCTGGCGACCCTGTTCCTCGGGCTCTGCCTCGCGCTCATCACCTGGAGCAGCGATCCGGAAACGGCATCGGCGCCGTGGCTGCCGCTGTCGGTCGGCGTGGCCTGCCTGGTGACCTCCGTCTTTCTCTGGCGGGCGCTGGTGGCCTACGAGCAGGAGCAGATCCGGGAACAGACCCAGGTCGCGGCCCGGTCCGCCCGGCAGCAGGTCGGGCGGCAGATCGAATCGGCGACCCGCGCGCTGTCCCGGATCGCCCGGTTCAGCCCGGCGCCTTGGCCCAGCTCGCGCGAACGGGAGAACACGGTGGTGACCCTCACGCGCGATATCGACGGTCTCCGCGGGCTTGCGTGGACCGACACCGGCGCGGTTGTCCGTCAGCTTCAACCGTTGGCCATCGATTCCGATTCGCTCCGGGCCGACCTTGGTCGACGGCTGGCGGAGGAAGTACGGGACTCGCCCCGGAGCGCCTGGCAGCTGCCGAGCTACTTCCCGCTCTCGACCCCGGGCGCTTTTGCCGTCGCGCTGCCGATCTGCGGCACCGGGTGCACCGGCCACGTGGTCGGCGTGTTTGATGCGGATCGCGTACTGGAGCCGGTCCTGGGGGATTCGGCCGGAGGATTCCTCTTCGCCGTGGCGGCGGACCGGCGCGACGTCATCTCCCCGCCCGGCCGGCTCGCAGCGCCGATCGACTGGACCGACCATTCCTCCTTTTCGGTCGGCCGCCTGGTCTGGGATCTCTCCACCTGGCCAAGCGACCAGACCCTGACCCGGCTCCGGTCCGGCCTCCCGGACCTGCTGCTGCTGCTCGGCCTGCTGGTGTCCACCCTGTTGCCGCTCACGATCCGTCTCGGGCAGCTCAACCTCACGCGGGCTCGGATGGCGGAGCGGGTCCGGGTCAACCTCGCGCTGGAGACGGCGACCGACGGCCTCTGGGAGTGGGACGTCGCCAGCGGGACTGCGCTCCGCAGCGCCGCCCTGTGGCGGCACCTGGGCTACGACCCGGGAGCGATGAGCAGCGGGCCCGATCCGTGGGCGTCGCTCATCCATCCCTCGGATCAGCCGCGGGTGCTGAATGCCCTGTCCGATCACCTCTCCGGACTGAGGCAGAGCTTCGAGGCGCGCTACCGGATCCGGGGTCACGCGGGTGACTGGCACTGGGTGATCGATCGGGGGCGCGTTGTCGAGCGCTCTCCCACCGGCCAGCCGCGGCGGGTGCTGGGGATCAGCGCGGACGTCACTGACCGGCAGCGGGCCGACGAGGCGCTGGCGGCGAGTGAACGCCGGTTCCGGGCGTGCTTCGACAGCGCCTACCAGCTGCAGGCCTTGCTCGACACCGAGGGCCGGGTGCTGGAAGCGAACCGCGCCGCGCTCGAGTTCGCCGGACTGCCGCTCGCGGCGATGCGGGGCCGGGCGCTGTGGGAGCTGCCATGCTGGCGCGGGGTCGACGGGAGGCCGGAGCGCATCAGGGGAGACGTCGCCGAGGCGCTCGGCGGCCGTAGCGTGCGGCGGGAGCTGGAGCTGGAGAACGAGAACGGTGACGCCGTGCTGCTGGAGCTCTCGCTCTCCCCCATCCAGGACGGCGGCGGCAAGGTGACCCAGCTGCTGGTCGACGGGCGCGACGTCACCGTCCGGAAGCGGGCGGAGGATGTTCTACGCGAGGTCGAATCGCTCACCACCATGGGCCGCATGGCCGCGCGGGTGGCGCACGAGATCAACAACCCGCTGGCCGGGATCCAGAACGCCTTTCTGCTCATCAAGGACGCCGTGCCCTCGGACCACCCGCACCGTTCCTACGTAGGCGCGGTGGAGCGGGAGATTGCCCGCATCGGCGGCGTCACCCGTCAGCTCTACGAAACCTACCGGCCCGAACAGAACGGTACTCACGGCACCTCGTTGACCGGCCTGGTGGGCGACGCGGTGGCCCTCCTTGAGCAGCTCAACCGCGCGTCGGCCGTCCGCATCGAGGTGGACCTGGCGCGCGCCCCGGGGACGGTCCGCCTGCCGGAGGCGATCCTGCGGCAGGCGCTCTACAACCTGGTGCAGAACGCGGTCGAGGCCTCGCCGCCCGGCGGCGTCGTGCAAGTCGCCGCCGCGGTCGAGGCGGGTGTGTTCGTGCTCGAGGTGAGCGACCGCGGGCCGGGGATTCCGCCCGAGATCCGGGAGCGGGTGTTCGAGCCGTTCTTCACCACCAAGGCCGCCACGGTGCGCACCGGCGGAATGGGGCTGGGTCTCTCTCTCGTCGGGCGATCGGTGCAGGCCCTCGGCGGCCGGGTCGAGATCCATGACCGTCCGGGTGGTGGGACAGAGGTCGTCGTACGGTTGCCGATTCCGCCGCTTTCTCCAGGAGAGACGTCATGACCGCCCAGGGCCGCATTCTGCTCGCGGACGACGAGCCCACCTTTCTCAACTCCACCGCCGACCTGTTGCGGCGCGAGGGCTACCACTGCGACACCGTTTCCGACGGTGGCTCCGCCCTGGCCCGGGTGGAGGCCAATCCCTACGATCTCCTCATCACCGACCTGGAGATGCCCGGGAACAGCGACCTGGGGCTGGTGCGGCAGATCGCCGCGTCGCGCGGCGGGCTGCCGGTGCTGGTGATCACCGGCGTGCCCTCGATCCGCTCGGCGATGGCCTGTGTGGAGCTGCCGGTCGCCGCCTATCTCCTCAAGCCGGTGGTGTTCAGCGATCTGTTGCCCCGGGTACAGAACGCGGTCACCCGGTTCCGTTCCTGGCAGGCGATGCAGCAGGCCGAGCAGCGGCTGGCGGAATGGCGTCAGGACTACCAGCATCTCGCCCCGGAACCGGGCTCGCCGGCAAACGGAATCGACGTTTTCCTCTCGCTCACCCTCCGGAATGTCATGGGCTCGCTCACCGACTTGCAGCAGCTGGGCCGCGCCCTCTCCGGACGGCCGGTGGACCAGCATCCCTGCCAGCTGCTCAACTGCCCGCGAGGCGCCCAGCTCAACGAGGCAGTGAAGGAGACGATCCGAGTGCTGGAGGAGACCAGGCACGCGTTCAAGTCGAAGGCGCTGGGCGAGCTTCGCCACAAGCTGGAGCTCATGCTGGAGCTGGACGGAAACCGACCAGCGAGGGTGTGACCGCGGCCACATCCGGTGGGCCGGGTGCTGGGGTAGGTTGCTTCTGCAGGCCATACGGGCCCGGAACAGTTCCGGGCCACCTTGGCGGATGAGGTTCGAGACTCATCAGTCGAAGGCGCGATCGGCTCCCGATACCTGGGACGCCACGCGCCTTTCGTGTTTCCCGGCCTGCTGCAGTCATAGATCGTGGGCGGCGCCGGTTCACGTCGTCCCGGAGAGGAGAAGGCATGCAGCATCGTTTCGCACTCCGGATCGCCTTCGCCGCGTTGTGCCTGGCCGGCGTTGGACCGGCGCGTGCCGTCGCCCAGAGCAGTGTCAGCCTCGGTGTGTATGGAGGCGTGTATTCCCCGCTGGGCCGTGACCCGAGCCTCGGCTCGGTCGGCTCCTCCGTGGAGCGCAACAACAGCTTCGCCGGTGGCGCCCGGCTCACCTACTGGGGGCCCAGCATCTTCGGCCTCGAGGCGGTGGCCGGGCTCACGCCGGCCAGCGTCCGGCTCGCGGGGGCACCGGTGAACGGCACGCGCAATCAGGACATCCTCACTGCCGGCCTCAAGCTCATGGCGGGCCTGGGGCCGTCGGTCTCGCCGGTGGGGTTCCACGCCGGCATCGGGCCGGCCTTCCTCCGGCGCGGCACGGATGCCTTCTCCGAGTCCGGCAGCATCAGCAGGCTCGGCGTCGTAACCGGTGCCGGAGTGCGTGTCCCGATTGCCTCGCGGCTCCACCTCAGGCTCGATGCCGAGGACTACATCTACGGCGGCAAGCTGGGCGACGAGAGCCGCACCTGGAACGACCTGATCCTTTCGACCGGCCTTTCGCTGCAGCTGGGCGGGCGGTAGGACCGATACAACGACCTCGAACCGAAGAAGGCGGTGATGAGCTGGCTCGAGACCGAAGGCAAGCGGGAGGAGATGCGCCGGTAATCTGCGCCTGTTCACGTGTCTCTCCGGACCCCGGGTCCGGCAACCACAGGAGATGGAGATGTCCCTCGATTCGATGCGGGATCTGCTGGTGCGAGAGCTGCGGGACCTCTACAGCGCGGGTACCATGGTGCTCAAGGCGCTGCCGGCAATGGCCTCGGTGGTGACTTCCCGGCCGCTCCGCCATCTGCTGGCGGACCACTCGCGCGAGACCGAGCTGCAGCTGGACCGGTTGGAGACCATCTTCGACACCCTCGAGGCCGATCCATGGGGCCAGCGCTGTCGGGGCATGGAGGGGCTGGTCGACGATAGCGTGGCGCTCCTGACGGAGGAGGGAGATCAGGCCGTGCGGGAAGCGGCAATCGCGGCGGAAGCGCTTCGGATCGGGCATTACCTGATTGCGGGCTACAACTCCGCCTGCCGCCACGCCCGCCATCTCTGGCTCGACACGGTGTTGGAGCCGCTCGCCCAGAGCCTGGGCGAAGTGCAGGCGGCCACTGCGCTGCTCACCACAATGGCCGAGCATCAGATCCAGAGCCCGCCCCTGGCCGAAGCCGCCGGAGGGTGAGCGACCCAAGGACTGCACGTCCGCGGTGAGGCTGCCGGGGCCTGAGCATCCAGCTCCGCGACCCGCCGCACCAACCCCCGCAGAGCCGCTCGCCACCCGAAGGGGACCGACGTCCGACGGCGTCGGTCTCCTCCCCCCTTCCTGCCCGTTGTCAGCCTGAAACGACGTAAGCGGACTCTCATCCTCCCTTCATCGCCGGTTAGCGGGCGCTCCGCCAGTCTTCCGACGGAACCACGGGAGGATGCGATGACCGCCAGCGCCGCCTCGCTCGGCCTGAAGGGGCCCTGGGCCAGAGTCCGGCCCTGGATCGACCTGCAGGAACTGCCCAAGCATCTCGCGAACCTCCTGCCCTTCCTGCTCGGCACGACGGTGGCGTTCTGGGAGTCGGGGCGAATCGACTGGGCCGTCTTCGCCGTCGCACTGCTGGCGCTGTTCCTGCTGACGGACGGGACGTACATCTCCAACGAATACTTCGACTACGAGAACGACCGGCTCAACCTCGCCCGCATCGGCGGAGCGGACGCAGTCGGCGTGACCACCACCGGTGGCACCCGGGTGCTGGTGAAGGGGCTGATCCCCCGCCGCCATGCGCTGATCGCCGCGGTCACGGCGTTCCTTCTGGCGATCCCGGTGGGACTCTACCTGCAGTTCGGGCTCGGCACCGGACCGCTGACCATCCCGCTCGGCCTCCTCGGCCTGTTCATTGGCTGGTTCTACACCGCGCCGCCGGTCAGGGCCTGTTACCGCGGCCTGGGCGAGCTGTTCATCGCGGTCGGACAGGGCATCGTGATCTTCGGAGCCTCTTACGTGCAGCGCGGGTCCAGCGCCCTGCCGCTGCTCGTCTCTCTGCCCTGGTTCATCGCCCTCCCCGCCCTCAAGATCATCCGTGAATTTCCCGACTACGAGGCTGATCGCGCCACCGACAAGCGCGGACTGACTCTCAGATTCGGCCGCGAGCGGATGGCCACGGTCTACGATGTCCTCCTTGTTCTCGCGGTTCTGGCGTTCGTGCCGGTGTATTTCGTCCTCCGTTCGCCCACCTTCTGGCTGGTGCTCGTTCCGGCGTTCTTCCTCCTTCGCAGCGTGTACCTGACTGCGGGGGGACGCTGGCAGCAGCCGGGGAGGGCGGAAGCCGGCGCCGTGGCCGGTTTCGTCGGCATGCTTCTCATCCCGCTGGCACTGACCGCCGCCTTCCTGGGGGCCGCCGTCCTGGGGCGCTGACCCCGGGGCACGTCCCGGCGATGGCTCGGCTAGAGACTCCAGCCCTTCCGATACGCCGGCCTGAGCCACTCCTCGGGAACCTGCGCTCCGGTGAGCATCCCCTTCTCCGGATCCACGTCGATCGGCTGACCCAGCCGGACCGCCAGGCAACCGAACAACACCATCTCGGTCAGCGGACCGGCGTGGCCCGCGAAGGTCGAGAGGTTCGGTGCACCCCCTTTCATCGCCCGGATCCATTCGGCGTAGACTCCGGGTGAACGCTCGTACTTCTGCGGCGGCGGGCTCGCCTTGAGCTCGGCGTCCCGCCGGGAATCGAGCAGGCGCGGAGCCTCACCATACATCCCGGCGAGAATGGCGCCGTTGTCGCCCACCCACATCTGTCCGCCGATCTCCTCCGGCGGCCAGTTCAGCGTATCGGGCAGCCCCGCGGGGCGCGGAGGCCAGAGCCCGCCGTCGCGCCAGACGACCTTCACCGTGTCACGCCCGCTCCGCGCGGGGAAGCTGTATTCCACCCGAGAGGACTTGGGTGCGGTCTCGGTATAGAGCTTGGTGGTTTCGGGCACGACCCGGGTGGGATACCGGAGATCGAGCGCCCAGAAGGCGGCGTCCATCCCGTGACAGGCCATATCACCCAGCGCGCCGGTGCCGAAGTCCCACCACCCGCGCCAGCTGAACGGCGCGTAGGCAGGGTTGTATGGCCGCTCGGGCGCCGGCCCGAGCCACAGGTTCCAGTCCAGCGTGGGAGGCGGCGTGTGCAGCGCCGTGGGGCGATCGATCCCCTGAGCCCAGATGGGACGGTTGGTCCAGTAGTGCACCTCACGCACGGCGCCGATCACCCCGGCCTCGACCCATTCGCGGATCTGCCGGCAGCCTTCGAAGGTGTGGCCCTGGTTTCCCATCTGGGTGAACTGCTTCGGCCGGCGGGCCGCTTCCTGCATCAGGGCGCGCACCTCGCCCATGGTCCGGGCCAGCGGTTTCTGGCAGTAGACGTGCTTGCCGGCCTTGAGCGCGAGCATCGCGGCAGCGGCGTGGTTGTGGTCCGGCGTGGAGACCGTGACGGCGTCGATATTCTTCGCCTCCCGGTCCAGCATGTCCCGGTAGTCCTTGTAGCGCCGGGCCTTCGGATAAGTCCGGAAGGCGTCCTCGGCGGCGCTCCAGTCCACGTCGCACAGCGCCACCAGGTTCTCGCCCTCCATGCCGCGGACATCGTTCCGTCCCATGCCTCCGACGCCGATGCAGGCGACGTTGAGGGTGTCGCTTGGTGCCCGGTAGCCACGGCCCAGCACATGACGGGGGACGATGTGGAACGTGGCCGCCGCGCCCGCGGTGGTCGCCACGAAATCTCTCCGAGACAGCTTCTCCCTGGGCATGACTTCTCCGCTGTTCAATGCCTTTTCACCACGGAGACACGGAGCCTGGGAAGGAACACGGACGGGACGGAGAAGATCGAGGTCAGTCCCGCGAACTGTTGACCAGCAGCTCTTGTGGTTCCTCCGTGCGACCTCCGTGTCCTCCGGGTCTTCGTGGTTGCTGTTGCGGTCTCCGCCATCCGAGATCTGCCGCCAGCGCTCGAGCTTGTCGGCGGGCTCAGACCTCGGCCCGTCGCTCCTCCTCACCCCGGAACAGCAGCGCGAATAGCACCAGGATCACCGCCGCCCCCACCGCCGGCCGGAGCCAGATTGCGAACCAGTTGTGCCCCCCCTCCGGCCGGACGAACTGCTCCACCACCACCCCGGAGACGAAACTCCCGATCAGGTAGCCGACCCCCTGGGTAATGAAGGTGAGGAACCCCTGGGCCGCCGCGCGGACTCTGAGGCCGGCCCGCTGGTCCACGTATATCTGCCCGGTGACGAAGAAGAAGTCGTAGCAGACGCCGTGCAGCAGGATGCCGACGTACAGCATCCACGCGCCGGGGCCGATGTTGCCGTGAGCGAAAAGCAGGTAGCGCGCTCCCCAGGCGGCCATGCCCACCAGCAGGATGATCTTGCTGCCGAAGCGGTGCAGCAGGGCCGGCAGGGCCAGCATGAACAGGATCTCCGACATCTGCCCCAGGGTCATCTTGCTCGCCGGGGCCGCCATCCCGATCTCGTTGAGGAACGGGTTGGTCCAGGTGTAGTAGAACTGCAGCGGTATACAGAGCAGGAACGAGCCGATCACAAAGGTCGCGAAGGAGCGGTCCTTCATGAGCGACAGCGCGTCGAGCCCCAGCACGTCGCGGATGTTGAGCGGCTTGCCCGCGGCGTGCGGCGGGGTATGCGGCAACACCAGCGAGAACAGTCCGAGCGCCACCGACGCCGCGGCCGCAAGGCGCATCGGCTCCGCCGTCGCCTCCAGACCCAGCTGGCCTACCAGCTGACCCGCCACGATCCAGCCGATGGTTCCCAGCACCCGGACCATGGGGAATTCCCGGGCCTGGTCCTCCATGTTGTCGAAGGCGAGGGAGTTGGTGAGCGAGAGCGTCGGCGCGTAGCAGACCGCGTAGACGATGAGCAGGGGGTACAGCCGCCCGAAGCTCTCTTCGTTTGAGGCCCAGAACAGCGCCCCCGCGCCCAGCAGATGCAGCAGGGCCAGGATCTTCTGGGTGGCGAAGAACCGGTCGGCGATCATCCCGACGAAGAACGGGGCGATGATCGCTCCGATCGCCATCGCACCGTACGCCGCACCGACCTGTACCCCGTCGAACTTGAGCGTGCTGCTCAGGTAAGTGCCGAGCGTGACGAACCATGCCCCCCAGATGAAATACTGGAGGAACATCATGGTGGAGAGTTTGAGTTTGATCATGAGGAGGCGGGCGGGCGGACGGGCGGACCGGCGGACGCAGGATTGACCCGGACACTGCGTTGAATGTGCCGCGAGGGCTCACGGTCCGCCGGTCCGCCGGTCCGTCGGTCCGTCACCCTCATGGAAGTTCCCGAATCCTGATACTCCTGTACTCCACCCGGTCCCCGTGGTCCTGCAGCGCGATGTAACCCGCGGGGGCCCGGCCGTAGCCTTTCCACTGGTTGAACTTGCTCGCTGCTACCTTGGCTTCCCAGTCCGGGCTCAGCAGCTCGTACTCCACCACCTTCACGTCGTTCAGCCAATGCTCCACATGGTTGCCGTTCACGACGATTCGCACCTGGTTCCACTCGCCGGCGGGATGTACCACCCCGGCGGGAGAGGGGTAGAGGCCGTAGCAGGCGCCGGCGGAGGTGAGCCGGCTGGCACCGTCGGCGTGCTTCGCGTCGTCCAGCACCTGCATCTCGGGTCCGGTCTCGTAGGTCGCTTCGCCGTCTTCCGTGACCCGATACATGATCCCGCTGTTGCCCCCCGGCGAGATCTTCCAGTCCAGCGCCAGCTCGAAGTTGCGGTAGAGCTTCTGGGTGATCAGATCGCCGGCACCGGCCGCGCGCACCAGCGCGCCATCCTGCACCACCCATCCCTTCGGGGCCACCTTGTGCTTGAAACCACGCCAGCCACGGGTGCTCCGCCCGTCGAACAAGAGCTGCCATCCCTCCCGCTGTTCCTCGGAGGTCAGACGGTTGGGCGGATTGTCAGGGGCGTTCTGGCCGCAGACGGTTGAGGTGGCAAGGGCGATGACAACGGGAAGAACCGGAAGGAGGAGCACCCATGGTCGGATGCGCAGCCTGGATTGCATGTCGGTCTGAACCTCGGGAGGGCAACAGTCGTCGGGCCGGAGCGGATTGTCCGGCCACGGCCGGGTCGGACCCAACGATAC
>Ga0326726_10004961_pt1 | contig 12102 bp, 12 predicted proteins | sample MHFenrmetagenome_2_FD_207603 | JGI IMG/M metagenome (GOLD analysis project Ga0326726, IMG submission 207603) | Lab enriched peat soil microbial communities from Michigan Hollow, Ithaca, NY, United States - MHF15MN | ecosystem: Environmental > Terrestrial > Soil > Wetlands > Peat | place: USA...
GAATCCGCCGAACGCGATCAGCGAGACGCCGATCGCGCATTGAATGAACACGACGGCCTGTCCGAGACTGAGGTGGCCGTCGGCGGCGGCGCCTGCGAGCATCCAGAATACGAAAACGTTCGTGGTAATCACGCCCAGCAGGCTCCAGATCACGGGTCGCTCGCGCAGGCGCGTCTCGGCGTACTGCAACTCGTGCAACCGCGTGCGTCTCGCGATGAACCGCTCGATCGTCCAGCCGGCGAGGCCGAAGAGCCGCAGCTCTTTGCTCGCGGGCGGATCGACGGCGAGGCGGTACGCGTAGTCGGCGTCGCGTTGCGCGGCTCGCACCTCGGGGGTGTTGCGGCCGTGCCAGATCGCGCTGTCGCTCAGCAGCCAGTGCGTCCCGATCCACCCGCCCGCGAGGACGAGGGGCGCCCACCACGCGTAGCCCGCGAGGATGATCGCGGACGCGAGGCCGCCGATCATCTCGGTCATGCCGCTCGCGATGAAGTCCATCGAGATCGCGAGCGGCGGACCGGTCATTCCGGTATCGAAGTCGCGCGCGACGGTAAGGTCGCTCGTGAGGGAGGGATCCTCGAGATGGCCCATACCGGGCTGCCGCACGCACGCTTCGGTCAGTCGATCGTAGAGCCACGCCGCCGTGCGGTCGCCGAGGTTGGAACTGATCGCTTGATGGACCGGGTTGATGATCTGCAGCACGACGAAGATCGCGCCGGCAAGCGCGAGCGGGCCCGCGAGCGCGTGACCGCCCTGCACCGCGGCGACCAGGACGCCCATCGCGATTGCGAACGCCGCGGGCAGGATGCCGCGCAGCAGGAGCGCCGTCCACCACGCCGCCGCGAGGCCGGCGTCGGCCTTCGGCAGGACGGCGAAGAAGATCCACTCCTTGCGCGCGGTCAGACGCTGAAACACGGGCGCATTTTGCCTCAGAACCCGGAAGGCCCCGCCGTTTTTCTGCGCAACGATGTGCGCGCGCGTGCCGGCGCGGCACCTGGTCGGGCCGATAGACGGAACTGGAGCATCAAAATGCTGACACGCACGACGTTCATCGGGCTCGCAGCCGGAGCGATGGTCTGCCTGGCGGCGGCGGTTCCCGGCCAGTCATTGGGTGATGTCGCCAAGCGCACAGAAGAGCAGCGGCGGGAGCGTCCGGGTACCGCGAAGACGTTCACGAACGCAGACCTCGTGGACGTCACCTCCATGAACAACAAAGAGGTGGTCGCCCTGGAGCTGACGATGCCGATGCTGGACCAGTACTTCGGCATCCGGACGGCGATTCTGCGGGAGATGGTCAAGTCGCCGGATCTCACGCAGCGGATGAAGGCGCAGGTCGGCACTCGCACGGCCGGCGTAGCGGGTCTTGAACGGGACTACGCGGGCGAGCCGGCGGTAGCCGCGGCGATCGGCGCGGGCCACATGACGACGCATGAGTATGTCATCACCGAGGTCGCGTTCATGGCCGCCGTCGGGGTGCTGGCCGGCAAGCTTCCGCCGGCGCTGGCGGCGAACCGCACAATCGGGGGAAATGTCGAATTCCTGAAACGCCACGAGCGTGAGATCGAAGCGATGCACCGGGAAGCCGGAGTACTCGAAGAGCGGTTGTCGCGGTAAGGGCAACGGCGCCGAACTCGAGGCCCGCGGTCACGGACGCGTCGGCGGCCTGGGCTGAATCAGCAGAAACGGCTGGTCGCGCAACTCGCGGCTGAGCTGCGCGTGGCGCCTGCGCCACATCTCGAAGCGTCTGGCGAGGGTGTCCAGCAGTTGCGCCTTGTACGGAGAGGGTTCGTGCACCGCCGCCCGGCTGAAGAAACCGGCGCCGAGCTCCGCGTACCAGCGGATGTTGTGCCGCCGGCGCATCTGATCCTCGAAGAATCCCGCCAGCACCAGACACTGGGCGCCTGCGGTCTCCATCATGACGCTGTCTTGCAGCAGCGTCGTGTCCGCGACGAAATGATCGAAGACCGCGCTGAGGTTCGCCGGCGCCGACAAATCGACGGCGGCGTGCGTGGACACCTGCGCGTAGTGCGCCAGCACGCTGGCGTTGTAGAGCAGTTCCGCCTGATCGACATCGGGTCCGGAAACATCCTTCAGGCGCTGGAAGAAGAACTCCAGCGCCTGACGATGATCAGTCGCGAGCAGCTCGCGCAGCGGACCCATTCCTCTTAGTACATCCCGCCGCCCATGCCGCCCATCGAGCCATGTTGCGCCGCCGCCGCCTTGTTCTCTTCGGGCGCCTGCGAGATGACCGCTTCGGTGGTGAGCAGGAGCGACGCGATCGACGCGGCGTTCTGCAGCGCCGACCGGACCACTTTCGCCGGATCGATGACGCCGGCTTTCACCAGGTTCTCGTACTGATCGGTCTGTGCGTTGAAGCCTTCGTCGCCCTTCAAATCCTTCACGCGCTGGACGACGATCGCCCCTTCGTGGCCCGCGTTGGTCGCAATCCACCGCATGGGTTCTTCGATGGCCCGAATGACGATGTTGACGCCGAGCTGCTCGTCGCCCTCGAGCTTGAGCGACTGGAGCCCTTTCGCGGCCCGCAGCAGCGCCACGCCCCCGCCTGCCACGATACCTTCTTCGACAGCTGCTTTGGTTGCATGCATCGCGTCCTCGACGCGGGCTTTCTTTTCCTTCATCTCGGTCTCGGTGGCCGCGCCGACCTTGATGATGGCGACGCCGCCGACCAGCTTGGCGAGCCGCTCCTGGAGCTTCTCGCGATCGTAGTCGGAGGTGGTGTCCTCGACCTGCGCGCGCAGCTGCTTGACGCGTCCCTCGATGGCCTGCTTGGTGCCGGCGCCCTCGATGATCGTCGTGTTGTCCTTGTCGATCGTGATCCGCTTCGCCTGGCCCAGGTCCTCGAGCTTGAGCGACTCGAGCCGGATCCCCAGGTCCTCGGTGATGGCCTTGCCGCTCGTCAGGATGGCGATGTCTTCGAGCATCGCTTTACGCCGATCGCCGAAGCCCGGCGCCTTGACGGCCGCGACCTTGAGCGTGCCTCGGAGCTTGTTGACGACGAGCGTCGCCAGCGCTTCGCCTTCGAGGTCGTCGGCGATGATGAGCAGCGGCCTGCCCGCCTGCGCGACCTGCTCGAGCAGCGGCAGCAGGTCCTTCATCGCGCTGATCTTCTTTTCGTGGACCAGGATGACCGGGTTCTCGAGCACGACTTCCATGCGGTCGGGGTCCGTGACGAAATACGGCGACAGGTAGCCGCGGTCGATCTGCATGCCTTCGACCACTTCGAGCGACGTGTCGAGCGTTTTCGCTTCCTCAACCGTGATCACGCCGTCCTTACCGACCTTGTCCATCGCTTCCGCGATGATCGTGCCGATGGTCTCGTCGTGATTCGCCGAGATCGTGCCGACCTGGGCGATCATCGGGCCGCTCACCGGTTTGGACTGCTGCTTGAGTGACGCGACGACAGCCTCGACCGCGGCAAAGATCCCGCGCTTGATGGCCATCGGGTTGGCACCGGCGGTGACGTTCTTCGCGCCCTCGCGATAGATCGCCTGCGCCAGCACCGTCGCCGTCGTCGTGCCGTCTCCGGCGACGTCGGAGGTCTTGCTCGCGACTTCGCGGACCATCTGCGCGCCCATGTTCTCGAGCGGATCCGGCAGATCGATCTCTTTCGCGACCGTGACGCCGTCCTTGGTAATCGTGGGCGATCCGAACGACTTGCTCAGGATGACGTTGCGGCCTTTCGGACCGAGCGTGACTTTCACGGCGTCGGCGAGGCTGTTGACTCCGCGGAGAATCGCCTGGCGTGACGCGTCGCCGTAGGTAATCAGTTTTGCCATGTCAGCGCCCCTTCCTGGTGGCGGTCTTGCTCTTGGTCACGGCCCTGGCAGGAGCGGCCTTCGCCGTCGTCGTCGTCGTCTTGCCGACGACCGCAGGGACGCCTTCGATCGCGGCGAGCACTTCTTCTTCTTTCATGATCAGGTACTCGACGCCGTCCAGCTTGATCTCCTGGCCGGAGTACTTGCCGAAGAGGATGGTGTCGCCCGCTTTCACGTCAAGCTTCACGCGATCGCCGCCGTCTCTGACTTTGCCGTTGCCCGCGGCGATCACTTTGCCTCGCTGGGGCTTTTCCTTCGCGGAATCCGGAATGATGATCCCGCCGATTTGCTGTTCGCCTTCTTCGAGGCGTTGAACGAGTATCCGGTCGTGGAGCGGTCTGACATGCATGAGTCGACTCCCAACTGCGTGAACGGCTGGACGAATATCCAGGACGCGATCTTGATGAGGGCTGTGCACGGGGCCGGCTCAGGTCCGGCGAGGGGCGGCAGTGCTCAGGAAGGTAGTTCGTCTTCAACTATACGCGCCGGCAGCAGCATTAGCAACCAGCGCGGGATGCGCGGGCGTGTGCGAAAAGGAACTGCCTGAATTCGACGCGTCTCACACACTGGGTGCATGAGACGAATCAGGTCACGTGCGCCCTTGATGTTGCTGGTGTCGACGCTGGCTACATCCACTGTCGCACTCGTCGCACAGAAGCATTCGCCGCCTGAGGTGCTGTGGCGCGACCCGGGCGACTCCGGTCAGTTGAATCTCCTGTACGGCGCCGGAGGGAAGGCACACGCGCCTGTCCCTGGCGCCACCTACACCTTCGTCGAGGAAGACACCGCCGGCACGAGCCCGAAGTTCGACGTCAACGACGCGCAAGGCGCGCGATGGAAGGTCAAGCTCGGCCAAGAGCCGCAGTCGGAAACGGCGGCAACGCGACTGCTCTGGGCCGCCGGGTATTTCGTCGACGAAGACTATTACCTCCCCGAGATCACCGTGACCGGCCTCACGCCGCTGCACCGCGGCCAGGCCTTTGTGTCCGCGGACGGCACGGTCCGCGGCGCCCGCCTCGAGCGTCACGTGAACGACGTGAAGAAGCTCGGCGAGTGGGACTGGTCCGCCAATCCGTTCCTCGACACGCGGGAGTTCAACGGCCTGCGGATCATGATGGCGCTCGTGAACAACTGGGACTTGAGCAGCGCCAACAATGCGATCTACGAGCAGGACGGCGAACGCCGGTATCTCGTGAAAGACGTCGGCGCGACGTTCGGCAGCACGGGCAACAACTTCACGCGATCGAAAGGCGTGCTGAAGGACTACGCCGACTCGAAGTTCATCGACACGGCGAACGCCGAGTCCGTGGATTTCGTCATGCACAGCCGCTCGTTCTTCATGGGCGTGCTCGCCGTCAACAACTACCGGGACCGCGCGCGCATGGAACAGTTCACCAGACACATCCCGCGGGCCGACGCCCTGTGGCTGGGGCAACGGCTCGCGCAGCTCTCCGACGATCAGCTCCGCGACGCCTTCCGCGCGGGCGGCTACACGCCGGCCGAAGTCGACGGGTACGTGAAGGCCGTGCAGAAGCGGATCGCCGAACTGCTGGCCCTCTAATCGATGCCGCCCCCGCGCGCCGCCCGGCTTCTGACGACGTTGGCGCTCGCCACCTCCGCGTGGTGGAGCGTCGCCGCCCAGCCGTTCACGCTTCCCTCGCTTCCGGATTCGGTGAAGTTCGCCGCCATCGGCGACGCCGGCACCGGCGATCCGCCGCAGTACGACGTCGCGAACCAGATGACGCGGTTCCACGCGAGGTTCCCGTTCGACCAGGTCCTCCTGCTCGGCGACAACATCTACGGCAGCCAGGGACCGCAGGATCTGATCAAGAAGTTCTCGCTGCCGTACAAAGCGCTGCTCGACCTGGGCGTCACGTTCCACGCCACGCTCGGCAACCACGACGATCCCGCCAACCTGCGCTACCCGCCGTGGAATATGGGCGGGCAGAGCTACTACAGCTTCGCGACGAAGAACGTCCGGTTCTTCGCGCTCGACAGCAACAAAGTCGATCAGAAGGAGCTCGCGTGGCTCGAGAACGCGCTGAAGACTGCGCAGGAGGACTGGAAGATCTGCTACTTCCATCATCCGCTGTATTCGGACGGGGGCACGCACGGCCCCTCTGTCGACGTGCGCGTCGTGTTCGAGCCGCTGTTCGTCACGTACGGCGTCAATGTGGTCTTCTCGGGCCACGATCACATTTACGAGCGGCTCACCCCGCAGAAGGGGATCTACTACTTCATCGAGGGCGCCGCGGGTCAGTTGCGCAAGGGCGACACCAGACGCTCGGCCACGACCGCCGCGGCGTTCGATCAGGATGAGAGTTTCATCCTCGTCGAAATCGACGACAACCGGTTCTCGTTTCAGGCCGTCTCGCGGACCGGCATGACGGTCGACTCCGGGACCATCCAGCGACGGAGCGTCGTCCGATGAGCCCCCATCGGCAGATCGCGCGTCACACCTCGAAATTCATTCTCGACTATTTGCTCGCATTGCCGGCCGGCTGCGTCGCGGCGCTCGTCTGGGCCAACACGCTCCCGGACAGCTACTACCGCTTCGCGCGTGCCGCGACGTTCCCCGTGAACGACATCGGCATGGTCTTCTTCTTCGCGCTCATCACGAAGGAAGTGGCCGAAGCGACGGTGCCGGGCGGCGCGCTCCACTCGTGGCGCCGCGCCGCGCTTCCCGTCGCCGCCGGCATCGGCGGCGTCGCCGTGTCGATCGCGTGCTATCTCGCGTTCGTCAACGCGGCCGGCGAGCACATGCTCGCGGGCGGATGGGTGGCGGCCTGCGCCATCGACCTTCCAGGGACGTACATCATCGCGCGGCTGATTTTCGGCCGTCATCACGCCGTGCCGTTTCTGCTGCTGCTCGCGATTTCCGCCGACGCGATCGGCCTGGCGTGCGTGGCCCTGCTTCAACCTCATGGTGACGTGCACTGGGTCATCGGTCTCGGCCTGATGACCATCGCCGTCGGCGCGGCGGCCGCCTTGCGGCATCGTGACGTCAGAAGTTTCTGGCCCTACCTGATCGGTCCCGGCGTGCTGTCGTGGTGGGCGCTGCTCCTCGGCGGCGTGCATCCCGCGCTGGCGCTGATGCCCGTCGTTCCTTTCCTGCCGCACGGGAGACGCGATCGCGGTCTCTTGATCGAGCCGGCGCCGCAGGCACACGACCCGCTGACGCTGTTCGAGCGCTGGTGGCGGTTTCCGGTGGAAGGCGTGCTCCTGCTGTTCGGGCTCGTCAATGCCGGTGTGCCGCTTCACGGCCTCGAGGCCGGCTTGTGGGCGATCCCGATTGCCGCGCTCGGGCGTCCGATCGGCATCGTCGCCGCGGCCGGGATCGCGGTCGCGGCGGGGCTACATCTCCCGTCGGATGTCGGCTGGCGCGAACTCGTGGTGGTGGCCTGCACGGCCGCGATCGGTCTGTTCTTCGCGTTGTTCTTTGCGACGGCCGTGATGCCGCTGGGTCCGCTCCTGCTCGAGCTGAAGATGGGTGCACTCGTCACCCTCGCGGGCGGCGCGCTGGCGTTCGCGGTCGCGCGCGTGCTCAAAGTCGGACGATTTGCTCGATGAAGACCGAAACATGTTCAGCGTTCACGCGCAACGGAGGACCGAAATGGCGTTCACGTTCCAACGAAACATCGGAATGCTGCTTCTCGCGGTGTGGCTGATTCTCTACGGGCTCGCCGGCCTGGTCGCGCTCGGGCTGCCGTCTCCCCTGATGGCCGTCCTGGCGTTGCTCGCGGGCATTCTGATCCTGGTCGGCCGGTAGAGGTCTGCCATGTCAAGGACCGCCGGCGCGACGATTCTTCTCGCCGCGTTTGTCTCGATCGCAGCCGGAGGACCGGCTCAGTCGGGCCCGACACCGCTCGACATGCAGGTCCAACTCGATCGATTGGGCTTCTCGCCTGGCGAGCTCGACGGGGTCGGCGGACCGAACAGCCGCAAGGCGCTGGCGGCATTTCAGGCCGCGCGCGGACTGACGCCAGGCCCGCGTGGCCGCAAGGCGCTGCTCGCCGCGCTCGGCACCGGTGCGGTCGCAGTGATCGTGCCTTACACGATCACTGCCGAAGACGCGGCGGGACCATTCGCCGAAACGATTCCGGAAGACATGACGGAGAAGTCGAAGCTTCCGGGCCTCTACTACACGTCCGTGGTGGAGGCGCTCGGCGAGAAGTTCCACTCGGCGCCGGCGCTGCTCAAGCGGCTGAATCCCCACGCCCGCTTCACCGCGGGCGATACGATCCGGGTTCCCAACGTGCTGGTCGCCGAACCAACGCCGCCCCTGGACCGCCGGTCTGCGCCGTCGCAGACCGGGGCAGTCAAGGTCGTGGTTTCGAAAAAGGTCTCGACCCTGACGGTGTACGACCGGAACGGCGCGATCATCTTTCACGCTCCTGTGACCAGCGGCAGCGAGCATGACTCGCTCCCGCTCGGGCGGTGGGCGGTGACGTCGGTCGTGAGGAATCCCACGTTCAACTACAACCCCGCACTATTCTGGGACGCGGACCCCGCGAACGCCACAGCGACGATCCGCGCGGGCCCGAACAATCCCGTGGGAGCGGTCTGGATCGACATCAACAAGCCGCACTACGGAATACACGGCACGCCGGAACCCGGGGCGGTCGGCCATTCAGCGTCGCACGGGTGCGTGCGGCTGACGAACTGGGACGCCGCCAGGCTCGCCGGCCTCGTCAAGACCGGGACGGTGGTGGTCTTCGAGGAATGAAGACGCGATGTGAGTTTCTCATCGGCGGCGCGATCGTCATCGCAGGCGCGTGGGGATTCCGACAGGAACCGCCTGCAGACCCGGTGCACGAGCTGCGAGATCGGCATCTGGAGCTGCCGGTACAAGGCGCGACGAGGCGGGACCTTCGTGAGTCTTTCTCCGAGACGCGCGGTTCGACACACACCCACGAGGCGATCGACATCATGGCGCGGCGGGGCACGCCGGTCCTCGCAGTCGAGGGCGGCACCATCGTGCGGCTGTTCGACAGCAGGCCGGGCGGCACGACGGTGTACCAGTTCGATCCGACGGGCAGGTACGCCTATTACTACGCCCATCTCGAGCGCTACGCGGACGAGCTCCACGAACGCGATCACGTGCGGCGCGGGCAGGTGCTGGGCTACGTCGGCACGTCAGGCAACGCAGGAAAAGACACACCCCACCTCCACTTCGCGATCTTCCGTCTCACTGACGCGAAGCAGTGGTGGCACGGCAGTCCGATTGATCCGTACGACGTTTTGAAATAGCGAAGAGTCCTCGGCTGGATCAGCGCGGATGCCCGTTCACGCGGCGGCGCGGCCTCTCATGAAGTGCCAGACCAACGACAACACGGCTACGAACAGCAGCGCATGGATCAATCCGCCCGCCACGTGGAACACCACCCAGCCAAAGACCCAGCACACCAGGAATATGAAAAAGAGCGTGAGAAACATCGATCCTCCTAGTGACCTGTACTGTATGCAGGAAGGCTTAACCCGACTGTTCAAGATCGAACAGGATTCCTTACGACGTCTTGAAATAGGCCTGCGCGCGGAGGAACGCGGCGAGCACGTCGGCCAGCAGCGCTTCGCCTGCCTCGTTCAGGTGCGATTCATCCGGAAAGTACATGTTCTCGCCGGCCTGCACGCGCGCTTCGAGCGCGGCGGTCGTGTCGACAAACGGAATTTGTTCTGCTTCGCAGAGCTGCCGCATCATGTCGTTCTGCGCGAGCCGGTTGCGGTGCAGCAGGTCGAGATCGACCGGGCGCTGGAAGCGGTTCAGCGAGAACGCCAGCGCCGCACGCAGCGCCGCGGGCGCAAACGCGCGCTCGACGAGCGGCAGATAGACCTGGCTCTTGAACGGCACGAACATGACGATGAACTCCGCGCCGAACGAGCGGGACGCCTCGCGCATCCCGCGAATCGCCGCCGACGTCAGCGTCCAACCGGCGCGGGCGCGGAGATCGGCCTCGGAATAGTTCAGCGTGTTGAGATACGGCGGCATGAACGCGAATCGGACGGCGCGCTCCCCGACCGGCACCGTGAACATCCCTCGATCGAACGACAATGCGGCGCTCCGCGGCGTTGTGCCGGCCGGCGGTTCGAGGCCGGCTGCGACGAGCGTGGCGTCGGGGGACGCCCCCATCCACCTCGTGCCGGCGCGCAGCGCGCTGGCGACGAACCAGGTATCGGCGCGGCTCACGACGTCTTTGATCGGCCATCCTGGCAGCGCGCGCGACTCGACGCCGCCCGAGCGCTGGAACCGGTCAAAGGCCTCGGCGTCGAGGATGTCGTTGCCCGCGAAGAACGCGAGCACGACGATCCGCGGCCGGTGCGGGGCGACGAAGTCCTGAACGACGAGCCGCTCCTGCTGCGGACCGAAGCCGGCGGTCCCGTAGTTCTGGACCGCCCTGCCGAGGCGCTGTTCCAGACGCGACGGCCACGTCGCGTCGACATCGAGGATCGTCGCGTCAGTGAACGAGTCGCCGAGCGCGGCGATCTCGAAGTGTTCGCGCACGACGCGGTTGCGAAAGCCGTCGGCGTCGGTCTGAAATCGGAAGCGGTGCCGCGTGCCGTCGCTCACCGGCGGCGGGATGTAGCCCATCCGCACGATGTCGCCGTAGCGCCATTCGTTGACGGAGTCGACGTTCGGACGCAGCCGGCGCCCGTAGCGCGGCGACTCGACCCACCGCAAATCGCGTGTGACTTCGCCGAGATCGTGACGCTCGGTCACGATGCCGCCCGGCACCGCGTCGCCGAGCGCGCGCAACCCGGCCTCGCCGGCCACGCACGCGGCGATCGCGCTGAGCGTGACGGCCGCCAGCCGCCACGCGAAGCGCGTCGTGGCGTGCTCGCGACGCGTTAGCGCGAAGGCGACTGCCAGCAGCGCCAAGGCGACCAGATCCCGGCGCAGATCGAGGCCGCGGACGATGCGCGGATCGGCCCACGCCACGGCCGCGTCGCTTGCGAGGTCGACGACGCCGGTCCCGACAGGAACCGCCGCGACGATGGGCGTGGCCGAGTCGACGGCGCCTGTCGCGAGAACGCGACCGCGCGTGCCGTCGTTCCATGCGATGGTATACGTCGCGTGGCCGGCCGGCCTCAGCTCGACGCGGATGGTCGAGTCCTGCCGCACGTCGGTCGCGAAGGACACGCGGTCCGGCGCGCGCGTCACGATCTGCGGCACGACGCGCGCATGCTCGACGTCAAACTGCTGCGCGGCGCTCGAGCGTTCCGCGGCGTCGACGCGATGATCGAGGTAGAGGCGGTACGTCGTGACGTAGGCCCAGTTGCGCGCGATGAGCAGCACGACGGCGAGCTGGGCCACCAGCAGGGCCTTCCTCATCGTGTCATCGCGCCTTCCGAGGGCCCGAGCGTGAGTGGATGGTGGTTCAACGCATCATCGTGCCCATGTTGCCGGTAAGCCAGAGGATCAGCAGGATGAGCAGCACGAGGCCGAGCAGGCCGCCGCCGTAATGTGGCGCGCCCCAGTCGTTGCCACGGCCGTAGTAGTAGCCACCGCCGCCGCCGAAGACAAGCAGAAGAACGATTAGGAGGATCAACATGCCATACAGCGTGCGACAGCGGCCCGCGGGACGCTGTTCCTTTGTGAACAGGCTGGCGCCTCTCCCGTCCTTACACTTCCCATAGAGGCCACGGTCATGAAACGCACGCGAATCATCAGCACAGCCGCACTGTCCATATTTCTCGGCATCCCTGCCGTTGCCGCCTACGCTCAACCGCCGCAGCAAGAGGAGAAGCCGAAGCAGGAGCAGAAGGCCGACAAGAAAGCCGACAAGAAGGGCCAGCAGGAAAAGCCGGCGGCGCCCGCGCCAGAAAAGGCGCGGGGCGCACAGCCCGCCAAGCCGCAACAAGAGCAGCAACCGCCGGCACAGCCGCAGCGGGGCCAGGATAGGCGGCAACAGCCGAAAGATCAGCCGCCACCGCAACAGGAGCAACCCAAGCCGCAGGCGCAGCGCGACCGGCCGCCGCAACAGCGCGTGCAGCCGCCGCCGCAGCAGGATCAACCGAAACCGCAGCCCGAGCGCAGCGCACGGCCGAGACCGGCGCAGGAGCAGACCGCGCCGCAACAGCGCGTTCAGCCGCAACCGAGCGCTCCGCCGCAGCCGAGCGCCCCGCCGCAACAGCGCACCCAGCCGCAGCAGAGCGCCCAGCGACCACAGCAGCAAGGCGGGCGTCTCCCGCAGGAACGGCAGCAGCAGCTCGTGCAGCAACAGCAGCAGCGGCTGACGCAGTACCGTCAGGATCTGGATCGGCAGCAGCGTGT
>Ga0326726_10004962_pt1 | contig 12098 bp, 8 predicted proteins | sample MHFenrmetagenome_2_FD_207603 | JGI IMG/M metagenome (GOLD analysis project Ga0326726, IMG submission 207603) | Lab enriched peat soil microbial communities from Michigan Hollow, Ithaca, NY, United States - MHF15MN | ecosystem: Environmental > Terrestrial > Soil > Wetlands > Peat | place: USA...
GCAAACATCTCATAGCTGAAAACGACCGCACCCATTCTTGCAAGCATGGCGCAACGGTATTGGTGATCAGGCCTGTAGCGACCATATTGATTGAGATCTGTATTGTCTTCATGTCCATGGGTGCATAGAACTGCAGGAAACGGTCCTTTCCCTTTGGCCGGCCTGTAAAGAGAACCACAGAGGTAGACTCCCGGGATGGTTTCAATTGCTACATTTTCAATAGTATAACCATCCATTTTCCTTTTTGGTGTATAGATTGGATTAAGGGGAGTCTTCTTTGGCAATGGAGACAGATTCATCTGCCCGAGGAAGCATTTCCTCAGTTCTGACTTGCGTGATTCCCATGCCGGAAGATTTTTATAAAGTGAGAGCAACTGGTCGAGATGCTTCTTTCCTTCTTCGACAGGTCTTAGATTATAAGTATATTTGCTGATCTGGTAACTCTTTTCACCGGTTTTAGTAAAGACCATATCAAGAGGTAAAAGGATATTTGTCAGAGTTTCCTCTGTATCAATCCTGTATCTCCATGAAGGATAAAGGACATCAACTCCTTTAACAAGGCTTTCGCTGTACTGGATCTTTATGTCATGTCGTTTTTCTATTTCCGACAGAACTTCTTTAAGTGGTTTTCTGTAAACCTCCTGAGGCACCTGGGCACTGGCAAACGAAATTGCAGTGACAGCAATCAATATAACCAGAAGATTTTTTCGCATGGCAGCAATGTTTAATTTATCGCTGAATTTAGGAATATTTTTCCTACTTTTATTCGACCCATTGACAATTTAATAACCTCACCATGAAAAAGCTTATAATTTCTTTATCTTCCTTGTTTTTAATTATTTTCAACACTTTCAGTCAAAAGATTCCTACCGGAAACCCGGCTGATTTTAAGGTTAAGACATGCCTTCATTCGGTAAGTTATATGGGCATCTGGCGCGGACAGGCAACACTGACTGTCGATGAATTCCTTTTAAAAGCAAAGGAACTCGGCTTTGATGGGGTGATGCTTGCAGCAAAACGGCCTCATGTTTCAATTCTTGATTACGATGATACTGCCCGGCAAAAGCTTAGGGCAAGAATTAAAGAGCTTGGTCTTGAGCTGGTTTGCCTTGCCGGATACTGCGATTTTACAGCCGGTGTCGACAAAGCCGGAATACCAAATGTTGAGATCCAGGCAACTTATATTGGCGAGCTGGCACGCCTGGCAAGGGATCTTGGGACCAGCATGGTTCGCATCTATACTGGTTATGAGCGACCTGACGTTCCTTACGATAAGCAGTATTCGATGGTTGTTGAGGGATTGCAGATGGCCGGGAAACTGGTTGCAAAATATGGCGTTACCCTGGCAGTTCAGAACCATCACGACATAGCACTCCACCATGATGCAATGAAATGGCTCCTTGATGAGGTAAATCTGCCAAATGTTAAAGCTGCCTTTGACTGCTGGTCGCCGACTCTTGAAGGATTGTCGTCCGAAGAGATTAAGAAGGCTATTTATACAATGAAACCTTACATAGTGCATACTACCACTGCTGACTATGAGGAGCTTCCAAGATTCAGATATGACCTGGACCACACCAACTATATCCCTTTCGAATCTCAAATGAGGGCTGTACCTATGGGCCAGGGGTTTCTCGATTATAAAACATTTATAAATACCCTCAAGGAAATAGGATACCAGGGATATATAGCTTATGAAATGTGCGAAGTGCTGAAGGGGGGCGGATCGGTTGAGAACCTCGATAAGAGCGCAAAGTCCTTTCTTGAATACGTAAAACAATTCAAGTAGGTGCGAGGTACGGGGTATGTGGTGAATTCCCCTTTTGAAGGGGGCAAGGGGGATGTAAAAAGATAAAAGGCAAATAAAAGTAAAATTAAAGTACAAGATGCTTATTAAGTTGCTTACGATAATAAATTTTCTGATCTTTTTACTTCAACCCATTTCAGGTTTGGGGAGAAGCATTAAACATCAAACCATCAGAATTCTCCGAACAGAAATAATTACCCGGGCGGACAAAGTTCTATATGAGAAACCCATTACAATTACAAATTTCCGTTGTGACCGGAGTGCCGGCGGGATCCATGACTTCTACTCTGAGGGAGACTATTGGTGGCCTGATCCGGAAAATCCTGACGGTCCATATATTCAACGCGATGGAATGTCTAATCCTGGTAATTTTGCAGAGCATCGAAAAGCGATGATCCGTCTAAGCCAGATCACTGGTTTAATGGCTTCAGCATATAAAATTACCGGCGATGAAAAATATGTAAAACAGGCTTTCATACATCTCAAAGCATGGTTCGCTGATACAGCAACAAGGATGAATCCATCTTTACTCTATGCACAGGCAATTAAGGGAAGGTTTACCGGGAGAGGTACCGGAATAATTGACACTGTTCACCTTATGGAAGTGGCCCAGGCCATACTTGTTATGGAGAAGGCAAAGTGCGTTAATAAACAACTACTTGAAGCAATCAAATCATGGTTCTCAGAGTATCTTGAATGGCTGATGACTCACCAGTACAGCATTGATGAAATGAATGCAAAGAACAATCATGCAACATGCTGGGTCATGCAGGTAGGGTCAATTGCCAGGCTGACCGGTGATGAAAAGATCCTTGATTTCTGCAGACAGAGGTACAGGGATATCCTGCTTCCTGGCCAGATGGCTTCTGATGGAAGCTTCCCGCAGGAACTGAGAAGAACCAAGCCATATGGCTATTCACTATTCAACCTCGATGCAATGACAATGGTCTGCCTGATACTTTCTGACAAGAACAACGATCTGTTCAATTATCAGACCCCTGATGGTAAATCGCTCCGGAAAGGTATCGAATTTCTCTATCCTTTTGTCGCTGACAAAAATAAATGGACTTATAATCAGGATGTTATGTACTGGGATAACTGGCCTGTGGCACATCCCTTCCTGGTGATAGGAGCATGCAGTTTAGGGGTGAAATCATGGTTCAATACATGGAAAGTGCTTGATCATTTTCCATCAAATGAAGAAGTTATAAGAAATCTGCCGGTCAGAAATCCGGTGATATGGATGAAATAAGGAAATAATGAAACAGATAACCAAGACTTTATGAGTTTTTAACCAACAATACAGATATGAAAAAAGCAATTCTTACTTTAACTATCCTTTTATTTCTTGTTCAGGGAATTACAGCCCAACAAGTTCTTACAAAAGACCAAAGAATGCAATGGTGGCGCGAAGCACGATTCGGGATGTTTATCCACTGGGGCGTTTATGCAGTGCCTGCCGGAACCTGGGATGGAAGGCAGATTGGAGGAATAGGGGAATGGATCATGAACCGCGGCAAGATACCAGTGGCTGATTACCAGCGAATTGCCAAAGATTTCAATCCTGTCAGATATGATCCTGATGCCTGGGTGAGAATGGCTAAAGATGCAGGAATGAAATATATAGTGATAACATCCAAGCATCATGACGGTTTTGCACTTTTTGAAACCAAAGCCAGCAAATGGAACGTGGTTGATGCAACACCTTACGGGAAAGATCTTTTAAAACCACTTGCCGAAGCATGCAAAAAATACGGCATAAAGCTGGGATTTTACTATTCCCAGGCCCAGGACTGGAATAATCCGGGTGGATCTGCAGCCAGAAGGCCAATGAAGGAGGGATGGGCAAATCCGGATTCAGTCATTATTGACGCTTATACAAAAGAGCACAATGGTCACTGGGATCCCGCTCAGGAAAAAAGGACATTCGCTGAATATATCGATGCAGTCTCGGTACCTCAGGTAAGGGAACTTCTCACAAATTACGGTGAACTCGCAGTATTGTGGTGGGATACTCCTACAAATATGACAGATGAAGCTGCCACTAAACTTCAGTCACTGCTCTCTCTGCAACCTGCAATTATCACAAACGACAGGTTAAAGCGTCCTAATTTTCCGGGTGACCATAAAACACCTGAACAGAGGATCCCCAACCTGGCCGATCTCGATGGAACTGACTGGGAGACATGCATGACAATGAACGGGACATGGGGTTATAAAAGCTATGATCATAACTATAAATCGCCAAAGACACTTATTCAGAACTTACTTGACATTGCGTCAAAGGGCGGCAATTTCCTGCTAAATGTAGGACCAACAGCAGAAGGAGAATTCCCACCCGAAAGTGTTTCCATACTTTCTGAAATAGGAAAATGGATGAAGGTGAATGGAGAAGCGGTATATGGGACCAAAGCAAGTCCGTGGGGATTGTTCCCGTGGGGACGATGCACAAAAAAAGAGACGAAAAACGGAACCATCCTTTATTTTTCAGTATTCGAATGGCCTTCGACCAGTAAAATTGTGATTCCTGGTTTTAAAAACAGTGTCGTCAGTTCAAAACTCCTGGCAAATGGCGCCAAAGTTAAAACTATGAGCTCAAAAGATGGAGTATTAACCATTTCATTACCGGCTTCAGCACCCGATCTGGTCGCTACAGTAATTAAAGTGGAAGTCATGGGAAAAATTCCGAATCAGCTCGTTCCTGAACAAAAAAAGTAAAAAATGAATAAAAAATGCTGTTTTTATTTGATATATTAAAAAATTAAATACTTTTGTCATTCAATTTTAAACAAAACAGTGAATAAAACTTTAATACATATTATTGCCCTCATCCTCATTCTTGCCTCTGGCAAATGATCCGGGAATAATATATGTTATTTTAAACATACAAAAGCTTTCCGGATCGTCCGGGAAGCTTTTTTTTTAAATAGATATTTAATGTAATGAAAAATCAGCTCAGAAGTTCCAGAACAATTACCGGAAGAAACATGGCCGGTGCAAGAAGTCTCTGGCGTGCAAACGGGATGAAGGAGGATCAGTTCGGAAAACCTGTGATCGCAATAGTTAACTCCTTCTCACAATTCGTTCCCGGACATGTTCATCTTCACAGCATCGGTCAGGTAATAAAAAAAGAAATTGAAAAGCAGGGTCCTTTTGCAGCTGAATTCAACACAATTGCTATAGACGACGGAATAGCAATGGGGCATGACGGGATGCTCTATTCTCTCCCATCAAGGGAACTTATTGCCGACAGCGTCGAGTATGTATGTAATGCCCATCTTGCTGATGCAATGATCTGCATAAGCAATTGCGACAAAATAACGCCTGGTATGCTTATGGCGTCGATGAGACTAAATATTCCAACAGTATTTGTTTCAGGCGGACCCATGGAGGCCGGCAGCTACCGTAACAGGAACATTGATCTGATCGACGCAATGGTATCCGGAGCTGATGACGCTGTTAGTGACAAAGACCTTCATGAAATGGAGATATCGGCATGTCCGACCTGCGGGTCATGCTCAGGGATGTTTACAGCCAATTCAATGAACTGCCTTGTTGAAGCACTTGGGCTGGCATTACCCGGGAATGGCACTGTACTGGCAACTCATTCAAACAGGCTGAAGCTGTTCGAAAAAGGTGCAAAATTAATAGTTGATCTCGCAAACAGGTATTATTCCGATGGCGATTCTGGAATTCTTCCACGATCAATAGCTACAAAGCAGGCATTTATGAACGCAATGTCGCTCGATATTGCCATGGGCGGATCAACAAATACTGTTCTGCATCTTCTTGCTATTGCTCATGAAGCTGGTGTTGATTTCACGATGAAAGATATTGATGAGCTGTCACGACGGATCCCGAACATCTGCAAAGTTTCGCCAAGCTCAAAATATCACATCCAGGACGTCAACAGAGCCGGAGGAATTCTTTCAATAATGGGAGAACTGGAACGCAATAACCTGATTGATAGTTCTGCACAACGCATTGATTATAAAACTCTCCATAAAGCAATTGCTGATTGGGACATTATGAGCAAGGAAGTTAAGACTGAGGCAAAAGATCTCTGGCTTAGTGCTCCATCAATGAAAAAAAACCTTGAAATGGGTTCACAGAACAATTATTATGACCATCCGGATACTGACAGGAAAGACGGATGTATAAGGAGTGTACAAAATGCCTATAATAAAGATGGAGGTCTTGCTGTGCTTTATGGCAACATTGCAAAAAGCGGGTGCATTGTAAAAACTGCCGGCATTGATCCTTCTCTTTTAAAATTTACGGGTCCGGCAATAGTATTCGAGTCACAGGAAGAGGCTGTTGATGGAATTCTAAAGGGAATGGTAAATGAAGGCGATGCAGTCGTTATAAGATACGAAGGGCCCAAAGGTGGACCCGGGATGCAGGAAATGCTTTATCCCACCTCCTATCTGAAATCCAGGCTGCTCGATAAGAAATGTGCCCTCATAACTGACGGACGATTTTCAGGAGGAACATCAGGATTGTCGATTGGACATATATCACCAGAGGCTGCTTCCGGAGGTGAAATTGCTGTTCTCAAAACAGGTGACCAGATTGAAATAGATGTACCCGGCCGTAAAATAAACGTCCTGATATCAGATAATGAGTTTGTCAAAAGACTTGATGAAGAAAAGCTGAAAGGAGAGAATGCATTTAAGCCTGCAAAAAGAAACAGGGTAATTCCGCCTTCACTTAAAGCATATGCAAAACTGGTAAGCTCGGCAGATAAGGGAGCAGTTCGAATTATTTAAGGTAAGGGGAATGAGGTATGAGGTGTGGGGTAGATTGGCTCCCCTCCTAGGAGGGGGCCGAGCGTTAAAAATTTGCCTCGTAGGCAAATTTAGCGAAGGAGCCAGCCTGCAGGGGAGATTTGTGGTGGGTTGGGGGTGGGTTAAAAAAGACTAAAAAGACAAACTGACAATATGAAGACTGAAAAAGAAACGATTCAGGTTAAAGAACAGGCAAACGGTTTTGAGACAGTTACAGGGGCTGAGGCGCTTCTCCGGTGCCTGGTTGAAGAAGGTGTGGATACCATTTTCGGTTATCCCGGGGGTGCGATCATGCCGGTTTACGACAGACTGCTCGATTATAAAGGCAAGCTGAACCATATACTTACAAGGCATGAACAGGGTGCAGCTCACGCCGCCCAGGCATATGCAATGGTTACAGGAAAACCAGGTGTCTGTTTTGCGACATCCGGACCAGGGGCGACAAATCTTATTACCGGTATTGCAAATGCTTATCTCGATTCAGTTCCAGTAGTATTCATAACGGCACAGGTTGTTTCAAACCTGATTGGGACAGATGCCTTCCAGGAAACGGATATACTTGGTGTTTCGATGCCTGTAGTAAAGTGGAATGCTCAGGTAAAGAAATCACAGGATATCCCTGAAACAATAGCCAAGGCATTTTTTATTGCGAAAACGGGCCGGCCCGGACCTGTAGTTATTGACATAACCAAGGACGCCCAGTACGAAAAGCTTGACTTTAAATATACAAAATGTAATTATATAAGGAGTTATAATCCCCACATCCCGCTGCATACCAGGGCAATCGAGTCAGCTGCTATAATGATCAATCATGCGGAAAAGCCTCTGATCCTTGCAGGACACGGAGTGCTTATCTCGGGTGCAGAAAATGAACTTCTGAAATTTGCAGAAAAGACGGGTATCCCGGTGGCATTAACTCTGCTGGGTCTTTCTGCTTTTCCCACAGGGCATCGTCTCTATACCGGATATCTCGGAATGCACGGGAACTATGGACCAAACTTCCTTACAAATGAGGCTGATCTCATAATAGCCATCGGCATGCGTTTCGATGACAGGGTAACAGGTAATCTTAAAAAATATGCAAAAAATGCAAGGATAATTCATATTGAGATCGATGAAGCAGAGATAAATAAGAATGTAATCGTGGATCTTGAAATTAACAATGATGCAAAGGAAGTTCTTGACAATCTGATTCCGCTTGTTCAGAAAAAAAGTTACGAAAAGTGGCTAAGGGAATTCCGGATCTGCGACAAAACTGAATATGAGAAAGTTATCAGATCTGAAACAAAGCCAGAAAAAGGTAAGCTGAAGATGGGAGAAGTTGTCAGGCTGGTTTCTGAACTGACCAGGGGTGACGCAATAGTAGTAACTGATGTTGGCCAGAATCAGATGACTGTTGCACGTTATTACAGCTTTTCCAACCCTAACAGTCTGGTAACTTCAGGAGGTATGGGGACTATGGGCTTTGGACTTCCAGCTTCAATCGGTGCTAAGATCGGAAAGCCTGACAAGCAGGTGGTAGCTTTCCTTGGTGACGGAGGCTTCCAGATGACAATACAGGAGCTCGGAACAATACTGCATTACAGAATCCCCGTAAAAATCATAATACTGAATAACGGATTCCTTGGAATGGTAAGACAATGGCAGGACATGTTCTACTCAAAGAGGCATGCATCAACCGAGCTGGTAAATCCTGATTTTGTAACGATTGCTAAAGGATACAGAATACCTGCAAAAATTGTTTCGGAAAGAAAGGAGCTGAAAGATTCTCTTGTTGAAATGCTGGAAACAGAGGGGCCGTACCTGCTTGATATAAAAATCGATAAGGAGGCAAATGTTCTTCCAATGATTGAACCGGGAGCCTCAGTATCGGAAATGACACTGACTTATAAATAGAAATATGAATAAACAGGAATTTACAATATCGCTTTTTACTGAGGATCATATAGGCATCTTGAGTCAGATCACCATAATTCTAACCAGAAGGCAGATAAACATTGAAAGCATTACAGCTTCCGAGTCTGCCGTTAAAGGCGTTCAGATGCTTACACTGGTTGTCAGGACCACAGCTGAAATGGTTCAGAAAGTTGCCCGTCAGATGCAGAAGCTTGTTGATGTTCTGAAAGTGTTTGTGCATACATCCGATGAAATAGTATATCAGGAACTGGCCCTTTACAAGGTAAAAACAACAGGATTGATGTCAGGCAATATGATCGATCATATAGTCCGCGACCATAATGCCCTTATTCTTGAGGTCTCTCCTGAATATATGGTGATTGAAAAAACCGGACATAAAACACAGATAAATGAATTGCTTCATGTGCTTGAACCATGCGGAGTTTTGCAGTTTGTAAGGTCAGGCAGGGTTGCAATCACCAGGCAGGTTAAGGAGCTTAATGCCTATCTGGATGAGATGGATGAAGCGAACCAGTACAAGCCGGATAATATTGATACAATTAACTGAGATACACCCCTCAACCTACCCAAGGGGGGCTAAAAAAAAGACAAGAAAATTTTGACATAATATAAACAGAAAATTATTACCATGGCAAAAATTGATTTTGGAGGAGTTATTGAAGATGTCGTAACACGAGATGAGTTTCCTCTTTCAAAAGCACGCGAAGTGCTTAAAAAAGAACTTGTTGCAGTAATAGGTTATGGAGTACAGGGACCAGCGCAGGCTCTCAACATGAAAGATAACGGCATAAATGTCATTGTCGGTCAGGCTCCGGAATTTAAAGCTGACTGGAACAAAGCAGTAGCTGACGGGTTTGTTCCCGGAAAAACTCTTTTCACTGTAGAGGAGGCAGCTTCAAAAGGAACAATTATACAGTATCTGGTATCAGATGCTGCACAGAGAATTCTCTGGCCGAAGCTGAAACCCTGCCTCAAAAAAGGGGATGCACTCTATTTTTCGCATGGTTTCTCAATAACATATAAAGAGCATACAGGCGTTATTCCTCCCGAAAACATAGATGTGATCCTTTGTGCTCCGAAAGGTTCGGGGATGAGCGTCCGACGTAATTTTCTTGCAGGTGCCGGAATTAATTCAAGTTTCTCAGTCTTTCAGGATTTCACCGGAAAAGCCACTGACCGTATCCTGGCCCTTGGCATAGCAATAGGATCAGGGTATCTTTTCCCGACGACATTCGAAAAAGAGGTTTTCTCCGATCTGACAGGAGAAAGAGGTGTATTGATGGGAGCGCTTGCAGGAATCATGGACGCACAGTACCAGGTATTGCGGGAAAACGGACATTCTCCATCAGAAGCATTCAATGAGACCGTCGAAGAGCTCACCCAGAGCCTTATCAGGCTGGTAGACGAAAAAGGTATGGACTGGATGTACTCTAACTGCAGTGCCACAGCCCAGCGCGGAGCACTGGACTGGAGACCCAAATTCAAAGATGCTGTACTCCCGGTTTTCAAAGATCTGTACAAAAAGGTGAAGTCAGGCGAAGAATGCGTCAGGGTCTTAAGTTCAACAGGTGCTCCAAATTATAAAGAGGTACTCGATGCTGAATTAAAAGAGCTTGGCAGTTCGGAACTATGGAGAACGGGTGCTGCAGTCAGAAAATTAAGGCCTTTAAAATGATATGGATTGCTTCCCACGCCTTGCGTGGTCGCAATGACGGTATAACCCACTAATTCCCCTTTTGAAGGGGGTAGGGGGATGTAAAGACAGAAACTTAAACCTAATAATCAATCAATAATGGAAGAAAAGATAATTATTTTCGATACCACCCTCAGGGATGGAGAGCAGGTGCCAGGCTGCCAGCTGAACACGGTTGAAAAGATCCAGGTGGCTCAGGCTCTTGAAGCTCTTGGTGTTGATGTAATTGAGGCTGGATTCCCGATTTCCAGTCCGGGCGATTTCAAATCTGTTGTTGAAATATCAAAAGCAATTTCAAATCCGGTAATATGCGCTCTGACAAGAGCTGTAAAGAAAGATATTGAAGTAGCTGCCGAAGCGCTACAGTATGCTAAAAAGAAAAGGATCCATACCGGCATCGGGACCTCTCCCTATCACATAAAATATAAAATCAGGACAACACCTGAGGAGATCCTGAAAAGAGCCGTTGATGCTGTAAAATATGCCCGTAAATTTGTGGACGATGTTGAGTTCTATGCTGAGGACGCAGGAAGAAGTGAAAATGAATATCTAGCAAAGGTTATCGAGGCAGTCATAAAGGCAGGAGCAACCGTGGTGAATATTCCTGATACAACAGGATATTGCCTTCCGGAAGAGTATGGTGAGAAGATAAAGTACCTTAAGGAGAATGTTTCAAATATCGACAAAGCAGTCATCTCAACTCATTGTCATAACGACCTCGGAATGGCAACCGCCAACACCATTATGGGTGTTTTAAACGGGGCAAGACAGGTTGAAGTGACCATGAACGGTATCGGGGAAAGAGCTGGCAATACTTCCCTCGAAGAGGTGGCGATGATCCTCAAGAGTCATCATGCAATGAACCTTAAAACAGATATTAATTCAAAGCTAATTTTTGGTACAAGCAGGCTTGTGTCGACACTCATGAGCATGCCCGTCCAGGCGAACAAGGCAATTGTAGGAAGAAATGCCTTTTCTCACTCTTCAGGGATACATCAGGACGGAGTACTTAAGTACAGGGAGAATTACGAAATAATTGATCCTCATGAAGTTGGAATAAAGGAATCATCAATTATCCTGACTGCCCGCAGCGGCAGGGCAGCGCTTAATCACCGTCTTGAAATACTGGGATACAATTTCGGCAAAGAAGAGCTTGATGATATTTACCACCGTTTTCTTACACTCGCTGACAAGAAAAAGGAGATCAATGACGAAGACCTGAGAATTCTCTCCGGTGAAGTCTTCTCCGGAGAAAAGGCTCTTAAGCTTGAGCTTCTCCAGGTTACCTGCGGAAAATCAGCTATTCCGGTTGCAACAGTAGGTGTAAGGATAAATGGTGAAGTACATACATCAACTGCTTCCGGGAACGGTCCAATCGACGCTGCATTTTCTGCAGTAAAGCACCTGATAAGTAAAACCGTTCACCTTGAGGAGTTCCTTATCCAGGCAATTACAAAGGGAAGCGATGATATCGGAAAGGTACATATCCAGATTGAACACGAGGGGAAGATCTATTATGGGTTCTCTGCAAATGTTGATATAGTAACCGCCTCAGTGGAGGCATTTATTGATGCAATCTCTAAAATAAAATGACAGAACCGAAAACACTTTTTGACAAGATCTGGGATTCACATGTTGTTCAGTCGATTGAGCAGGGACCTGATGTCCTTTATATCGATCAGCACTACATCCATGAAGTAACAAGCCCACAGGCATTCAATGGCCTGAAGGAAAGAGGAATACACGTATTCAGGCCTGAAAAGACTCTTGCCACTGCTGACCATAATATACCAACTGTAAATCAGGATAAGCCTATCAGGGAAGAGCTTTCAAGGAACCAGGTCGATAAGCTTACTGAAAACTGCAGGAATTACGGAATAGAATTATTTGGCCT
>Ga0326726_10004963_pt1 | contig 12098 bp, 12 predicted proteins | sample MHFenrmetagenome_2_FD_207603 | JGI IMG/M metagenome (GOLD analysis project Ga0326726, IMG submission 207603) | Lab enriched peat soil microbial communities from Michigan Hollow, Ithaca, NY, United States - MHF15MN | ecosystem: Environmental > Terrestrial > Soil > Wetlands > Peat | place: USA...
TGTGATGGTCGGGCTCCGGCACGTAGCGCCAGGTCAGCATCCCGGCGAGGAGGCCGAGCGGGAGGTTGATGTAGAAGATCCAGGGCCAGGCGTAGTTGTCGGTGATCCAGCCGCCAAGGGTTGGGCCGAGGGTGGGGCCCACCATGACGCCCATGCCGAAGATCGCCATCGCGGTGCCGGCTTCCTCCCGCGGGAAGACGTCGAAGAGGATAGCCTGGGCCGTGGAAATCAGCGCGCCGCCGCCGAGGCCCTGCACCACGCGCCAGAAGACGAGGCTCTCGAGGGTGCTCGCGTGCCCGCAGAAGAACGACGCCACCGTGAACAGCGCGATCGAGCCGGTGTAGTAGTTGCGGCGGCCCAGTCGCTCCGAGAGCCAGCCGGTGAGCGGCAGCACGATGACGTTGGCCACGATGTACCCGGTGCTCACCCACGCGATCTCTTCGAGGGTGGCGCCGAGGTTGCCCATCATGTGGGGAATCGCGACGTTCACGATGCTGGTATCCACCAGCTCGAGGACGCTGGCCAGCGTGACCGCGAACGCGATCAGGTAGCGCGCCCCGTACACCTCGGAACGCGACAGCTGCTGCCGGCCGCCGAGCGGCAGGGCGATGGAGCTCACGGCAGGATCAGCGGGTGCGGATCGTGACGTCGGCCGAGAGGCCGGGGCGGAGCGGGTACCGGCCGGTCGAGTCGCCCAGCACGGCGATCCGCACCGGAATCCGCTGCACCACCTTGGTGAAGTTGCCGGTGGCGTTGTCGGGCGGCAGCAGTGCGAAGCGCGCGCCGGTGGCCGGGCTCACGCTCTCCACGGCGCCGCGGAAGGTGTGTCCCGGATAGGCGTCCACCGTGAAGGTCGCGGAGTCGCCGGGGGTCACGTTTTCCGTCTGCGTCTCCTTGAGATTGGCGGTGACCCATACGTCCTCGGTCGGCACCACCGTCATCAGCGTCTGTCCGGGCTGCACCAGCTCGCCTGATTCGACCCGGCGGCGGGCCACGATGCCGTTGGCCGGCGACAGGATGGTGGTATACCCGAGCTGGAGCTGCGCCGTCTCGACGGCGCCTTCGGCGGAAGCCAGGCGGGCATCGGCGCCCTGCAGCGCGGCGATCGACGCCGTCACCTGTTCGGCGGCGGCGCCGGCCTGACGGCGTGCGGCCTCCGCTTGCGCCGAGGCCACGGCGTAGGCCGCCTCCGCGGCGTCGAGCTGTTGGGCCGAGACGACCTGCGTCGCCGCCAGCCGGCGGGCGCGCTCGAGGTCGGACTGCGCCTTCCGCACCGACGCCTCCGCTGAGACGACCGTGGCCTGGGCGCCGGCGGCGTTGGCGCGAGCGGCCTCCACCTGGGCCTGCATCTGGCCGGCGCGGCGGTTGCTCCCCGCCATCGCGCGGGCCGTGGCGAGGTCGGCCTCCGCCTGCAGCAGCCGGGAGCGGAAGTCGCGCGAGTCGAGGACGACGAGCGTGTCGCCCAGCTGGACCGGCTGGTTCTCCTCGACATAGACCCGGTTCACGAATCCGCCGACCTTGGGTGCGATGGGCGTGATGTGGCCGTCCACCTGCGCGTTGTCGGTGCTCACATGGCTCCGGCCGAACACCCAGGTGCGGAGCGCCCACCCGCCGCCGAGCACGAGGAAGAGCCCGAGGAGGATGAGCGGGAGTTTCGGTCCGCTGCGGGGGGCGGCGGCCGGGGAAACGGTCTCGAGGCCGGTGGCCTCGCCTGGCGTCATGGTGGCGGTCATGCTCGCGTCGCTGGTTGAGTGGTGACGGTTATTGGAGCTGGTCCAGGACGCCGAGCGCCTGGTAGAGCGTGATGCGGGCGACGCCGTAGCTGGCGCGCGCCTGGATGAGTGCATTGCGGGCGGACACGACGACCGCCTGGGCCTGCGTGGTCTCGACGCTGCCGGCGACGCCGGCCTTGAAGCGCTCGGTCGCCTGGCGGAGTTCCTGGGCCGCCAGCTCCACACGGTCGGCGGCGATGGCCACGGTGTTCTGCGCGGTGCCGAGGTCGAGGAGCGAGCGTCGCACCTCCTGCTCCGCCTGCCGCGACACATCGCGCTCGCGCACCTGCTGCGCCTCGACCTTGAGCGACTGCTCGGAGTGCCGGCGCTGGCGGCGGAGCCCGTCGAACACCGGGAGCTGGACGCCGAACATCAGCTGGTAGCTGCCCAGCATCCGGTCGGTCACCGGGCCCGAGGACTCCCAGTTCCCCTGGAATCCGGCGCTCGGCAGGTTCTCGTAGCCGATGGCGCGCAGGCTCTGCTCCGCCACCTGGGTCCGTCCCCGCTCGGCGATGACGTCGGTGCGGTGGTCGAGCGCGAACGGCACCGCCTCGGCCGGCGCGAGCGGGACGTCCACCGGCGGGGTGCCGAGGCTGTCGGTCAGCACCACCGACGCGTCGAGCGGCAGGTTGAGGATGCGGAGCAGATCGAGGCGTGCCCGGGCCAGCTCGTTGCGGGCGGAGAGCAGGTCCGACTGCACGGTGCGAGTGTTCACCTCGTTCCGGGTCAGGTCGATGGCGGGAGTGACGCCGGCCGCCTGGAACTGCTTCGCCTGGGCCAGCAGGGCCGCCGCGATCGTGCTGTCGGACTCGCGCGCGAGCACCACCTCGCCGGCCGCGAGGACCCGGAGGTAGGCAAGCCCCGCGGCGGCGCCGGCCAGGTTGCCGGCGTGCTGCGCGTCGAGCCCCGCCACCTTGGCGGAATCCGAGGCCGCCTTGAGCCGCTCGATCGCGGCGGCGTCGAAGATCATCTGGCTGGCGCGGAGCTGCAGGGCGTAGATCGTGAACGGTTCGGTGACCCCCGAGGCGATCGGGAGGCCGAACTGCTCGAGGTTGAGGACCTGCGGCGTGATGCTGCCGCCCGCGGACACCTGCGGGAGGAGGTCGGCCCGCTTGATGCCGACGCGGTTCTGCGCCACCTGCGCGTTGATGTTGGCCAGGGTGGCCGCCACCGCCTGCTGGCGCCCGAGCCGCACCGCGTCGAGGAGCGAGAGCTCGGGGGGGGCCTGGGGTGCGGAAACCTGGGCGGCGAGCGGCGCGGCGGCGACGAAGGCCGCCAGCAGGAGCAGGGCGTGGCGCATCGATTGGTGCATGGTCAGACCGCCGGGCCGGCCGGTGGCCGGGCCTCGACGCCATGGAGGAAGAGGTCGAGGATACCCTGCAGGACCTGGTCGTCGGCCAGGCGCTCGGGATCCGAGGCGTTGAAGAAGCACTGGGTCTGCGCGGAGAACACCATCAGGTGCGGCAGCCCCCGCGCGGCGAATCCGTGGAGGTCGGCCCGGAATTCCCCGCTGGCGATCCCGCGGTCGAGCACCGACTGGATCATGCGGCGCCCGCGCAGGATCACCTCGGCAAAGTAGAAGCGGGCGAGCTCGGGGAACTCGTGGAGCTCGGAGTGCACCAGGCGCCCGATGCGCGCCATCGACGGCTCGCGCATGGTGGTCCACATCCGGCGGATGAGCAGCTCGAGCAGCGCGCGGGACGACCCCTGGTGGTTGCGGATGAACTCTTCACCCGCGACGAGCACGGTGACGACGTTGGCGCGCACCATTTCGCGAAAGAGCGCGTCCTTCGAATCGAAGTAGCGATAGAGCGTGCCCTTGCTCACCTTCGCGCGCCGCGCGACGTCTTCCAGCTTGGTGCGCGCAAAGCCCGCCGTGCCGAAGACCTCGGTGGCGGCGATGATGATCTCGTCATGACGCGCTTCGGGGCGGCGCTGCCAGCGCGGGCGCTGGACACGGCGGCGGGATGCGGGCATGGGGTCCGAGTCCGGGAAAATTAAGTAACTGACCGGTCAGTAACATAATCGTGGGCCGCCGGCTGTCAACCGACACCCCCGCCGCCGCCCCGTCACGCAACTCCCTGTCACCGCGTCTCTTGCGGCGGACCCCCTTCCTGTCCTACCTTGATACAACCGCCCTCCGGAGGCACCGCCGATGTCGGAAAGCTTTCTCAGCTCCGACGAATACGACGAGAACGCCCATTCCCTCTACAACGAAGGCCGGTACGACGAAGCGCTGGACCTGCTCCGCGTCGGGGTGACGCTCTACCCGCACGCGGTGGAGCTGCACGTGGGCATGGCGTACGCCTATCTCGCGCGCGAAGAATTCGCCTGGGCCCGCCGCAGCTTCGAGCGCGCCGTGACGCAGGACCCCGATCACGAGGACGCGCTCGCCGGCCTCGGCGAGGCCCTGCTCAAGATCGGTGACCGCGGCGGCGCCCTCGCCGCCTTCGAACGGGTCGTGGCCCTCGGGTTCCGCGACGACCATGAGTTGATGCTCCAGGTCGGCCGGGCCCTCTTCCGCGAGGGACTCCTGGCCCAGGCCCACCGCTTCTTCGAGTTCGCCGTCTCCGCCCATCCCGATTCGCCGGAAGCCGCCGCCTGCGTCGGCTATGCCTCGCATCGCCTCGGCAACGACAGCGGCGCGCTCTACTGGCTCCGCCGCGCCCTCGAAATCGACCCGACCTACGCCGAGGCGCGCGTCTACCTGGCCAACCTGCTCTACGACCGGGGCGAGTCGGAGGCGTCGCTGCACCACCTCGACCGCACCCAGCCCGAGGAGCATTTCGACGAGCTGGCGCTCTGGCGGTACATCGAGCTCAAGAAGTCCCTCTACCGCCTCCCCGACGACGATCCCGAACTCGCCCCGTGGCTCGCCCGCCTCGGCGAGGTGGCCGCGGAGCCCGACTCCATCGACATGCTGCTCGCCGAGATGGAGGCGCTGCTTCCAGACGGCTCGCTGCGCGACCCGAACCAGCTCGAGCTCTTCGGCACGCTCCTCACCGAGCTGCAGGCCATGCAGAAGCGCCCCAACGTCGGCGAGTCGCACCTCGTGGCCACCCTCTCGGGCCACCTCTTCAACGGCACCTGGGAGGAAATCCTGCTCCAGATGAAGGCCGCCGACATGGAATGGTCCACCTCGACCCTGGTGGACTTCATGGCGGGGCTTGCGCGGCGCGGGCAGGCGGAGACCGGCATCGTCATCCCCGTGACCGACGCCGAAGCATTCATCCGCGGCAGCGCGGAAGCCGGTGTCCTCCGCATCATCCAGTAGGCACCCGGACACCGCGACGCTTGACGGGGGCCCCGCCGACCGGCGGGGCCCCCGTTTGCCGCCCCCTCCCCAGAGGGTGCTGTTACCTTCTTTGCCATGTCGACTCATTACTCCTGGACCGCCGGCGTCCTCCGCGAGGTCCTTCCCAACGGGCTGACCCTGCTCGCCCAGCGTGATGGCTCCGCTCCCGCCGTAGCCGTGGTCACGCACGTCAAGGCCGGGTTCTTCGACGAGCCGGACCGGTGGGCGGGGATCAGCCACGTCCTCGAGCACATGTTCTTCAAAGGCACGCCCACCCGCGCCGTCGGCGAAGTGGCGCGCCAGACCAAGGCGGCCGGCGGGTACCTCAATGCCGGCACCTCCTATGACTACACCACCTACTACGTGACGCTGCCGGCGGCCGAGCTGGGCGCCGCGCTCGACATCCAGGCGGACGCGCTGCAGCATGCCCTGCTCGACCGGGACGAACTCGCGCGCGAACTGCGGGTGATCATCCAGGAGGCCAAGCGCAAGCTGGACTCGCCCGGCTCGGTGGCGCACGAGACGCTGCACGAACTGCTCTTCGACCGGCATCGCATCCGCCGCTGGCGGATCGGCACCGAGGCCGCGCTGGAAGGATTCACTCGCGAGGACGTGGCGGGATACTACGAGTCGCGCTACGTGCCGGGGCGCACCATCGTGTCCATCGTGGGCGACGTCGACCCCGCCGAGGCGCTCGCGGCTGCCCGCCTCCGCTACGCGGACTGGCCGGCCCGCGCGGCGGGCACCGATCCGTCGCCGGAGGAACCGGAGCGCCACGAGGTGCGCGCCCGGACCCTGCGTGGCCCGATCACCCTCGCCCAGCTCGTGCTGGGCTGGCGCACGGTGCCGCCGCTCCATCCCGATGCCGCGGCGCTCGACCTGGCGGCCGCCGTGCTCGGCAGTGGCCGCGGCTCCTGGCTCTACCGGGCCGTGCGTGCGCCCGGACTCGCCACCGGGGTGTCGGCGTACAACTATGCCCCGACGGAGGTCGGCGTGTTCAGCGTCAGCGCCGAGCTCGAGGCCGAGCGCGTCCCGGCGGCGCTGGCGGAGATCGCGGCGAATGTGCAGGCGCTCCGGGCCGGCGCCCCGGGGGCGGACGACATCGAACGGGCACGGGCGCTGCTCCTGACCCGCTGGGCCCGGCGACTGGAGTCGATGGACGGCCGGGCGAGCGCGCTCGCCGAGGCCGAAGCGATGCGGGACGTCGCCCTCCTCGACGAGGAGTTCACGCGGCTGGCGGCGGTCACCGCGGCGGAGGTGCGCGCCGTCGCCGAGCGCTACCTGCGACCTGATTCCGTCGGGGCGGTGGTGTACCTGCCCGAGGATCGCGGCGTCGCGCTCGATGCGGCAGGGCTCACCGCCGCGTTCGAAACGCCGACAGTCGGGCACCCCGTTTCGGCCGCCCTGCCTTCGCTACGGGTCCCTCCGGCCAACGGACGCCCGGCGGGCCTGACCGATGCCGGCGTGCTTCACGTGCCGCTCGACGGGGTCGACCTGCTGGTGCGCCGGAAGCCGGGCGTGCCGGCCGTCACCCTCGGGACTTACGTGGCGCGAACCGAGGCCGAGACGCCCAGCGAGGCCGGCATCGGCGCGCTCGCGCTCCGCGCGGCCATCCGGGGTGCCGGCGCGTTCGACGCGGAAGCGCTGGCGCTCGCCTTCGAGCGGCTGGGCGGCAGCCTCGGGTCGTCGGCCGCCACCGACTGGGTGGGGCTCGGGACGAGCGTGATGAGTGAGGAACTGGCGCCGGCCGCCGCGTTGCTCCGCCTGGCACTCGACGAACCGCGGTTCGACGCCGGCGAACTCACCCGCGAGCGCGACCTCATGATCGAGGAGGCGCGGCAGGTGGCGGACGACACCTTCCGCTTTCCCTTCCAGCTCGCGTTCCGCGGGGCCTTTGGCGACCGTGGCTACGGCCTCCCCACCGCCGGCCTCGAGGAGACGCTGGCGACGCTCACGGCCTCCCGCACCGCCGAGTGGCACCGAAGCAACGTGCTCGGCCGGCGGCTCACCGTCGTGGCCGTGGGTGACCTCGAGCCCGCACGCGCGGCCGACCAGCTGGCGGCCATCTTCCGCGACTGGCGCGGCGGACCGGTGCCTCTCTCCGTTCCGGAGCGCTGGCGACCGGAGCGCACCCCGGTGGAACGGACGGTCGAACTCGGAAAGGCGCAGTCCGCCTTCGCGATGCTGTTCCCGGGTCCGGCGCGTCGCGACCCCGCGCGGCATGCGGCGGAGGTCTGGGCCGCGGTGGCGAGCGGACTCGGCGGGCGGCTCTTCGACGCGCTCCGCGAGCAGCGCTCGCTCGCCTACACCGTCCTCGCCTTCGCGTGGCAACGGGGGCGGGCGGGGGCCCTCGGCACCTACATCGCCACCTCCCCCGAGCGAGAGAGCGAGGCGCGGGCCGCCATGCTGGAGGAGCTCGCGCGGTTCGCCGCCGAACCGGTCAGCCCCGAGGAGCTGCTCGGCGCGGTCGGCTACCTGGCGGGCCAGGCGGTCGTGCAGCGACAGAGCGCGAGCCATGTCGCGGCCGAGATCCTGGATGCGTGGATGATCGGGGAAGGGCTGGCTGAGCTGGAGGATCCGGCGGCGCCCTACCACCGGGTGAGCGCGGAAGATGTGTGGCAGGTGGCGCGGGAGTCGCTCCGGCCGGAGCGGCGTGCCGAGGGAGTCGCGCGGGGGACCGGCGGCGGTCGCTAGAACATCGACATTGCGAGGATGGAGCGCAGGTTGTCGTTGGTGGCGCGGAGCCGCTTCGAGAGGAGCCGCACCATGGCGCGGAGCACCCGGCCCGCCAGCTCGGGGTCAAGGTCGAGCACCATCTCGAGGTCCGCGCGGCTGATCGTCACCAGGCGGCAGCCGCCATTGCTGATGGCGTCGGTGGAGCGCTCGGAGCGGTCGAAGACGGCCATCTCGCCGAAGCAGGCGCCGGGCTTGAGCACCGCGAGGGCCTCCTCGCCGCTGCCGGGAATATCCCGGCTGATGCGGACGTCGCCCTCGGCGATGAGGAAGAGCCGGTTGCCGGGCTCCCCCTCCTTGAAGATCGTCTGCCCGGGTTGGTAGGTCTGCTCGCGACAGATTTCGGCGATCCGCACGAGTTCGGCGTCGTCGAGTTCGGCGAAGATCGCGGCCTGCCTGAGAAACGACGGGTGCATGGGAGGCTCGCCAGATGACGGGGACGGAATGACCGAAGGTATGCGAGGCGCAGGAGGCGGACAAGAGCGGGGAACCCGCTTCACCATCGCCGACGCGTTCACCGTCGTGCGGCTCCCGCTCGCGGTCGCGTTCCCGCTGGTCGGCGAGGGGTGGCGGCTCGCGGTGCTCGGCGTCGCGGGGGCGTCGGACCTGCTGGACGGCTTCCTGGCGCGGCGGATCGGGAGCTCGCGATTCGGGCCCGTCATCGATCCGGTGGCCGACAAGCTCTTCATGGCCGTTGCCTTCGGCACGGTCTTCTTCGCGGGCGCGCTCACCTGGTACGAACTGGTGGGGGTGCTGGCGCGGGACCTGGTGGCCACCGTCGCGTTCGTGGTGACGGCAGTGCGCGGCCACGCGAGCGCCATCCCGGCCCGCGCGGGCGGCAAGGCGGTCACCTTTCTCCAGCTCCTGACCCTCGTTGCCTTCGCGGTGGGCTCCCAGTTCGTACGGCCGCTGGCGTGGGCCACCTCCGCCGTGGCGCTCTATGCGATCTGGGACTACACCCGGGCGGCGTCGACCGCCTCACGCCCCCTCTAGGAAGCGCACCCATGGCACCAGCAGCCGAGACCAAACACATCCTGCTCCGCTGGCAGGGCGACCTCCGCTTCACGGGGGGAGATCCGAACGGCTCAGCCACGGAAATCGACGGCGACAACGCGTCGGCGCCGGGACCGATGCTCACCCTTCTCCTCGCCGCGGCGGGCTGCAGCGCCGCGGACGTCGTCCTGATCCTCAAGAAGATGAAGGTGGGGCTCGAGTCGCTCGAGGTGACGGGCGACGGACTGCGCCGGCCCGACGATCCCAAGCGGTACGTCTCCATTCACTTCACCTGGACCATCCGCGGCACCGGGCTGGACGAGACCAAGGCGCGCCGCGCCATCGACCTCTCCATCGAGAAGTACTGCTCCGTGATCCACTCGCTCGCCCCGGACATCGCGATCAGCTATGACCTCCGGCTGGTCTAGCCTCCTCCTCTCGGCGCTCGTGGCAGCGCCGCTTGCGGCCCAGGCCGGCTCCGTGCGCGAGGCGGGGCTCGAGGCGGTCGTGACGGCCGCCGAGCCCGCCGTGTACACCGCGGGCGTCACGGCGTCGGTGCGGCCGTCGGCGCGCACGCGGATCGGCCTCTATGCCGGCGGCGGCGTGGACGGCGACGGGGCCGGGGTCGGGCGCGCGGAGCTGGTGGCGCACTTCCTCCTCAACCCGCGCACGACGCACGCCGGGTTTTACGGCGGCGGCGGCATCGCCGGCGTCTTTTCCAGCGGGGCCGACAACGGCTTCCTGGTGTTGCTGGTGGGTGTCGAGGGGAATCCGGGTGGTCGCGGCGGGTGGTTCGTCGAGGCGGGAATCGGGGGCGGAGCGCGTCTCGCCGCGGGGTATCGGTGGCGAAAGCTCCCGCCTGGGTGGCGGCCGAAGGGATGAAACCAAACCGCCCCGGGAGGAAATCCCGGGGCGGCGATGCTTATTCGGCGGATCCGCTTCCGACCGGCTCGGCTTGCCTCTGCACCACGGGGCGGCAATACCGCTCGCCCAGGAGTCGCAGGTTGGCACGGTCCTCTTCCGCGAGGTCCGGGTACCGCTCGGTCAGATACTGCATGGTGTCGTCGAACCAATCCTTCTGGTGCTCCAGCTCGGCTTCCATCACGCCGCACCGAAGAATGTGGCTGAACAACTCGTCGCGCGCCTGGTCGAAGGACGCGGGCGGGGCCGACCGCTGGGTCTTTTTCTTGGTCATGCACCTTCCTCTGGGTGTGACGCAGCCCCGGCATCCTGTGCGCCGGGCGTACCGAAACATAACAGGGGACGCCCCGAATTGGCAAAGGTTCCCCGGGTGCGGAAGCGCCGTAATCCATTACATTCCAGCCGGTTGATGGCCCACCCAGGATGCCGGGGCCGCCTGTCTTGCCCTTGTCCGACCCCTTCAAGGACGACCTCCCATGGCCGCCACCTCTTCACTGAATCGCTTCTATCTGTTGCTCCTCGTGCTCGCCGTCGGCGGTGGAGGGCTGCTCTTCTGGCAGATGCGGAGCCGGGGCCCCAGCATTCCGGCCAACGTGGTGGTGACCACGGCGGACACCGCCGGATTCTCGGGATACTACCTCGGCGACAGCGCCGCGACGGTGGTGATCACGGAGTACGCCGACTTCGAGTGCCCCGCCTGCCAGACCTTCGACGTGGTCCAGTTTCCCGATGTCCGCCGGCAGCTGATCGAGGGCGGCAAGGTGCGCTGGCGCTATCGTGACTTCCCCCTGAACATCCATCCCTACAGCCGGGTCGCCGCGCATTCGGCGGCCTGCGCCAACGACCAGGGGCGCTACTGGGAACAGCACGCCGTGCTCTACCAGGGTCAGGGCCAGTGGTCCCGGGAGACCGACCCCACCAGCACCTTTCGCGACTACGCCAGGCAGAACGGCCTCGACCTCTCGGCCTACGACGCCTGCATGAAGTCCGCGAAATACGCCGGCCGGATCCAGGCGAGCTACGACGAGGGGGTGAGGGTGGGGGTCGGCTCGACGCCGACGTTCCTGATCGCCGGTCGGCTGTACGAAGGGGTCCAGAATTCCGACGCGCTCAAGAAGCTGGTGGACTCCCTCGCCGCCGCGGTCGCCGCAGCGCAATGAACAGCCGCATGGGCGTCGCACTCCTCAGCGTGGCGGGCGTCCTGATTTCCGCCTACCTGTGGATGTTCAAGCACGGCTACATCGGCACGCTGGCCTGCGGCACCGGCGCCTGCGAAACGGTACAGCTCAGCCCCTACAGCAGCTTCCTGGGCGTGGACGTGTCGCTGCTCGGCTTCCTCGGGTACGCCGTCATGCTGGGGGTGAGTCTCGTCGGGGTCCAGCCGGCGTGGCTGGACCGCCCCGGGCCGTCCCGCGCGCTGCTGCTGCTGGCCGGCGGCGCGCTCCTCTTTGCGGCCTACCTCACCGGCATCGAGCTCTTCGTCCTCCACGCCGTGTGCCGCTGGTGCGTTGCCTCGGCGGTCATCGTGACGCTGATCTTCGTGCTGGCCATCCTCGACCACCGCCGATTTGCCCGCCGCTGACATGACCGAGCACGAGGGGCGCGCCAGACACGACCACGGGACCGGTCTCGCCGCGCTTGCCCTGGGGGCGCTCGGCGTGGTGTACGGTGACATCGGCACGAGTCCGCTGTACGCCATGAAGGAGGCGTTTACCGGCCCGCACGGCCTGCCCGCCTCGCCGGAAAACGTGTACGGTGTCCTCTCACTGGTCTTCTGGTCGCTGAACTTCGTGGTCTCGTTCAAGTACATCGGACACGTCATGAAGGCGGACAACCACGGCGAGGGCGGCATCCTGGCGCTGCTGGCGCTGGTCCGCTCCCGCGGGAAGGGCGGCCGGGGCCAGGCACTGCTCATCGGGCTCGGGCTCTTCGGCGCCGCCCTGCTGTACGGCGATGGCGTCATCACCCCCGCCATCAGTGTCCTCGGCGCCGTCGAGGGCATCGAGGTGGCGACCCCGGCCTTCACGCGGTTCGTCGTGCCCATTGCGGTGGTCATCCTGGCGGCGCTCTTCTGGTTCCAGCGCCACGGCACCGACCGGATCGGTCGCGCCTTTGGCCCGATCATGCTGGTCTGGTTCTTCTGCATCGCCGCCCTCGGCGTGCGCGGCATCCGGATGCATCCCGAAGTGCTCCGCGCGGTCAATCCCTGGTACGCCATCCGGTTCTTCATCGACGACCGGCTCCAGGGCTTCCTGATCCTCGGCGCCGTCGTCCTGGTGATCACCGGCGGCGAGGCGCTTTATGCCGACATGGGCCACTTCGGCCGCCGGCCGATCCGGCTGGCCTGGTTTGCCCTGGCCCTTCCCGCGCTCCTGCTCAACTAC
>Ga0326726_10004964_pt1 | contig 12096 bp, 9 predicted proteins | sample MHFenrmetagenome_2_FD_207603 | JGI IMG/M metagenome (GOLD analysis project Ga0326726, IMG submission 207603) | Lab enriched peat soil microbial communities from Michigan Hollow, Ithaca, NY, United States - MHF15MN | ecosystem: Environmental > Terrestrial > Soil > Wetlands > Peat | place: USA...
CTCAGGGAGGGTTTTATAAATGTCCAGAGTAGAAAAGAAACAACCGGAATACGGTTCCGATGTCGTCGTCGATTTGATGAAAGCGCACGATATCGAGTACACCGCGTTCAATCCCGGCGCGACTTTTCGCGGGATCCACGATTCGATCGTTAACTATGGCGGCAATTACAAGCCGGAAGTGATTTTCTGCCATCACGAAGAAATCTCTGTAGCCATCGCCCATGGTTATGCCAAGGCGAAAAACAAACCGATGATCGCCATTGTTCACAACATGGTCGGTTTGCAGCATGCCAGCATGGCGATCTTCAACGCCTATATCGATCGCGTGCCGATGATGGTGCTCGGCGGCACGGGGCCGATGGTCACGAAACGGCGCCGTCCACGCATCGACTGGATCCATACCGCGCTGGTTCAGGGCAATCAGGTGCGCGACTACACCAAGTGGGACGATCAGCCGTATTCTCTTGCCGACGTGCCGGACTCTTTCATTCGCGGCTACCGCATCGCCACCACCGATCCGACCGCGCCGGTGTACATCAATTACGATGCCGACATTCAAGAAGACGCGGTTAAGGCGATGGTCGACATGCCGGACGTGAGCCGTCACTCCAAGCCGGCGCCGGCGCAGGCCAATCCGGAAGCGCTGCGGCGTGCGGCGGAGATGCTCGTCAATGCCAAGACTCCGTTGATCGTTGCCGATATGCTCGGGCGCAATCCCAAGGCGGTGCCGTCGCTGATCGAGTTGGCCGAAGTGCTCGCCGTGCCGGTGGTTGACAAGGGCGCGCGCTTCAATTTTCCGGCGGTGCATCCGCTGGATGTGACCGACGGCGCCCGCGAGATTCTCCAGAAGGCGGATTTTATTTTGGCGCTCGATGTTAGCGACCTGTTCGGCGCGCTGACCACGGTCAGCAAGCAGACCCGCGTAAGCGAATATGTGACTTCGCCGGGCGTCAGGATCGCCAGCATCTCGATGAACGATATGTTGGTGCACTCCTGGGCCAACGACTTCCAGGCGCTCCAGGCGATCGATATTCCGATGTGCGCGGATACCTCAGTCGCGCTGCCCGAACTGACCCGGCTGTGCCGCGAACTCATTGGCAACGACAGCGCCAAGAAGGCGACCATCGAAGCGCGGCAAAAAGAATTGGCGGAAAAGCACAAGAGCCGCCGGGCTAAATGGCTGGCCGATGCGCAAGCCAAGGGTTCGCAGAAAGATATTTCCACCGCTTGGTTGGCGCTGGAGATCGGTGAAGCGATCAAGCGCGAAGATTGGGTCTGCGTCAACGGCACTTCGAACGGTTGGACGCGCCGGCTGTGGGACTTCAGCAAACCCAATCAATCCCTCGGCGGCAGCGGCGGTGCCGGTCTCGGCTACGGCCCGGGCGCGTCGATCGGCGCTGCGTTGGCGCTCAAAGGCAGCGGCAAGCTCGCTGTGGCGATCCAGTCCGACGGCGACATGCTGATGACTTCGAGCGCGGTCTGGACGGCGGCGAAACATCGTATTCCGCTGCTGATGATCATGCACAACAACCAATCGTACTATAATTCCGAAGAGCACGGCATCGAAGTCGCCAAGTTTCGTAAGCGGCCGGTGGAGAATGCGCCGATCGGCACCCACGTCGACGACCCGGAGATCGACTTCGCCATGATGGCGAAATCCTTCGGCGTCAACAGCGATGGACCGATCCGCAATCCGGCCGACCTCCGTCCGGCCATCGAACGCGGCGTGAAGTACGTTAAAGAGCAGCAGAAGCCGTACCTGGTCGACGTCATCGCCGAACCGCGCTAGATTAGTCGGGCGGCGGGAGTAAATCGTTAATGATTACTCACCACGAAGGCACGAAGGACACGAAGGTTTGAGAAGCCAAAATTTCCTAACTTCGTGATCTTCGTGTCTTCGTGGTGAATAGAAATTTGCAAGCTAGCCAGGCGACTCGCACCCAAGAACAAAGCCCCAATAATTGCAAATTGTTTACCGATCCCTACCGAGAATTTCGTCAAGCCGTCGAACGGCCGGAAGAAAGCATCGATCTTGGCCGCGCCGCGCTGACCATCGCGCTTGCTGATTATTCCGATCTCGATATCGCCAGTTACCTCCGGCGCATCGACGAACTGGCCGTCGAAGTCAGCCAAAGATGCGGCGTCGATGCCGATGGTTTCCGTTCGATCGCTGCGCTCAACTATGTCTTGTTCAAGGAGCAGGGCTTTCACGGCAATCGCGATGATTACTACGATCCCAAGAATAGCTTCTTGAATGACGTCATCGACCGCAAGCGCGGTCTACCGATCACCCTGTCGATCCTCTACATCGAAGTCGGGCAACGCATCGGCCTCGCCATCGAAGGCGTCGGCTTTCCCGGTCATTTCCTGGTCAAGACAAAGTCCCAAGGCGAGGAGATTGTCATCGATCCGTTCAACGCCGGCGACGTCAAGTCTAACGAAGAGTTGCAGGCGATGCTCGATCAAATCTACGGCCGCAAAGTGCGCCTCGATCGAGAGTTCCTCGCGGCATTGCCGAAAAAACAAATTCTCAAGCGCATGCTCGGCAATCTAAAGGCGATCTATGGCCGCGCCGACGAGCTGCTCAAGATGATTGCTGTGCTCGACCGTCTGATTATTCTCGATCCCGGAGCGGTGGAGGAAGTACGCGATCGCGGCGCGGTCTATTTGCGCCTCGAGTGCTATGGTCAGGCGAAGGATGACTTCGAAACTTACCTACGTTTGGCGCCGGATGCCAAAGATGCTGAGGCGATACGCGAGCAGTTGGTCGATTTAGCCAAGCACACCCTTCTGCTTCACTAACTAAAGTACCCCGACTCGAAAGTTTGGTGCATTACTTAGCTGTCAAAGTCCCTTTATGGGATGGTTGAAACCCCTCGCCGCTTCGAGAAACCTCAGGGCATGCTCCAGGCGAAGAGAATATTTGTCATGCCGCGCTTCGATACGACTCAGCATATACTCCGGACGGCATTCAGTTAACGGACAGCGTCCGTCATAGCGTTGGAAAACGGTATCCAGGTTGAGAGGACCGGGATGGACCCCAGTTTTCACCGGGGTGACGATGTGAAGAGCGCCGGCTTGTTTTGCGGACTTACGAGACGGCAGACTAGGGCGGCTACGCCTAGGCCGTTTACGTTCCTAAATTCGAAAACTCTTTGAAGGTTGCAGCGAAGGAGCGGGTCAGAAACAAGTCGTGCAACGCCGCGCGGGTTAATTGCAAAGGCCGAATCGCCCAGAGCTTGTGGGCCTTGAGATTTGCCACGCTCTCGCTCCAAATACGCTGAAGTTCCTGGCGCGAATAGACCACCCGGTCGTTGATGGCGTCGTACTTGATCAGACTGAGTTGGGCCTTCGATGGCAGCGAGTCGCGCAGCCGTTGATAGGTGTCTTGCCACTCGTTGATGCGGTCACTAAAGCGGATGCTGGTCTGAATCTGCTGCATCTCGTCGAGCCATTTGCGCGCGGTTTCCGATTCCACCAGCCGGAGCTCCTGGATGCTTTGGCGCAGTTGTTCCCATTGCTTTAAAAAGCGGTTGAGATCGCGCCGGCTGTAGAGGATGCGCGACGATAGGTCGTCGAGTGGGGCGAGTAGCGTTTTCACGCGGTCCGGCAAGACATCCTTGGCATTGTTGTAAAGGCTCTGGATTTCACCGATGCGCAGGACGTTCCAGATGTCGGATTGGACTTTTTCAATCTGCGCGAGCCAGCGCTCTTCGGTCTCGCTTTTCTTTCGGGTTTGCAGCCAGACCTCTTCCATCTCTTTGACGAACTTCGCCCAGGTGATCAAGAGCGCAGTGATTTCTTTGCTGCGTTTCCACAGATGCACGGGAAGCGAGTCGACGGCGTAACCGGGCCGGCGGACTTTGCGATCTTTCAAGCGGAAGAAACCCGCGACCATGGGGTGCTGCTTCTCGATCAAGGCGGCGTTCTTGTACCAGAAAAAGATCGACATCAGATTCCAGTAGTTCTTCGGATGGTCGGTCCACTTGGATAAAGACTTGATCATGTTCTCTTTACTGTAGAACGTCTGCCAGGCGGCCTCATAGGCCTCGGTCCATTCTTGCGCCGACATCAGCGGATGCGCGATGGTGGCGTGGAACGAGTCGCGCTTGTTGAAGTCGGGGTCCATCCAGTCGCCGCGTCTTTTCATTTCACGATGGTCGTGGGAGCCGGGCAGCGGCGTCAGCATAAAGAACGAAGCTTGATCGGGCTCCACCTCGTCCTTGAGGAAACGCATGTCTTCGGCGACTTGCTCCTTACTGTCCCATGGCAAGCCAATGATGTAGCCGGTATGGACAAGCACTCCGGCGTCATGCCACTCCTTGATGATAGCGCGGTATTCTTCGACCTTGTTTTGCTTCTTGCCTTCGGCCGCCAAGTTCTGCGGGTTGACGCTTTCCATGCCGATGAAGACTTGCGTGCAACCGGCTTTGGCGGCCAGAGTAACGAAATCTTTCGGCTTGCGCGCTAAGTCGACTTGCATCATGAAAGTGATGTCGTGTCCTTCTTGACGCAGCTTGATGATTTCCTCGAAGGTCTCGCGCCAGAGTTTTTTGCGCGCGAAATTGTCGTCGGTGAAAAAATAGAAAGTGAGGCCGTTGGCCAAATTGCGCCGCATCATCGCCGCGATACTCTCGGGACTGCGCTCGCGCATCTTGCGCCCTTGGACATTGATGATGGTGCAGAAACTGCACGCGAACGGACAGCCGCGCGAGGTGTCGGCGGTGGCGAAGCTCGGGTAGGCGAAATGGCGCATGGTCTTCGCGCTGGTGCGCGGCAACGGCGCCTCGCCGATATCGACCAAATTTTGCAAATCCTGAGCGAAGCTGTAGAGCGGCTTCAATTGGCCGTGAAGGAAGTCGGCCAGGATAGTTTCCCATCTGCCTTCGACTTCGCCGGACACGACGCAAATGCCCTCGCGATAAAGCGCCTGGATCTCCGGCTCCTGGTCGCTCAGCATATTGATCGTGCCGCTGGTATGAAAGCCGCCCATGATGACGGTGATCCCGGCGGCGCGAAACTGGCGCGACATATCGACGGCGCGGGGAAATTGATTGGTTTGCACGCCGACCATGCAGACCAACAAGGTGGTGCCAGGTTCTTTGCTCCAACGGATGATGTTGCCCACCGGTACCTTTTCGGCGGTTTCATCGAAGGTGGTCACTTCAATGTTGAGCTTGCCGAATACGCGCCGCTCTTTGAGGTCTTCGGTCAAGCCATGCAGGACGTTGAGCGTATTGCTTGGCAGCACGCCTTTCCAAAATCGAATCAAATAGCCGTCGTCGTCGTACTTGGAAGGCTTGATCAGAACGACATGAAAATTTTTGATTTGTTGCAGCATCGGACCCGTCACCTCCGGAATGCTTGTAAGTGCTGGGCGCATCTTTTATAGATGAACGAGGTATGAAGAACTTTCGCGAATCTAACAACCGGGGTTGGCCCTGTCAAGGCGAAGTTCCCGTTAAATCGTGATCTCTCCAGCGGTATTTTCTCATCGGAATGATCCAATTCCAGCATGTTGAGAAGCGCTACGCGCCGGCGCTATGCGCCCTCAACGACATCAATCTAGAGATTGGCACAGGCGAGTTGGTTTTGCTAAGCGGTGCCAACGGCGCCGGCAAATCGACCTTGCTCAAGCTCATCTACCGAGAAGTAGAGCCGAGTTCGGGGAGCGTCCTCTTTGAAGGCCAGAATCTAAAGTCGTTCGATGGCCGGGCCGTGGCAGGGCTACGGCGCCGAGTGGGGCTGGTCTTTCAAGAGTTCAAGCTGCTGGCGAACTTGACTGCGTTGGAAAATATCGCGCTGGCGGCCGAGGTGGCCGGCGCGACCCAGAACGCCGCTCGAAATCGCGCCCTTGATTTGTTGCGCGATCTCGGTTTGGCATCGCGGCGCGATGCCAAACCGGGCTCCCTGTCCAGTGGCGAGCAGCAACGGGTTGCCGTCGCGCGCGCGCTGGTGAACCGGCCGGCTCTCATTCTCGCCGATGAACCGACCGGCAATCTCGATGACGCCGCCGCGCGCGAGACCCTGCGGCTGTTCAAAGATATCCAACAGACCGACACCACCATCGTAGTTGCCAGCCACGCTGTCGATCTTTTCAAGGAGATTGCGACCCGAGTGGTGCAGCTGGAACAGGGCAGGATTGTCGCCGATTCGTCCGGCAGCGGAGCTGTAGAGTGGCGCCTATAATGGCCGCGATGGGATTTGTCGCCCGGCGTGCCGGTCATGGGCTCGGGCAGTTTTTCGGGACCTTTATCCTAACCGGGTTTACCATTGCGCTGACTCTTGGAGTATTCGGCGGCTTCTTATTGCTCCAGTTGAATTTGGAAAAACTTTTGCGCGGCTGGGGCGATCAGATTCAGCTGACCGCCTATCTTGCGCCAACTATTGGCCCAGCCGAGTTGGAGGCTTTGCTCGCGAACCTGAAACGCTACCCTGAGATTGAGCGGGTGCACTACACGACTCAGGAACAGGCTTGGCGCGATTTCCAGTCCGCCCTCGGCGCGCAATCAGGGTTGCTCGACGGGCTGCCGCGAAACGTTTTGCCGGCGTCGGTTGATATTACCTTGCGGCCGGATTTTCGCGATCACACCGCGATGGAACAGTTGGCTGAGCGTCTAAAGAGGCAAAAGGAATTGACTCAAATCGATTATCCGCAGCAATGGGTGGAGAAGTTGGCGTTGGTGATCGCCGCGTTGCAATGGATTAAATGGTTGGTCGCCGGGGCGCTTTTCCTGGCGGCCTTTTTCATCGTCACGCGTATGGTCAAACTAGCCGTGCTGGCGCGACGCCAGGAGATTGAAGTGCTGCAGTTGATCGGAGCCACAGAAACACTAATCCAGGCGCCCTTGGCGATCGAAGGCCTGCTCCAAGGACTGCTTGGGTCGGGCGGCGCTCTCGCGTTACTATGGGGCGTATACCGGTTGCTGCGCGACGATGCCGCAGGGTTGTCTGGTCTCATTCCGGCGCTGAGCCGGATGGAATTTCTCGATGGGCTAAGCGTCGCCCTGATTCTGTCCATCGGTGCGACTCTTGGGCTGTCGGCGAGCTTATTTGCGTTACGAGGGATGGTCCGTTCGTGGAAAGTTTCTCATCCCGCGCGCTAATTGCGGCGCTACTGTTGGTGACTGCCGCCCGCGGCGAGTCGCCCGGCGCGGTTGCCGACAAAGATCTCGAAGGCATCAAGAAAAAAATTGAGAGCGAAAAGAAGGGATTGTCGCAGCTGCAAATCAAAGAAGGCGGGGTGCTCAAATCGCTGGGTAAAATCGAAGACGACCTCGAAAAGAAATCCAAGGAGCTCAAGATCGCCGATATCCGGTATGCCTCGATTCTCGGCGCGATTCACAAAACAGAAATCGAGGTCGAAAGGTTGCGAGGTTCGATGACCCAGCGCGATGATTTGTTCCGCCAGCGGGCGGTTGCGCTCTATCGCTGGCAACGGAGCGGGAGTCCTTTTTGGTTTGTCGATGGGCCAGTCGATCTGGCTGCAACGCAGCAACGCAAGCGTTATCTCCAGTCGACGCTCGCTTTCGACCGGCAACTGATCGCTGACTTGCAGAGTCAAAGCCAGCGCCAGGAAGTTTTGCGGCTGCAGCTTAGCGAGCAGAAAGATCGATTGGCCGCGCAGAAGAAAGTGCTGGTGTTGGCTCGCGCCGCGGTGGCGCAGGAGGCGGGCAAGAAAAAGAGCCTGTTGGCAGGGCTGCGCCAAGAAAAAGACACCCGGCTCAAAGCGCTGCGCGAAATGGAAGCGGCGGCGCGGCAGCTGCAAAAAATGCTTGAAGACATCGCGCGCCGCCAGATGGTTCGCCCCAAGCAAGAGCCGGTGCCGCCCTCGACCGGCCGCGGTCTCGATGCCATGCTCGGCCAGATGGACTGGCCGGTAAAGGGGCCGGTGAGCGCGCCCTTTGGAAAGTTCAAACATCCAGAATTTGCCACCGAGCTGGTGCGCAAAGGCATCGATATCGATGCGCCGCTCGGCGAAGCGGTTCGCGCAGTTGAAAAGGGCCGGGTGGTATTCGCCGACCGGTTTACCGGCTACGGCCGCATGGTGATCGTCGACCATGGCGAGCGTTACTACACAATTTACGCTCATCTTTCTGAAATTATTAGAAAAACTGGCGACGAGCTGCGGCGAGGGGAGATTCTCGGGCGGGTCGGCGATAGCGATTCACTGAGCGGCGCCAAACTCTATTTTGAGCTGCGCAAGGATGGCCGTTCTGTGGATCCTCTGCCATGGTTAAGGAAGTGATAGCTATTGCAAAGGCATTGCGCTAGAATTAAAAACAAGTTGTTAGTAACTATTTAGGGAGAAATTTCATGCAACTCGTCAAAAGACATGGAACACCATTGCTTCTGATCGTGCTCGGCATCGGCATCGGTTTTTTCCTCTCAGCCCAATGGGTGCCGAATGTATCGGCGGTCGGGCGGCAGGACTACGAGAGTCTGGAAGCGTTCAGTAACATTCTTTCCATCGTCAAGAAGAACTATGTCGAGGATGTCGAGACCAAGAATTTGGTCAACGGCGCCATCAACGGGATGCTAAGCTCCCTCGATCCGCACAGCGCCTACTTGACGCCCGATCTCTACAAGGATTTGCAAAGCGATACCCAAGGACGTTTCGGTGGTTTGGGCATCGAGATAACCGTCAAGGGCGGTATCCTCACAGTCGTATCCCCCATCGAAGATACCCCGGCTTTCAAAGCCGGCATCAAGCCCGGTGATCAGATTTTCAAAATCGAAGACGAGTTCACCAAGGACATGTCGTTGGTCGACGCGGTAAAAAAGATGCGCGGTTTGAAGGGCACTAAGATCAATCTAACGGTCCGGCGCGAAGGCGCTGCCGATTTGATCGATATCTCCATGATTCGTGACGTCATTCGCGTGCAAAGTGTGAAAAGCCGCACATTGGAACCCGGATATGGTTATGTTCGCCTGGCGCAGTTTCAAGAACGCAGCGACCGGGATGTGCAGCGTGCTTTGGAGAAATTGGCGGCCGAGAAGAGCGGTCTCAAGGGACTGGTGCTCGATCTACGCAACAATCCCGGTGGTTTGTTGAATCAGGCGGTGCGGGTCTCGGACCTGTTTCTTGATTCCGGCCTGATCGTTTACACGGACGGCCGTATCGAATCGCAAAAGCAAAAGTTCTTCGCCCAGAAGGAAGGTACCTGGGGTGATTTCCCACTGGTTGTTCTGGTCAACGGCGGCAGCGCCAGCGCTTCGGAGATCGTCGCCGGCGCGTTGCAAGATCACAAGCGGGCGGTGGTTCTTGGGACCAAGACCTTCGGCAAGGGTTCGGTGCAGACAATCTTGCCATTGGATGATAATTCGGCGCTACGGCTGACCACGGCGCGCTATTTCACGCCCAAGGGCCGATCGATTCAGGCCACCGGCATCGTTCCGGATATCGTGATCGAAAACATCGTGCTCCAGGACGGCAAACCAGACGACCGCAAGCGGCCAAGTTTGCGCGAGGAGAATTTGCCGGGCCACTTGAACAACCCGCAGCAAAACTCGGCTAAGGAACAAGAGCAGATCGATCGCGAGCAGGAGAAGCAGATTCCGACTTCCGGGCCGACCGGGGACGAGACCATCGATAACGATCAGCAGCTCAAACGCGCTCTCGACTTGTTGAAGAGTTGGGATGTCTTCAAACAGGTGGTGCAGAAAAAAGCTGCGTAATTTTTCGCGCAAACTTATCTGGATAAAAAAGGCTCTCCTCTCGGAGGGCCTTTTTTTTTGTGTTACAGTCGCTGCCATATGGCGCGTCCAACTGCCAATGAAGCCGATCTGCCATTGTTCGCCGGCGCATCCCGCAAGTTTCTCACCATTAGCGAACTCAACGAGCGGATCAAAGGCACACTGGAGGCCCGCCTCGACGCGCTCTGGGTGCAGGGCGAAATCTCTAACTTTCGCATGCCGCCTTCGGGGCATTTCTATTTCACACTCAAGGACGACAAGAGTCAGATCTCGGCGGTGATGTTTCGCCGCCAGGGAGCGATGCTACGGTTCACGCCGGACAACGGCATGGCGGTGCTCTGTTTCGGCCGTGTGAGCGTGTATACGGTGCGCGGCGACTTGCAGCTTTACGTCGACGATATGGAGCCCCAAGGGCAGGGCGCGTTGGCGCTGGCCTTCGAGCAACTGAAAAAAAAGCTTGCCGCCGAAGGGCTGTTTGCCGGCGAAAGAAAGCGCGCGCTGCCGTTCCTGCCTCACTCCATCGGTATCGTCACTTCCGGCAAAGGCGCGGCGTTGCATGACATGCTGCGAATCATCGGCGACCGCTATCCCGACCGGCGCATCGTCGTTTGTCCGGTAAAGGTGCAAGGCGATGGCGCGGCGCGGGAGATCGCCGATGGTATTGCCGGTCTCAATCGCTTTGGCGCCGTCGATGTGATCATCGCCGGCCGCGGCGGCGGCTCGTTGGAAGATCTCTGGGCGTTCAACGAAGAAGTCGTCGCCCGGGCGATTTTTGCCTCGCAAGTTCCGGTGGTCTCGGCGGTGGGCCATGAGGTCGATTTTACCATCGCCGATTTCGTCGCCGACGCGCGCGCGCCGACGCCCACCGCGGCGGCCGAAATGGTCGTGCCGCGCAAGCGCGACCTCGCCGAGCAGATTGAAAATTTACAAAGCCGCTTGGCGAGCGGGATGGAGTTCAAACTCGACCAGCTGCGCGAGACCTTCGAGAGTTTAGTCAATCGCTTGTCCGACCCCGGCCGCAAGCTGCGCGAGAATCAGCAACGTGTCGATGAGTTGTCCGTCGATTTGTTGCGCCGTTTTCAGGAGCGCTTGCGCCAGTTGAAAGACCGCTTGGCCGAACGCGCCGGGCGGTTGGGTGCCCTCAGTCCCTTGGCCGTGCTCGATCGTGGCTATAGCATCGCCCACAAGTTGCCCGAGGAATTGATCGTCAAGAATTCGGCGCAGCTCAATGCCGGTGACCTGCTGCGTGTACGGTTTGCCCAAGGCAAAGCATCGTGCCGGGTGGAGGAGACGGAATGAAAAGAGCGCGGGCTATTTGCTTTCCTCTTGCCCTGCTGAGTTTCTTAGTGTCGCAGCCGGTTGCTGTCGATGCGGCAAAAATTCTTTGGCCCAAGCCGTTGACGGCCTTTCAAGGCGATCTCGTCGAAGTGAAGGTCGGCGGTGAAGATTTGGTTGGAGTCGATGGACTCTTGGGTAAGGAGAGGGTTTATTTCCGCTCTAGTGAGAACGGCTTTTATACGGCGTTGATGGGCGTGGACGTCGAAGCCAGGCCGGCAACGGTGAAATTAATTCTGAAGGCGACTACCGCCGGAGGCGATCAACGTCAAAGCGAAATTCCGCTTAAAATTAGAGCCAAGACGTTCCATCAGGAATCGTTTAAAGTGCCGCCGAGCTTCGATGAGATGAGCCCGGAAACGCTTGCCGAAATCCGCCGCGAACAGGCGGCATTTGCCGCCGCCTTTGCCAGTACCGCAGCGGAGAGGTATTGGAGTCTGCCTTTTCTCCGGCCGGTCGCTCAGGAGGCTTCGGCGTCATCTTTCGGTTCCCGGCGCATTATCAACGGTGTACCGCGGGCACCCCATACCGGGACCGATCTGTCTGCGCCGGCCGGAACCGAGGTCGTCGCCACCAACCATGGCAAAGTGGTGCTGGTCGGCAATTACTTCTTCGCCGGCGGAAGCGTGGTCATCGATCATGGCGACGGCTTGTACTCGATGTATTTTCATCTGTCGGAATTCAAAGTCGAAGAGGGCGCGATGGTGCGGCGCGGCGATGTCCTGGCGCTCTCGGGCGGCACGGGTCGGGTTACCGGACCGCATCTGCATTGGGGCGTGCGTTTGAACAATACCCGAGTCGACCCGCTAGTTTTATTGCGCAAATTTTCCAATCCAACGGATTCCCTCGAGGTCAACAAAGCTTCGGTGAAAGCGGAGAAGTGACATGGCGAAAAAAGAATCGACGCAAAAGAATTTTGAAAGCGCTTTGGCGGAATTAGAAGAGGTCGTCGAACAGCTCGAATCCGGCGATCTGCCGCTCGACGATTCGCTGGCGGCTTTCGAAAAGGGCGTCGGCCTGGTGAAGTTTTGCAATCACAAACTCAATGAAGTGGAAAAAAAGGTC
>Ga0326726_10004965_pt1 | contig 12096 bp, 9 predicted proteins | sample MHFenrmetagenome_2_FD_207603 | JGI IMG/M metagenome (GOLD analysis project Ga0326726, IMG submission 207603) | Lab enriched peat soil microbial communities from Michigan Hollow, Ithaca, NY, United States - MHF15MN | ecosystem: Environmental > Terrestrial > Soil > Wetlands > Peat | place: USA...
GGCCAGCGCGATGCCCAGCAATCCGCCCAGCCCGGCCAGCAGCAGCGACTCAAACAAAAACGATAGCAGAACGCTGACCGGTGAAAAACCCAGCACCCGCAGCACGGCGATCTCGCGCACGCGCGTGGAAACCGCGGCGTACATCGTGTTCATGGCCGCAAAAATCGAACCGAACGCCATGATGAAGGCGATGATATTGCCCAGCACTCGCACCGGAGTCGCCGTGGAGGTCTGGTTGGCGTAATACTCCGGTTCCGATTGGGCCTTCAGCTGCAGCCGCCGGTCGTTGGAGATGCGGTCGGAAAGCCACTGCATCGCCGCGGCGTCGCGCGCGCGCATCAGCACCGAGGAGAAATTGCTGGTACGCTCAAACGCCCCCGCTACGTCGTTCACATCGCTCCACATCTCGGACCCGTAGGCCGTCTGGCCAGCGTCGAAAATTCCCACCACGGTCCATACCGCCCGCCCCGTGGTCAACTGCTCACCGAGCCCGCAATGGGCGAAACGCTCCGCGATCGAACGGCTCACCGTCAATTCCCTGAGGCCAGGACGAAACCAGCGCCCCTCCGCGAGGCGCACCTGCGGGCGCATCTCGCGTCCCCGCTCGCCCATCCCGCGAATCACTACGTTGGATGATCCGGACGTGCGCCTCGGCTGATTGATGAACACCGCCAGCTCCGCCGACACCATGGGCGCGCCCTGGTCATCTGCGGCGACATTTTCCATCGTGCTGATCACTTCGGTGCGGCTGCGCTCGATGATGCTGTTGGTCTCCGTCTGCGACCCCTGCCGAATTACCACCAGATTCAGCGGCTCGCCCGTGCTGACGAACACTTCGCGCAGTCCTTCGGCCAGCGCCATCACCGCGATGAACACGGTTACGCTTAACCCAACACTCACTGCGGTGACCAGCGTGGTCACCCAGCGAATCCGCAGGCTGCGCAAATTGTAGCGAAAAGGAATCAGCACGCGCGCCCGTCTCCCGTCTAGCCCACGTGCCTTAGTGCAGTGACGATGGATTGCCGCGACGCGCGCCAGGCCGGCACCGCCGCGCTGACCGCGCCCAGCAAGACCGCCAGCGCCATGCCGATGACCATGGTGGAAGGCGCCACGTTGAAATGTTGGATGATTCCGTTGGTGAACCGGTACCAGTCGAAGTTCCCGAAAATCACTTTGGCCCCGCCGACGCCGACCACTCCGCCCACCAGCGCCACGCCGACCGATTCGCCCACGAACATGGCCAGAATCTGCCCGCGCCGGAAGCCGAGCGTCTTCATGACGGCCACTTCGGCCGAACGCTCGCGGACCGTCATGGCCATCGTATTCGCCGTCACCAAGAAAATCGCAAACAGCACCGCGCCTGCGATCAAGCTCAAGAACAGCCGGATATTTCCAAGCATCGCCGTGAAGCTCAACGAAAACGCCTTGACCGTGTCGGTGCGCGTGGGCGCGTCCGAATTGTGGAACATCCCGTCAATCGCCGCCGCCACCGGCGGCACATCCGCGGGCGTACGCGCCTTGATCCAGAATGAGGCCACGCGATCGGGCGCGATGGTCCTCGATTGCCGCTGCAACTCGTTGAAATAATCGTAGTGAAAGAAGAGGCCATTCTCGTCCGGACCGTGATAGCTGCCGCGAATGGTCAGTTCCAGATTGAACGGAAACAATCCACCGATGATGGTAATCCGGTCGCCGACCTTCCATCCGAACCGGTCCATCAGCTTCCGTGCCACCCAGGCCCCCGTGCGATCCTTTATCCACTCGCGTACTTCGTCCTGGGTGAAGGTGTAGTCGGTCGCCAGATGCGACATGACTTCCGGATCCACGGCGAATTGCGCGAAAAAATTGCGCGGGTCCTGGTAGTAGCCGCCGAACCACTGAAACGGCGTCACCAGTTCCACGCCCGGCACCGACTGAATCCTTTGCAGGTAGGACATGGGCAGCGATTGCGCCATGGAGACCGAGTGAATCGTCACCAGTTGCATCGCCGAGGCCGGCGTCAGCGTCGAATCGCCCTCCAATTCGCCCAGGAAGGTCCGCAAGCTCACCAGCAGGAATAGCGATGCCGCCACGCCCAAAATCGTCAGCGCGGTGCGCCGCCGGTTCCTCCCAGCGTTCTTCATCATCAGTCGCAGGAATTTATACACGTCGCCGCCCTACTGAGTTCAAAAAAAGCCAAACTTACGAGGCCCGAGAAGACCCCGGCGAAGAAATATCTCCGGCGGAAACCGTCGGGAGAGTGGGTTCGCGGAAGGCGCGGAACGCATCCAGTGTCCAGACGTCCATGCCCTCGTCATGCCGCAGCACGTAGAAATTGCCGTCGGTCGCGCGCACGCGGAAGTAAATTACGCCCGGCGAGTACCAGCGATCTTCGACTTCGGCGACCTCAAACGTGCGCCCGCAGAGGACGAAATTCAGTGGCCGCTCGTCGGCCCGATATCCCGCGTAACATTCGACGCGAATCTCAAGCACAGCAGCCTCCTCGCAGGTACGGACTGTACTTGCAGCCGCAAAGAAAAGGGGACGCCCTCTCCAGTCTAACGCCGCCCCCGCCTGCCTGTCACCCCGCGCCGCTTCCGGTGGCGTTGAACGCCGCGCCCAGCAGCACCACCGCCGCCGTGAGGTGCATCCACAGCATCAGGCCGATCGCCGCCGCCAGGTTCCCGTACACCGCCACGGCCGGGACGCGCCGCATGTAGAATCCGAATGCCGAACTCACCAGCCACCACAACAGCGTGGCCAGCGCCGCGCCCGGCAACACCGCCCTCCAGCTCCCCGAGCCCGGCCGGCCCACGCGATACACAAACATCAGCACGCTCATCGCCAGCAGCAACTCCAAACCGATGTATGCCACGGTCCACAGTGCCCCCACCACCAGCGGCATCTGCGACCGCCGGATGAGCCAATCCCGCAGGTCCGCGCCGAAGACGATCAGTGTCGCCGCCAGAAACCACGGCGCAATCGTCGCCGAAAGCAGAAGCAAAGCGCGAAAATTGCGGCTCCAGATGTTCGGCCGCGTCTTGTCGCCGTAAACCATGCGGAAGCCTTCGATCATGAGCCGCATCATCTGCGTGCCCGCCAGCAGAGTGCCTCCCAAACCGAGCGAGATCCATCCCCAGGCGTCCTGCCCCGGGCGCGTCAGGAACTGTTCGAGCGCCGACTCGGCTCCGGGTGGAAACACCAAACCCAACTGCCGCACGATCTCCAGCACGCCGCCACGCAGCCGCTGCGAAGTGGCCACCACACCCAATACCAAAAGCATCATGGGAAAGAACGCCAGGAACATGTTGAAGGCGATGGCCTGCGACTGCGTGATGCAGTGCGGCACCACCCGCCCCAGGGCTGTGAGGACGTTTCGGCGCGGCCGAGTCATCGCCAGCGATTATACCGGCGCGGGCGCTGCGGGCAAGCGCCGGCTCACGTGGCGGACGATACGCGAGCAGGCTTCGTCAAACGATGGGAACACCGCCTCCGGGCCGGTGCCCCCGCAACAACCGTTCTATCTCCCCAGCAAAAAAGTGACCGTGATTGTGGTCTCCACCTCGACCGGCTCCCCGTTTAGAAGCGTCGGCCGGTAACGCCACGCGCGCACAGCGGCTAGAGCTGCCTGCGCCAAGATAGGATGGCCCGACACAACCTGCAACTCGGCCACACCGCCTTCCTTGTCGATGATGGCACGCAGGACGACATCGCCCTGGATTCTTACGCTGCGCGCGAGGGGCGGATACACCGGCTGCGGCTGCGATAGAATCATCGCCGGCTCTATGTGCGATCGCTGGATACGCGAGATAGGCGCCGGCGTCACGGGCGGTGGTTCCGCCTCATTGCGACTTGTGGTCAAGTAGCCGAATAAGTCCGCGCCGTTAAACCCTGCGCCACGCGCATCCTCGGGGAGGTCCGGAGGCAGTTCCGGTTCGCGCACCATGAGCGGCGAAGGCGGGATGTACGAGGGCGCGTGAAGCACCCCGTCTCGAATGAATCGCTCGGCACGCCGTATCGCGCGCGCCGACGGCGGCGGCTTCGGCGCGTCCACCAATGGCACGGCCGGCGGCGCAAGCAGCGCCCGCATGCCCTGCAGCATCACCGGCAGCGCCTCGGTATAGAGCATGGGAGCCAGGATCAACAGCAGGAGTACGGCTGCCTGCCCCATCGTGGAAATCACAATCGCCCAACTTTTCCGTCCTGCCTCGCCGCTACGAGCCTCTACGAATTCACCGAACATAGCCGCACCCTTCCCGGCAAACCGAACTGTTGCGGTTTGCAATTAAAGTCGGACTGTACGGACGGCCGTTCGCTGAAAGGTTAGACACCGAGGCACTGCTTTTGTGCCTGGGGGGCCTGCAAGGGCTGCACTAATCAGTCTTGCCTGGGCGCCTAGCCCGGCAGCGCCTTGACGTAATCTGCTAAAATCGTTGCGCACAGACATGATAAGAACCCTTGCGGCAGCGTTCACCCTGCTGGTCCTCGCGGTGCTGATGCAAGCGGCGGCCACCGCGCCGCTGGTGTGGAAGCCGGTCGCCAGCGCCTTTCTGCGCGTGAACGATCAGGGCGCGAAAGAATGGAGTGTCTTCCAGGTCGAAAAGAAGAATGATCGCTTCCTGCTGCAGCTGGACGACCGCTTCCTGCTGATCGACGCGCAGCAAAAACAAGTCTTTGATTTGTCCGCCGCGAAGATCGACCGCAGCGGTTCCGACGTTTTGTGGGACCCTGCCGACAAACCCGCCAGGCCGCTGGCCACCTCCGGCTGGCTGGTGCGCAACGTGGGCCTGGCGCAGCGAATCAAAATGCGCCTCGACGCCGAAGATCGCACACTGGACCTGCAAATCCCGCATCCCTATTCGCGGCCGTGAAGCGGCTCCGTCAGGGACGATAGACGCCGTATACCCAGGGAATTCCCGCCAGGCCGCTCGAGACTTGCACGACCACGGCATCGCCAACCTGGAAGCGATCGTAGTCATCGAGGCCAACCATCACGCGCTCCACGCGGCGGTCCGAGCGCCACGAAATGACGATCAGTCGCTGCGTACGCAACACGCCGGGCATGCGGAATTTATTGACGACGGAAGTCATTTCCATGTGAGGCGGCGAGGTATCGAGCTTGCCGTTGAAGAAAAGCAGCGCCGAGAGAATCCACGGCAGCGGCAGGAAGCCAAAATAGATCCGCTTGAGAACCTCGATCTCCTGGCCCGCGCGCACGCGCTGGATCATCCACAGCCCCAGGCCCAGCACCGCGAAAAATACCACGCCGACGAAAATCACGATGCCGTCCAGCTCCAGCGGGGGAAATGCCTGACTCACCGGCACAAAAAGAATGGCGCCCAGCAGAAAAAATGCCGTGCGACGCACCAGCCGCCCTCGCAACACCACTTCGGCCGCGGCGGAGGTCAGCCCGCAGGCCAGGCACTGGTCGGCATCGCGCTCGGCGCCGCAATTCAGGCAATGAGTCATACTTTGTAGGCGGGCGGCAGATACAGCCCGCACCCGGCCCGCGATGCTACGGGCCGCCCGACGCACTGTCAAGCTGCGCATTCCGAGTTGCCGGTCAGTACACGGCATCGTTGGCCTACCGCAGGCGGCGGGTTACTATATTCCCGCGGCAGCGCGCGGAGAAGGTGGTATGGCTTTCCGCGGCTCATCCCATGCCAAGCGTCACCCATCCACAGAGCTCAAACAGACATTCGCAAGCCGTGCGGCCACTCCGACTTTCCGACGAGGCGGAAGCCTGGGTGCAAAAGATGCTGCAGGCCATGACGCTCGAGGAAAAGATCGGGCAACTGGTGATGGTGGCCTGCTACGGCGGATTCCTGCCGGAGGAAAGCGAAGAATTTCGCCGGCTGGTGCGACTAGTGGAAGAAAAACACGCCGGCGGACTTATCGTGGCGACGCGGCGCGGCGCGCTGGGAATCGAACGCAGCCAGGTGTACCCGACGGCCGCGCTGCTGAACGCGATGCAGAGCCGGGCGCGAATTCCGCTGCTGGTGGGAGCCGATTTCGAGCGTGGCACGGCCATGCGTTTGCAGGAAGGCACGTCGTTTCCCGAGGCGATGGCCGTGGCGGCAGCCGGAGATGCGGAGTCCGCCTACCGGATGGGCAGAATCACGGCGCTGGAGGCACGGGCCGCGGGGGTGCAGTGGATTTTCGCGCCGGTGGCGGACGTCAACAGCAATCCGGAGAATCCCATCATCAATATTCGCTCGTTCGGCGAAGATGCCGGGCGCGTGAGCTCGTATGTGGCCGCGTTTGTGCGCGGCGTGGAAGAAAACGGCGGACTGGCCACGGCCAAGCATTTCCCGGGGCACGGCGACACCAGCGTCGATTCACACATGAGCCTGCCGACGGTGACGGGCGATCGAGCACGCCTGAAACAGGTCGAGTTGGCACCGTTTCGCGCGGCAATCGAGGCCGGCGCCAGCAGCGTCATGACCGGTCACCTGGCCGTACCGGCGCTTGAGTCGGAGGAAAATCTTCCGGCGACGCTTTCGGAAAGCATCGTGACGGGCGTGCTTCGCGGCGAGATGGGTTTTGCCGGGTTGGTGGTGACCGACGATCTGGACATGGGCGGGGTGACCGCGCGCTACTCGCCGGGCGAGATCGCGGTGCGCGCCATCCTGGCGGGGTCGGACGTGCTGCTGGCGCCACCGCAGCCCGATGCGGCGCTGGCGGCATTGCGCGAGGCAGCGGAATCGGGGCGGCTGCCGGCAGAGCGGATCGAAGATGCAGTGACACGAATCCTGCGGGCTAAAGCGAGGCTGGGCCTGCACAAGAACAAGGCGGTGGACCTGGACGCGCTGTCGGCAGATTTCGCCCGGCCGGAATATGCGCGCGCCGCACAGGACATCGCCGACCGCGGCGTGACGCTGCTGCGCGACGCTCCGAAACTGCTGCCGCTGGATGCCACCAGACCCCCGCGCGTGCTGCTGGTGGCCGTGGCGGGTGATCCGGACCGCATGCCGGCGGAGGCGCTGGAAAACGAATTGCGCCGGCACGTCGATGATCTGCAAGCGGTGCGCTGCGATACCCGCTACAACACAGCGGACCGGCTGAATCTTCCGCCTGCGGAAGATTATGACGTGATGATTGTGGCGCTGGTGGTCCGATATGCAGACCGCAAAGGCAGCGTAGCGCTTCCCCCCGAGCAAGTGGCCGTGGTGCACAAACTCCTGGCCAGCGGCAAGCCGGTCGTGGTCGTCTGCGTGGGAAATCCTTACTTGGCGGGCCAGTTTCCCGAAGCTGCTGCCTGGCTGGCCGTTTTCGGTGTCTCGGACGTGGCGCAACGGGCCGCGGGGCGCGCGCTCTTCGGCGAAGTCGCTATCGGCGGCAGGATTCCGGTGAGCGTGCCGGGCGTGGTGACCATTGGGAGCGGGCTCGACGTGCCCGCGAATCCGATGAAGCTCGTTCCATCGGCAGAAATGAACTCGAAACTCGCGCCAGCTTACGTGCTGCTGGATCGCGCGGTGGACGATGGTGCGTTTCCCGGCGGCGTCCTCGCCGTCGGCCACAGCGGCCAACTTGCCGTCCATGCATTCGGCAAGCAGACCGCTAAAGGGCCGGCCATAACACCGGATACGATTTACGACACCGCTTCACTTACCAAGCCCGTGGTCACGACGACGCTGGCGGCAATGCTGACCGAATCGGGCCAACTCGATGTGAACGCACCAGCGGCACGTTATCTGCACGAATGGACGGAAGTGCCGACGGTGGACGCCCGCAGGCGTGTAACCGTGCGGAATCTGCTGACCCACACTTCCGGATTGCCGGGTCATCGGGAATTCTTCAAGACGGCCAGGACGCGGCGCGAAGTGATTGCGGCAGCTTTGCGCGAACCGCTGGAGGCTGAGCCGGGTGCGAAGTCCGTATATTCGGACATTGGATTTATCTTGCTGGGGGAAATTCTCGAACGGCTGACCGGACGGCGTCTGGATGAAGCCGCTCGGGAGCGCATCTTTGCTCCCCTGGAGATGGGGGACACGACGTTCAACCCCGCTGCCGAATGGCGCGCGCGAATTGCACCCACCGAACACGACGCCGTGCTTCGCAAGCGGCTGGCGCATGGCGAGATTCACGATGAAAACACCTGGGCAATGGACGGCGTCGCCGGGCACGCGGGAATGTTTTCCAGCGCGGGCGATCTGGCCATTTTCTGTCAGATGATGCTGAACGGAGGCCGGTACGCTCACCGGCGATTGCTCAAGCGCGCGACTGTGATGCAGTTCACGTCCGCCGATCCCCTTTCGGACAACACCCGCACTCTTGGCTGGAACGTGCCGTCGGCGAATTCCTCCAGCGGCCACTACTTTTCGCCGCGCAGCTTCGGCCACCTGGGCTTCACGGGCACTTCCCTGTGGGTGGATCCCGACAAGCATCTTTTCGTGGTGCTGCTGACCAACCGCGTAAACCCGACGCGCAACAACGACCAGATTCAGCGCGTGCGGCCGGCGGTGCATGATGCCGTCGTCGAGGCATTGAAACTCACCGCCCGAAAGTCCCGCCCCAGCGGGCAGGCCTGAGCTTTGCGACCAGCGCACACCCCAGTCAAGAAGAGCAAACCAGGCTCCCGGGGGCTCGACCTCCTCTCGGTGGAAGAATTGGTGCGCGCGATTCACCGGGAAGATGCGACCGTGCCACGCGCCGTGGGGCGCGAATTGCCCGCAATCGCGCGAGCGGTGGAGGCAATTGTTCGTTCGCTGCGCGGCGGCGGACGGCTGATCTACGTGGGCGCGGGAACCAGCGGCCGCCTGGCCACACTGGACGCAGCGGAATGTCCGCCGACCTTCGGCGTTTCGCCGCAACTGGTGCAGGCGGTGGTGGCGGGCGGTCGGCGCGCCTTGACGCGCGCAGTGGAAGGCGCGGAAGATTCGGCGGCGCAAGGCGCGCGCGATCTGGCGGCGCGGCAGGTCAGCCGGCGCGATGCCGTGGTCGGGCTGACGGCCAGCGGAACGACCCCGTATGTGCTGGGCGCGCTGAAGTTGGCGTGGCGGCGCGGCGCGGTGACGATCGGCGTCACGGCAAGGCGCGGCACCGCGATTTCGCGCGTCGCGGCCATCACCATCGCGCCGGAGACAGGTCCGGAACTGATTCACGGGTCCACACGGATGAAGGCGGGATCGGCGCAAAAGGCCGTGCTCAATACGCTGAGCACGGCGGCACTGGTGCGGCTGGGCCGCGTGTACAACAACTGGATGGTGGACGTCTCGATGGCCAATCGCAAGCTGCGCGGGCGCGGCTTGCGAATTCTGCGCGAGGCCAGCGGCGCTGGCGAAACGCAGGCCGCACGCGCGCTGGCCGACGCCGGCGGAAAGATGCGCGTCGCGCTGGTGATGCTCAAGACGGGAGCGAGCGTCGCCGAAGCGCGGCGGCGCCTCAAGCAGGCGGGCGGAGATTTGCGCAAGGCGCTGGGCGAATCGAAGTAGACAGGATCATTCATGGACCGATTTCGCATTGAGGGCGGCAGGCGGCTGGAAGGCACGGTGCGCATCAGCGGCGCGAAAAATGCAGCGTTGCCGGCGATGGCGGCCGCCCTGCTGACCGATGAGCCCGTGCATCTCTCCAATATTCCCCGCGTGCGGGACATCGTCACCATGGGCAAGCTGCTGGCACACATGAACGCTCACGTCACGACTTCGGAACTGCCACCCATGGATTTGAGTATCGAAGCGGGTTCGATTTCCGAAGCAGAAGCACCGTACGAACTGGTGCGCACGATGCGGGCGTCTATATTGACGCTGGGGCCGACGCTGGCGCGGCTGGGCCGGGCGCGCGTGTCGCTTCCGGGGGGATGCGCCATCGGCACGCGTCCAGTGGACCTGCACGTGAAGGCGCTGGAAAAAATGGGCGCGGAAATCTCGACCGAGCACGGCTACGTGACGGCGCGGGCGCCGGGCGGACGCCTGCGCGGCGCTCGCATCGTGTTTGACAAGATCACGGTGACCGGCACCGAGAATCTTTTGATGGCCGCGGCGCTGGCCGAAGGCGAGACAGTGCTCGAGAACGCGGCGCGCGAGCCGGAAGTGACCGACCTGGTGGCGCTGCTGCGCAAGATGGGCGCATGCATCGAAGGTGACGGCACGGCGTCGCTGCGCGTGCGGGGGGTGGAGCGCCTGCACGGCGCGACGCACGCCATCATTCCCGACCGCATCGAGGCCGCGACGTTTGTGATTGCCGGAGCGATTACCGGCGGCGACATCGAGATTACCGGCTGCGTGTGCGAACACCTGGCATCGATTCTAAGCAAGTTGCGCGAGACCAACGTCGTGGCGGTGGAGGAAGCTCCCGGGCGGCTGCGCGTGCGCGGGGCCAGGAAACTGCTGGCCGCCGATGTGACCACGGAGGAGTATCCGGGATTTGCCACGGATATGCAGGCCCAGTTCATGGCGTTGATGACGCAGGCCCGCGGGACTTCGACGATCACCGAAACGATTTTCGAGAACCGCTTCATGCACGCCAGCGAAATGATGCGCATGGGCGCCGACATTTCCATCGAAGGGCGGCGCGCCATCGTGCGCGGGCCGACGCCCCTGCAGGGGACCGGGATCATCGCCAGCGATCTGCGGGCCAGCGCGTCGCTGGTGCTGGCGGGACTGGTGGCGTCGGGGGAGACGATCGTGGATCGCGTGTATCACATCGACCGCGGCTATGAGCGCATCGAGGAGAAACTGAACGCACTGGGGGCGCGCGTCGAGCGCGTGCGGGCGTAGGCGCGGGAGCAAGGAACGGAAAAAGCCGAACAGCAGATCCCTCACACGGCTTGCCTGCGGCAAGTCGGTTCGGGATGACAGCGTAAACCCTGAAACACAGGAGAAAAGTCCCGCCTCTAAGAGGCGGGCTACAACCAGACGTCAAATCGGAAAACAAAAGGCCGCTCGCCACAGGCGAGCGGCCCTTTTGTTCTTGCGTGCGGAAAAGAGCGCTACTGGACGCCGCCGGCCTTCTGCTGCTTTTCACGCTGCTCGCGCAGGACGGCTTTGCGCGAGAGGCGGATCTTGTTGCCTTCGATAGCCAGGACTTTGACGAGCACCTGGTCGCCGAGTTTCAGTTCATCGCGCACATCCTTGATGCGCTGTTCGGCGATTTCGCTGATGTGCAGCAGGCCGTCGGTGCCCGGGAATATCTCGACGAAGGCGCCGAAGTCGGCCAAGCGAACGACGGTGCCGAGATACGTCTTGCCGATCTCGGCGGTGGCGGTGACGTCGCGAATCATCTGCAGCGCGGCCTCGGCGGAAGTACCGTCGGAGGCGAAGACGTGCACTTTGCCGTCGTCCATGACGTCGATCTTGACCTTGGTGGCTTCGATGATGGAACGAATCTTCTTGCCGCCGGGACCGATGAGGTCGCGAATCTTGTCGGTCGGAATGGTGAGCATGAAGAGGCGCGGGGCGTAGTCCGACATGTTGCCGCGGCCCTGGCTGATGGTCTGGTCCATGATGTCGAGGATGTGCATGCGCGCCGCGCGGGCCTGTTCGAGCGCCTGGCGCATGAGCGGGACGCTGATGCCGCCGACTTTGATATCCATTTGCAGCGCGGTGATGCCAGCGCGAGTGCCGGCGACTTTGAAATCCATGTCGCCGTAGTGATCTTCGGCTCCGGCGATGTCGGTGAGCACGGCGGCATTGCTGCCCTCGATCACCAGGCCCATGGCGATTCCGGCGCAGGCAGCGCGCAGAGGCACGCCGGCGTCCATCAGGGCGAGAGAGCCGCCGCAGACGGTGGCCATTGACGAGGAGCCGTTGGATTCCAGGATGTCGGAAACCAGGCGCATGGCGTAGGGGAAATCGACGTCCGGAGGAAGCAGATTCGTGAGGGCGCGCTCGGCGAGGGCGCCATGGCCGATTTCGCGGCGTCCGGGTCCGCGCAGGAATTTCACTTCGCCCACCGAGAACGGCGGGAAATTGTAGTGGAGCATGAAGCGCTTGAACGTATCGCTCTCAAACAGGAGATCGAGACGCTGCATGTCTTCCTTGGTGCCGAGGGTGAGAGTGGCCAGGGCCTGCGTTTCGCCGCGAGTGAACAAGGCCGAGCCGTGCACGCGCGGGAGCAGACCGACTTCGCAGGTGATCTGGCGAATCTGATCGAAGGCGCGGCCGTCGGGACGGCGAT
>Ga0326726_10004966_pt1 | contig 12095 bp, 11 predicted proteins | sample MHFenrmetagenome_2_FD_207603 | JGI IMG/M metagenome (GOLD analysis project Ga0326726, IMG submission 207603) | Lab enriched peat soil microbial communities from Michigan Hollow, Ithaca, NY, United States - MHF15MN | ecosystem: Environmental > Terrestrial > Soil > Wetlands > Peat | place: USA...
AAGCGAACCTGCTTAACAGAAATGACTGGCAATTGAACAGGATACGTCCGCCGCAGCCTTGACGTGTTCGATAACTGAAAGAATACCGGTAAGGTTGATGATATTCTGGTCGTTGACCGATGCTTTTATCTTGGCCACCGCAGTGTCATAAAGAGACTGGATCTCATTCATCATGACAAGGGTTTCGCTGGCATGCTTGGAGTTGCCGCTCACGAAAGCTTCCACCGATTTCTTGATCATTTCAGCGGTAATGTCGCCCATGGGTTTCAAGCCGTACTCATCCTTGTGCAACTCCTGAACATTGGCGAACTGCACATACTCGGTTTTATCGGCAATATTGAGTGCAAGCTGAGCCAGCTTTTCAAGTTCCCTCAATATCATCCGGGCATCTTTGACTGCCTTGAGTTCTGAGTCATTGAGCTTCTGAAAAGAAGCATAGGCCAGAGTAAGATATTCAACTTCAAATTTCCCCTTGCGGATATACTCTTCATCAAACTTGAATGCTGATGAAGCAAGCTCAACATTTTTCTTTGTTGAAGCCCGGATGCTGAGCATCAGGTTATTTTCAACGTTCGAAGAGAGTTTGGTGAGTTTCTGCTTGAGTGATTCCATCTGCACATGAACTGTGCCTTGAGGTTTCGTTGCAAGATTGAATTTGACCGGATCAATCTTGATGGTAAAAGCAGTCGGGGTTGCAGATGTTTTCGGTGAATCACCGAAAATCTTGCCTAACAGATTAGCCATAGGGTTTAAGCACCATGCGTTAGATTTTTCAAGAAAATATGAAGTGGTCTTAATTTAGCTGACATCAAGGATTAATTGCAAGAAAAAAACAATAACACGCTCAGTTTAACGCAACCTGTACAATTAATCACTCCTTGAGCGACTCAATAAGCTTGTCATAGAACCCTTCCTGATGGCGAACAATTTCTCCGGTAACCAGATAAATCACCTCACGGGCAATCATGGTGGCGTGATCAGCCATGCGCTCGATGTAGCGGGAAATGCTTAGTGTCGCAATCAGCTCGTCGACTGGTGAATCAGGACTTTTCATCAGCATGGTCACTCTTTTGAAAATCGAGCGGTGCATAACGTCGATCTCTTCATCGAGGGCACAGACCTGATCGGCCAGCGTGCGGTCCTTTGAAATGAATGCCTGAATCGACTTTTTAACCATCTCACCGGCATGAACCCCCATATTCTCAAAATCGAACGAATCGAGCATTCCGGGGCTGATTTCGGGCATCCGGTCAATAATATGAACGGCCAGGTCGCCGATACGCTCAAGATCGTCATTGATTTTTATAATGGTGACGATGGTGCGCAGGTCCCTTGCAACCGGTTGCTGCAGGGCAAGAAAAGCCAGGCAGCGCTCCTCTAAATTTACCTCGGCAATGTCGATCTCTTCATCAACCAGCCTGATCTGACGGGCACTCTGTTCGTCCTGATGCTTTATGGCATGCAAGGCATGAAAAAAATTCTCGAGTACCTTGTCGGATAGTTGAACAAGAACCTGGGAGAGTTCTCGGATAAGCTCATGAACCGGCCGTTCTGACATAGTAGTAATGATCTGGTTTCGTTAGCTGAATCTTCCGGTAATGTAGTCTTCGGTCATCGAATCTTTGGGGTTGGTGAAAAGCTGAGCGGTCGATGCATGTTCAACAAGCACCCCTTCATAGAAAAACATGGTATAGTCCGACACCCGGGACGCCTGCTGCATGTTGTGCGTCACAATCATGATGGTATAGCTGCCGCGCAGCTCCTGAATGAGATCCTCGATTTTTGCCGTGGCTTTCGGATCAAGCGCCGAGGTCGGTTCGTCGAGGAGCAGTACTTCAGGTTCGACTGCAAGCGTACGCGCAACACAGAGGCGCTGCTGCTGGCCGCCGCTGAGTCCGAGAGCATTCTTGTCGAGTCGGTCGCACACTTCATCCCACAGTGCGGCTTTTCTGAGGCTTCGTTCCACAATATCAGCCAGCGTTTTTTTGTCGCTGACACCATGCAGACGTGGGCCGTAGGCGATGTTGTCGAAAATGGATTTCGGAAAAGGGTTCGGCTTCTGGAACACCATCCCCACTTTTTTGCGAAGCAGCACCTCATCGGTGTATTTGCCGTATATATCCTGGCCGTCAAAGAGCAGAGCGCCCGTTGTATGACAGTTCGGGATAAGATCGTTCATGCGGTTTATGGAGCGTAAAAAGGTACTCTTGCCGCAGCCGCTCGGACCGATAATGGCCGTCACATATTTGGAAAGAATATCAGCGCTGACCTTCTTGACCGCTTCAAACTCCGAATAATAAATCGAAAACTCCCGGGCAACGATATGGGGAGTTCCTCCCCCGGTTATTTTTTTTCGTGCAGGAGGAAGATAGATGTCCCGGGTTGCTTTCTGAGCCGACACACCTGACGATGTCTCCTTAACATCAGCTGTCATGACCATTGTTGTCCTAGCCTTTTAATTTTTTTGAAATACGGGCTCTCAATACTATTGCCGATAAATTCAGAAGCAGCACAATACTGACCAGTGCAAGCACCATCCCGTACTGGACATGCCGGATTTGATCGGCTGCTTCATGTTCACTGGCAAGGTTATAGATGTTCCACGACAAGGCGGGTGTCGGAGAGTTGAAAACGTCGGCCAGACCTATTGCCGAACCGACACTGACGGCTGCCGTAAAAATAATCGGTGCCGTCTCGCCTGCCGCACGGCCAAGGCTGATAACGCCTCCTGTCAGGATTCCGGGAAGCGCAGCAGGCAGTATTACGGTGGCGATGGTGTTCCATTTTGTTGAACCGAGGCTGAGCGAGGCTTCACGATAGGTTTTCGGCACAGCCAGAATAGCCTCTTCAGCGGCCCGGATTATGGTCGGCAGAATCATGATGGCAAGCGTCAGCGAACCGGCAATGACGCTTTTTGATTCCGATACCTTCAGCGTGTTGATGAAAAACGCGAGACCGAACATGCCGAACACAATACTCGGCACTCCGGCAAGGGTACTGTTGGCGCTTCTGAGCATGCTGTTAAAGAATCCCGATTTGGCATACTCGGTAAAATAGACCGCGGCGATCACTCCAAGGGGAAACGCAAAAAGCATGGCGCCTACGGCAAGAAAAAACGTACCCTGGATTTCCGGCCAGATGCCGCCGAAAATATGGGAGTCAACCGAACTGTCGGTGATAAAACCCCAGTAAGCGGTAAACTCCGGCAGCAGCATGTTCGCGAGATTCTCCCTCACATAGGGAAACAGTTTTACCAGAGAGGTTCCTTCAAAGCCGATTGCCCGGCTCGCGAAGTACTCCTTCGACATGGCATTGGGGTTGGAATTGTCCCATTTGGTTTCATAGAGCAGGTCATGCAGCTTTTCCTCGGCTTTTTCCCACCGGGTCTGACCGTATTTGAACCTCGTGAGCATCGGTTCGGGATCGCCGGGAAGAGGACCGAGCAGTGCCTGCAGAGCCGTTTTAACCGGTGTATATTTGGCCTGGTAGTCCGCCTTCTGTTCCGGGTTCATCTGCTCCATTTCAGCTTCGAATCCTGCGAGCATTTCGTATACCCTTGCCCGGTAGCGGTCTGTTGAGGCTTTCTCCAGAGCAAGTTCCTTGCTGCCGCCCCTCTTGAATTCACTCTGCAGCATTTTGCGGTGTTCAACCGTACCGGTAAAAAATACCGCACCCAGGCCATTGGTGACGATCGGCACAAGGACAATCATCAGGGCAAGAGCCATCACGACGATTGAGCCGATTCCCACAGCAGTAAACGAACGATCCAGAAGTTTCCTGGTTCCGAGATTCATAACAACAGGTTTTAATGAGCGAGTTACACAGCGTTTGATCCGAAGGCCATTACTGGCCGGAGAGGATTTTCCGCTGGCGCACCACAATTCTTTCACTGATCAGATTGCAGATAAAGCTGATAACAAGAAGCAGGAGACCCATGGCGAAAAGAACATGATAACGGGCCGAACCGGTAACCTGGTCTGCTTCGCCCATATCACCGGCGATGGTGGCCGTCAGAGTCCGGATAGCTTCAAGGTAGTTGAACCAGGGCTCGGGAATATGCGATGAATTGCCGGATGCCATCCAGACGACCATGGTTTCTCCAAGCGAGCGCATGACGCCGAGAATGACTGCCGCAAGAATACCGCTGCTTGCCGCCGGCAGGATGGTTTTCACAATGGTTTCGGCTCTTGTGGCTCCGAGAGCGTAGCTGCCTTCACGAATGTCGCGTCCGACAGCCTGCAGGGCATCTTCGGAAACGCTGACAATGGTCGGCAGAGCCATGAAGCTCAGAATGATGGAGACGTTGAGCGCATTGGTGCCGGTCATGATTTCAACGGCGTACAGCATTGTGCCTACGCGATAAAGGAACCCTGCCGAGAGAAGGCCGAAAACGGCAGCAAGCGCAAGGTTGAGCTGTTTGCGGCGTTTCTGGTCAGCAATGCCGGTGGTCAGGAGATCTGCCAGAACAATGACAAGCAGCACCATAAAAGGCGAGACCATGATCCACCATGCCCACATCAACAGAGGCCCTCCGTTGTTCTGCAGGAGCGGAGCCAGCACAACAAGGGCGAAAAAACCGAATGCAACCGATGGAATCGCAGCAAGCATCTCAATCACCGGCTTTGCATACTGACGGATAGAAAACGGAAGAATATCACTCAGGCATATTGCCGCAGCAACACCCATCGGCACAGCGATCAACGCCGAACCCAGCGTCACCATCATACTGCCGTAGATAATGGCCAGTGCGCCGAATTTTCCGGGATCATCGGCCGGATACCACTCCGTCGTGGTAAAGAATTCACTGAACCCGCGAAGCTGAAAAAAAGGAATCGCATCACGTGCGATAAAATAAAAGATAAACAGAACGACAATTGCCACAAATGAAGCCAGCGCCAGCAAAAGAAGTTCTCCGGCTGTTTTGACAACCTTCTGCACGCTGCGTTTACGGCCGCTTACGACAAAGGTATTGGTACGGTTGCTTGCTTTGCCACTCTCTTCAGCCATAAAATTCAATATTTGCTTGACTAATCACCCCGTCACTCCCGAACTGCGAAACGTCCCTAATCTATGGGGTTTTGCCATCGAAATCAATGAAAGCTGTGTTACGTCTTTGCAACATTTGCCGATGATGACGTTGGAGATAAAAAAGCTGTTTCGCCATTTCACCGGCAAGAGTTCACAGGAAGTTTACACTCGCAGGCGAATGATGTTCAAGCTAATCTCATAACTTGCCGGTAGCAGGGTATGTTCTTCTCCGAGCTGTTTGATTCATATATAAAAAAGCTGAAATGGAATGGTTGTATGGCGATTTTCATATTCATACTACATGGAGTGATGGGGTTTATACAGTCAATGATGTCATCAGGATGTATGGTGAAGCCGGTTTTGATGTCATATCCATTACTGACCATATACTCGACAGCGGGAGCCTGTTACAGGGGAAAAAAGAGGGGTGGAATCGTTGCAGCATTGAGCAAGAGCAGTTTATCCACTATCAGAGAGAGCTTTGGGGTGCAGCCCGTTATGCCTGGGAAACCTATAAAATGCTCTTGATTCCAGGTATTGAGCTGACCAACAACACCTCTAAATATCATATTCTTGCACTTGATATAAAAGAATACATCAGTCCGGATTTGAGGGTTGAAACCATACTGCGTGAAATAAAAGCGCAGGGAGGTATCTCTGTTGCCTGTCACCCTTACATACGCAATCATTCCGGAGAAGCCCTCTCTGAATATCTCTGGACGAACCGCGACAGGTTTTCATTGATGTTTGATGCCTGGGAAGTTGCAAACCGCGACGATCTTTTCAATGTGGTTGGATTGAAAAAATTTAATTACATCGCAAATTCAGACTTTCATGAAGAAAAACATCTCATGTCATGGAAGACGCTGTTGCGGTGTGACAGAAATACTGAAGCGGTGAAAGAGGCAATAAGAGCAAACGATGCTGTCGCGTTATTTCTGTACCGAGGCGGTAAAATAAAATAAATGTTCATGTTTGAATTGCTGAAATCTTGTATACCGTCATTTAATAACACGTTATGGTTAAAAAATAAAACAAGGGTCCATCTTGAACGTGTGCTTCTATCAGCAAAATCGGTTAATCTTCATCACTCTTCAAGGGTTATCATACTCAGTGACCTGCACATGGGAAATGGCGGAAGGAATGATGAATTCCGCCAAAACGCTGAACTGGTAAGAACCATGCTGGGCAGGTATTATCTGCCTGAAAAATACAGTCTGGTACTTAATGGTGATATTGAGGAGCTGTTCAAGTTTACTCATGAAAGCATCGCCTCTGAGTGGGGTGATTTTTATGACCTTTTTCTCGAGTTTAAGCAGAATGGTTTTTTTTGGAAAACCTATGGGAATCATGATGCATCTTTACTCAATGAGAAAAAGTACAGACTTGCTTCATCATTGGTCGAATCGCTGAAATTTCAATATGGTGATGAAACACTTCTTCTTTTTCACGGTCATCAGGCTGCGGTTTTTTTGTGGGAAACCTACTCCATTCTCAGTCGTGCGATTGTTTTTTTCCTCCGTTATCTTGCAAAGCCGGCAGGTATAAAGAATTATTCGGTTGCCTATGACAATCGTCGAAGATTTGCTATTGAAAAATCGATATATGAGTTTTCAAACCAGTCAAAAATTGTTTCCATTATAGGACACACCCATCGCCCTTTGTTTGAATCACTCTCAAAAGCTGATTTTCTGAATTACAGGATTGAAGAACTCTGCCGGGTTTATTCAAGCGCCGACTTTGCCAAACGAACGGCGATCAAACAAATCATTACAGAGTTGAAGACAGAACTCGATGCCTGTTATCAGAATGGTAAAGTGATTGGCCTGCGGAGTGGTATTTACAATAATATTACCATCCCAAGTGTTTTCAACTCCGGATGTACCATTGGAAAACGCGGTATCACTGCGCTGGAAATCGAAGGGAGCACAATCAGACTGGTTTACTGGTATAGCGGTAAACAGAACAGCAAGTTCATCAGTGAGAGGGATAACCGGCCTATGGAGCTCGGCTCGACAGGCTTTTCAAGGATCGTTCTGAATGAGGACTCTCTCGACTATGTTTTTTCCCGCCTCCATCTTTTGACTTGAACCTGTTTCTTCAATCTTCAGCAGAGAGCTGTTTCAGGTCTTTCATGGAACGATCAATGAAAGGCCTGAAAAGACAATGACCGTCAAAAGAGCTGAACTGATATTCATAACGAATCCGGGAAGAAGAATCATTCTCAATGAAACCTTTTCAATCCCGCCAAATGCAAGTGTGTTGGCAGTGGCCGCAACAGGCGTCATGAAAGCGCTTGAAGCCGCGATGGTAATTGTCAGCAGCATGATAACTGGCGAAAGGGCGGTTTGCGCGGCAAGCGCGCTAGCCATTGGCGCAAGCATGAGTATCAGAGCGGTATTGCTCAAAAGTTCGGAAGAAAAAATAATGGCAAAAACCAGAGCGAACATCCTGAAATGTTTATTGCTGAAAGGCTCAATGGTTCCGAGTATAGCTGATTTAACCGCTTTCAGGAGATACCCGTCAACCTCTGGAGTTTGCGGATTATCCCATGCATTGAACAGGGCAAAGAGCATCGTGCCAATTATAAGAATGAGGGCTATTCCGAAATAAGGGAGATCCCTGATGATAATGTTGATAGAGAGCATTGATTTGGCATTAGGGGTTTCAAAATCAGTAAACGGTTTCTGAAAGCAGCGATTCCAGATGCAGCCAAACAGCCGCAGCAGCGATCGATCGATGACCGTGTAAACGTATTTCAGGGGGAGTCCCATTCGGGATTCCAGCTCCTTGCAGAGTTGACTGATAAAGATCAGTGGAAATCCAAGAAGATGAATCACAAAAAAGAGCGTGTTCATGAAAAGCACTCTAAGGCTAAAGCGCTCTGTTGGCAGAATTAAAGCAACAAAGAGAAAAACGGCGCCATAGAGCAGAAAGCAAAGGTCAATTGTATTGAAGGCGAAAAGTACTGGTGCCGGTTTGAAGAAAAACTGAAGTGCAGTCAATGTGCTGATGAGGAGCAGGCTGCCAATAAGTAAAATCAGCGGTTTATGCGGTAAAACGGAAGGATCGTTATGGTTTGAGGAAAACAGTGATGGAATGCTGACTGATTTCATTGAGTAAAGAATAATTGTCCTTCCAAAAAACAGTAGCAGAAGTGTCGCGGGCAGTCCGACTACAATCCATGAAAAAAAAGTGATCAGGTCACGACCCTTGAACTTATAGAATTCAGCAAGTGCAATGGCTAAAAGGTTTTGGGGGCTTCCGGCAAGTGAGGCCATACCGCCCGTATTTGAGCCGAAGGTAAGTGCGAGATAAAAAAATGATGCGGCTGTTTTTTTCTCATCTGTTTGCTGAACAAGTGTCAGCAATCGGTTGATGACAGGAATCATCGAGATTACCACAATGGTATGGGAAAGAAAGATCGACAACGTATAGGATATCAGCAGAATTGCTGTCAAAAGCGAGCCCGGATTATTACCTGAGTGCTGAAGCAGATAACCAATCAGCCGGTGATGCGTCCGGGTGAATACAAGCATTTCTGATAGCAGAAAACCGGTAAGTATAATGATGGCGTTTTGAAGCAAGCTCATCTTTCCTCCCTTTTCAGGGCATGATAATAATTGCGCGCATTGCGATTATTGATTTCACAAAGTCGTTGCATGACCGTAACCATTCCCCAACTCTATTTTGGTTTCTTGCTATAGTGCGGTCAGGATTTTCTAGTGACACGACATGGCAATAAAAAGAGCCCCATGAATAAAAAACGAGAAGATTTTTTCAAGCCAATTCCCTTGTTGTCACGAGGCAGGGCTTTTCTCTTGAGAGTTCTCATGCTTCCCAATTTTCTGTTAATCACAGCCTGCGGCTTGGAGAATCTTTCAATGAAAGAGAGTCCACGCATCTATGCCTTCAATCACAATAATTCTCTTGAAGCACTGATGGTGCCTGTATTTCTCATTTATCATCTTGGAGGTCGTACCATCAGCTTCGTCATTGACTGGATGTACGGCAAAATTCCGGTGCTTGGTCAATTGATGAACATGATTGATCCCGTCTATGTCTATAACAAACGCTCTACGCTTCCTTGGATTGAGGCAAGTCGACCAGCTATGCCCATCGCCGATACGGTCGAACGGTGCGCACAGAAACTGCGCGCAGGACAATGTATAGGGATCTTTCCGGAAGGAAAGCGCAACAAGGATCCTGAAACGCTTGTCAGGGGAAAACCCGGTATAGGTCATATTGCTTTGCAGACAGGGGCGGCAGTTGTGCCCATCGGAATTGATTTTAACTGCAGGAGTGCAAAGAGAAAAATTCCAATGATCGGCAGAACAATCATCAGGATCGGCAAGCCTCTTCATTTTTACCGGCAATCCGAAGCTTACCTGGCACTTTTCGCTGATTCTCACCGTAACCACTCTGAATATGATACATGCAACCAATTGGCTGCATGCGTTACTCATGAAATCATGCTGAATCTGGCGGCACTTTCAGGTAAGCAATACCGTGAGCCTTTTCCATTACTGAGACAAAGTTTGACCTAATAACCCCCAAAGCCAAAGGAGCGTATATGTCCAGTGTAACCGTCAGCAGGATTGAAAGTGCCGGCGATCGTGCCGATGCTCTCGATGTAATCACACAGGTCTTTTGTATCGAGAAAAACTGGATCAGCACGGTTCAGGACCAGATTCCCAAAGAGCTTTCAGGAAGCGGGAGTTTTTCATGGTTTCTTGCTAAAATCAACGGTCGTCCTGCTGGTGTGCTTCGTCTGCTTTATGATCCCTCACTTGAAATTCCCGAGGAATATGATGTAAAACTTGTGCCTGGCATAGACTTCGAAGAGTTGAAACGCATCGGGAGATATGTCGAAATCGGCAGGTTCATGATCCTTGAAGAGTTCCGCAAAGACCACAGAATAGCACTCCGCCTGATGCGGGCAGCAGCAGCAGAGGTAATAGAGCGCGATTACACTCACTTCATTACTGATGTGTTTGAAGGAGAAAAGCATTCGCCATTCAACTTTCATACCAGGGTGCTCGGCTTTGAAGTAGTCGGCAAGCATATGTTCGGCGAGCTTAACTGCAGCTCAACCCGCATTATTCTTACGCTTGATATTCTAAAGCTTTACAGTCGCATCAAGGACAGCAAGAGCCGGATTTACAGCGAACTCACGGAAGGGCTTCGGGGGATTTTCGAGCGAAAGGCATCTCTGGCTCGCACAACAATTTCCTGAAGACGAAAAAATCAATCAGAATCGCTCCAGGCCAATATGGCGAGGCCTCTTTAATAACAGACGGCAGGAGGAACCATGCTTCGACTTGACGAATTGAGATCGGCAATAAAAGGGGAGTTTTTTGTACAGGAGGAATTGAAAAAGCATGATGTCAAAAAAGTAGATGTTATGGCTGATATCATTATAAGGCCAGCCGGAAAAAAAGATCTCATAAAGCTTTTACTCTTACTTGAAGAGTCGGGTTATCCCCATATTGCCATCAATTCCAAGGGTCGAGTGGTATTCCCGAATCGGCGGTTTCACGGAGCTGTCATTGTTACCGATTTAAGCAAAGGGTAGGATGACTGCAAAAGTTTTTTTGATAAATGTTTGCGGTTTTGCGGCGGCCGGTGAAAGAGAAGTTTTCCTTTCTGTAACTAAATCGTTTCAGAGCCTTAACCATTGTGATTTGTGAATGCGGTATCATTTCCCTGAAGTTTTTTTGATCACTTAATCAATAAAATCGGGGAGTCCAATAATGGCTAATGAAGGCATTTACAAGCTGATAAATTCCAGCATGGATGGCTTGGGCAATAGAGTGAGTCTGTATTTTGATGTCCCCCTGGATACACTCAATCTTCCAGCGCTGGGTCAGTTCAGTGTAAGCAACGGCGGTACGGTTCAGTCTATCAGCAGCATACAGGTGGTAAATAATCAGGTGATACTGACGCTTGCCGCCACGCTCGATCCTGCTCAGAAGATCCTCGTTTCGTATCTGGATTCTACCACAAGTAATGATGTTAACGCTGTCCAGGACAGAAATGGTAATGATATTGCATCGTTTCGGGATATTGAAGTAACCAACACACTTGGTTTGACCGCAAGCGGAACTGAATCTTTTGCTTTCGCTTCATCAATTTCTCTCGGTGGTGCTGAAATTTCGGCATTCGATGCTGCAAGCGGCCGACTTTTTGTTACCTCATCTTCAGGCCTGCAGGTTGTCAGTGTGGATGACCATCTTCAGATGAATCTTCTTGGCACTATTTCACTGGGCAGCAATGATATTAACAGTGTGGCAGTCAAAAACGGCATTGTTGCCGTTGCGGTGGCAGATGCGGACAAGACACTGCCGGGTAGTGTTTATTTTCTCGATGCAGATGGCGATATAAGTTCACCCTTGATGAATTTGGGCAGTGTCGGGGTTGGAGCACTGCCTGACATGCTGACATTCAGCGCTGACGGCAGGACGGTTCTGGTTGCCAACGAAGGTGAAATGGCCAGCATGTCCAGTAATCCTGAAGGATCAGTCAGCATCATCGATCTCAGCAATGGTGTTGATGCCGCATCGGTCAAGACAGCTTCATTTACCGCATTCAACGATAAATTTGCAGAATTAAGGGCGGAAGGTGTCCGCCTGTTTGATGGAGTTACCGTTGCCAATGACTTCGAACCGGAATACATCAGCATCTCTGCTGACGGAAAAACTGCTTTCGTAACCCTGCAAGAGAGCAACGCAATTGGTGTTCTCGATATTGCCACGGGTACTTTTACCGATATTGTTCCTCTCGGCTTGAAAAGCTGGCTCGGCCTGCCATTAGATGGCTCTGACAATGGAAGCTATAATCCGCAAAATACCCTCCCTGTATTCGGTCAGTACATGCCTGACGGAATTGGCTCTTTCACCGGCACTGACGGAGAGACCTATTACATCATTGCGAATGAAGGTGACGACCGAAATGACTTTATGACACCTGATGCCGTAAAGCTTAAAGACATAGGTAAATACGTAGATCCAATCAGCGGGCATAATTTCTCATTAGACCCGGAATTGATTGCAAAGTATGGCAATCTG
>Ga0326726_10004967_pt1 | contig 12094 bp, 10 predicted proteins | sample MHFenrmetagenome_2_FD_207603 | JGI IMG/M metagenome (GOLD analysis project Ga0326726, IMG submission 207603) | Lab enriched peat soil microbial communities from Michigan Hollow, Ithaca, NY, United States - MHF15MN | ecosystem: Environmental > Terrestrial > Soil > Wetlands > Peat | place: USA...
CTACACGGTCGTCAGGCGTTCGCCGAGCGTGTCGACGTATGCGACATCAGGCGAACGTCGGCGCGCTCCGACCAACCGAGGCGCGTCCAGAACGCCTGCCCATCCAGGTTCCCGCTCTTCACCATCAAGTGACACTTCTCGATGCCGCGCTCGTGGAGCGCCGTGATGCAGCGTTCCGCGAGCCCGCGGCCGATCCCGTGCCGCCGCCACGCCGGAGACACCGCGAGATGATTGAGGTACCCGCGACGTCCATCCGTGCCGCACAACACCGCACCGACCACCTGGTCGTCGGTCACCGCAACGAAACAGAGTCCACGGTGTTGGACGAGGTACGCCGTCAGCGGCTCTCGGGCATCGACGTCGCGGATCGTGACGCCGTCCGCCGACCGCCAGATGGTCATCACCGCGTCGTAGTCCGAGGGCAGGAATTCGCGAATCTCAACGGGCATCGACTCTCCCTAGGTGCTTGCGAATCCGGAGCTTCGCGTTCATCGTCGAGCCGGTCCGAGCCCTCAGCCGAGCTCGCCGGGACGACGGCGTCCGCCGGCTCGCACACGGAGTTGTAAGCGATTGGACAAACCTGCGGCGGCGCGGCCGCGCGGACACTATCGTTCAGGGTCAATCAGGACGGGGCCAATCCAGCGGGTCCCCAGGAGGACGATCCCAATGATGCTTTCACAGTATCGCGGCGCCGCGGCACTCGTCGCCGCGGCGCTTCTCGGAGCCTGCGCCAGCGCCGCGCCACCGGCTGCACGTCCCACGCAGCAGGCAGCCGCGATGCCGAGCCAGATCAACCCTGCCGCGATGGCGAAGGCGAGCCGGGACAGCGCGCGCTATCCGTACACCGAGGCCGACATCCACTTCATGGCGGGCATGATCGCGCACCACGCGCAGGCCATCAAGATGGCGTCGTTGGCGCCCACGCACGCTGCCGCGCCGTCGGTTCGCACGCTGTGCGACCGGATCATCAACGCGCAGACCGACGAGATCCGGCTGATGCAGCAATGGCTGCGCGACCGGCGACAAGAGGTGCCCGAGGCGAACGCCGCCGGGATGAAGATGATGATGGGCGGCATGGAGCACATGATGCTCATGCCCGGCATGCTCAGCGAAGAGCAGATGAAGCAGCTCGGCGACGCGAAGGGCACCGAGTTCGACCGGCTCTTTCTCACCGGCATGATCCAGCACCACCGGGGCGCGATCACGATGGTGAACGATCTGCTGGGCACCTACGGGGCCGCGCAGGACGAGCTGGTCGCCAAGTTCGCGCAGGACGTCAACGTCGATCAGAGTACCGAGATCGTGCGCATGCAACAGATGCTCGCGGTCCTCACGCTTCAAGGGCACGCGCCATGACGCGCGTCCAGCCGGTTTTCACACACCACCCTGTCCCTTTAGAGGATTCCGAAATGAGTTCTTCCGAACAGACGTCACGTGCGATGTGGCGGCATGCCGCCGTCGGGTCGCTCTCGCTCGCCGCGCTCCTGTCGGCGGCCGCGTGCATGAGCGGCGGGTCGTCCGGCGCGTCGGGCGCGCCCGCGCCCGCGCAGGCCGGCGCGATCCGCGCCGTCGACGTCCACGAGCCGGGCGCGCCGAACCCCGACCCGCGCGTCGGGTTGCGCGCCGGGCTGTGGGATGCCGCGCAGGCCGCGTGGAACCTGAAGCTCGTCTCGACCACAAAGCCGAGCGAGAAGTTCGTCGGCAGCACCATGTCCGACCTGGCCTTCCGCGGCAGCTACGTCATCCAGGGCAGCTATAACGGCTACCAGGTCTGGGACATCGCGAACCCCGCCTCGCCGGCGCTCAAGATCGCGAACTTCTGTCCGGCATCGCAGAGCGATGTCTCGATCTACAAGAACCTGCTCTTCGTGTCGGCGGAGGGAAATACCGGCCGAATCGACTGCGGCGCGCAGGGCGTGAAGGACACCGTGAGCACCGACCGCATTCGCGGCATCCGCATCTTCGACGTCTCGGATCTTGCCCATCCGAAGAACGTCGCCAACATCCAGACCTGCCGTGGATCGCACACGCACAGCGTGCTCGTCGATCCGAAGGACCAGGACAACGTCTACGTCTACGTGTCCGGCTCGGCGGGCGTGCGTTCGCCGAACGAGCTGCACGGATGCTCGAATGCCACCCCGACCGATGACCCGAATTCGGCGCACTTCCGGATCGAGGTGATCAAGGTGCCGCTCGCCCATCCCGAGCAGGCGGCGATCGTCAGCTCGCCGCGCATCTTCAACGACCTCGCGGCGGTCACGTCGCACGGCGCGGCGCCCGACGACAAGGCGCAGATCGACGCGGCGAAGGCGCGCGGCGAGTACGTCATCGAGATCCTCGGTCAGACGATGATCGCGCCGCCGCAGTTCACCCGGCCACTGCTCGACAGCATCGTCAAGTCGCGCGGCGCCACCGGCGCGCCGACGAAGGCCGACAGCACCGCCCTGCGCGAGGCGCTCCCCGGCATGGTCATGAAGATGATCGGGGCGAACGCGAACCGCCCGAGAACCGGTCCGGATCAGTGCCACGACATCACGCTCTATCCGGGCATCGGCTACGCCGGCGGCGCGTGCGAGGGCTACGGCCTGCTGCTCGACATCCGCAATCCCACGAACCCGGTGCGCATCGCCGCGGTCGCGGACTCCAACTTCTCGTACTGGCACTCGGCGACGTTCAACAACGACGGCACCAAGGTGCTGTTCTCCGACGAGTGGGGCGGCGGCGGCGCGCCGAAGTGCCGCTCGTCCGATCCGCACGAGTGGGGCGCCGACGCGATCTTCACGATCGAGAACGGCAAGATGGTGTTCAAGAGCTACTACAAGATGCCGGCCGCGCAGACGACGAACGAGAACTGCGTCGCCCACAACGGCTCGCTGATTCCGATCCCCGGCCGCGACGTGATGGTGCAGGCGTGGTACCAGGGCGGCATCTCGGTCTTCGATTGGACCGATGCGTCGCACCCGAAGGAGATCGCGTTCTTCGACCGCGGCCCGGTCGACTCGACGCACATGTCGATGGGCGGCTCGTGGTCGGTGTACTGGTACAACGGCGAGATCGTCAGCTCCGAGATCGCGCGCGGGCTCGACATCTTCGAGCTGGCGCCGAGTCAGTTTCTCTCGCAGAACGAGATCGACGCCGCCAAGACCGTGCACGTAGACTACCTGAACGTGCAGGGCCAGCCGAAGTACGTATGGGCGCCGAGCTTCCCGCTCGCCAAGGCGTACGTCGACCAGCTCGAGCGGTCGAGCGGCCTGTCGGCCGGCCAGATCACCGCGACTCGTCAGACGCTGAGGATGGCCGAGACCTCGTCGGCAAGTGCGCGCCGCGATAGTCTCAACCAGCTCGCGTCGCAGCTCGACGCCGAGGCGCGCGGCATGGATGCCGCCAAGATCCGCATGCTCACGTCGACGCTGCGCGACCTGGCGCGCTGACGCATCGGCTGCAGGACGATACGGACGGAGGCGGAGATTCTTCCGCCTCCGTCCGTTTTTTCGTTTCGGGCCCGTGGCGGCCCTCGCGAATCCAGGGTCCGGAACGCAGCTTACCTGCGTCGCGACTTTCTGGTTCTCGCATGATCAAAGTGAGTACGCTGGTAGCCGCCGTATGCGCGCTGGGCTGCGCCTCCGCCTCGGGATCGTCGGCGCTGGGCGGGCCGGAATCGAAGCTCGTCACCTTCGCGCGCGGCCTGGACATTCTGCCGGCGTCGCCGCGCGCCTGCCCCGGTGAGCTCATCGCATCCACGTACCAAGTCCGGATCGCGGGGGGATCCATCCTGCCGCTCACCGAGAGCGACGTCGCCGCCCTCATTCGGCACGCCGTGGCCGCGGAGCCCGCGCGCAACGGCGGCTGGCAGATGAGCACCGATGTCCTCGCGTCGGCCACGTCCGGCTTTCGCCTCTTCGTCGCGCTGGGGCGCGACACCACGGTGCGCGGCGACACCGTCGTCGTCCCGACGTACGGGTGCCGAGCGACGCTTTGGGAGCTTGGACCGGGTGGGCCATACAGCGCCAGGAACGCGTACGTGCGACTGGGGAAGCTCGCGACGCCGTTCTACGACTCCGCGGTCGTCGCGGTGTTCGAGGCGCCAGGCCGGGCGCCGGCGGTGTCGATGCTCGGACCAGCCGATCTGCACCACGGGGCAATTCGCATCAACGCGGCGGGGACGAACGGCACCGCGGGCCGCCAAGGCCACCGGGGTGAAAACGGGAGCGAATGCGCCGACGGCGAGGATGGTGGCGACGGCGATCCCGGCCAGGACGGCGGGCCAGGCGGCCAGGTCGACATAATCGTGCAGGCCGGCTCGGAGTGGCTCGCCGATCTCGTGTCCGTCTCGAACGCGGGAGGCCGCGGAGGAGCGGGTGGAACGGGAGGCGCTGGAGGAGCGGCCGGAGCGCCGGCTCGCGGCTCCAACGCAGTGTGCACTCCGAAGGCGGGTCGGCCCGGCCGGTCGGGCTCTCCCGGACGCGACGGGGAACCCGGCATTCGACCGCAGGTGAAGTCGGTGCCGCTTGCGCTGCTGTGGCCCGGCTCGCCCATCTGGTCGGATTCCACCGCGCGTCGTGCTCTGAGTGAGCTGATCCAGTACACGGTCAAGACCGGTCGGTGACTGCCGCAGGGCGCGCCGATTGCTCCATGGGTCGTCAGCGGCTCCGGCGATTTGACTGGCGCGCTGCCGCGACGGGTTGTATGCATGAGTCGACGGGTTGCCGAGCAGGTTGCCATGTCCAGCCATTTCCGAACGATCGTCGTCGTCGCGAGCGCCGCGCTCCTCTCCGTATCGACTGAGGCGCGTGCGCAAACGCCTTCTCGCGCACCGCAGAGCGACTCGCGATGGGACCCATGGCTCGGGTGCTGGGCGGTCGACACGATCGGCACGGGTCGCCAGCAGTCGGCCCCCGGCGTGACATGCGTCGTCCCCATCGCCGGATCGCACGCCGTCGAAGCGCTCACCTACGCGCGCGGCAAGGTCGTGGCGAGGGATCGCCTCGACAACGGCGGCGAGCCTCACCCGGTGAGTGGGCAGGGCTGCCGCGGGTTCGAGACCGTCGAGTGGTCGGCGAGCGGGCGGCGCGCGCTGCTTCGCTCGGACTACGTCTGCGGATCGACGAAGGGCGTGTCGTCGACCATCTTCGCCATCGCGCCGGGCGGCGATTGGCTGCGCGTCGAGCAGGTGCGCTCCGGCGGCGGCGTGACGGCATCGGTCGAGCGGCGCCGGCCGGTCGCGCTCGCGCCCGAAGTCTCTGCTGAGGCGGCCCGCGCGATCGACGACCGTCGCTTAGCGATCGCCACCGCGCGCGCGGCGGCGGCCGCGCCGATCACGACCGACGAGATCGTCGAAGCCATCCACGCCGTCGACCCCGGTGTGGTTCGATCGTGGATCGCCGCCAGCGGTCAGACGTTCGATCTGGATGGCGCGTCGCTCGCGTGGCTCATCCGGGCCGACGTCCCGCAGTCCGTGCTCGACGTCATGATGCCCGCCGAGCGCGGGATGCCCGCGCCGGCATTGGCGTCACCGCGCGTGTACTACGGCGGCGCCCCCGCTCAGGTCTACGCCGGGCCCACCGCATACGCCAACGCGACGGTGAACCCGCCGGAGATGGAGACGATGTACGCGTGTCCGTCCGCGGGGTGCAACGGGTCGCCCAATCCGTACTCGATACTCAATGGCTACGGCGTCTATCCCTATGGGTACCAGTACCCGTTCTCGCCGTTCTCGTCGGTGTTTCCCGGCGGCTTCCTGATCAATCGAGTGAACAACGGCCGTCTCGTTGGACGGCGGCCCGTGGGCCACCAAGCGAACGGGCACCAGCAGACCGGGCACCAGCCCATGGGACACCAGCCGACGGGCGGGCCGGTCGGGCGACGACGGTAGTCCACGAACAGGCGTTTGTTGCGCCCCTCTCCAGGCCGCTCCATGATAGCGGCGAGCGCCCGCGCCGGCACGCTCGTCAAATCTCATCAGGAGCAAACCATGGCCAAGGACGAGACGGGAAAGGGCAACAAGAGCAACGCGCAGAAGGCGTCGGACAAGAACGATGATTCGATGATCAAGGATCTCAAAGAGCGCGATCGCAACGCCGACATGGGCAAGGTCAAGGGCGGCGCCACGAAGAAGATCAAGTAGGCCGACCGATTGGCCCGCATCACGCCCCGCCGCCGGCCCCGTGCCGGGCGGGGCGTTTGGCTGTCCAGTGGCGCCGAACCGCAAAAAGGGTTCATTTCACAGCATTCGCGTGACTCCCAAACGGAGGTTGCCATGCTCGTGCGCAGCGCTTTGAGTCGTCGTGGCTTCGTCGGTGGCGTCGCTACCGCGCTCGGATACCTGACTTTCAAGTCGCCGCTCGAGCTGTTCGCGCAGGGCCGTGGCGGCGCGCCCGGCCAGCAACCGCGGCCGCGCGCGTCGGTGGCCGAGTACGACGCGTACGCCAAGCTCGCCAATAACGAGAACCCGTACGGGCCTCCCGAGTCGGTCATGAAGGCCATGACCCAGGCATTCAAGTACGCGAACCGCTACGGCTATCCCGACGGCGGCATCACCGACGAGATTGCCAAGCACCACGGCGTCAAACCAGAAAACGTCATGCTCGGCGCCGGCTCCGGTGAGATCCTCGACGTCGTCGGCTCGGCGTTCGCCGCAAACGGCAAGAAGGTCGTGGGAGTCGAGCCGTCGTACAGCCAGGTCTACTCGCACGTGACGAGCGTCAAGGGCGCGGCGATCACCCTCCCGCTCACCGACGACTACCGCCAGGACATGCAGGCGATCATCCACGCGACGAAGAAGCACTATCGCGAGGTCGGGTTCATCTACCTGTGCAACCCGAACAACCCGACGGGACGCTGCGTCAGCAAGCAGGAAGTCAAGCAACTGCTCGACGGCATTCCCGAGGACATGCCGGTGCTGATCGACGAGGCGTATCATCACTTCGTGAATGATCCGAGCTACGCGACGTCGGTGCCGTACGTGCTCGAGGGCAGACCCGTCATCGTCGCGAGGACCTTTTCGAAGATTGCCGCGCTGGCCGGCATGCGCCTGGGCTACGCCATCGCGCCGCGTGAGCTCATCCAGCAGATGCGTCCCTTCAGCACCGGTACCGTCAACGCGATCGTGAAGTGGGGCGGTGTCGCGGCGCTCAAGGACACCGAGTCGCAGGCGCAGGTGAAGAAGGTCACCATCGATCTGCGCACCAAGACCACCGGCGAGCTCACCGGAATGGGCTACAGCGTCATCCCGTCGGAGACGAACTTCTTCATGGTGCACCTCAAGCGGCCGGTGCAGCCGGTGATCGAGGAGTTCCTCAAGAAGGGCGTGCAGGTCGGCCGGCCGTTCCCGCCGATGCTGGAGCACCTTCGCGTTTCGATCGGCACCGCGGACGAGATGAACCGGTTCATGGTGGCGTTCAAGGACATCATGGCGAACCCGGTCAAGACGGCGAGCGGCGGAACGAAATGAAGAAGTGGTTCTACCTCGGAGTCGTCGTGCTGGTGGTGTTCGAGGTGGCCAACATCTTCTTCATCATGCCGTTGCCGTACAGCCAGCGCGTACGCAGCATCGATCTCGCGTACGCGCTGTTTTCTTGGCGGTGGTGGATCCGCGCTGCCTGCGCGGCGCTGATCGTCGCGGGTGTGCGCGACGCGTGGCGCGGGCGGCCGTGGGGCCGCGCGCTGGTTCCGCTGTCGCTGATCGCCGCCGGCTTCATCGTCTACGCGACGAACTTCGTGATGTCGGCCGACCGCATCTTCCTCGCGCCGTCGTCGCTCACGATGCGCCCAACCACGCAGAACACGGTGGACCAGGCGCGTCTCGTGGTCGGCGTCGATCTCAACGGCGACGCGCGAGCCTATCCGGTGCAGTTCATCGGCTACCACCATCAGGTGCGCGACACCGTCGGCGGCACCCCGGTGCTCGTGACGTTTTGCACCGTCTGCCGCACCGGGCGCGCGTTCAGTCCCGTCGTGAACGGCCGCGTCGAGTCGTTCCGTCTCGTGGGCATGGACCACTTCAACGCAATGCTGGAGGACGCGACCACGCACAGTTGGTGGCGACAGGTGAACGGCGAGGCGGTCGCCGGCCCGAGAAAGGGTGCGACGCTCAAGGAGCTGCCGAGCCAGCAGATGACGCTGGCACGGTGGGTAGCGTTCCATCCGCGAACGCTCATCATGCAGCCGGACTCGGCGCTCAGGAACACGTACAGCGCGAGCTTCGACTACGAGACCGGCACGAGCCGGAGCGCGCTAACGGGAACCGACTCCGTGTCATGGCATGACAAGGCGTGGGTCGTCGGCATGTCCGTGAACGGGGCGGCCAAGGCGTTCGATTGGAATCGTCTCGAGCACGAGCGTGTCGTGAACGACGACGTGGGAGGGACGCCGGTCGTCCTCATGCTCGCACCGAACGGCGTGGACTTCTTCGCGTTCGCGCGGCCCGATGCTTCGACGCGCTTCGCGCTGCGCGGCGACTCCCTCGTCGCGCCCGGGATGGCGTATTCGCTCACCGGCGCCGGCGTGTCGGGCAGCCTCAGACCGCTCCAGGCGTCGCAGGAGTTCTGGCACTCGTGGCGAACGTTCCACCCGGGGACCACGACGTACTGAAGGGGGCCAACCGCGAGTCCGCCGAAAGTCGCGCCGCCGACGCCGCCGTGACCTGGTTCTTGCGAATCCCGCGCGATGAAACCGTCGCGCGGGATTCGTCATGCTTGCCTCCACTCGTGCTCGTCGTCGCACCGTGCTCGCCGCCTTCGTGCTGTTCGCGGCGTGCGCGCATCCCGCCAGCCTCTCCGTGGGCGACGGCATCGGCCCGTCGCCGCAGCTTCCGCCGCCGAGCACGTCGCTGATTCCGACGGTCAAGGTGGCGGAGGCGAAGGGCTGGCCCGCGGACGGTCGGCCGACGGTGGGCCCGGGCCTGATGGTGAAGCCATTCGCGACCGACCTCGACCACCCGCGCTGGCTCTACGTGCTGCCGAACGGCGACGTGCTCGTCGCCGAGACGAACGCACCGCCGCGACCCGACGACGGCAATGGCATCCGAGCCTGGTTCGTCCGGCGCTACATGAAGAAGGCCGGCGCCGCCGTGGCGAGCGCGAACCGCATCACGCTGCTCCGCGACGCGGACGGCGACGGCGTCCCAGAGGCGCGGAGTGTCCTCTTGGATTCCCTGAATTCTCCATTCGGGATGGCGCTCGTCGATCGCCGGCTGTACGTCGCCAACACCGACGGCGTCGTGCGGTACCCGTACGCACGCGGGCAGATGCAGATCGCGGCGCGCGGCGTGCCCATCGCTCCGCTGCCGGCGGGCACGATCAATCATCACTGGACCAAGAACCTCATCGCCACCGTCGACGGCTCGAAGCTGTATGCCACGGTCGGGTCGAACAGCAACGCGGGCGAGAACGGCATCGACGAGGAGGAAGGGCGCGCCGCGGTGTGGGAGATCGATCTGACCACCGGGCGCCGCCGCGTCTTCGCGTTCGGCCTTCGCAATCCCGTTGGTCTCGCGTGGGAGCCGGCGTCGGGCGCGCTGTGGGTGTCGGTGGCCGAGCGTGACGAGCTGGGGAGCGATCTCGTGCCCGACTACATGACCGCGCTGCACGACGGTGCGTTCTACGGCTTTCCGTTCAGCTACTACGGGCAACATCTCGATCCGCGCGTGAAGCACCAACGTCCGGACCTCGTCGCTCGAGCGCTCGTTCCCGACTACGCGCTCGGCGCGCACACTGCGTCGCTCGGCATCGCCTGGTCGCCGCAGACGTCCTTGCTGCCGGCGTCGCTGCGCAACGGGATGATCGTCAGCCAGCACGGATCGTGGAATCGCAAACCGCAGAGCGGCTACAAGGTGATCTTCGTCCCGTTCGAGAACGGCAAGCCGTCCGGACCGCCGGTGGATGTCGTCACCGGCTTCCTCGACGCGCACGGCGACGCCATGGGTCGCCCCGTCGGCGTCGCGTTCGACAAGCACGGTGGACTGCTCATCGCCGACGACGTCGGCAACACGATCTGGCGCGTCACCGCCGCGCCGACGCTGACGACGAGGTAGATCGCAGTCCCTTCGATCTCGGCGATGGAGATTGACTCCGCATCTCGATCGTGTCATCGTGCCTCGCGCCCAATCTCGTGACTCGCCGAATGACACCGCGACCAACCGCCGCCGCCGCGCTCAAGCGCCTTCGCGCGCTCGGCGATGCCGACGACGCCAAGTTTCTGCAGCGATTCTTCCGAACCGGTCCCGGCGAGTACGGCGAGGGCGACCGGTTCCTCGGCGTTCGCGTTCCGGACACGCGCCGGCTCGCGCGCGAGCTGCGCGACATGCCGCTCGACCAAGTCGAGCTGCTGCTCCACAGCCCGTGGCACGAAGCGCGGCAGCTCGCCGTGATCCTCCTCGGCGACGCATATGCGCGTGGCACGGCCGCCGAGCGGGACGCGATCTTTCGGGTCTATCTGCGCAATAGCGCCCGGGTCAACAACTGGGATCTCGTCGACCTCTCGGCGCCCAACGTGGTCGGCGCGCACCTGGCGACGCGTCCCCGCGCGCGACTCGACAAGCTCGCGCGCTCACGCAACCTCTGGCAGCGCCGCATCGCGATCGTCGCCACGCAGCACTTCATTCGACAGGGCGAGTTCGACGATACGCTGCGCATCGCCCGGGTGCTGATGCACGACTCGCACGACCTGATCCACAAGGCCGTCGGTTGGATGCTGCGCGAGGTCGGGAAGCGCGACCGTGCTCCGCTCGAAGCCTTCCTCGACGCGCATGCCCACGAGATGCCTCGCACGATGCTCCGGTACTCGATCGAGCGCCTCCCGGTCTCGGACCGTCAGCGCTACATGGGCGCACGGAAGCTGGCCGCTCCGCGCTGATTACGCAGAGACGTCGGACCCCGCGGCGTGGAGTCCGGCGAGCCGCTCGAGAATCTGGGCGAGGTCCGGCTTGTCGTTCAGCACGGCGACGACCGGATCGCGCCCGAGCCGCTCCATTCGCTCCACCGCCGTCTTGATCGTGAACGCCTTCGGATCGAGCGAGGAATTCACTTCGTCCCACGTCAGCGGCATCGACACGCTGGCGCCAGGGAGGGGACGCACGCAGAACGGCGAGACGATGAGCTGTCCATGCCGATTCTGTAGATAGTCGAGATACACTTTGTCGCCGCGCTTGGTGACGTGGCGAACGATGGTCGCGATGTCCTTGAGCTGGCGGAGCACGACGCGACAGAGCAGCTCCCCGAGCGTGCGGCACTGCGCGTAGGTCACCTGCCGTCCGAGTGGCAGCAGGATGTGCAGGCCCGTCTTGCCGGTGGTCTTCACGTAGCTCGGCATGCCGATCTTCTCGCACAGCTCGCGGAACACGTTCGCGCAGCGAATCACGTCGGAGAACGGCGCCTCCTTGGGATCGAGATCGATCACGCACCAGTCGGGCAGCTCGAGCGAGCCGACGCGGCTGTTCCAGATGTGGAGCGGGATCGATCCGAGGTTCGCCATGTAGAGCAGCGACTCGACGTCGTCGCACACGAAGTACTTGATGTCGCGCTGCGTGTCCTCGCTCCAGATGGGGATCGTGCGGATCCACTCCGGCGCGAACTCGGGGGCGTCCTTCTGATAAAACGACTTGCCGTCGATGCCGTCGGGAAAGCGCGTCAGCACGACAGGACGGTTCGTCAGGTACGGCAAGATCCACGGCGATATCGCGCGGTAGTACTCGATGAGATCGCCTTTCGTGTACCCCTCGGCAGGCCAATAGACCTTCTTCAAATTGGAGAAGTTGAATGTCTTCTCTGCCTTTGCCGGCGCTGCCGGCGCGGGAGGCAACGCCGGCTCCGTCTTCCCCCTCTCCGCATCCCCCGCTCCCCCCTTTCCCGCTTCCGCCTTCCCGCTTGCCTGCCGTTCGCAGTCCTTGGGATCCTTGTCCGGCCGCATACGCAGGAAGGCCGCGTGCCGCAGCACGCCATCCGGCGTCCATTCGCGAAAGCGAACCTCGCAGACGTACAGCGGCTCGACCCAGGTCGTCGTCTTCGTCTCCGGAATCACCGATGCGCCCACCGGAGGAGCGCACGGGGGATCGGCCCGTACGATGGCGTCGAGGTCCTTGCCGAGGTCCGCGAGGAAC
>Ga0326726_10004968_pt1 | contig 12093 bp, 5 predicted proteins | sample MHFenrmetagenome_2_FD_207603 | JGI IMG/M metagenome (GOLD analysis project Ga0326726, IMG submission 207603) | Lab enriched peat soil microbial communities from Michigan Hollow, Ithaca, NY, United States - MHF15MN | ecosystem: Environmental > Terrestrial > Soil > Wetlands > Peat | place: USA...
AGACGTGGATCGCTCTGGCCAACCGCCTCGATCCCGCCGACTACCTCGCCGTCTCGTACGCGCCGGCCGGCGTGACCGAGTGCGGCCCGAGCAGCCAATGCGTGGGAACGTTGCCGGTGACGGCCAAACCGGACACGACGGCGATGGACACGCTCCGGCTCGTGTACGACCCCCGGCTCGGGGTCACGGCCGCCTCTCCCGCCTTCCGGTTCGAAATCCGCTCGGTGTACCGGGTGGGCGGGTCGGGCGTGGATCGCTCGAGCGTCGCGCTGTCGCTGTCGGTGAGCCAGCGGGAGCGGCCGGCGGGGTCGAACGAGACGTATCTCTCGCTGTTGGGCCTGGCGCTGCCCACCGATGCGACGACGTTCGACCAGTACAACCGCCTGTTTCCACGGGACCGGGACCCGCAGCAAGGGGCGCCGCTGCGGGACTATTTCGTGGTGTTCCCGCACTTGCAGCCGTTCGCGGACTCGACTCGCCTGGCGGCGCCCGAGCGCAACGACTCGCTGTACCGCACACCCCGGACCCTGCTCGCCGCGCAGGGGCCGCCGTCCGTCTTCGCCCTGACGCTGCACGCCAATGCCTCGGCGGCGAGCGACCGGGGCACCCTCTCGCTTTCCAGCTTCCAGATCCGTGAGGGCAGCGAGAAGCTGTACCTGGGCAATCAGCTGCTGACCCGCGACGTCGATTACAGCATCGACTACACGGTCGGACTCGTCACCTTCAAGAGTCCCGATTCGCTGTTCACCGCGGGGGCCAACACCGTGCGCGCCCAGTTCGAGGAGCGCGCCTCGTTCGTGACGGCCCCGACGTCGATCTACGGCATCGCCGGGACCTACGATCTCGGCCAGGTAGGCCAGGTCAACCTCACCGGGTTGTTTCAGCGGGAGCAGACCGCGTTCACGCGGCCGCAGCTCGGCTTCGAGCCCGCCTCGAGCTTCATCGGCGGGATCAGCACCAATCTCCATTTCCAGCCTGCGTGGATCACTCACGCCGCGAACCTGCTGCCCGGCGTCCGGACCGAGGCTCCGTCGTTCCTCAGCGTGGCGGGCGAAGTGGCGCTGTCGCAGCCGCGGCCCAACCGGGCCGGCCAGGCGTACGTCGAGGAGTTCGAGTCGCAAGCCGGCCGTTTCATCGGACTCGACGAGCGCGCCTGGCACTGGGGCAGCGTGCCCTCATCCAGCCGCGGCGCCGCCGCGTTCGGGATTGCCGGGGCGGGCTTCGACACCGTCGACGCGGTGCCCCTCGTGTGGCAGTCGTTGCCGGTCAACCCGGATGGACGGTTCGTGCAGTTCACGGCGCAGCAGATCGATCCCACGATCCGGTTGGTAGGGCAGGCCCAGGCCGCCGAGCCGGTGCTGTGGCTCATGCTGAAGCCGGACACGATGATGGGTCTCGCCGACAGCCGGACGGGGAATCCCAACTGGCGGCGCCCGGGCTTCGGCAACAATGCGCGGTTCGCCACCCGCTGGCGCTCGATCACCCAGACGCTGTCTACCACCGGCATCGATCTGTCGCGGGTCGAATATCTCGAGTTCTGGGTATGGGAGGACAACCGGCGCACCGCGATGGCGAACCACGCCGCGCTGCTGATCGATTTCGGCTCGGTGTTCGAGGATGCGCTCGCCGTCGTCCCCGACTCCTTTACCGCGACCCCGGCGGGCGACACCACCTACTACGGCGGCCGGGTGGCGGGCGTCGGGCGTCTCGACAGCGAGCGCGATCCGGTGACGCATGCCTGGAACGCCGTGACGAACGACGAGGGCATTCTCTCGGACCGGGTGGATTCGATCTGGAATGTGACCGACCACGCTTGGGTCGACAGCATGCCGCTCTGCAGTGCCACGGTGGGCGGGCAGCTGGCGCATTACGCGTTCGGCGACCCGCGGGCGCACTGCACCCGCCGCAACGGCAGTCTGGACACCGAGGACCAGGATGGAGACGCGCAGCTCGACGTCCAGGTGGGGGCCCGCACCCAGGAGGATCTCGTCCGCTTCGTGTTCCCGATCGGCGACGACCACTTCTACGTGCGCGACGGCGGGATGCTGCCGGCGACGCCGGCCGAGGGAGGCGGGGCTTCCGGGTGGCGGTTGTACCGGATTCCATTCCGCACCGACACGCTGCAGGTGGGAACTCCGAACCTCCGGCAGGTGCAGGCCGTCCGGCTCACCATCCTCGCCCCCGAGACGGCGGCGCCCGGGGAGCCGGATCCGCAGATCTACTTCGCCCTCTCCCGCGTGCGCCTCGTGGGCAGCACGTGGCTCAAGCGGGCCGAGACACCCATCGCCGGTCTCGCGGGCGCGGAGGGGACGGGGCTGGGGGAAGTCAACGCGTCGGTCGTGAGCACGGAGAACCGGGACCTGGGCTACACCCCGCCCCCGGGAGTCGTGGATCAGGCGGCGAACCGGAACAGCGGGCTCTCGCTCAGTACGACGCAGATCAACGAGCAGTCGCTGCGGCTGCTCGCGACCGGGCTGCAGCGCGGGGCGCGGGCCGAGGCCTTCACCAGGTTCGATGCGGAAGGCGACAAGGACTTCCTGAAGTACCGCACTTTGCGCATTTGGGCGCGCGGCCGTGGGCCGGGGTGGGAAGACAACGACCTGGAGTTCTTCGCGAAGGTCGGCAAGGACGCCGACAACTTCTACTTGTATCACGTACCGGCCCGCACCAGCTCCTGGGAGCCGGAGGTGGCGGTTTCCCTGGCCCGATGGCTCTCGCTGCGGGCGCGGGTCGAGCAGGCGTGGCTCGCTGGCCAGCCGCCGCAGGTCTATCCCGGCTGCCCCGACTCGACCATCGTCCCCTTGGACAGCGCCTACGTCATGTGCGATGGACCCTACATCGTCCACGTCCGCGATCCGGCCACCGCGCCGCCCAACCTCGCGGCCGTGCAGGAGGTCGCCGTCGGCATCCTGCGCGTGGCGGACCGGTCGTTCATCGACCAGGCCGAGCTGTGGGTGGACGACATCCGCCTCAGCGACGTCGTGCAGAATACGGGGGTGGCCGCGGCGCTCGACGTCGCCCTCACCGCGGCCGACCTCGCGGACCTGACGCTGGACGTCTCGCACCGCGACGGCAACTTCCGCCAGCTCGACGAGGACCCGAGCTACGTGACGAACGATGCTCTCAGCGTCGGTGCCACCGTGCATCTCGAGCGGTTCCTGCCCGAGCGCTGGGGTCTGGCGGCGCCGTTTTCAGTGCGCTACGCGAACCTCGCCGGGACCCCGTCGTACCTGAACGGCACCGACCTGCTGGCCGGTGCCCTGGCCGGCCTGCGCACGCCGCTGTCGACCACGCGCAGCTACTCGTTCTCGCTGCGTCGGGTCGGCCACGCGCAGCGCGGGGTGACGCGCTGGCTGGTCGATCCGCTCGCGCTCGCCGCGAGCTACGTATCCGGCGGCGACCGGGGATCGCTCACGCAGGCCACATCGTCGGGCTACGGGGTGTCGCTGGACTACGCGGTGTCGCCGCAGTCCACCACGATCCCCGCCGCGCCGCGGTTCCTCGTGCACCTGCTGCGGAAGCTTCCCGCGTTCATCGGCAAGAGCGGCTTCGCCGACGACGTCGAGCGCGCGCGGTGGCGTATCAGCCCGGTGGCGATCCGGCTGCGCTCCTCGGTGGCCGGAACCGACGGCGCGCGCACCAGCTTCCGCATTCCGATCGCCGATACGAGCGACCTCTCCCTGTTGCCGGCGCGGTCGCAAACCCGGGTGTGGCGCAACAGCGCCGGCCTGGACTTCAGCCCGATGCCGGGACTGCAGCTGCGGGCCAACCTCACCTCGCAGCGGGACCTCCGCGACTACGGGGACTCGTCTGGCATCGCCCGGGTGGCGCAGCTGGAGCGCCGCGCCCTGCTGGGCCTCGACGTAGGCTTCGAATCCCAACGCACCCTCACCACGTTCTTCGGCCTGACGCCGACACTGGCGCCCTGGCTGCGCCCCCGGGCGACCCTCACCACGACCTTCGCCCTCGCGCGCGATCCCAACGCCGGCGTTCCCGTGCAGGACACGACCCACGGCGGCTCGTTTCACCTGCCGACGGCGTTCACCAATCACCAGACGATCGACGTGGGGACGCAAGTCGATCTCGGCCGCTTCGCCCGTGGACTGTTCGGGGACTCATCCGGCGTGGCGCGCGTGCTCGCGCGCGTGACCACGCTCGACGTCGGCGCGCACCGCGACCGACTCTCCACGTTCTCCCGCATCCCGACGGCCCCCGGCCTGGGCTACCAGCTGGCGTCGACCGGCTTCGCGGGGTTCCTGAGCCAGGGTGGGTATCTCGCCGCCAGCGCGAGCTATACTGTCAGCAACAACGCGTCCGCGGCGTTCAGCTTTCCTCTGGGGATCCGGCTTACGTCGACATTTCAACGGACCAATGGCACGACCTGGCTGATCCGGGGCGGCAGCCTCGTCCCCCTGAACAGCACCACGCGCGAATGGCCGTCGGGGAACGTGGCCTGGACGTTCACCCCCCCTCGCAGCTCGCTGGGTCACATCCTGCTCGGACTCACCGCCCAGGTCGGCCTGCGCGTCCGCCGGACGAACGCGCAGCAACAGGTGCTGAGCGGGCAAGGAGGGCGGGGAGAGTCGCTCAGCAAGTCCACGGAAAACAGCCTCAACCCGGGTCTCTCCGCCTGGTGGCTCCATGGGGTCGTGACCTCGGTCGACGGCTCCCAGACACGCACCGAGCAGCTCACGGCCGGGAACTTGTTTCGCACCACGCGCAGTCAGCGCAATGCCAGCCTCGCCTTCGCCTGGCGGCCGCCCGCGGCGCTGGTGCGGCTCAAGTCGGACATTCGTACGACGGCGCGTTACTCCCAGATCTCCAACGCGACCTGCCTGCAATCGATCGGCCGCGACACCTGCGTGCCGTTCGTGGACAGTCGCCAGACCGATGCGCAGCTGACGATGGACACGAGTTTTCCGCCCATACTCACCGCGGGGATCCAAATGGCCTATGTGCTCAACGACGAGCGGCAGATCAGCCGTAAGACGTCGCAGCTCGTGCTCACCGCCTTCGTGCAGCTGAACACCAGCGTGGGCCAGGTGCGATGAGCCGGCGCGCGCGGGTTCGGCTCAGTGCCGCCATGGCGGGTGTGCTCGTCGCGGCGTGCGGTGCGCGGGGGAAGCCCGCGGTGCACGAGTTCGACGGCGCGCGGGCCTTCACCTACCTGGAGCAGCAGGTCCGCTTCGGCCCGCGGATCCCCGGCACGGCGGCGCACGACTCGACGGGCGACTGGATTCTGGCGCGGCTGCGCGAGCGGGCCGACACGGTGATCGTCCAGGACATCCCGTATCGGGCAGGCACCGGCCCGGTCATTCACATGCACAACTACCTTGCCCGCTTCCGCCCGGCGGCGGCCGAGCGCGTGCTCTATCTGGCCCACTGGGACACGCGTCCGCGCGCCGACCAGAGCGCCAATCTCGCCGCGCAACGCCAGCCCGTACCGGGTGCCAACGACGGGGCGTCCGGCGTGGCGGTGCTCCTGGGGGTCGCGGACGCGCTCAAGGCCAAGCCGCCGGCCGTCGGGGTGGATCTCTTGTTCGTGGACGGTGAGGACTACGGCGATTTCGCCGACTCGAACGCCGTCCTGATCGGGTCGCGCTGGTTCGCCGCCCACCAACCCGCCGGCTACCCGCCGCTCTACGCGGTGTTGTTCGACATGGTGGGGGACAAGGACCTGCACATCGGATACGAGGGGAACTCCCAGGGCTTCGCCCCGGAGGTCGTGGACTTGGTGTGGCGCACCGCGGCGGACCTCGGGTACCGGAGCGTGTTCGTGCAGCAGCTCGCGAGCACGCTCATCGACGATCACGTTTCGCTGCAGCGAGCCGGCATTCACGCGATCGATGTGGTGGACTTCAGTTATGGACCCGGAAATAGTTACTGGCACACCACAGAAGACACACTAGACAAGGTGAGTGCCCAGTCCTTACAGATAGTAGGAGATGTGGCGGTTGCACTAGTGCGGACAGCGGGACAGTAAGACGCTCAGTCGCTCAGGCGCATAGCGGTTCTCAGTCCGGAGCTTCTCAGTACAGGCTTTCCTGAGCAGCTGCCACCTGTTCACCGCTATGCGCCTGAGCATCTGAGCGTCTGTCTGACCAAACTGCACGACTAGTTCGAACTGTTTCGATCCCATTCGCGCGATTCCGATCCCCGCCCGTCGGTGTTCGACGTTTACAGTCCGGCGTGGATGACAAGAGAGCTGCCCTGATGCTGGCCGGTCTCGCCCTGACCGGCGCCGCCGTTCGCTTCGCACTTGCGCCGTCTCCTTCCCGCGCTCCCGGCGATGTGCGACTCGTCTCGGTGGACACGCCGCCCCCCTCGGCGTTGCAGGAGACCGCCCGGCGGGCCGCCTCGCTGGCCCGCCCACTGGCGCCGGGCGAACGAGTGGATGTCGACCACGCCGATGTGACCGAACTCACACGCCTGCCGCATGTCGGACCGGCCCTGGCGCAGCGCATTGTCGCCTGGCGCGAGAGCCATGGGCCGTTCGGGGGGATCGCCCGCCTGGACAGCGTGTCGGGGATCGGTCCCAAGCTGCTCGACGCGATCCGGCCCTTCGTAGCATTTTCGGGCGCACTGCCTTGACAGTCCACCGCTCCCAACTAGTTTAGATCATTCAATTTCAACGAGTTGCATACGGCGACCGCAGCACTCACCCCTGACAAGCTGGGTGACATCCTCGTCCGCGATGGGCTGATCACCGCGGACCAGCTGAAGCGCGCCCTCGCCGAGCAGCGCAGCTCGGGGATGCGGCTCGGCTACACCCTCGTGAAGCTGGGCTTCATCGACGAGACGGAGATCACCAAGATGCTGGCGCGGCAATACCGCATGCCGGCGGTGGATCTGTCGCGCTTCGAAGTCGATCCCAAGATCCTCAAGCTGATTTCCTCCGATATCGCTGCCAAGTACGCCGTGCTGCCGCTCAAGCGGGAAGGGCGCACGCTGACGATCGCCATCGCGGACCCCAACAACGTCGCGGCGATCGAGGACATCAAGTTCATCACGCGCTGCGACATCTTCCCGGTCATCGCCGGCGAGTACACCCTGCGCAACGCGATCGACCGCTACTACCAGCAGTCCGACGCGCAGCTGGCCAGCCTGCTGAAGAGCGTCGAGGACGAGAACGCGGAAGACCTCGAGGTCGTCGAGGAGCAGCAGGACGAAGAAGTCAAAGCCTCGGAGCTGGCCGAAGACGCGCCGGTGGTGAAGCTGATCAACGGTCTGCTGACCGACGCGGTGAAGCGGGGCGCATCCGACATTCACATCGAGCCGTTCGAGCACGAGATGCGGGTGCGCTACCGTGTGGACGGGGCGCTCCAGGAGGTGATGAAGCCGCCGATCAAGATGCGGGCGGCGCTCACCTCGCGCGTGAAGATCATGGCGCAGCTGAACATCGCCGAGCGCCGCGTGCCGCAGGACGGCCGCATCAAGCTCAAGATGGGCGCCCGGGTGATCGACTTCCGCGTGTCCACCTTGCCGGTGTTGTTCGGCGAGAAGATCGTGCTGCGGATCCTCGACAAGGGAAACCTGACGTTCGATCTGTCGCGTTTCGGGTTCGAGCCGAAGGCCGAGGCCGATCTCATGAAGGCGATTCTGAACCCCTACGGCATGGTGCTCGTCACCGGGCCGACGGGATCGGGCAAGACGACCACGCTCTACTCGGCGCTCTCGAAGATCAACACGATCGAAGTGAACATCATGACCGCCGAGGACCCGGTCGAGTACAACCTGATGGGGATCAACCAGGTGCTCGTCCGCAACGAGGTGGGGATGACGTTCGCGGCGGCGCTGAAGGCGTTCCTGCGGCAGGATCCCAACATCATCATGGTGGGGGAGATCCGCGATCTGGAGACGGGTTCGATCGCGATCAAGGCCGCGCTCACGGGCCACCTCGTGCTCTCGACGCTGCACACCAACGACGCGCCGTCCACGGTGACCCGCATGATCGACATGGGGATCGAGCCGTTCAACGTGGCGAGCGCCGTGAACCTCATCGTGGCCCAGCGGCTCGTCCGGCGCGTGTGTGTGGACTGCAAGCAGGAGCACGAGTATTCCGACGAGGAGATGCACGCCTTCGGCATCACCCGCGATCAGGGCCCGTTCTTCAAGGGGGCGGGCTGCGATACCTGCAATGGGACGGGCTACAAGGGCCGGCAGGGCCTGTACGAGGTGATGGCCTGCACCTCGCAGCTGCGTCGCTACATTCTGAAGGGCGCCTCCACGGAAGAGCTGCGCGAGGTCGCCGTGTCGGAAGGCATGCTGACGCTCCGCATGGACGGGATGGTGAAGGTCAAGCGGGGCGTCACCACGTTGGAAGAAGTCGTGAAGGAAACCGCCGCGTGAAGGAGAACGTCCGATGCCGGTGAACCTTCGAGCACTGCTCGAGGAGATGATCGAGAAGGACGCCTCCGACCTCCATATCGTCGCGGGCGAGCGGCCCAAGCTGCGAATCGACGGCGACATCACCAGTGCCTCCACCGAGGACGTGATGACGCCGAAGGACACCCTCTCGCTCGCCTATTCGGTGCTCACGGAGAATCAAAAGAAGCGCTTCGAGACCGAGAACGAGCTGGACTTCTCGTTCGGCATCCAGAACCTCGCCCGCTTCCGCGGCAACTGCTTCAAGCAGCGGGGCTGCGTCTCGCTCGTGATCCGGCAGATCCCGTTCAACGTGCGCACCTTCGACGATCTGGGCTTACCGCCGATCGTGGCGAAGCTCGCCGAGCGGCCGCGCGGCCTGGTGCTGGTGACCGGCCCCACCGGCTCCGGCAAGAGCACGACTCTCGCCGCGATGATCGACAAGATCAACAAGGAGCTGAAGGGACACATCATCACGGTGGAGGACCCGATCGAGTTCATCCACCGCCACCAGCAGTGCCTCGTCAACCAGCGCGAGGTCGGCACCGATACGAACAGCTTCGCCGCGGCCCTGAAGTACGCGCTGCGCCAGGACCCCGACGTGGTGCTGATCGGCGAAATGCGCGATCTGGAAACCACGCAGTCGGCCCTGACGATCGCCGAAACGGGCCATCTGGCCTTCGCCACCCTGCACACCAACTCGGCGGCCGAGACCATCAACCGCATCATCGACATCTTCCCGTCGCATCAGCAGCCCCAGATCCGGGCGCAGCTCGCCTTCGTGCTCGAAGGCGTGATCACCCAGACCCTGCTGCAGAAGGCGAAGGGGCGGGGACGCGTGATGGCCGCCGAGATCATGGTGTGCACGCCCGCCATCCGCGCGCTGATCCGCGACGACAAGGTGCACCAGATCTACTCGTCGATGCAGGCAGGGAAGAAGCACGGCATGCAGACGCTCAACGACGCCCTGTACCAGCTCTACATGCAGCGTGACGTGACCAAGGAAGAGTGCCTGCGCGTGTCGTCCGATGCCAACGAGTTCCTCCGCATGATCGGCGAGATGCCGGTCGACGAGGGCCTCAGCGGCGCCGCGGCGGCCGCGGGAGCGTCCAAGGTCGCCGCTCGGCGCTAAGAGACCGGCAGGAGGATGATCCATGCCACTGTTTGAATACACGGCGCGCAATCTCAAGGGCGACCTGGTCAAGGATCAGGTCGACCTGCCCAGCAAAGACGACGTCATCGCCCACCTGCGCAAGAACCGCCTCGTGGTGGTGCAGGTGCGGCAGGCGCCCCAAGCGGTGTCCTTCGGCAATTTCTTCAAGCCGGGGGTGAAGACCCGGGACGTCGTGGTGTTTACGCGCCAGTTCGCCACGATGATCAACGCCGGGCTGCCGCTGGTACAGGCGCTGGACATCCTGGCCCAGCAGACCGAGAACAAAGTGCTGGCCGACGTGACCCGTCAGGTGGTCTACGACGTGGAGAGCGGCCAGACCCTGGCCGACGCGTTACGCAAGCATCCCCGGGCGTTCTCCGATCTCTACGTGAACATGGTGGCGGCGGGCGAGGCCGGCGGTATTCTCGACACCATCCTGCAGCGCCTGGCCCAGTTCCTGGAGAAGAACGACGCCATCATCCGGAAGGTGAAGGGCGCGATGGTCTACCCGGCGGTGATCATGTCCGTCGCCGCGATCGCCGTGACGGTGCTGTTGATCTTCGTCATCCCGACCTTCCAGAGCATGTTCGCGTCGGTGAACCTGGTGCTGCCGCTCCCCACCCGGGTCGTGATCGGCCTCTCCAACCTGCTCAAGCATTATTGGTGGGCCATGATCGCGGTGATCGGGTTCACCGTATTCGGCATCATGCGCTACTACAAGACGCCCGGCGGCCGGCTGCAGATCGACAGCCTGCTGCTGCGTTTCCCGGTGCTGGGCGACCTGCTCCGCAAGTCGGCCGTCTCCCGGTTCACCCGCACCCTGGGCACGCTGATCTCCTCGGGCGTATCCATCCTCGACGGTCTCGAGATCACGGCGCGCACCGCGGGCAACATGGTGATCCACAACGCGGTGATGGAGTCGCGCCAGTCCATCGCGGGTGGTGATACCATCTCCGCGCCGCTGCAGCGCTCCAAGGTGTTCCCGCCGATGGTCATCTCGATGATCGCGGTGGGCGAGCAAACGGGCGGCCTGGACGAAATGCTCTCGAAGATCGCGGACTTCTATGACGAAGAGGTGGACGCGGCCGTCGGGACGCTGCTCTCCCTCATGGAGCCGATCATGATCGTCGTGCTGGGCGTGATCGTGGGCGGCATGGTGGTGGCGATGTACCTCCCGATCTTCGACATGGTGAACGCGGTGCAGTAGACCCCCGCCGACGGGCGTTGCGCGAGGGCCTCCCCGGTCGGGAGGCCCTCGTTGCTTCTTGCATTCTGCCAGAGCGAGTCCAATACTTACGCGCCCCCAGGGCGAGGACGGGCAGGAAGCACCGTCCGCTGCCGTCGTAAATCCTTGCAAGACATGAGGTTGGATGCGCTGGTTCGGTAAGTCATCCAGAGCGTCGTCCATGCCGGGCCCACGCGCCCTGCTGCGCCTCATGTACCTGTGGCGCTTCTCGGTGGCCATCGCGATCTACATCAGCGCGGCGCTGCGCGTGAAGGTCGTCGCGCCGCTCGACCTCCTCGTCACGTCGATCCTGCTGTTCGCCACCCTGGCCTTCACCAGCGCCTCGTACTGGTACAGCCACATCCGCGACCGCGTGCCGGGTCGCACCTTCCTGTACCTCCAGGCGCTGTACGACGTCGCGCTCGTGACCGCCGTCGTCCACGTCACCGGCGGACCCGACAGCGATTTCCAGAGCCTCTACGTCCCGGTCATCGCGGTGACCGCCGTGCTGATGCCGCCCGCCAGCACGGCGCTCATCACGGCCCTCGCCGGCCTCGCCTACCTCGCCGATCTGCTGTGGGGCCATCACGCGGCCGTGAACGGCACCCTGTGGATCCAACTCGGCCTGTTCGCGGTCGTCGCCGCCGTGCCGGCGTACTTCGCCTCGCGCATCAAGGTGATGACCGCGGAGCACGAGGCGCTCGCGGTCGAGCTGCGCCAGGCCCGGCTCGAGGCGAGCGACGTGCTGCACAACCTCGCCAGTGGCGTGCTCACCGTGGACGCGGACGGGAAACTGCTGTTCGCCAATCCGGCGGCGGAGCAGATCCTCACCTTTCGCGCCAAGGACTGGCTGGGCCGCGCGTTCCTGCCGGAGCTGGCGAAAACCAGTCCGGAGTTCTGGGCGGCGGTGGCCGCCACCGCCCGCCGGGGCATCCGCCTCATGCGAGTGGAGGCCACCGTGCGGCGCGACAACCGGAGCTTTCCGGTCGGTCTCACGACCACGACGATCGCCGGCTCGGGCGGCCTGCCGCCCCGGGTCACCGCGATCTTCACCGACATTTCCGACTCCAAGCGGCTGGAGGAGCTGCATCTGCGCGCCGAACGCCTGGAGGCCGTCGCCGAGTTGTCCGCCAGCCTGGCCCACGAGATCAAGAACCCGCTCGCCTCGATCCGCTCCTCGGTGGAGCAGCTGTCCCGTTCCACCCGCACCAATCCGGACGAGAAGTTTCTCGCGAACCTCATCGTGCGCGAGAGCGACCGGCTGAGCCGGTTGCTCTCGGAGTTCCTGGATTTCTCCCGCGTCCGGGTGACCGAGTATCGCGCGGTGGACCTGCGGCTCGTCGCCGGCGCG
>Ga0326726_10004969_pt1 | contig 12092 bp, 13 predicted proteins | sample MHFenrmetagenome_2_FD_207603 | JGI IMG/M metagenome (GOLD analysis project Ga0326726, IMG submission 207603) | Lab enriched peat soil microbial communities from Michigan Hollow, Ithaca, NY, United States - MHF15MN | ecosystem: Environmental > Terrestrial > Soil > Wetlands > Peat | place: USA...
GCGACGTGATGGCCGAGGTGCGCGGCACGCGCGAGCGCCTGCGCCGCTTCGCCGGCGAGGCGCAGCGCGGCGCTCTGCGGGGCGCAAGCGGCCGCGCCATCACCGACGTCGTCAACATCGGCATCGGCGGATCCGACCTGGGCCCGCGAATGCTGACGCGGGCCCTGCGCAGGTACCACAAGCCCGGCCTGCGGCTGCATTTCGTCTCCAACATCGATCCGGCCGACCTCGACGCGGCACTCACCGGCCTGGCTCCGGAAACGACGCTGTTCATCGTCGCATCCAAGACCTTTACGACGACCGAAACGCTCGAGAACGCGCAGCGTGCCAAGGCCTGGCTCGAGGCCGCGCTCGGAAGCTCGGCCGATCTCTCGCGCCATTTCGCCGCAGCGACCGCGAACGTCGCCGGGGCCGCGGCGCTGGGCGTGCCGCAGGAGCGCGTGTTTCCCCTTTGGGACTGGGTCGGTGGACGCTATTCGGTCTGGTCCGCGGTCGGCCTCCCGGTCGCGCTCGCCGCCGGCACCGACGCCTTCGATGAACTGCTCGATGGCGCGCGCTCGATGGACGAGCACTTCAGGACGGAGCCTCTCGAGCGCAACATCCCCGTCGTGCTGGCGCTGCTCGAGATCTGGTACGTGAATTTCTTCGGCTCGCAGACCCGCGCGGTGATTCCCTACAGCGAGGATCTGCGGGAGCTGCCCGCTTACCTGCAGCAACTCGAGATGGAATCGAACGGCAAGCGTGTCGACCGCGACGGGAGGGAAGTCGACTACGACACGGCTCCGGTGGTGTGGGGCGCGTCGGGCACCCCCAGCCAGCACTCCTTTCATCAACTTCTGCATCAAGGCACGCGGCTCGTACCCGTCGATTTCGTCGTCGCCGGCGAGTCGGATCCGTCGGCCGCGCAGATGGCCCTTGCAGCCAATGCGCTCGCGCAGGCCGCGGCCCTCGCATTCGGGAACCCGGTTCCCGGCGCCCCGCACAAGGCGCTGCCCGGCAATCGTCCTTCGAGCACCGTCCTCCTCAGGCGCCTTGCGCCCCGGGAGCTCGGCGAGCTGATCGCGATGTACGAGCACAAGGTCTTCGTCGAGGGCGTCATCTGGAATCTGAACAGCTTCGACCAATGGGGCGTGGAGCACGGCAAGACCCTCGCGCGCACGCTCGCGCCGCGGCTCCTCGGGAGCGAGGAGGCCACGGACCTCGATTCCTCGACGCGTGCGCTGCTCGAGCGCCTGCGAAAGCGCGATTGACTCTCGCGGCTACGGGATTTAGGCTGGCGAAAACGGAGAACACCATGGACGAAGACGCGTTCAATCTCAGCATCCGGAAATTCCTGAAGATGGTCGGCGTGAGCTCGCAGCGCGAAATCGAGCAAGCGGTGGCCAGGGCACGGGCCGGGGGCGCCATCAAGGGTAGCGAGAAGTTCCCCGCCTCGGTAACGCTCGAGGTGCCGGGACTGAAGCTCTCGGTGCGCTTCGACGGTAAGATCGAGCTCGGATAGGCTCCCGGGCGGGCCCGTGAACAAACCCCGCGAGCTCGACGCCGGGCTGCTCGAGGAGCTGCGCGGCCTGCTCGGCGACCGCGCCACGGCTTCGCGCGGCGTGCGCGAGCATCACGGCAAGGACGAGTCCTACTTCCCGTTCGCGCCGCCAGACGCGGTAGTGTTTCCCGAATCGACCGAGGAAGTGCGCGGCGTGGTCGAGCTGTGCCGGCGCCACAGGACGCCGCTGATCCCCTTCGGCGTCGGGACCTCGCTCGAGGGCCACGTGCTCGCCATCCGCGGCGGGGTGTGCGTCGATCTTTCCAGGATGAACAAAGTGCTGGCCGTTCACGAGGCCGATCTCGACGCCGTAGTGCAGGCGGGCGTGACCCGGAAGCAGCTGAACGAGCACATCCGGCATACCGGGCTCTTCTTTCCCGTCGATCCGGGTGCGGACGCGACCCTAGGCGGCATGGCGGCAACCCGGGCCTCGGGCACCAACGCCGTGCGCTACGGCACCATGCGCGAGAACGTGCTCGCGATGAACGTGGTGCTCGCCGACGGACGCGTAATCACCACCTCGCGCCGTTCGCGGAAGTCGGCCGCGGGCTACGAGCTGACGCGCCTCTTCGTGGGATCGGAAGGAACCCTGGGCATCATCACCGAGCTCACCGTGCGCCTCTATGCCGTTCCGGAGGCGATCTCGGCGGCGATCTGCTCCTTCCCCGACATCGCCGGCGCGGTCAACACGGTGATCCAGACGCTGCAAGCCGGAATTCCGATCGCGCGTAGCGAGGCCCTCTGCGCCACGACCATGAAGGCGATCAACGCCTATTCGAAGACGGGCTACCGCGAGCAGCCCACCCTGTTCCTCGAGTTCCACGGCACTCAAGGCTCAGTCGAGGAACAGGCGAGACTGGTTCAGGACATCGCGCGCGAAAACGGCGGCATGGACTTCGAGTGGACGACCAAGCCCGAGGAGCGCAACCGGCTCTGGACGGCGCGCCACCAGGCGTATTTCGCCTGCCTGCAGCTGCGCCCGGGATCGCGCGCCGTGTCGACCGACGTCTGCGTTCCGATCTCCCGGCTGACAGAGTGCATCGTCGAGACCTCCGAGGACATCGCCCGCGCCTCGATGCCGATACCGCTATTCGGCCACGTGGGTGACGGCAACTTTCACTGCGAGATCCTCATCCGGCCCGATGACCCGGCCGAGCTCGAGGAAGCGCGGCGGTTCAACGAGCGCGTGGTCAACCGCGCCCTCGCCATGGAGGGCACGTGCACCGGCGAGCACGGCATCGGATTCGGGAAGATGCGCTCGCTGCGGAAGGAGTTGGGCGAGGCCGTCGACCTGATGGCGAGCCTGAAGCGCGCCATCGATCCGGAGAACCTGATGAACCCCGGGAAAGTCGTCGAGCCCTGAGACGCAGCCCTGACCGAGCTAGGCCTTCAGGAGGTGCTCGCGGTAATACTTCAGCTCCTGGATCGACTCGTAAATGTCGGCGAGCGCTTCGTGTTTGCCCTGCTTGACGAGCCCTTTTGCGACCTCCGGCTTCCAGCGCTTCGCCAGCTCCTTGAGCGTGCTGACGTCGAGATTGCGGTAGTGGAAATAGGCCTCGAGACGGGGCATGTGGCGCGCGAGGAAGCGCCGGTCCTGGCAAATCGAGTTGCCGCACATGGGGGAAGTCCTGCCGGGAACGTGCTGAGCGAGGAACGCGACCAGCTGCTCCTCTGCGGCGCTTTCGGTGAGCGTCGAGACCTTCACCTTGTCGATCAGCCCCGAACGCGCGTGGGTGTTCTTGTTCCAATCGTCCATCGCGTCGAGGATCGCGTCGGCCTGGTGGATCACCAGCACCGGCGCCTGGGACACGGCGTTCAGCTGCGAATCGGTGATGACGATGGCGACCTCGATGATGCGGTCCCTGTCCGGGTCGAGCCCGGTCATTTCCATGTCCAGCCACGCGAGGTTGTTCTGATCCTGCGCCATGGAGCTGTTCCGCGGCCCCCTGTGTAAAATGGGATTGTCGCACAATCAATCCTTGTTCAAGACTCATTCGAGACTCATTCGAGACTGAGGCGCAATGCACTGGTTCAGCCTGCTATTTCTCGCGGCGCTCGCGCTTGCCACCACCGCGCGCCTGTGGCTCTCGCGGCGCCATCTCCGGCACATCGCGGCGAACCGCAACGCAGTGCCCGCAGAGTTTGCAGGCCGCATTTCCCTCGCGGCGCATCAGAAAGCCGCTGACTACAACGTCGCGAAGGTGCGCGTAGGAATCATCGAAACACTGCTGGCGGCCGCGCTGATGGTGGCGTTCACTTTCGGCGGGGGATTGCAGTTCCTCTCGGGACTGTGCGAGCGTGCATTCCAGCTCGGCGGGTACGCTCACGGCGTTGCCCTGATCGTCTCGGTCGTCGTCATTTCGAGCGCGGTCAACCTGCCTTTCAGCCTGTACCGGACTTTCGCGATCGAGGCCCACTTCGGCTTCAATCGCATGAGCCTGCGCTTGTTCGTTCTCGACATGGTCAAGGCCGCCCTAGTCGGCGCGCTGCTGGGAGTTCCGCTCGTCTTCGTCGTGCTGTGGCTGATGGCGAGGATGGGCGATTTCTGGTGGCTCACCGTCTGGCTCGTTTGGGTGGCGTTCAGCCTGCTTGTCGCGACCATCTACCCCACCTTCATCGCGCCCCTGTTCAACAAGTTCTCGCCTCTCGAGGACTCGGGCTTGCGGAGCCGCATCGAGGCCCTGCTCGTAAAATGCGGCTTCCGCGCGCGGGGCCTGTTCATCATGGACGGCTCGAAGCGCTCGAGCCACGGCAACGCCTATTTCACCGGTTTCGGCGCGGCCAAGCGCATTGTCCTCTTCGATACCCTGGTCTCGCGCCTCGCCCCGCCGGAGCTCGAGGCGGTCCTCGCTCACGAGCTCGGGCATTTTTCCCGGCACCACGTCTGGAAACGCATGGCCGTGGGGTCCGCGGCGGGCCTGGTGCTCCTCTGGACTTTGGGATGGCTGATGGCTCAGGAGTGGTTCTACGGGGCGCTCGGAGTGAGCTCGCCGAGCACCGCCATGGCCCTGGTTCTGTTCTTCATAGTCGCGCCCTCCTTCACTTTCCTGCTGCAGCCGCTCGCGAGCCTCTATTCGCGCCGCCAGGAATTCGAGGCGGACGCGTATGCTGCGCAACATGCCGATGCCGGCGAGCTGGTGCGCGGCCTGGTGAAGCTCTACGAGGACAACGCGGCGACGCTCACTCCCGACCCGCTGCATTCGGCGTTTTACGACTCGCACCCGCCGGCGTCGGCGCGCATCGCCCGGCTGCAATCCCGGCCCGCCTAGGAGGCAACAACGATGTCCTCGCTCGCCCGGATGAAGTGCAAGCCCCTGCCCGCGGGAACCCCCGCCCTCAGCCGCGCTAGAATCGACGTGCTCCTCAAGGAGGTGCCAGGGTGGAGCTACGACGGAAAGGTCATCGCGAAGACCTGGTCGTTCAAGAACTACTACGAGACCCTCGCATTCGTAAACGCCCTCGCCTGGATCGTGCACGGCGAGGATCACCACCCCGACTTGAGCGTCGGCTACAACCGCTGCCGCGTGGAATTCAGCACGCACTCGATCGGCGGGATCTCCGAGAACGACTTCATCTGCGCCGCAAAGATCGAGGCGCTATGCGAAATCCAGGGGGTAAGCGCAGCGTGAAGGCGGTCTATTCTTCGCTCAATCTCGTCGAGGCCCACCACCTGAAGAACGTGCTTGCGGCCGCGGGAATCCGCTGCCGCATGAAGAACGAGGAGCTGGTGCGTCTCGCCGGCGAGATTCCCTTCCCGGAGTGCTCCCTGCAACTCTTCGTCGAGCGCGCCGAGGATTATCCGGCAGCGGAGGCGCTGGTGCGCGATTTCCTCAGGCCCCGACCGCAGACGAGCCCCTCGTGGCGCTGCAGAGCTTGCGGCGAGACGAGCGAGGGGCAGTTCACCGCCTGCTGGAACTGCGGGATCGACCGCTGAGCCCAATTCGGCGCTAACTCGCTGCCCCGGCGAGGGCCACGAGAAGCATCACGAGCAGCCACACCACCAGGGCGCGCCAGGCCAGTCCCACCATGCTGTCCATGTGGCCGACGTCTGCCGGATCCCCCAGACCCAGCGGCGGCCTGTCGAGCAGCCTTCCTCCGAGGACGACCGGCATGCCCAGCCGCACTCCGATCGCTCCGGCCCCGCTCGCTAGCACGGTGCCGAGCGCGCGGTCGGGCCAAGTCGCCGCCTGCGTACGCCAGCAGTAGACCGCGTTCTCGAAGTCGCCCACGATGGCGAAAGCGGCGGCGGTGAATCGCGAGGGAAGCCAGTCGAGCGCCGCAAACGCACCGTGCGCGAACTGACTGAACCGCTCCAGTCCCGGCGACACGTCTTCGCTCCAGCGGTCGTTTAGAAACATCGACAGACGATAGAGAATCGCCCCGGTCGGTCCCGGCAGCAACACGAACCAGAAAATCACGCCGAAAACGTAGCGGTGGGAGGAGACCAGGGCCTCTTCCAGAGCCAGGCGGGTGACGGCCTCGCGGTCGAGGTCGGCGCAGCTTTCCTGGCGCCAGGCCGAAAGCGTCTCGCGCGCCTTGCCGATATCGTCCTTCCTGAGCGCCGCGTGGATGTCGGTGAAGAAGTGGCTGCGCTGGCGAAACCCCATCGTCAGATAGAGCGCGCCGACGTTCAGCAGAAACGCGACGATGGGGTTGGTTGCGTTCGCCACCGCATAGAGGACCCACGCGACGAGAACGACCGGCAGCACCGCAACGAACCAGGCGACCTTGCCCTGCTGCGCCTCGCCGGCGTTGAACAGCCCCTCGAGCCAGCTCGCGTAGCGCGCCAGGAGCGAATACAGATAGCGGCGGTCGGCGAGCGGCCGCCATTGCTCGAGGAGCAATGCCGCGATGAGGGAGAGGAGGCTCATCGGGTTCGTCTCACCCCGCTCAACCTCTCAGGTAGGCATGCAGGTTCATGAGCATTCCCGCGGTGGCGCCCCAGATGTAGTGCTTCTGGTAGGGGATGGCATAGTAGTAGCGCTCCCGTCCGTCGAACAGGACGTGGTTCCTCTGGTGGTTCGTGGGGTCGAGCAGGAACGCCAAGGGCGCCTCGAACACCTCGGCCACCTCGAAATCGTCCGGCCTGAGGTCGAGGGGCGGAGTAACGAGACCGACCACGGGGGTCACCCGGTATCCGGTCACGGTCACGTATTGGGGCAGCTCTCCGAGCACCTCGACCCGCTCGGCCGTGAGCCCGATTTCCTCGTGGGTCTCCCTCATCGCGGTCTCCGCGGCGCCGGCGTCCCCGGGCTCGGTGCGCCCTCCCGGGAAACTGATCTGTCCGGCGTGGTCGTGCAGGTGCGCGGTACGCCGGGTGAACAGGACCGTCAGCTCCTTCTCGCGCTTGACCACGGGTACCAGCACGGCCGCCGGGCGGATCTCGCGATCGCTGCGCCAGAGGTGGCCGTCCCCGACGGTCACCGGCTCGACGCCTCGGGGCTCGGCAAAGCGCGAGCGCAGCCAAGTTTCATCCGGCAGGAAGGAAGGGGAATTCATGTCACGGAGTCGGTGCGGGCATCTATTCTACGCGGCGGCGTCGCCGCGATCACGGCTGGAATTGCCTTGCCTTGCTGACCCGGCTATCCTATCGGCCGCTGGAATAGGTTTGCCGCCGTCGGCGTTTACCTGGCATCGCGGGCGACCCGGCAGGCGTAATCGGCCCCGCGCTGGACCTTTAAGAGGAGAACTGGATGAAGATTCGTCTTGCAGCTCTGTTTGCCGCGCTCACGCTCGCGAGCGCGTCCGCATTTGCCTTTCACTGCCCCGCCGATATGAAGAAGATCGACGCGGCACTCGCAAAGAATCCGAAGCTGTCCGCACAGCAAATGGCCGACGTCAAGAAATACCGCGCCGACGGCGAGGCCTTTCACAAGGCGGGCAAGCATCAGGAGTCGGTCGACACGCTGGCCAAGGCGATGAAGATCCTGGGCATCTGATTGCCGTCCCCGAAGCGAAGAAACGCCGCGATCCGCGGCGTTTTTTTCGCCCGCGCCCCTCTAGTCGGCGAACGAGCGCGTACTCTTGAAGCGTTCGGTCGCGTCGACGAGGACGCCCAGGATTCCCGGTTCCCAGGCGGAGTGCCCGGCGTCGGGCACGATGCGATAGGCGGCCCGCGGCCAGGCGAGGTGCAGCTCGTGCGCGGACACGAGCGGACAGACCATGTCGTAGCGCCCCTGGACGATGACTCCCGGAACGTCGCGTAGCCGTCCGGCGTTCTCGAGCAGCGCGTTCTCCCCGAGGAAGATGTCGTTGATGAAATAGTGCGCTTCGATGCGCGCAAGCCCCAAGGCAACCACATCCCCGGCAAAGTAGGCCACCGTCTCCGGGCTGGGGAACAGGGTCGAGCAGGAACCTTCGTAGACGCTCCACGCGCGCGCAGCCGGCATGTGGACCGCGGGATCCGGGTCGATCAGGCGGCGGTGATAGTTTCTGAGCAGGTCCCCGCGCTCCGCCCGAGGAAGAAAACCGGAGAATTTCTCCCAGGACTCGGGGAAGACGCTGCGCAGGCCGTAGAGGAACCATTCGATCTCGCTTTTGCGGCACAGGAAGATGCCGCGAAGAATGAGCCCGAGACAGCGTTCGGGGTGAGCCTGTGCGTAAGCGATCGCCAGGGTGCTGCCCCAGGAACCGCCGAACACCAGCCAGCGCTCGACGCCCAGATGCCGTCGCAGCGTCTCCAGATCGCCGATCAGATGCGCTGTCGTGTTGTCGCGCAGCTCCCCGAGCGGCGCGGAGCGTCCCGCCCCGCGCTGGTCGTACACGATGATGCGGTAGGCGTCCGGGTCGAAGAATCGCCGGTGCTTGGGCGTGCTCCCCGCCCCCGGGCCCCCGTGAAGAAAGACCGCGGGAATCCCGTCGGCGCGCCCGCTCTCCTCCCAGTACATCGAGTGCAGGGCGTCGAGCCGCAGCGTACCGCTCGTGCGCGGCTCGATTTCCGGGAAGAGCCCGGGGAGTCCCAGACTGGCGAGCTCGCCCATCCAGGCGGCTACGGAATCAGTATCGTGGATCCCGTCGTCTTGCGCGCCTCGAGATCGCGCTGCGCCTGCGCCGCGTCCTTCAGCGCGTAGCGGTGGTTGATCTCGATCTTCACCTTGCCCGAGGAGACGATGTCGAACAAGTCCTTCGCAGTGGCCAGGAGATCATCGCGCTTGCCGGTGTAGGTCACCAGGGTCGGGCGCGTGACGTACAGCGACCCTTTTTGCTGTAGCGTCCCCAACTCGAAGGGCGGAACTGCGCCCGAGGCGTTTCCGAAGCTCACCATCAGCCCGCGCGGCTGCAGGCAGTCGAGCGAGCCCATGAAGGTATCCTTCCCCACCGAGTCGTAGACGACCGACACGCCCTTTCCCCCGGTGAGCGCCTTGACGCGCTCGACGAAATTCTCCTTGCGGTAGTTGATGCAGTGGTCGGCGCCATGCGCCTTGGCGAGCGCGCACTTTTCCTCCGACCCCGCCGTTCCGATCACGGTCGCGCCCAGGGCCTTGAGCCATTGGCACGCGATCAATCCGACTCCGCCCGCCGCGGCGTGGAGGAGGATCGTCTCCCCGGCCTTCACCTTGTAGGTCTGCCTCAAGAGGTACTGGGCCGTCATGCCCTTGAGCATCATCGCGGCGGCGGTTTCGAACGAGATGGCCGTCGGAAGGACCACGAGACGCTCGGCCGGCATGACGCGCACCTCGGAATACGCCCCCGGCGCCCCGCCGGAGTAGGCGACGCGGTCGCCTACCTTGACCTGGGTGACGCCCGTTCCGATCGCCTCCACGACACCGGCCGCTTCGTTGCCCATCCCCGAGGGCAGCGCGATCTTGTACAACCCCGATCGCTGGTACACGTCGAGGAAGTTGAGCCCGCAGGCCTTGTGGCGCACGCGCGCCTCACCCGGACCCGGGTCGCCCACCTGGACGTCTTCCCATTTCAGTACTTCCGGACCGCCTTGTTGTTGGATACGAATGGCTTTGGGCATTGCTTCTCCTTGAGTGGACGATCGTTGTTCAGCGCGGACTCGGGCGCCCCGCGACGCGCCGCATCACTTCTTTGCGGGCGCTTCGCCGCCCGAGGGCGGCTGCGAGGCGTTGGTCGAGGTAGCGCTTGCTGCGGCTTCCGCGGCGCTCTGCATCACGGCGAGGCCGGCCTTCTGCATTTCCAGCGCCTGAATGCTCATGCGCAGGACGTTAAGGTTCATGTTGAGCCAGGTCTCCACCGACTTCAGCTCGGCGATGCGCCGGTCCACCTCGCTCATCGCTGCAGTCGGCGCGCCCAAGCCCGCCAGGGGCAGGCCCATGGGCCCCCAGAGATTTTTCAGGAATTCGAACGGATCCGGAGGAGTACTCATGAAACTCAAGTCTATTGTCGGGGACCCAAAAACTCCAGTAGCTCGGCGCGGCGCGCCATGGTGTCCTGGTAGCCCAGGTCGATGAGCGCCCTGCAGTATCCGGACTCGAACAGTAGATAGCTTGCGAGATTGGAACCGTTCCGGTTCATTGCGCCTATGCCCCTCAGGAGGAATCTCACCGTCCATGGCAGTTCGTGCACATGGCGCACCACCATGCGCTCGATCGGCTGGCTGGGAGAGATCACCAGCACCTTGATCTGCCGAAGAGGCAGGCCCGCTTCCCGGACTTTTTCCGGAGGGATAAGGCTGATGGTGCGATTGATTCGCTGCACCAGCTCGATGTCGGCGTTGAGACTGTCCAGGAAAATGCTGTTCATGGCATGGCCCGCGATCTGCGCCACCGACGGATACATGTTGCTGCGCACGCGGGGAGGCTCCACGTTCGAGTCCTGCCGGGCGGTGCTCACCACCAGCACGCGGTCGGCACCGAGGTGGAGGGCGGGACTGATCGGCGCGATCTGGCGCATCGAGCCGTCTCCGAAGTATTCGCGGTTGATCTTTACGGCGGGGAAGATGAAGGGCAGAGCGGCGGAAGCCATCAGATGCTCGGCCCTGATCGGCATGGCCGCCCCGACGCGTTGGGTGCGCTCCCACGCCTCGGTGTCAGGCCCGCCCTGGTAGAAGGAAACGCTCTGCCCGGACGAATAGCCGGAACAGGTGATCGAGACCGCGTACAGGCAGCCGTTGTCGATGTTCTCCTGCACTCGGCCGAAGTCGAGGCGGCGGGCCAGCATTTCCGCGAGCGGAGAGTTGTCGAGGAGCGAAGTGGGGCTGGTGCGCGAAAGGAGTGTCAACGCCGCGAGCCATCGCGCGCCCACGCGGGCGATGCCGACCGGATCGGAGCGGTACACGTGATGGACGTGGAAGTGCTCCCACACCTCCAGGAGCCGGTCGACGGCTGCACCGAAATCGTCGGCGTACACGGCGAGCGTCGCGGCATTGATCGCCCCGGCCGAGGTACCGCACACGATGGGAAACGGGCTTCTGTCCGCCTGCGGCAACATTTCCCTCACCGCCTTCAGGACGCCGACCTGATAGGCAGCCCGTGCCCCGCCCCCTGTCAGAACGAGTCCCGCCTTGGATTTCGTGAACTCGGAATTCAGGGCCATGCGCCAGGTTCGTTTGGTTGGGGTGGCGGCCGTCGGGTGACTGCGGCGCTATGCCCTCGACCGCGCTTCCTCGCCCAAGGCGTTTGCGTCCACCACGGTAAGCGCGGTCATGTTGACGATGCGCCTGACGGTCGCCGAAGACGTGAGGATGTGCGCCGGCCGCGCCGCGCCGAGGAGGATGGGCCCGATGGTAATGCCGTCTCCGGCGGCGGTCTTCAGCAGATTGAAGGCGATGTTAGCCGCATCCAGCGTCGGCATGATCAGCAGATTCGCCTCTTCCTTCAGGCGAGAGCGCGGAAAATTCGCAAGCCGCAGCTCTGCGTTGAGCGCCGCATCGCCGTGCATCTCGCCTTCGATCTCCAGGTCCGGTGCGAGGGACCTGATGAGCTCCAGTGCCGCGCGCATCTTGCGCGCGGAAGGGGCATCGCTCGTGCCGAAGTTGGAGTGCGACAGCAGGGCCGCCCTGGGGATCACCCGGAAACGGCGGATCGCCGCCGCGGCAAGAACGGTCATCTCCGCGATCTGCTCGGCAGTGGGTTCAAGATTGACGTACGTGTCGCATATAAAGACCGTTCGCTTGGGCAGCATGATCGCGTTCATCGCATAGAAATGCTGCACGCCGGAGCGCAAGCCGATGACCTGATCGATGTCCTGCAGGTGCTGCTCATACGTACCCACGATGCCGCAGACCATCCCGTCGGCCTCGCCACGATGCATCATCATCGCCCCGATCAGGGTATGGCGCCGGCGCATCTCCATCTGGGCGTACTGCTGGGAGACCCCGCGCCGCTCGGTCAAGCGGTGATACTCCGTCCAGTACTCACGGTAGCGCGGATCGGATTCGGGGTTCACGAGCTCGAAGTCCGTGCCGGGCTTGATGCGCAGGCCGTTGCGCTCGATGCGCCGCTCGACGACGCCGGGCCTGCCGATCAGGATAAGCCGCGAGAGTCCTTCGTCGACCACGACCTGGGCGGCGCGCAGCATGCGCTCGTCCTCTCCCTCGGAGAGCACGATGCGGCGCCGCGGGCCTTCCTTCGCCGCGCTGAACATC
>Ga0326726_10004970_pt1 | contig 12092 bp, 10 predicted proteins | sample MHFenrmetagenome_2_FD_207603 | JGI IMG/M metagenome (GOLD analysis project Ga0326726, IMG submission 207603) | Lab enriched peat soil microbial communities from Michigan Hollow, Ithaca, NY, United States - MHF15MN | ecosystem: Environmental > Terrestrial > Soil > Wetlands > Peat | place: USA...
GCACCGGCGCCGTAGACCTTCCGGAGCGCCTCGATGATCGCGCGGCTGTCCACCCAGACCGAGCGCGCCACCCGCTCCGTGTAGAGGAAGCGGTTGGGCAGCATCTCGATGTTGCCGTCGAAGATGAGGCCCACGATTTCCTGGTTGACGTTGATGACCGGGCTGCCCGAGTTGCCGCCGATGATGTCCGGCGTGCCCGCCACGTTGAATTGGGTAGCGAGGTTGATCGAGTCACGAGCCGCCTTCCACTTGGCGGTGAGGTCGAAGGGCGCGACGCCGGAGAACCCGTCGGACCGATCGTAGAGCCCATAGAACGTCGTGTAGGGCTGCGCAATGGTGCCGTTGTATGGGTAGCGCAGGACTTCGCCGTCCGAGATGCGCAGACTGAAGGTCGCGTCGGGCGAGACGCTGTTGCCGAAGACCGCCAGCAGCGCGCGGGCCACCAGCTCGTCCTGGGAGGCCTCGCGGTCCGCGAGGGCGGTCCACTGCTTCGTGACCGAGCGCTCGAGCGGGTCGATCGTCATCGCCAGCGCAATGAAGGGATCGCCCGAGGCCGCGATGGCCGGAGTACCGCCCTTGATCAGGGCCTCACGCTCGGCGGCGGTCGAGATCTTGGAGCCGCTGACCATTGCGGCGGCAGCCGCCGCGGGGGTCCGGCCCTTGAGCGCGGCCACCAGCACCGGATCCGAGGCCGGCAGCGCCGCCTGCATCGCCTCGAACCACTGGGTCAGGAGCAGGCGCTCCTGCAGGGTGTCGATCGGCGTCGCGGAGCTGAGGGCGCGGTCACGCATGGCCTTTCGGGAGTCCTGGAAGAGCGGGAGCCGCGCCGTATCCGGCTTGGCCGCCTCGGCAGGCGTGCGGACGATCAGGCCGGCCAGCTGCAGGAGCCGGGTGCCGTACGCATTGTAGGAGTAGTAGCGACGCTTGGCGTCCAGCTGCCGCATGGAGGTACGCGTCGTCTCGATTTCCTTCCACGGATCGCCGTAGGCCTTCTTGTAGCCCGCGTTGGCGTTGACCGAGCGACGGAACCCGGCCTCCCATTCCTTCTTGTGGCTCATCAGGGTCGGGTCGAGCAGGCCGGACTGGTAACCCGTGACCGCCTTCTGCGAATTCTCCAGGCCGAAAATCGTGTTCCGCAGCGACATTGCCCGCGTGCTGTCGACCGCGGAGAGCTGCTTGTACACGGAAATCTGCCTGTGGTAGGCGTCGAGCGTGGCAGGATAGGTGAGGTCGCGGAGGTACTCGAGCTGCGACATGGTGTTGAGCCGGCCGGTCGAGCCCGGATTCCCCACCACGAAGACGAGGTCCTTTTCCTTGCTCCCTTGCTTGGCCCACTTGAAATAGTCGGTCTTGGCCGGCTGGCCATCCACGTAGGCGCGCACCATCGACATGTCGAGGTCGAAGCGCGGATAGGTGAAGTTGTCGGGGTCGCCGCCGAAGAACGCCGTCTGGCTCTCCACCGCGAAGACGAGCCGGATGTCGGAGAAGCGGCGGAAGCGATAGAGCATGTACTTGCCGCCGCGGTACATCGTGACGACCTGGCAGGCGGCGTCGGGCGCGATCTTGCCGCAGCGTTCCTCGAGCCGGCCGATCGCCTCGGTCCGCTTGGCGGCCGCCACCGTCGGGGTGGCGCCCGCCGGCACCGCGCGGGTCACGCTGTCGGTGACGTCGGTGATTTCCTGCAGCTGGTCGATCGTGAGGCCCTGGCAGGCCCGCTCATCGGCGCGCGTCGGCGCGTAGAACCCGTTGCCCAGCAGGTCTTCGCCCGGCTTGGTGGACGACTCCACGCAGGCCCGGGCGCAGTGGTGGTTGGTCAGGATCAGCCCGTCTGGCGAGACGAACGACGCGGAACAGCCGCTGTTCATGCGGAGTGAGCTCAACCGGGCATGATCGAGCCACTGCGGCGTGGCCTGGAAGCCGTAACGCTTGGCCCAGTAGGCCAGCGGCGGCTGGTCGAAGGTCCACATCTTCCCGGTCTCGAGTCCGGGGTACTCGCCAGGCGCCCAGGGCTCCTGGGCGAGGAGCGGCCCGGCAAGGAGGGACAGGAGGACGGTCAGCAACGGCACGATGCGGCGCAGCATGAGCAGCTCCACGGGTGGATGAAAGTTGGCCGCCGACTCGCGGCCGGCCGGGACGCTCAAAGATACCTCGAATCTTCCTTCCGGTCAGAGGCGGTCGAGCCGCTCCCGGCCAATTATCGGCTTCCAGGCCAGGAGTTCGTACTGGGCCAGGCCGAGGCGGGTGAAGGGGTCGCCATCGCGCACCCGCGCCAGCGTGCCCGGCACGTCGCCAGCCGGCACCCGAAGGAGCAGCCCTCCACCGTTTCTCGGCTCGAACGGTCCGGACGCCAGCAGCATCCCCTCGGCCTCGAGCCCTCGCAAGTAGGACCGGTGCGCTTCCTGGTGCGCCAGGATCTCCTCGAGCGGCCGGAGATACCGAATGATGACGAGCGCGTACTCCGGCACGCCACTCACTGCGCCGTTGGCGCCGCCGGGGCGGACTGGCCCGGCACGTCCCGCAGCTCGACGTCGAAAACAAGCGTCGCGTTGGGAGGGATGAGACCGCCAGCCCCGGTCGCGCCGTAACCGAGCTCGGGCGGGATCACCAGCATTCGTCGGCCGCCCGCGCGCATCCCCGCCACGCCCTGGTCCCAACCGGCGATGACCAGCCCCTGCCCGAGGACGAAGGTGTAGGGCTTCCCGGCGTTCTTGCTGCTGTCGAACTGCCTGGCATCGGCCAACCACCCGGTGTAGGCCACCGAGACGGTCGAACCGGTCACCGCCTCGGCCCCGGTTCCCACGACAAGGTCCTTCCAGTACAGGCCCGTCGGAGTCCTGGTCATCTGGGTGAGGTCGACGCCGAGGATCGGGTTGAACCGGACCTGCTCGGGCGACCCGATATTGGGGCTGGACCCGGCCTTCGCGGGGCTCTCGAGGGGCTTCGAGCGGAAGGTGTCCAGGGTGCATCCGGACAGCACGGCCAGCATGGCGAACAGCACTGCGCGGCGCATCATGAACTCCTTGCCAGGTGTTGGCGGGCGAGGGCGAGGCCCTCCTCCAGCGTCGCCGCGAAGGCGAGCTGGCCCGGCACCGGGACGATGCCGGCCCGCAGCATGAATTTGGCGGGCTGGTCCTGTACCCGCACGAGGATCACCAGTGCCTTGGCGTGCGCGATCCGCGCCAGGGCCGATTCGAGGTTGACCATGCCGGTCGCGTCGATGACCGGCACCGCGCCCAGCTCGAGGAGCACCACGCTCGCCTCGCCCGCGGAGGCATGCAGCGATTCCATGGCCTTCTCGGCGGCGCCAAAGAAGAGCGGTCCCGCAATCTCATAGAGGACGACGCCGGGGGGGACCGGTTCGCGGATCGCCGGGTGCACCCCCTCCTCCATCATCCTGGCGCCCGAGAGATCCGCCATGCGCCGCATGAACAGGACGGCGGCCATCAGGACCCCGGCCGTCACCGCCACGGTCATGTCGAAGAATACCGTGAGGAGGAAACAGGTCATGAGCACCAGCGCGTCGCTCCGGGGTGCGACGCGCAACACCCGGATGAAGTGCGGCAGGTCGCTCATGTTCCAGGCCACGAGGAGCAGCAGCGCCGCCAGTGAGGCCATCGGCAGGGCGCCCAGCAGCGGGGCCAGGATGAGCATTGCCGCAAGCACCACGACGCTGTGGGTCATTGCGGCCACCGGCGAGCGGCCGCCGGCCCGGAAGTTGGTGGCGGTGCGTGCGATCGCCCCGGTGGCGGCGAACCCTCCGAAGAAGGGCGCGATCAGGTTGCCGGTGCCCTGCGCCACCAGCTCGGCGTTGGGATCGTGCTTGGTGCCGGCCATGCCGTCCGCCACGACGGCGGAGAGCAGCGACTCGATGGCACCCAGCATCGCGATCGCGAATGCCGCCGGCAGGAGGTCCTGGATCATGGAAAAGGTGAACGGAACCGGGACGCCATTCGGGCCGGGCAGCCGCCATGGGATGACGGGCATCGGCGGCAGCCGCGGGATCCCGTCGTGGGGGACGCCGTCGATCAGGTAGTGGAACCGGCTGCCGATGGTGGCCACTTCGAAGCCGGGAACCACCTTCCGGACGACTGCGACGGCCACCGCCGCGAGAGCCAGCGCCACCAGCGGGCTCGGGATCTTGGAATGGAGCCGCGGCCAGAGGATCAACACCGCGAGCGTGCCGGCGCCCACCGCCGCCTCTTCCCATCGCGCCCCCGGCGCCGCCGCCAGCAGTTGCCCGACGCGCTCGGTGAAATGCTCGGGCGCGCCGACCGGCGTGAGTCCGAAGAAGTCCTTGAGCTGGAGCACCGAGATCACCACCGCGATCCCCGCGGTGAATCCCGCCGTCACGGGAAGCGGGATGAACTGCAGCAGCTTGCCCATCCGCGCCACGCCGAGTCCCACCAGCATCGCACCCGCCATCATCGTCGCGACGAGCAGGCCCGCCAGGCCGAACCGGTGCACGATCGGCACCAGGATCACGACGAATGCCGCCGTCGGACCGGTGACCTGGATCCGCGATCCGCCCAGGAACGCGACGACGGCGCCCGCCACGATGGCGGTGTAGAGACCGTGCTGCGGCGGAACGCCGGCGGCGATCGCCAGCGCCATCGAGAGCGGGAGCGCCACGACGCCGACCACCAGGCCGGCCATCACGTCGTGCCGGAACTCCTGGCGGCCGTAGCCCTCGGCCAGCGCTTCCCGCATTGCCGTTGCGGGCCGCAGCCGAAGTTCGGCCAGCGCGGTCCGGGCCTGCCGATAGCGCGCCCGGCGGCGCGCCGCGCGAAGACGGGCGGGGCTCATGACGAGGGGAATCCCGGGGCCCGGCGAATGCGGGTGAGCTGCACGGCGTGATGGCGGATGTGACCGACGAGAAATCCGAGCCCCTCCCTGGCGGTGACCCACCCGGCAAGGGGATGCCGGAACCGGGCGGCTCCGGCGTCCACGATCGTGATGGGCTCGAGTGCGCCGGCGACGCCGCGGTGAGCCGCCTTCCACCGCGCCTCGAGTTCGTCGAGGGAGGCCTTCCCCTCCGGCACCACGGTGGGCACGGGGACCTTGACCCGGAGGCTGCTGGCGAGGACCAGTCGCACCGCGGCCATTCGGACCTGCGCGACCGGCGTCACCCGCGTGCCCGGACGCGGGCCCTTGAGGATGCCAAGGAGGCTTTTCTCCTCCGCGAGCACGAGGTGTTCGGTCACGTCGAGCATCGACCAGGCACCCACCAGCGGGCGGAATCCTCGTTGGGAGTCGCTGCTGGCTCGCACGGAATCCAGGAATGACTCCCGGGTCCGCTCCAGCACCACCAGTCGTTCACCGAGCTCGGCCAGCATGCACTCCCTTTCGAATCCTCATGTCGTCAGTCGCTGGACGGCCCCGAGACCCGCCGCTCGGCCGGTCGCCCACGCCCACAGGAAATTGAAGCCGCCGATCGGGCCGAAGGCGTCGAGCATCTCGCCGCACAGGAAGAGGCCAGGGGCCGAGCGGCTCTCCATGGTCCCCGGGTCCACCTCGCCGAGGTCCACGCCCCCGCCGGTCACCTCCGCCTTCCGGTAGCCCTCGCTGCCGGAAACGGGTAACGGCATCGCGGTCAGGACCGTCAGGACCGCATCCCGTTCCTCGCGGCGCAACTGCGCCAGGGGGCGGTCCGGGGCGACCCCCGCCTCCGCCAGCAGGGCGATCGCGAGCCGTTCCGGCAGGCGTCGGCGAAGGACGGTCCCGAGATGGACCCGGCCGCCGACGCCGAGGTCGCCGACCCAGGTCGAAGCCTCCACGCCACCCCAGCGCGCCAGGATCGGCGGCGCCGCCCCGGGCCGCGGGCGTGTCGCCACGTGAGAAATGTTCAGCACCGCCGGTCCGCTGAATCCGCGGTGGGTGAAGAGTAATCCCTGCGTGCGGCTGTAGCGCGGGGTTTCCGGCGCGGCGGTCAGGTGAGCGTCGAGCGACACTCCCGACAACGCCGTCCATCGGGACACGCCGGTGGTGAGCGGCGTGAGCGCAGGATACGTCGGTCGCATCCGGTGACCCAGCCGCTCCGCCAGTCGGAGACCCGCGCCGTCGCTGCCCGTCTGCGGCACGCTGAGTCCGCCGGTCGCGAGGATCACAGTGCGCGCACGCATCGGCGAACCGGACTCGAACGTCAGCTCCCAGTCGTCTCCTGAGCGCCGGAGGTCACGGAACTGGCTGTTGAACCGGAGGTCGGCGCCGCGATCCCGCGCCTGCTCCACCAGGCGATCCCGCACCTCGCGCGCGCGATTCGAGGCGGGAAAGAGCTTGCCGGTCTCCTTCTCGAGGGCGAGCGGGATACCGAGTTCGTGCTCGAAGAAGCGGCGCTGGGCGTCGAGCGGCCAGGTGCGGAGCATCTTCCGGAGGGAATGCGGGGAGGAATCCGTGACGAACCAATCGGATTCGACTTCCGAGGGAAGAATATTGCAGCGACCGCCTCCGCTGATCAGGATCTTGCGCCCGCCGTCCGCCGTCCGCTCGAGCAGGACCACCTTTCGGCCGCCGCCCGCGGCGGAGAGCGCCGCCATGAGCCCCGCGGCGCCGGCGCCCACGACGGCCACGTCCACCCGTCCATCCGTCACTCAGGCCAGCACGGCGTAGACGACCAGGTTCTCAAAGACATCCCACTTGAGGACGTGCTCGCGCAGCACGCCCTCCTCAACCATCCCCAGCTTCTGCATGACGCGACCGGAAGCCGGATTCCTGGCCAGGTGCCGCGCCATGATGCGATGGAGGCCCAGGGGCCCGAAGCCGTAGTCCACGACGGCGCGGCCCGCCTCGGTGGCGTAGCCGCGGTTCCAGTAGGGTCGGCCGATCCAGTAGCCGAGTTCAGCCCGCCGGTTGGCCGCGTTGAGGTCGAGCCCGATGGCGCCCACCAGCGCCCCGCCGGCGCGTTCCGTGACCGCCAGCGTCAATCGCTCCCGCGCCTCCCAGAGCGCGGCGTGCGAGTTGATCCACATCTCCGCGGCGCCGTCCGGATAGGGATGCGGCAGGTTGATCGTGGTGGCCGCCACCTCCTTGTCGCCCGCAAACCGCTGGACTCCCGCGGCGTCCGCCACGTTGAATGGTCGCAGGACGAGCCGGGCCGTGGTCAGCGTGGGGAGCCCGCCGCTCACTCGCGCTCCACCGGGACGTCATCCCGCCCGCCCCACTCGGCCCACGAGCCGTCGTAGAGGAGGCCCGGCCGCGCCCCAGCCACCTCCAAGGCCAGCAGCACCGCGCACGCCGATGTCCCCGAGCCGCAGGTGGCGACCACCGGACGCGTGATATCGACGCCCGCGCCACGGAAGAGGGCCCGGAGCTCATCCGGTGTGCGGAGCAGGCCCGCCTCGTTCACCAACTCGCCGTGCGGGAGGCTCAAGCTTCCCGGGATGTGCCCGCCCCGGAGCCCCGGGCGTGGCTCCGGGTCGACGCCGCGAAAGCGACCGGCCGGCCGGGCATCCACGACCTGCGCGTTTCCGCCGTGCAGATCGGTACGCACCTCCTCCAAGGAGCGGACTCGGCCCGGCAGCAGCGCTGCCCGAAGCGTGCCCGGCTGGCGCCCCGGCGGCTCTCCGGCTTCGAGCGCCCGGCCCTCCGCGCGCCACCGGGCCAGCCCGCCGTCGAGCACGGCGACCCGTTCGTGGCCAAAGGTGCGGAACATCCACCAGGCGCGCGCCGCGCTGAGATTCGTCCCCGAACCGTCGTACACCACCACGGCGCTCGCGCGGCTCACGCCGAGTGCCCGTGCCGCGCGCTCGAACTCCGCGGCGGACGGAAGCATGTGGGGGAGCGAGGTGTCCTGCTCGCTGGCGGCGTCGAGATCGAAGAACTGCGCGCCCGGGAGGTGACCGGCAAGGAACTCCGTGCGAGCGTCCCGCCCCGAGGCAGGGAGGTACCAACTGGCGTCCAGCAGGACCAGTTCGGGGTCGGCGAGGCGGCGTTGGAGGGCGGCGGCGGTGATCAGCGGCGGGAAGGCCATGATCAATCTTAGTTTCCACAGGCGACGGCCCACAATACTATTCCCCGGTCCGCGCCCCCGACCCCGGAGCCCCCGTCGTGCCAGCCAGCCGCGCAGAGCGACTCGCCGCCCTCCTCCTCATCCTCGGGGCGTTCGCCGTGGTCCTGGTCGTTGTGCCATTCCGCGCCTTCGAGCTCGACCGGTTCTTCCTCCCCAAGGAAGTGGTGCTGCACGCGACGGCGCTGGCGGTCGCGCTCCTCGTGATCCCGGGGCGGAAGGAATGGACCTGGTCCCGGCTCGAGATCCTCCTGCTGGGGTACCTGCTCCTCACCCTGATCTCCGCGTTCTTCGCCACCAATTCCTGGCTCGCGCTTCGCGCGGCGGGCATCACCTGGTCGGGGCTGCTCCTCTTCTGGTCTGCCCGGGAACTGGGGCGGGCCGGGCTCACCCGGTTCCTGGTGGCCGGCCTCGCGGCCGGGGTCGTGGCAGGCGTCCTGACCGCCCTGGGTCAGGCCTACGGCCTCCTCGACTCCGACCTCCTCAGCCTGAGCCGCGCGCCCGGCGGCACCTTCGGCAACCGGAACTTCGTGGCCCACCTTGCCGCCATCGGCCTCCCCTCGCTCATCGCGGGTGCGCTGGCGGCCCGGCAGCGCGCGGGATACTGGCTCGCGGCCGCCGGAACGCTGGTGAGCATCGCGCTCCTGGTGCTGACCCGCTCCCGCGCCGCCTGGCTCGCGACCGCCGCCGCGACCACGGTCTTCTTCGGACTTGGTTTCCTGCCCGGCGGGCTCTGGCGGGACGGCACTGTACGTCGCCGGCTCCGCGGAACGCTGCTCGCCGTCGTGGTGGGCGCGGCCCTGGCGCTCGTGCTCCCCAACAGCCTCGACTGGCGAAGCGACTCTCCCTACCTCGATACTCTCAAGGGCATTGCGAACTACCAGGAAGGAAGCGGACGGGGCCGCCTGCTGCAGTGGAGGAACAGCCTCGAGATGACGCTGCACGATCCGCTGCTCGGGGTCGGCCCGGGCAACTGGCCGGTGCGTTACCCCGCCTTCGCCGCGCCCAACGATCCGTCGCTCGACGACACCGGCATGGCGGCCAACCCCTGGCCGAGCAGCGACTGGGTGGCGGTCCTCTCGGAGCGTGGCCTGCCCGGCTTCCTCCTGCTCTCCGGCGCCGGCGTCCTCCTCCTCCTGACCGGGGCCGGCGCATGGCTCACCAGTCCGCGGACCAGCGCCGATCTGGCACCGCTCGTCCTGGCGGCGACCGCCACGGCGGCCGCCATCGTCGGCGCATTCGATGCGGTGCTCCTCCTGGCCATCCCCGCGCTCTACGTATGGAGCCTGTTCGGCTCGCTCCTCCCGGCGGACCCGTTTCCACTTCGGGTGCCGGCCAGCCGCCGTGCACGCGCGATCGCCTTGCTCGTCGTGCTGGCGGTCGGGGTGGCGCTCACCTGGCGCAGCAGCATGCAGGTCGCCGCCATGGAGCGACTCTCGATCTGGGGGCGGCTCGACTCGCGTGCCGAGGCGGCGGCGCTGGATCCCGGCAACTACCGTATCCAGGTGGTGGTGGCGCAGTCGTACCGTCGTCGCGGTCGCTGTGCGGAAGCGATCCCGTACGCCAGGCAGGCGGGCCGGCTCTTTCCCGAGGCGGCGGAGCCGAGGGCGATCCTCCGGAGCTGCGGCACGCGCTGAGCGCACGATCGAATCTCCGGCAACCTTCACGAAGGCGGCCCTGCATGCGCCAGGTCATTTCAATGTCGCGGGTGGTTCTTGCGGCGGTGGCACTGCTTGCCCCGGGTGAGCTGCTGGCACAGCGGGAGGTCGACCATCTCGTCCGCTCCGACTCGCTGCCGCGGCTGGACGTGCAAGTCTCGGGCTCGCTCGTGTATCTCGGGCACCTGACCTTTGCGGTGGACACGGTGGCGCAGGCGGAGGAATTCGTCTTCGGCGATACCACCCAGGGCCGGCTCCGGCGTGCCGTGATCGTGCACTTCGAACACTTCCTCCCCGGCACGACCCATACCTTCAACTATCCGCGCCTCCACATGGCTCGCCTGGGGTCGGAGGAGTACCTGCACCAGACCTGGGCCCTCGCCGATTTCGAACTGTTCCGGCTTCCTGCCATGACTGCCTTCCTGCAGGCGCGCCATCTTCAAGCGGAGCCTCGGTGGCTGGTCGATCGCTACGTCCGCGCCGTGACCGACCATCCGCAGCATGAAGTGATCATCTTCTACCTTGAGGCAGGCTCAGCGACCGCGCCCGGAATCCTCTACGGGGGTGCCCCGGTGGCCCCGCCTCCCCCGCCGACGCCACCAGATTCGGTGCTGCAACCGCTCCTCGCGAGGTCCCGAGCCGCATTCCGGGTGCTGGGACCCTAGGAGCGAAACGCCCCACACCGCCCCATCGTAGGGCGACCATGGCCAACCCCACCCTCTTCACCCGCCACCGGCTGGCGTGGACGCTGGTCGCCGCCGCACCGACAGCGCTCGCCGCGCAGTCCGGACCGCCCTCGATCGTCGAATACAGCATCCCCCGCGCGGGGAATTTCCCGCACGACCCCGCCGTCGGCGCCGACGGAATCGTCTGGTATACCGACCAGACCAACAGCTACATCGGTCGCCTCGACCCCGTCACGCGAGTGATCACCGACTTCGCGACCCCGACCCCCGGCTCCGGCCCGCACGGCATCACCGTGGCTCCGGACGGCGGCATCTGGTATACGGCCCAGGCCACGGGGCTCCTCGGTCGCCTGGACCCGAAGACCGGCGGGATCGAGGAATACTCCCTCCCGGACAATGCCCGCAATCCGCACACACCGCTGGTGCACGGCGGCCTGGTCTGGTTTACCGACGCCAACAACAACACCTATGGCCGCTTCGACCCGCGGAACGCAAAGGTGGACGTCTGGGCGGTGGCGACCCCCAACTCCGTCCCCTACGGCCTCGCCGCGGCGCCCGACGGCAGTCTCTGGATCGCCCACCTCGGCGCCAACCAGCTGGGGCGGGTCGATCCCGTCACGGGCCGACTCACGCCGTTTCCGCTCCCCAGCGCGGCGGCGCGCCCGCGGCGGCTCGTCGTGACGCCAGATGGCACGGTCTGGTACACCGACTACGCGAGAGGATTCCTCGGCGCGCTCGACCCGGCGACGGGGGCGGTGCGTGAGTGGGCGAGCCCCGGCGGCACGAGCGCAGGCCCGTACGGCATCGCCGTCGGCAGCGACGGGCGGATCTGGTACGACGAGGCGAGGACGGGGAGGCTGGTGAGGTTCGACCCGAAGAGCGGCCAGATGTCCGTGGTGGCGATCCCGACGCCGGGAGCGATCGTGCGGAACATGGCCTCCGACCCGCCGCGCGGCCGGATCTGGCTGGCGCTGAGCGGCACGGGGCGGATCGGGGAACTCGAGCTCGGAGCGGTCCGCTAGGCGGGGGTCAGGTCTGGAGGAGTACCCGGGCGTCCACCGCGACGGCCCGATCGGGGAAGGCCAGCAGCGGGTTGACGTCGAGTTCCGAAATTTCGGGAAAGTCACCGGCCAGTCGCGACAGGCGGAGCAGCACCTCTTCGAGCGCACGCCGATCGGCGGCGGGGCTCCCCCGCAAGGCGTCGAGCAGGCGGGCGCCGCGGAGCCCCGCGATCATGTCGGCCGCGTCGCGCCGGTGGATCGGCGCCACCCGGAAGACCACGTCCCTCAACACTTCGACGAAGATCCCTCCCAGCCCGAACATCACCAGCGGCCCGAACGACGGATCGCGCGTCACGCCGGCGATCGTCTCGCGTCCGCCGCGCACCATCTCCTGCACCAGGACGCCGTGAATCGTCGCGCCCGGCACCGCGCGGGTCGCGGACGCGACGATCTCGTCGAAGGCGCTCCGCACCGCGGCCGCTCCCTCCACCCCCACCCGCACGCCGCCCACGTCTGTTTTGTGCACGATCTCCGGGGAGACGATCTTCATCGCGACCGCGCCGCCCGCCGCGGCGGCCAGCGCCACGGCGTCATCCGCGGTCCGCGCCAGCGTGGCCATCGCCGTGGGGATCCCGTACGCCTTGAGGAGGGCGAGCGACTCCGCCTCGCCGAGTCGCGCGCGGCCGGCCGCGCGCGCCGCAGCCCCCAGCCCGGCCGCCGCCGCGCGAGCGACCGCGCCCCCCAC
>Ga0326726_10004971_pt1 | contig 12091 bp, 15 predicted proteins | sample MHFenrmetagenome_2_FD_207603 | JGI IMG/M metagenome (GOLD analysis project Ga0326726, IMG submission 207603) | Lab enriched peat soil microbial communities from Michigan Hollow, Ithaca, NY, United States - MHF15MN | ecosystem: Environmental > Terrestrial > Soil > Wetlands > Peat | place: USA...
GCGAATATTTCATTCGCATTCCAATGTGACGTGTCAAAGGAGAGATCAAGATGGCTTTGCGTCAATGTGCGATTTACGGCAAGGGCGGTATCGGCAAGTCTACTACCACCCAGAACCTGGTGGCCGGTCTGGCAGAGGCTGGCAAGAAAGTGATGATTGTGGGTTGCGATCCCAAGGCGGACTCCACTCGCCTGATCCTGCACGCCAAGGCACAGAACTCCATCATGCAGATGGCTGCGGATGCCGGCTCGGTGGAAGACCTGGAACTGGAAGACGTGCTCAAGGTGGGTTATCGCGACATCAAGTGCGTTGAATCCGGTGGTCCTGAGCCGGGCGTCGGCTGTGCCGGCCGCGGCGTCATTACCGCGATCAATTTCCTGGAAGAGGAAGGCGCTTACGAGGAAGACCTCGACTTCGTGTTCTACGACGTGCTCGGTGACGTGGTGTGCGGCGGTTTTGCCATGCCTATCCGCGAGAACAAGGCGCAGGAAATCTACATCGTCTGCTCCGGCGAGATGATGGCCATGTACGCTGCCAACAACATTGCCAAGGGCATTGTCAAGTACGCCAACTCCGGCGGCGTGCGTCTGGCCGGCCTGATCTGCAACAGCCGCAACACCGCCCGTGAAGACGAACTGATCATGGAACTGGCGCGCCAGATGGGCACCACCATGATCCACTTCGTGCCGCGCGACAACGTGGTGCAGCGCGCCGAAATCCGCCGCATGACCGTGATCGAGTACGAACCGAAGGCCGCGCAGGCGCAACAATATCGCGATCTGGCCCACAAGATCATCAACAACAAGAACTTCGTCATCCCTACCCCGATCACCATGGATGAACTGGAAGCGCTGTTGATGGAATTCGGCGTCATGGAAGAGGAAGACGAATCCATCGTCGGCAAGACTGCCGCTGAAGAAGGTGCAACGGCGGCTGCGTAAGGCGGCTGGTGAGGCGTGAGGGGTGAGGCGTGAGGGAAAACCTGCACGCACCTCCCGCCGCCTTACCCCTTACCCCTAACCCCCTCACCCAAAACGCTGTCCGCAGATTGGCGGCGGCGTGAAAGGAGCAAGCAATGTCAACATTGACACGTGAAGAGACCGAAGCCCTCATTGCCGAGGTGCTGGAAGTCTATCCCGAGAAGGCCCAGAAGGACCGCGCCAAGCATCTGGCGGTCAACGATCAAAGTATCGAGAAGTCCAAACAGTGCATCACCTCCAACCGCAAATCGCTGCCGGGCGTGATGACCGTCCGCGGCTGCGCCTATGCCGGTTCGCGCGGCGTGGTGTGGGGTCCGATCAAGGACATGATCCATATTTCCCACGGCCCGGTCGGCTGCGGCCAGTACAGCCGCGCCGGTCGCCGTAACTACTATGTCGGCACCACCGGTGTGAACACCTTTGCCGAAATGAATTTCACCTCCGATTTCCAGGAGAAGGACATCGTGTTCGGTGGCGACAAGAAGCTGGCCAAGATCATCGATGAAATCGAGGGCCTGTTTCCCCTCTCCAAGGGCATCAGCGTACAGTCCGAATGCCCCATCGGTCTCATCGGCGATGATATCGAAGCGGTGTCCAAGAAGGCCGCTGCCACCATCAACAAGCCCGTGGTGCCGGTGCGTTGCGAAGGTTTCCGCGGTGTATCGCAGTCGCTCGGCCACCATATCGCCAACGACGCGATTCGCGACTGGGTGCTGGACAAGCGCGACAACAAGCCGTTTGAGTCCACCCCCTATGATGTCTCCATCATTGGTGACTACAACATCGGCGGCGACGCCTGGTCGTCACGCATCCTGCTCGAAGAAATGGGCCTGCGCGTGATCGCCCAGTGGTCCGGCGACGGCACCCTGGCCGAAATGGAAAACACTCCCAAGGCCAAGCTCAACCTGCTGCACTGCTACCGCTCGATGAACTACATCAGCCGGCACATGGAAGAGAAGTACGGCATCCCGTACATGGAATACAACTTCTTCGGCCCGACCAAGATTGCTGAAAGCCTGCGCAAGATTGCCGCTTTCTTCGACGACTCCATCAAGGCCAAGGCGGAAAAAGTCATAGCCAAATATCAGCCCATGGTGGATGAGGTGATTGCCAAGTTCAGGCCGCGTCTGACCGGCAAGCGGGTCATGCTCTACGTCGGCGGCCTGCGTCCGCGCCACGTTATCGGTTCATATGAAGACCTGGGCATGGAAGTGGTTGGCACCGGTTACGAGTTCGCCCACGGCGATGACTACGACCGCACCATCAAGGAAATGGGTAACGCCACCCTGCTGTACGACGATGTCACCGGCTTCGAATTCGAGGAGTTCGTCAAGAAGGTCAAGCCTGACCTGATCGGCTCCGGCATTAAGGAAAAGTACATCTTCCAGAAGATGGGCATCCCCTTCCGCCAGATGCACAGCTGGGACTATTCCGGCCCGTACCACGGCTATGACGGCTTTGCCATCTTCGCCCGCGACATGGACATGACGCTCAACAACCCCTGCTGGGGAAAGCTCGTGCCGCCGTGGAAGAAGCCTGTCGAGACGGCCGAAGCAGAGGCGAAAGCCGCTTAAGAGCAGTTAGGAGTTAGGAGTAAAAGGCGTCGGGTAGGGGGTTTCCTCCTCACGACTCACTCCTCACCGGCAAAACCCTTTTGCCCGCGTCCGCAGATTGGCGGCTCGGGCCAGGAGATAGAAATGCAAATCGCAGACAAGATCGTTCCTTCGTACCCGCTGTTCCGTCAGCAGGAATACAAGGATTCCCTGACCAACAAGCAGGAGCTGTTCGAAGAGAAGGTCCCGCAGGACAAGATCAACGAAGTCTTCCAGTGGACCACGTCCGCCGAATATCAGGAACTGAATTTCAAGCGCGAAGCCCTGACCGTCAACCCGGCCAAGGCCTGCCAGCCGCTCGGCGCCGTGCTGTGCGCCCTCGGCTTTGAAAAGACCCTGCCTTACGTGCATGGCTCGCAAGGCTGCGTGGCCTACTTCCGCACCTATTTCAACCGCCACTTCAAGGAGCCCATCTCCTGCGTGTCCGATTCCATGACCGAAGACGCGGCGGTGTTCGGCGGGCAGAAGAATATGTTCGATGGTCTGGAAAACGCCAAGGCGCTGTACAAGCCGGACATGATCGCGGTTTCCACCACCTGCATGGCCGAAGTCATAGGTGACGACCTCAATGCCTTCATCAACAACGCCAAGAAGGAAGGGTTCATTGCCCAGGAATTCCCGACGCCCTACGCCCACACGCCATCCTTCGTGGGAAGCCACGTCACCGGCTGGGACAACATGTTCGAGGGCATCATCCGCTACTTCACCCTGAACTACATGGAAGGCAAGGAAATCGACAGCAACGGCAAAATCAACATCGTGCCGGGCTTCGAAACCTACCTCGGCAACTACCGCGTGATCAAGCGCATGCTGACCGAGATGGGCGTGGACTACACCTTCCTGGCCGACCCCACCGAAGTCCTCGACACCCCTGCCGACGGGCAGTTCCGCATGTATGCCGGCGGCACCACCCAGGACCAGGTGAAGGACGCGCCGAACGCCAAGAACACTTTCCTGCTGCAGCCCATGCAGCTGGAGAAGACCAGGAAGTTTGTCGACGCCACCTGGCACCATGAAGTGCCCAAGCTCAATATTCCCATGGGGCTGGAGTGGACCGACGAGTGGTTGATGAAGGTGGCGGAAGTCACCGGCAAGCCCATCCCCGATTCCCTGGCCAAAGAGCGCGGCCGTCTGGTGGACATGATGACCGACAGCCACACCTGGCTGCACGGCAAGAAATTCGCCCTGTACGGCGATCCCGACTTCGTCATGGGCATGACCCAGTTCCTTTTCGAACTGGGCGCCGAACCCATCCACATTGTCTGCAACAACGGCAGCAAGAAGTGGGACAAGGCCATGAAGAAGCTTCTTGAGTCCTCGCCCTACGGAGTGAACTGCAAGACTTATCCCGGTGCCGACCTGTGGCACATGCGCAGCCTGTGCTTTACCGACAAGCCGGATTTCCTCATCGGCAACAGCTACGGTAAGTACATCCAGCGCGATACCGTGCACAAGGGCCCGGAGTTCGAAGTGCCGCTGATCCGGCTCGGCTTTCCCATCTTCGATCGCCATCACCTACACCGTCAGACCACCCTGGGCTACGAGGGCGCCATGCAGATCCTCACCACCCTGGTCAACGCGGTTCTTGAGCGGCTGGATGATGAGACCCGCGGGATGGGGACGACGGACTACAACTATGACCTGATCCGGTAAAGCAGGAGCCAGGGGCCAGGAATCAGGATTCAGGGAAAACCGGATACACCGGCTCCCTGAATCCTGGCTCCTGAATCCTGAATCCTGCAATTCCAAAGGAATTGCGTATGGCCAACATCATGATCCGGCGCGGCGACAAGGGCGAGTATGTGTTCTACCTGCCCAAGCGCGATCTGGAAGACACCATCGTGTCGATGCAGTACGACACTCCCGAGAAATGGGGCGGCGAGATCAAGCTCAATAATGGGGGAATCTATTTCATCGAACCCCAGACTGCCCCGGCCCGTCTGCCTTTTTCGCTGCGCGCAAAACGTCTCGACGCGGCGGAATGAACTGAAAGGAAAACCATCATGGCAATGAAAATCGACCCCAACCTTTGCACCGCCTGCGGCGACTGCGAACCGGAATGTCCCACCACTTCCATCAAGCCGAAAAAGGGCGTGTATTTCATCGACCCCGAAACCTGCACCGAGTGCGAGGGGGATTTTGACAAGCCCAAGTGCGTCGAGCTGTGTCCCATCGACAGCTGCATCGTGCCGCTGGCGGCATAGGAGGCGCAAGGAACAAGGTGCGAGGTGAAAGGAAAACCATCCCTTGAACCTTGTGCCTTGCATCTTGAATCTTGAATCTGGAGTCATGAAATGACGACTATCACCAAGGGCGCGGCATTGCGCATTGCACTGGCCGCCAAAGCGCTGGAAGAGACGGACCCGCGCGCCTTCACCGTCAAGCTGGCGGAAAATCTGGGCCTGCCGATCACCGAGGAGAAACTCGTCACGGTGACCGTGGCCGACCTGAAGCTGATCCTCAGCGGTGAAGAGACGGTCGAGCCCGATCAGGAAATGTCCTCCATCAAGCTCGCCGTGCGCTATCTGTGGGGCGACAGCGGTGAGGACGACAATCTGCCCAGGCCGGAGGCCTACACCGAAGGTGAATTGTCTGACAGCCTGCGTGTCGCCGTGGCCTCCAACAGCGGCGAAAACCTCGACGGTCATTTCGGCTCCGCGCCGCGCTTCCTCATCTACCAGGTGGGCAAGCAGGCCATGAAGCTGATCGACGTTCGCCCCACGCTGATTGCAGACGAAGCGGAAGACAAGAACGTCGCCCGCTCCGAACTCATCAACGATTGCCAGATCGTCTACGTCCAGTCGATCGGCGGCCCCGCCGCCGCCAAAGTGGTGCGCGCCGGCGTGCATCCGGTGAAGATTCCCGCCGCAGGCCCCGTCAGGGAAACGCTGGTTCGCCTGCAGTCCGTGCTCGATGCGCCGCCGCCCTGGCTTGCCCGGATCATGGGTGTGGAGGCGAAGTCGCTAAGCAGGTTCGCCAAGGACGAAGAGGAACTGGAAGCATGATCACGGCCGAAACCCTGACTGCGGTTTGTGACCAGGCTGCCGCACAGGGCCTGTCCGAAGCCACGCTCCAGAGTCTGCGCAAGGATTGGCCCGATCTCCACTTCACCCTGTGCAGCGACGATGACATCCCCGCCCGGCTCACCCCGGCCGTGGAAGCCAGGGATTTCAATCTCTACCTGGTGAGCAACGCCCAGCATTGCATCGCCTTCACCACCGAACCTGAAACCGCCACCGGTCTGGTGCTGGCTACCCAATCCGAAGAGTGAATTGACATGAATCAAACCGACCCCGCAGACGCACGCCCATCGTTATGTAGTCAGACGACATATCGTGATGAGTCAAGCGACAAGACAGTCAGGCAGACCCTGAAGGGACTGCCCTCGCTGGCCCGCGGCAAACGCTGGGACCACCTGGAACTGCTGGAGCGCATCGATGCCTCGGGTTCCATCTCGGCTGCCGCCAATGCCATGGGCATGAGCTACAAGGCCGCGTGGCAGGCGGTGGAGGCGATGAACAACCTGTCCGAACAGCCCGTGGTGGCACGCCAGACCGGTGGCAAGCATGGCGGCGGCACCACGCTCACTGACTATGGCCGCCGGGTGGTGGCCGCCTATCGCCGTCTGGAGAAGGAACGCGAACGCGTGCTCACCCACCTGAACCGGATCATGGACGACTTCGACCAGTACTACCAACTCATCAGGAGATTCGATATGAAAACCAGCGCAAGAAACCAGTTCCTCGGCAAGGTGCAAACCGTCAAGCGCGGCCCAATCAATGCCGAGGTGATCCTCGATATCGGCGGCGGCGATGAACTCGCCTCCATCATCACCAACGACAGCGTCGAGCACCTGGACCTCAAGCCCGGCGACGAAGCCTACGCCCTGATCAAGGCGCCCTGGGTCATCCTTACCACTGACGACAGTCTCAAAACCAGCGCCCGCAATCGTCTGTGCGGCACAGTGGTGCGTTGTCAGGAAGGCCCGGTCAATGCCGAGGTGGTCATCGAACTGCCCGGGGGCAAGTTGGTGGCCGCCGTCGTTACCGACGACAGCATCAAATCGCTGGGGCTCCAGGTCGGCACTTGCGCCTGTGCCCTCATCAAGGCTTCCCACATCATTCTTGCTATTCCCGCCTGATAAACTTGAAAGGACTCATCATGAAACGTCTGCTCACACTCCTCCTTCCTGTTCTGCTGACCTCTGGTCTCGCCTTGGCTGACGAGGTCAACGTTGCAGTGGCTGCCAACTTCACCGCGCCCATGCAGAAGATCGCCGCCGAATTTGAAAAGGACACCGGCCATAAGGCGCAACTCGCCTTCGGTTCCACCGGCAAGTTCTACGCCCAGATCAAGAATGGCGCGCCGTTCCAGGTGCTCCTGTCCGCCGACGATGAAACGCCAGCCCGGCTGGAAAAAGAAGGGCTGGCGGTTTCCGGAACCCGCTTCACTTACGCCATTGGCACCCTGGTGCTGTGGTCGGCCAAGCCCGGCTACGTGGATGGCAAAGGTGATGTGTTGAAGAAAAGTGCGTTTCAACACCTGGCGCTGGCCAACCCCAAGCTCGCACCCTACGGCGCGGCGGCTGTTGAAGTGTTGAACAAGCTGGACCTCAACGTCGTCCTGGAACCCAAGTTCGTCCAAGGTGAAAACATCGCCCAGACATTCCAGTTCATCAGTACTGGCAATGCGGAACTGGGTTTTGTCGCACTGTCGCAAGTGATGAAGGACGGGAAGATCGCCGACGGCTCGGCCTGGATTGTGCCAGCCGATCTTCACACGCCGATACGCCAGGACGCCGTGATCCTGTTGAGCGGCAAGGACAACCCGGCTGCCTTGGCGCTGATGAAATATTTAAAAGAAGCCAAAGCCCGGGCCATCATCAAGGACTACGGCTATCACTAGAGCGCCGCGTCGCTTAGACACCTGTGCGCGTTGAATGAACGCAGCCATCGAATTCGCCTCAGCCAAAGACCTGCCAGCCATGGCCGATCTGCTGGCTGAACTGTTTACGCTGGAGGCGGACTTTCAGCCCGACCGGGAGAAGCAGCTCGCGGGCCTGAAACTCATCCTCGACAACCCCGCACTGGGGCGGCTGTTCGTGCTGAAGGTAGACGGAAACATCACAGGCATGGCCAACGCACTCATCACCATCAGCACCGCCGAAGGCGGGCGGGTGTTGCTGCTGGAAGACGTCATCGTCAAAGCGGAATACCGCGGTGCCGGACTAGGCCGCCAACTGGTCGAGCACGTGTTGGCGTGGGCAAGAGTGGAAGGCATGAGTCGTGTGACCCTGCTGGCCGACAAGGACAATGCTTCGGCGCTGGGCTTTTATCAACGGATGGGCTTTCATCATTCCGCGATGACCGTGCTCAGACGCAAGCTCGACTGAGCGTAGGTTCGGAAATTATTCCGCCATTCAGAGGCGGGGGGGTCAGGGCGGTATTGGCCATTCGTTTTCTTGCCTGCACCGAACACGAACCCGAACCCGTCACCCAGCAAGCCCGCATTCATTCGGCTGACACACAAAACCTATACCATCAAAACCCGTAATGAATCAGGAACGCTTGTTGCTTAGTCTTAAGCTGAGCGTTATGCCTGACGAGGTAAAACATGTCCAAATGTCCACGCTGGTACGGCTTGGTGTTCTTGTGGCTTGGCCTGGTTTTCGCCGTGCCCGCAATGGCCGAGGAAGAGGAACCCCTGCTGAATGTCTTTCTTAAAGGCAAGAATATCGAGCAGGCAGCTGAATCGCTGATCCAGGCTATCAGCAGCAATAACTACACCTTTGTCCGGCAGCAGGCGATCGACAGCCGCCTGGTTCCGGCCAACTGGGAGGCGAAATCCGTCCGCATCATCTATTTCTGCAACTTCGATCTGATGAGCCGGGCGCTGGCGCTGGATACGCACGCTGCAGAGTTTCTGCCCTGCCGGATCACCCTGATTGAAACCGGCAAGGGCGTGGATTTGATGGCCGTGAATCCTGCCTGGCAATCGAATCGCTTGGGCAATTACCGGCTGCATGAATACTGCGTGAAAATGAAAAAAGATTATCTGACCATCATGAATGAGGCGGCACTATGAAGAAGCTTGCGTGTGCAATTGTTGTGCTTGCTTGGGGAACCCTGGCGCATTCCGCTCCCCTGACCGCCAGCAGGACGACCGATCTGGTGGATGCCATCAATGGAGTGACGGCCGCTGCGCAGAACAATGGCTATGAACTGGTGAAAGTGCAGCCGATCGATCAGGCGCTGGTCAAGCGTGGCTATCCGGACCCCGGCGTTCGCATCCTGTTTATCGGCAAGTCGTCCGCCATGGACCAGGCCATGAAGACCAACCCGAAACTGCTGAGCGTGCTTCCACTCAGGATCACCCTGATTGTGGAGGGCAAGGAAATCATGGTGAGCAGCGACGACCTGGAAGCCTGGAAAGAAATGTTTCCTGACCCCGAGACGGCCAGGCTGATAGAAAGTTGGCAAAGTGACCTGAAAACCATCCTGAGCGAATTTTCAGGGCATTGACGGCCGGCTCAAATATCCGCGTTCTCGATGCCCACATCACGCCGATTTTTTGGTGGCATCGGGCCCGTCCTGCCTGAATTGCGTTTCAGGCCCAGGACACGTAGTGTCAGACGCAATTATTCACAAGCCGGGGAGGATGTTGCTGCTAAAAGGTGTCATCGTGAAAACGGATATCACGGCAAGGAAGTGTCGCATTTGTTTACACGCTGCCTTGCAAAGATAGAGTGCGATCTTGTTATGGCTACGGACATTCGATTGCAACTTGTTGAAATTACAAACTATTAAATACATACGTATTTCTCGGCAAATTTATTGCTTAAACAATAGAGTCGATCAAACGAAATGGATGATGAAATGGAAATCATCGTTTCTAACTCAGTTTGCCTTAGCCTTAGAACTTGGAGAAATCAACATGAATAATTTGAAAATTAAGGTGCTTATTGCAGTTCTTTCTACTTTCGTTACTGGCATCGCCTCCGCAGTCCCGTTTTATTGGACGGATTGGACCGGCACCGACATGAATCCTGGCGTGGGCTTTCAGGGGCAGGGAACGATTACGACACCCACCTCAACGGTTACGGTGACCTATACGAATGCGAACGGGATCGCGTTCTACTATACGGGTGCTGCCGGCGAGACCGACTTTTGGGTTGGCGGCACTGCGACTACATCACCCTACACCAGCGCACTTGTCGATAACCGTCCGACGGGAACAGATATCGTTGCGTTGCAATTCGCTGGAACTCAGACACTGCAGTTCTCTGAGATGATCGCCAACCCAGTCTTCGCCTTTGTCAGTCTCAATGGCAACGGCTATGCATTCCTGAACCAGGACTTCAATATTCTCAGTGTTGGTGGCGTTGATGGTAACGCCTGCGGGTATTGGGGTTGTGGTGGCGTAACCAAGGTTATCGTCCCCCTCGCCAACGGGGATATCCTTTACGAACTTAATAGCTCGAATGTAGGTGGATCTGAGCCACATGGCACCATCGAATTCACCGGTGCGTTTGATACCCTTACCTGGACCAGCGCGAGTAACGAAAACTGGAACGGTTTCACCGTTGGCGTTCAGGGTACGGCCGCCGAAGTGTTCCCCCCGGATGGAGTTCCGGAACCAGCTACCCTCGCCCTTATGGGATTGGGGCTTGCAGGTCTGGGTGCGATGCGCCGCCGCAAGTTAGCCTGATCGCTGTTACCTCCCATAGAAGCCGACCCGAGGGTCGGCTTTTTTTAGTCATTACTGAAAGCCCGTTTCGGGTCGGCGGTAACTACTCCCTGAAGTGTTTAGAAACATAGTGGCCGACGTAAGCGCGTGGGGGCCGAGCTTGCAAAACGGGTTTGTCGTGACCGTATTACCCTTGTCCCCCTCGCCGATACCTGACTTTCTTCTCCACCTTGTCGGCCACATAGGCAGTGAAATCACCGGGGTTTTCGTATTCATGGGCAATCCCAGCTCAGCCAGCGCATCGATCAAGCGGCGGGTGTCTTCTATTTCCTGTAAGCCGCGTCCGCACACCAGGCAGTTCTCGCCGTCGTCGCGGCAGGCGGTCTTGCCTTTGCAGGGGGTGAATATCTTCATAAATAAATTCTTCGCTGTCGATGAACTGTTCACCCTCACCCCCCAGCCCCTCTCCCTGAGGGAGAGGGGTGCAGGAGCATGATGACAGCTTTTACTGGGCATCTTTAATTACATCTGCCTCACTTTGATGTTGAGCGTCTGGATGCGGTAGGCGATTTGTCTGGGTGTCATGCCCAGCAGTCGCGCGGCCTTGGCCTGCACCCAGCCGGCCTGTTCCAGGGCGGCGATGACTTTTTCGCGTTCGTCCAGATTGGGGTCGTCGAAGTCGACGCCGCGCGGCGTGGCGCTGCCGATGGAGACGGTCTCCTCGATGCCGGTGAGCAGTACGGCATCGCGGTCGATGACGCCGTTCTCGCTCATCACTGCGGCGCGTTCCAGGCAGTTTTCCAGTTCGCGCACGTTGCCCGGCCAGTCGTGGTGCATGAGCACGCGCATCGCCGAATCGCTGAGTTCAAGTTCGCGGCCCTGCTGGCCGCCGATTTTCTCGATCAGGTGGCGCGCAATGGTGGGGATGTCTTCCATGCGCTCACGCAGCGGGGGCAGGAAGATGGGCATGACGTTAAGGCGGTAATACAGGTCCTCGCGGAACTTGCCGGTCTGCACGTCGGCTTCCAGGTCACGGTGGGTGGCGGCGATGACGCGCACGTCGATCCTGATGGTGCGGGTGCCGCCGACGCGTTCAAACTCGCCTTCCTGCAGCACGCGCAGCATCTTGGCCTGGAAGGCGGGGGAGACTTCGCCGATTTCATCGAGGAACAGGGTGCCGCCGTCGGCCTGTTCGAAGCGCCCCTTGCGCTGGCTCATGGCACCGGTGAAAGCGCCTTTTTCGTGGCCGAACAATTCGCTTTCCAGCAGGGTTTCGGGCAGCGAGGCGCAGTTGAGCTTGACGAAGGTGCCGCGCGCGCGCGGCGAGTTGTAATGGATGGCGTTGGCGATAAGTTCCTTGCCGGTGCCGGTTTCGCCGCGGATCAGTACGGTGGTATTCCATTTGGCAACCTGTCGCACCTGCTCGAACACTTTGCGCATGCTGGTGGTGTGGCCGATGATGTTGTCGAATCCGTATTGCCCGCGAACGGTGCGGCGCAGACTGTCGCGTTCGTCCTTGAGGGTCTGGCGTTCCTGTTCCACTTCCCAGGACAGGCGCACGCTCTGGCCGATCAGGTTGGCCACCATCTCCAGCAAACGGCTGCGCTCGGGCAGGAAGCCTGGCTCGTCCGAGGTGGGCTGAGCGGCCAGCACGCCGACCACGCTCTGCTTGACGCGTATGGGTACGCCGACGAACGGACCGTCGCTGTCATAGATGCCCAGCTTTCCCATGAAGCGCGGCTCGTCCGCGATGCGCTTGAGCACCACCCTGTCGCCTGCTTCCAGCACCATGCCCACCACGCCCTCGCCGGG
>Ga0326726_10004972_pt1 | contig 12091 bp, 11 predicted proteins | sample MHFenrmetagenome_2_FD_207603 | JGI IMG/M metagenome (GOLD analysis project Ga0326726, IMG submission 207603) | Lab enriched peat soil microbial communities from Michigan Hollow, Ithaca, NY, United States - MHF15MN | ecosystem: Environmental > Terrestrial > Soil > Wetlands > Peat | place: USA...
TGAGCATTATGAGGTGATGGATGAGGATATGGTCGGCCTGCGGGAAAAAATCCTTGATATCGCAGTCAAATTCACTGCTCATCATAAAGCTAAGGCCACTGGAGGCAATGGTGCGGTACCTATAGATCACCATTTCAACGTAAAAGGTGTTGGCCTCGTCGTTCTTGGATCTGTGGCTCAGGGAGTCATCAAAAAGCACGACACACTGAAAGTCCTTCCTACGGAAAAAACCGTCCAAATCCGCTCTATTCAGAAACACGATGACGATGCGGAGTATGCAGAAACAGGAGACCGGGTGGGCCTTGCTCTGAAAAACCTTGATGTGGAGGAACTGGATCGCGGGTATGTTTTGACCAATGATCCCACAATAAAATTTTCGACAACAATTTCAGGTAAAGCGCAACTTGTGAAATTCTGGCCATCCCCCTTAAAAGAAGGAATGGTAATTTATGCTGGTCACTGGATGCAGTTTCTGCCAGCTCGCCTAGAAAAAGTATCTTTTAAGAACGACTGGAGGATGCCGGAAATTACCCTTTCCCTGGAAAAAGCACTCATATATCCTCCTGCAGCTCGTACCGTACTCCATTATCTCGAAGGTGGAAAACTCCGTGTAGTAGGATCGCTCACTCTTACCTGAGCCCTGCTTCGTTTGCATTGATTTTCCGGTTATGCTGCTCCTTCCCAATCACCTTATCTTTGTAAACGATCATCACTACTCTGAGATACAATGCTGGAGACTATTATTGGATGGATTGTGCTGGGCGTTATAGCCCTCGTAATCGTTGGACTGATAATCTGGGCTATAGGCATCTACAATCGTTTCTATAGCCTGAAAAATTCATCTGAAGCCACTCTGGGTCAAATCCGCGTCGCCATGAAAAAACGGCTGGACATGATTGAACAGCTTCTTGGTGCGGTTAAGAGTTATGCGAAGTTCGAGAAAGAAACCTTCGAACGCGTTACTGCAATGCGTGCAAGTGTTGCAACTGCCGGACCTGGCGATCTGAACAAGGTGGAAGCCGAGTCCCGCTCAATCTTCGGACGCCTGTTAGCAGTGGCAGAGAACTATCCTGATCTGAAGACCAATACGACTGTCACAAGTCTCATGGATTCAGTGAAAGGAATTGAAGAAGAGATCGCCCGGCAACGCTATACTTACAACAACATTTCGCAGGAGTTCAACACGATGATGGATACTATTCCCTCAAAATTTATCGGTCGACTCGTCGGATTGATCAAGCTCGAGTACCTGCAATTTGAAGAAGCGATTAAGACGCCCCCGAAGATTGAGTTCTGATAGGTAATTATCGTGGGTGAAACAAAACAGCTGGCGGTACTTGTTATCGCATGTCTGATCATCGGTGTTATAGGCATCGTACTTGTTACAATACTCCCCCCGCTTTTTGAAGGTAATCTCATAGTCAAATCGTATGGGGCGACTCTGTATGATAACGGGACGCTCACCGAGCACTATACCTATGATGTGAAAACGTCCGGTGAGTATCATATGCTGTACCGTTCGTGGGAGGAGCCGCTACTTTTTACCACACCTGCCCGACCATCCGTTATGATGGTTTCTGCAATACCCGCGTCAGGAACGATTGCATACGCCAAGGACGATTCAGGCAATGTGGAGGTGTACGGCGATTCCTCAGCTGCCGCATACAAATCAACGATCGGTCAATCAGCTCAGAATGATGAAGTAGGGATTTACAATCCCGGCTCCTTTGCTGCAGGGCAATATACGGTGGATTATACCTATGTTCTTTATCCCCCCATCGAGTACGACACAGGTATAAACCATCTTAACCTGAAATTCGCCGGGCAATCCCACATCCCGTACCATGACATTAAGATTAGTGTTCCTGCAGACGGTATTCAACAGGTTTTTGCCTATCCGCCGACCCTGAGCACAGGTCTGTCAGGGAATACATATACCTTCAGCGGTAGCGCAGCGGCAGATGAAAATGTTGCCATCGAGATGATGGGTGGATCAACTGCATTCAGCCAGATCCCGGGATTCAGGTCTGCAGTTGCCGGTCTCGCAGGAAAAACCACGTCAGGAAGTTTCTGGTATGATGCAATATACACGCTCTCGTATACCCTGAATTATCTGGCAAAATCAGCAGTCGTTCTCGTGCCCCTCTTATTCATTTTGATTTACCGCTGGTACGGCAGGGAAAAGATGTTTACGGTACCGGCTTACCTGAGCACCATACCGAACCCGGCGCTCAAACCATGGCAGGTCAACCTGCTGTTCAAGGGTGATAAAATGGTTTTCGATGAGAGTGGATATCATGCGACGCTTCTCGATCTCCATCGGAGAAAATTCATAACAATAACCACTGAGCAGGAAGGAAAAACCAAAGATTTTGAGATCCGTATTCTGAAAACCACATCTGATGACCCATACGAGCAGAGAGTTCTCAACGTTCTTGGACAAATAGCTGAGAATGGCGTCCTCTATTCAAGCCATATTGAGAAGCTTGTAAAAGAAGGGAGGACAAATCTTGCTTCAGAAGAGATTGCACTCCGCTACCAGAGGATACTGACCGATGTGACCCGGAGGGCAGATCCATCACTTGCCAATCAGTATATCGTGGATGGGAGTGATCATATCGTTCCGCTCATGCTTGTCAGCATCACCGTGTTTGCGGTCGCGCTTATACTAACGTTCCTGGAACCCATGCAGTCATACATCATTATCCCGGCCACGGCATTATGGGGAGTCGTCATTGTCCAGGCCGTGATCGCAATTGCAATGCCGTCAACCCTGTTCGGTCACTGGAAAGGTGACAAATACAAAGAGAAGCTCGAATGGGACGCATTTGCCCACTTCCTTTCTGACCTTGCTTTGATGCGGAAATATGCCCCGGAAGATCTCTCCATGTGGGGAGAATGGCTGGTCTACGGGACAGCTCTGGGCGTTGGTGACAAGGTTGAGAGTGCAATGGCTTCGCTAAACATCAATATGGCTGAAACAGGAGTCCCTGCTGGTGCATTGGGAATAGGGTATGCATTTACCCCCCTCCTCTTCTTCACCCCACCAAGCCGTGGTGGTTCCAGTGGCTTTGGAGGCGGAGGCGGATTCGGGGGTGGTGGCTTTGGAGGCGGAGGCGGATTCGGGGGTGGTGGTGCCGGAGGAAGATAGTGGCTAAAAACTTCCATCTCCTTTCTTGGGTTCTACTATGAACTAGCACTCTTTCCCAATCCTGCAGCTGTAATTCAGCATCATGTTATTCTAGAGTCGTAGAAGGTATAAATCCGCGCAAACCATATGAATACCAAAAAGGGAAATTGATCTATGCAATATACGGAGGGCCAGCTCGGGAGGGTCTTTGTCGTACGGATTGATGATGGCGAGGATATGTTGATCACGTTGCGCCAGTTCATCAGCGACAAATCTGTCTATGCTGGTTCGATTCTCTTCCTCGGTGCCCTTATGAACGGGAGAATGGTTACCGGACCGGAAGAGCCGGTAATCCCGCCGGTTCCCCATTTTGTTATGTTTGAAGGGGGCTGGGAAGTTTTTGGTATGGGAACCATTTATCCGGGCGAAGGTGGTCCGCATATTCATTATCATGCCTCGGTAGGCCGTTCCGGTCATGCCCTGACTGGCTGTCTTAGAGAAAAAGCAATTACCTATCTCATTGTTGAAGCGGTTGTTTTGGAATTTATCGGTCTTTCCGCACGCCGGGAGTTTGACAAGGAGACCCAGGTTCATCTCCCGGTTTTGGGAGAAAAGAAGGATACCCTCGCCGACAAACCCGAAAGAGCGGATGAAGGCAAAAACGAGGACGAACCTTCAGGTAACGAGAGAACAGATGAGATGGATGATCTGCCGGGAGGACTTGCTGAAATCATCCGCGACCTGACCCGCAGCCCGTCTTCATGAAGATGCTTATATCTTTCTGTAACCTGATTCTTTTTTGCACCCTATGTTAGATCAACCCGGATTTCTTCCCCTGTCTGCCAAAGAAAAGAACAAGCTCGGTATCCAACAATTTGACATCATCCTGGTAACTGGGGATGCATATGTTGATCATCCTTCTTTTGGGACGGCCCTGATCGGGAGAGTTCTGTGGGATGCAGGCTTCACCGTCGGGATCATAGCCCAGCCAAACTGGACTTCTGCAATTGATTTCACCATACTCGGAAAACCGCGACTGTTCTTTGGCATATCTTCAGGAAATGTCGACTCCATGGTGAACAACTTCACACCCAATTTCAAACGACGGAGTGATGATGTCTATTCCGAGGCAGGAATTCCCAGACGACCAGATCGGGCAACTATAGTCTACACCAATAAAGTGCATGAATTTTTCCCCGGCACGCCGATTATCATCGGGGGTATTGAGGCAAGCCTGCGAAGGTTTGCCCATTATGATTACTGGCAGAACCGTGTCCGCCAGTCGATCCTTGCAGATGCTCCGGTAGATCTTCTTGTGTTCGGTATGGGAGAACGCCAGGTATCGGAGATTGCAGGGAGACTCGCATCAGGTGAGCACATTGCATCATTACAGGAAATTAGGGGAACTGCATTTACCATGGAACTTGCCCCATGGCGCAGTCAACGGCCGGAAGGGATCATTGAACTTCCCGGTTTCACTGAGGTTGCCCGGGACAAAATCGCATATGCCCGTGCGTTTGCTATGCATTATAATGAACAGGATCCCGTCCGGGGCAGGACAATTGCACAACCCCATCCGAAGACTATCGTCATCCAGAATCCGCCGGCTTTGCCACTGTCGACCCGGGAACTCGACCATATTTATGATTTGCCCTTTTCCCGCCGGGCACACCCTTTGTATACACACCGTATTCCTGCTCTTGAAACGGTGCAGTTTTCCATTACAAGTCACAGGGGATGTTTTGGAGGCTGCTCTTTCTGCGCCCTCAACCATCACCAGGGCAGGATCATCCAGAGCCGGAGCAGCGCATCGATCATCCGGGAAGTTATAAAAATGACGAAAATGACCGAATTCAAAGGCATCGTTCAGGATATCGGCGGTCCAACAGCGAACATGTACTCCCTTTCATGTGATCTCTGGGAAAAATTCGGGGCGTGTCAGGAAAAACGCTGTGGCCCTTCATGTAAAACCTTAAAAACGAGCCATCATCATCAGGTAGCCCTCCTCGATAAACTTCGAGAAATACCGGGTGTAAAAAAGGTTTTCATCAGTTCCGGCGTCCGCTATGATCTTACAATTGAAGATGACTCCGGCTATCTTGAAAAACTATGTGATCATCACGTTTCCGGGCATCTCAAGGTCGCACCGGAACACGTGATAAAAAAAGTCACCGATGCAATGAACAAACCTGAATGTAAGGTTTTTGATCAATTCCGCGCATGTTTTGAAACGTTACAAAACGGTAAAAAGAAACGACAATACCTACTGCCATACTTCATGTCGGGACATCCTGGCTGTTCCATCCATGATATGGTCGATCTGGCGGTCTATCTCCACGACCACCAGCTCTACACAGAGCAGGTCCAGGATTTCACACCAACACCAATGAGCGTTTCGACTTGTATGTATTATACCGGCCTCGACCCCTTCACTCTTCAGCCGATCCACGTTCCAAAGGGTCATGAGAAGAAAATTCAGCGTGCACTGATGCAGTATCGTGATCCACGGAACAGGGAACTGGTTATCGAAGGACTTAATGCCGCCGGAAGAACCGGTCTCATCGGCAACGGGAGGCAGTGCCTGGTTCAATCCAGTGACAGAAGGGTTTTGCGATATGCGAAAAAATACACCACGACAAAAAAATAAGGTAGTCTATCCACTTTTTTGCCGCAAAAAAAGCCACGTTAACGTATAGCAGTATATGATTAATATACAAAATTCTGGTTTGCAGGCGTTTTTTTAACTCCAATCTGGAGGGCGGTCGAAATGGCATAAAATGATATCTGTAAAAAGATACAAAGTCCTCATAATGTCTGGCATTCCTGTCAGAAAACGAGTGATGGATTTAAAAAAAATCATTTTCTTCCATAATCATCATCGAATCTTATAATGTCATCCTCTTCAAGATACTCCCCAAGTTGGACCTCTATAACTTCAAGCGGGATGACACCCGGATTTTTCAACCGGTGCCTCATTCCACTTCGGACAAATGTACTTTCACCCTGCCTGAGCAGCTTGATCTCTCCGTTGAGTTCGACTTCTGCAGTTCCTCGTACTACAACCCAATGCTCGCTCCTGTGATGATGCAGCTGGAGAGAGAGTTTTTGGCCGGGTTTGACACTGACCCGTTTAATTTTGTAGATCCCGGTTTCTTCAAGGATTGTGTACGATCCCCATGGGCGGTGCACCTGCCGGTGGAATTTCGTAACCGGATCATTGCGTTCGTTATACCGGGTGACGAGCTGTTTTACCTTCTCCGAGTGCCTTCTGTCGCAGACAAGGAGCGCGTCAGATGTATCGACGACAATAAGATCATGGACTCCTATCAGGCCTACATGTTTACCCGGTGCATGCACAAAATTATTCTCCGCCGAGAAGTATTCCGCCTTGCCAAGATTGCCCTCACTGTCATGCTGTTCTACATCATAGAGAGCCTTGAACGTCCCCAAATCACTCCATTCAGTCTCGAGTGTTACCACAACAACTTTTTTCGATTGTTCCAGAAGTCCGTAGTCAATCGAAATTGATTCAAGTTTCGTGTAATCCGGGACAGATCCTTCACTGAATGCATTGAATAGTTTAGGACGATATTTTTTTAGTTCTGCAAAAAAGCAATCTGTCGACAGGAGAAATATTCCGCTGTTCCAGAGATATCCGTTCCTGATGTATTCCTGTGCTGTTTTTTCATCCGGCTTCTCCTTGAATTCATCGACAATGGCACCATAGGGGAGCAGTCGTCCCGGCTTAATATATCCATAACCCGTGTGGGGAGAGTCCGGTTTGATACCGAATGTAACTATATTTTTTGCCGACAACGGTTCTGCAGCCCGAATCTGATCAATCGCAGCCCCCCCAAGAAGGTGATCGCTTGGGAAAACGACAACGGCTGCAGATGATGAAATGGAACGAATGCGTTGCATCGCCCATGTAATGGCGGGTAATGTGTTCTTTCCTTCCGGTTCTGCCAGCAGACGATCATCGGATATGGTATGTCCCATCTCCTCAATCTGGTTACGCGCAAGATACTGGTGAATTTTGTTAGTTACTACAAATATCTTATCCGGATCTGAAAGGAGGGTTGCACGTTCATAGGTCTTCTGGAAAAGGGAATGCCCGTCTAACTGCATGAACTGCTTGGGATAATATTCACGGGAGAGTGGCCAGAGTCTCGTCCCTGCACCTCCGGCAAGAATAATCGATTTCATGATCTTCCCAGTACCTGAATAAATATGCGGCTTTATCATCACAGATATATCACATAATTCTGTCCGGAGTCACCATTTATAGGATTCGATCCCACAGCGTATTAATGATAAGGACAGAACGGGACGGCGATGATCTTTTCATGTATCACCGGCGAATTCACTTCGGCGGGTAAAAAATTTCTATAACAACAGCTTGGTTTAAAAAATTCGCCAGGTCGCGGCAATCCCTGATTCTGAAAGATTAACCCGTTTTTGGTTTTGCCGCAGGTTTTCGCCTGGATTTTACGTTTTTCATATTTTTTGTCTGGCAGGGTGAGCAACGTTCCAGCTTCTCGTCAAATATACGGTAGGAGTTTGCGAGTACTGATGAGTTGGCAATCATGCCTGCCAGCAGAATCACCTCAAGGATCTCTTCCCGGCTCGCTCCCATTTTGAGAGCAGCCTGCATATGATAACCGGTACAATGCGGACATTTGAGTGCCGCCCCCACGCCAAGGCTGATAAGTTCCACATACTTCGGATCGAGTGGGCTGGTCTGAGCCACCGTACCTTTATACAGAAGATGGGATATGAGCACCTCAGGGCGCTCACCCATTCGTTTGAAAATCAGGGGTACACGCCCATACTCCTCCTCGATTTCCTGCATCCATTCATCTGCGGTAACATCTGCGCCCCGTGCCACAATCTCTGCAAGCCGCTCCTCAAACATCTCTTTGGTTGTTTTTTCCATCATACCACCGTGTTCGTTTCTGAAAAAGGCAGGATTTTTACGAGTATATAGTCCCGCATCCGCGAGGGAACCACTTTAGTAACATCGGCGAGGGTTATCCCGTCTTCGATCTCTATCCTCCGTAAGTGTCCTGCGAACGTATCGTACGGCAGTTTCACACGGAGCCCCTCCATCTGCACGGTAAGGGGGGTGGGGGATGTGACATCATGAATGGCAGGCACGTATTCCCGGATCAGGTCCATCAGCCGGGCAGGAGAGACAGAGAGCGGATCCTTTGCGATCTCCTCCCGCTTCTTCTCAATGACCCTTGTCACTTCTGAGACAATTTCATCCAGAACTCCAATCTCTTCCTCTGTTTTGCCCCGCCGCATAAACCTGCCGACATTGCCCACGTAACCATCGGCAGCTGGATGGATTATCCGCTTGAGCGTTTCTGTGTCTGGACCTCCCATGACGATTATCGGCACTTCGATCCCCCTGCGCAGGGCAGGCCACTTGTACTCTATACATGACTCGAAGTTGCCAAATGCAATGACGGCGATGTCGTGTTCGTTGATCACATCGCGTTCCTCATCGCTCAGTTGGGAGATCCTTTTTCCCGGCCCGCGTGCGGGACTGACCATATTGGTCTTTGCCCCTATACGCCTTGCATATTCTGCGAAATCGCATGATGGGTGGGGTAGGTGATGGATCTCGAGGCTCATGCTGACAACAGCGATCTCAGTACCCACGAGCGGAGAATCGGTCACTTCTCCAAAGAGGGGCTTTGCGATCTTCCTGATGAGCTCGATGTCATCATGGGGAACAAAACACTGGAGCACGACCTCTGCTGCGATGATGTGTTTCTGGACGATATATCCGCCAAGATCTTCAATGAGGTCAATTATTGTATCGTGCTGATAGATTCCTCCCTTATAGGTTACCGGGACAAGTGTCATGGATTCTCCCCCATCAGCGCGAATTTTTCCCTGATAAGAGGTTTGAGATCATCAGCAAGGGTATCCTCGCTAGCCACAAATGAGAACTTCTCCTTGCTGAACATCTCGCTACGCACCCTGAACCCTTCGGGTGCGATCAATCGGAACGCGTAGATCAGATCCTTGAAAAGCGACTCACTCGGATCAGCGACAACCAGATCTTCTATCTCTCTTGCATCAACCACAACATTATACAGGATAACGGTGAACCTGTCCGGTTGCTCGACCCGGTCCTTGCCGAACTTCTGCCAGAATATCTTCAACATCGGCGCAAGGTAGGCCTCCTCCGAGATCACGAGAGTGATCTTGTCACCAAGCGGATTTACATTCGCAAAGTCCCTCACACGGACAACCGTAGTAATCTTTTTTAATGTACCCACCGCGATGAAGATCGGGATCTTCGGATCGATGAATACATGGAGCTTGTTGATTACTCTCAGGAGGTTGTGATCAAGCAGGACATCATTCGCAATCTGCCTATAGTACGCAGCACCCAGCGGTTCCGGACACTCCACCTCAAAGTACTCAATAGCAAGCATCTAATCGTCCTGTATAAATCCTGAAGCAAGGAGTGCTGATCCAACCGCACCAATATACTGTGAATAGGGTGGCACAACGATCTTTGTCTGCAGGAGCTCGCCCATCGCGAATACGAGCCCCTCGATAAGGGATGTACCTCCGACCATAAGCACCGGCTCTTTAATATCTACTTCCTGTAACTGCTGTTCGAAAACCTGTTCTGCAACGCTATGACAAGCAGCTGCAGCAACATCCTCACGTGTACTCCCTGTAGCGAGTGCGTTGACAAGGCTTTGTGTGCCAAAGACGATACAATAACTGTTCATCGGAACACGTCCGGCAAATCCTTTCATGGCAAGCGGGCCAAGCTCGGTTATCTCGACACCAAGCCGCTTTGAGGTCATTTCGAGGAACCTGCCGCTTGCCCCTGCACAAATACCCCCCATAGTGAATGTACCGGGAATACCATCCATAACCGATATTGCTTTGTTGTCCATACCCCCGATATCGATAACCGTCGCGGGTCCATGCTGCCGGTCAGCGAGGAACACTGCCCCTTTGGAGTTTACCGTCAGCTCTTCCTGGATTAGGTCAGCACCAATCTCTTTACCTACGAGGAATCGCCCGTAGCCTGTCGTTCCCACAGCCTGCACTTCGTTCCGCTGTATTCCCGCTTCTTCAAGTGCGTGACCGATCACTTCCTGCGCACTTCTCAGAACTTCTATCGTCGGCTGCCAGCCTGTCCCGATGATCTTGTTGTCCTTCATCACCACAGCTTTTGTTGTAGCAGAACCGGAGTCAAGTCCGAGGGTGATCCCCTGTTGCGTTTCACGTGCGAGAAGAGCCCGACGTCGGGCAATAGTAGTGAGCGCCTCCATACGGGTGAGGAGCGTTCCAGAGGTAGTCCGTTCAGTGAAGGAATAACTGACTACGGGCAGCTTTGAGTTTTCATGGATGTAGTGCCTGAGCTCGTTCCTCACTATAGCACCTTCGGCACACCTGAAACAGGTAGCAATAAAAACTGCATCAGCTTCAACGCGTCCTTCCACAAGCGCTTTGGCACGGGCAATGGCAAGCTTGAGATCGGGACTCCGGACATCGAGCCCGAAAACATCGAAATCATGCAGGACATCCTTTAAAGCGACATCAGGATAGAAGATCTCACCATTCACTTCTTTTGCCGCAGTATTGATTTCATGCTGCACACCGGAATACTCAGGTCCGCAGGAAAGCTGGGCGATGCGAACCGGAGGAGTCATTTACCTCCTCCCAACCCGGCAAGGAAGCGTTTTATGGCGGCGACGAACTTCACACCTTCTCCTTCATTTTTGGGGTAGTAGAGGTCGAGCTTGGGGATGTCCTTCTGGCGCACGAGAAACACGATCAATTCATTTGTCCGGGCACATCCCATGCAACCGAATGCGAGGTCTGCATCATTAATAATGATTGCAGCCTCGCACTCCCCTATCATCGGCCCATAAAGAGCCATGCGTCCCCGGACCCCGCTGGGGACCTCAACTGCTGCCCATTTCAATCCTTTTTTTGGTTCCTCAGGTGTAATCTGGAGAGGTGGGGATTCGAATCCTGCGGTCTGTATGCGTTCACGGATGGCGACAGCAGAACTGAGCGGAGTATGCCCATAGCGCGCTACCATGTCAGAAAGGATCAGACTCGTGGAAGGATAGATAAATACTTTTGCCATATCAGGATTCCTCTGCGTCGATTAATTTTTTGAGTCTGGAGATGTCCAGTACCCTGCGCGCCAGTGGATTTTCTGGGGCAGCGATACTGTTTTCGTTATTGTCCTTTAATACTTCAAGGCCGTGCGAGACATAGGGAATTATCATCATTTCGTATTCCATTCCATGATACCCCGGGCGTGCGCCACCAAGGTTCGCCCGGCAGCGGCGGGCATCACCGGGAGGAAACCCACGGTCTTTGATGAAGATATGATCGGGATCAACATTCCTGAGCTCTGCTATGATGCTATCGACTTCTTCTTCCTGTCCATTTATGACAAGCCCGAAGCATGTCTCCTTGATCATCGCACCCCGTGAGATCTCGTAGGCACGTGCTGCAAGATCAGCTGGTGTAACATCGAATGATTCCACCACCACATACTTTGTTACACTCCCCACACGTGCCGGAGTATAGTCGGTCAACGCTTTACCTCCCTGATATACATGTTCTCCCTCTCCTTTACATTTTTCAGTTTTTCCGTATCGATGACACGCCCGATAATATTGGTTCCCTCAAATGGTTCAGATGTAGGCCCGAACTCTTTGTTTGCCGAAAGACGTACACCCACCAGGCCGGCACCTTTGCGGGAGTCATTGGTGATCGCAAGAGCTGCTGCAGGGGCTTCATCTTTTGGTGTATTCTCGGGGTTGATCTTGATCCCCGGGGGAATGGGAGACTTGAACAGAATCACATCATCGAATTTAAAAAAGACTGGTATCATGCCGGCATCATGTTCCTTAAGCCCGGTAAGCCGGCGGAATATATCGCTGCTGATGGGTGCTTTGGCAT